>ENA-OQKU01000028-OQKU01000028.1-human-gut-metagenome-genome-assembly--contig:-NODE-28-length-33387-cov-4.983614_pt1 | contig 33387 bp, 26 predicted proteins | sample MGYA00242807_ERZ504816 | MGnify/ENA primary metagenome ERZ504816 (study PRJEB26092, sample SAMD00036376) | human gut metagenome | host: Homo sapiens | study: EMG produced TPA metagenomics assembly of...
GCCGACAAAAGAAAAACGGACCTCTGCTCATGACAAGACGCCAATCAAACACAAAAGCAGAGGCCACTAGCGAACCTTAAGGAGGTTCTATGCCTGATATTACAGACAATATGCAGACTACTGCTACTAAAGCTCCACGAGTCGTGACCAAAAAACAGGCACAGGCGATTCTGCATTGCTCTCGCAATTACGTGGAGCAGTTGGCCGCGCAGGGGCGTATACGGTATTGGCGGCCCTCCGCGCGGCATAATCTCTACAGCTTAGACGATATCGAGGCATTGCTCGCGACGCCATTCAATGCAACGGTGCAGTGAATCTTACGCCAATCCGAGGCGAGGTAAAACGAACGCTACGACGGTAGCGACACGTCGGGAAACGATAACAACCAAACTACTTAGCGGTAGCATACCCAAAATACGGACGTTGCCGCGGACAAGGATTAACGATGGCAAGCGTGACTAACATTAAAACCAACTACGAGCCGATCTCTCTCAACGTTGCCGACACCACGAAGGTGATGGGCTTCAAGGACACGAAGAGCGTGTACAACCTGATCCGCAAAGGCAAACTCAAGGCCCGTAAAAGTGGGCGGATCATTCTAGTCTCCTACGCCTCTATCAAAAAATAACGTTGAAGGCTGAGGAGTTGGATATGGCCAAAAACAGGAAGACCCCCGCCGTGAACGGTAAGGGCGAAAAGCGTAGTTCCAATTATAGCGACGATACCGCCGTCCGTGCGGTATTCGAGAAGTTCTATGAGTCGTTGAGGCGTATCGGTGTGACCATGCTGAAAGAAGGTCAAGCCGACGAACGCGCGCGGCATGGAAGAACACTCGTTTACCGCACGTATGGCGAGACCGAGTACGGCGCATACTTCGACGTGTCAGACCTTCGAGTAGCCGATTGGCCGACCTTCAACGGATTGCTGGAGGTGTTCGGCTTTGACGGTGAGTGACCCGTTCGAGGTGATCCGCGACGCGGCCCGCGCTCACGGGCTCAAAATCAAGGAAACCGGCGAAGACGATTATTTTTTCTCCAGCCCCTTGCGTCCCGACTCCGATCCAAGCGTGCATGTCACTCGCAAGAACGGCAAGACGCTCGTTGCCGACATGTCGGATCCGACCGATCGTCGGCTCGTGGAGGAGACGCTCCAAGCGCTCGGCATACCCGACGTATTCAAGAGCGCCGACCATGACTGCGGATATTCCGACATATCGGACATGGAACGGATCGCAGCGCTCGCGGCCCGCAACCGTAAAGCGAGTTCGCACTCGCCGGGAACCGCGAAAATCAAGGAGCCGGCCCGTCTCGACCGACTGGAGAAGTTCACACCGTATGTGCCGGCGAGCGCGAGCCCGGTCTACTCCGACGAGTTCCGTCGGCTATGCGTCCTCTTGCATGTGGAGCCGGCGTCCAATCTCATACGGGCCACGTGCCCCGCGTGTGGCGAGGAGGGAACGCTCCGTATGGTCTACTCTCCGTTGAACGCGGCCACGCTCATGCGTTGCAATAGCCTTCAATGTGCGGCCGATCTTAACGGTTTGGCCGACGTGCTGCGAGTGGAGCCGGATCGCCGGTATATCGCCAAACATGACGGCATGACCCTCATGGATTACGACAGGAACGACAGTCAAGCCACGTATAGGCGCTACGCCGGAGGATCCCTCCCGTTCCACGTCCGCTACGTATATCCGGACGGATCCGCGGTATGGCGCGGAGCCCACGGCCCGCAGGCGGGCGACGGTGAGAAGCCGATCAATAGTGCCGGCACGGGCGGCCGGCGTCCCCTCTACCAAGGTGACAATGCGAAAAAGTGGGCGCTCGCCGGCAAACCCGTGTTCCTCGTGGAGGGCGAGAAGGACGCGGCCACATTGTGGGCCATCGGGTACGCCGCGGTGTCGGGTATCGGCGGAGGCGGATCGTTCGCGGATCGCCTCGACCTCGACAACGCGCGCGACGTGCTCGCAGGAGCCGACGTTATCGCGGTCGTGGACAAGGACGAGACCGGCCGTAAATGGCGTGAACAGGTGGAGAAGACGATCCGGCCGATTGCCGGAAACCTCACCATGGTTCAGGCCACGGGCGACGCGCACGACACCACCGACGCGGCAATGATGGGCGAATGGTTCGAGATCCTCCCCGATCCGACTCCAGCGGGCTCAATCTCGCTGCCGACCGTGGAAACCGACGAGGAGGAGGACGAAGGCGCGTTCGTTCCGCCGGCCGAGGATCCATACGAGTCGTTTTGGCGGTCTCGCCCGTTCCTTGAGAAGATCCGCGACGCGGCCCGGCAGTCGCTCGTATCCCCATGGGCGACGCTCATGTGCGTATTGGCTAGAGTGGCGACGCGGATCCCGCCTCAAGTGGTGACTCCTCGGATCGTTGGTGGATACGGCTCGTTGAACTGTTTCGTTGGATTGATCGGGGAGGCCGGCAAGGGCAAGGACGCGGCCGACGTAGTGGCCTCCATGCTCGTACCCGACATACGAGGAGCCAACACCATAATGCCCGCTTCGGGCGAGGGGGTCGCAGCCATGTTCGCATACAAGGGGAAACCTTCGGACGACGGGGACGCCGGCGAACGCGACGTGACATGCTGCTGCAATTCCCGCGCCTACTTGCGAGTAAGCGAGGTCTCGCAGCTCGGGGCGCTCATGGGGCGACAGGGCTCCACATTGGGCCCGGAGCTGACGAAACTGTGGAGCGGCCAACTGATCGGCACCCTCACTAAGGATCCGGCGAAACGCTTGTACGCACCGGCGTTCGGCTACCGGGCGGCCATGTATGTCGGGATCCAGCCCGGCAACGCCGGCGTGATCCTCGACGAGGAGGCCACAGGCCTACCCCAACGGTTCCTATGGGCCGACACCTCCGACTATTGGCCTATCTCCGAGGAAGACGTGATCCGTGGATACGAGCCCGATCCGCTCCCATTGGGTGACATGCCTGAGGATCCCACAGGCCTACAGGAACTGTATAAAGCCAAAGGTCGGGAGAACATGCTCAACGGAGGTAAAACGAACTATCCACTCACGGTGATTAAGTGTCCCGATAAGGTGATCCGTGAGACCCGCGCCAACCGCCGGCAAGTGCTAACCTCCAACACGTTCGCGCCGCCGACCGACAGGAAACTCGACACACACTCCAACCTCACGAGGATACGAACGGCCGCGTTGATCGCGTTCCTCGACACTCCACCCGGCCAAATGGTGGAAGTCAGCGAAGATCATTGGGCACTCGCCGGCGAGATCATGAAATACTCGAGGACTCAACTCGCGAACCTATTGAAGTGCCGGGCCATGTTCAAACGCAAGGCCGGGGCGGACAAGGAGAAGGATCGGCGGATCTCCAAGGCCATGGCGGACAAGTCGATCGAAGCCGATAGGCGGAAGGCTCGGACGCGGATCCTCGCGTTCATGCAAAACCCCTCACCCAAGTATCTGAAAAGCGGAGAAGCCGACTCCGACAGATGGGCTCGCCATGAGTTCACGGGGATAGAACTCAAGCAGAACACCAATGGCGACGCGCGAGGATACGTGTATGGCGAGCTGCTCAGCATGGCCGAGGAGAAGCCTCCACTCGTGGAGGTCGTGCAACAGGGAGCCGGCACCGGATCCACGGTATGGAAACGTACCGGTTACGGAGTCGCCTGACAGGTTGACCGGTCAACCGGGTCAACCATAAGCGGGAGTAGGGCTAAGCAAGGTCAACTACGAGGGTCAACCCCGGTCAACCAACCAACCGACTAGGCAACTTGGTTGACCCGGTTGACCTAATAGGTTGACCTCTGAAACCGTTGGAAACATTGAGGTTGACCCAGTTGACCGGTCAACTAGCATTAAAAAGGAAACCGGTCAACCAACACTAAAAGAAAAAGCAGGGTAAGGGGCGGTGGAATCTCAACGCCGACCATAAGCCGGCGCACGTCCCGCGTGGTCGCTCTGCCTCTCCCCGACGATCACCTACCCCATCGCGCGGGGTCGCGCGCGAAGAAGCCGGCGAATGCCGATTCAAAGAGTGAATCTAGACGACAAGGATATGCGTTGCATTGGCCGTATCTACAACACTTATCGTGTAGACCCTAGGGGGTGAACCCTCAGAGAGGATGGCAGACCGCCGGTGAGGCGGCCCGCGAGTCTGTGGATAGTTCAAGTTTTTGCCGATCGGCGCTCGCCGGCGAGCGCTAGAGTTCTGATCCGATTTTGTGGCGTGGAATTGTGGATCGCCAATCTCTAGGAAGCGTGAGAAGGCGTCTCGTGGTTCCATCATTCCAAGTGATGGTAACGGATAGGTCGAGTGTCCACGCATTGCCGAGAGCCGGAGACGTTGATTCCGGTTCGAGGGTAGGGCGTTGTGGGAGTCGCGGCCGAAGTCAGAGAGGGTGCCGCTGAAACTCTTTTTCGCGCGTCTCAGGTTTTAGGGGCTAAACTACCGAACGATCAACGTCCGACCATGCGGATCTTGGGTATATGCCGGTGGGGGGTGGGGTACCGGTTCCGTCGGATCCGAACCGCCGGAGAGGTGTCTCCGACCTGCGCAGGGTTCAAAAACAATAGACCCCTCAGGGGCTATAATCGCTATATGTTCCATTCCCGTGAGGGCACGTAAAAGCCCGTGCGACACGCCGAGATATTGGGCGAGATATTGGGCGCAGGTAATTGCCAAGAAGGGCAAAACATATACGGGAGTAAGCGTGAGAGACGATGCAAGGCGGAGACTCGTATTCTCCGCCCGGATTGGAACCCTGGAAACCGTTGGAATCATTCGGTTTCTGGGGTTCCTTCTTTTCCACTCCGTTTTCCGGTTCCTTCCAGATTTCCTCCGAATGCTTCTTTCGTTGGCCTCGGTTTTTGAATCGTCCCGTATCGCAAGTCTCGCGTGTACGGGCCGGCATCCAGGAAAGTCCCTGATTGCCATGCTGCGGCTTATTGGTGCCAGTCTGTGGTCTCAATAATGGGATTGTTTGCCCTCATATGTCGATATTTGATTGCGATTCGGTGGGGGAGTTGCGTACATCGTCGTTTTACGCGCACTTTTGCGCTGCGCTACGTTACGCTCGAAATCGTGACGTTGAGAGAAAGAAGCACGACGATGGTTGACAAGACGGCTGCCGGCAGCCAGCAGACTGACCAACGCGATGCTGATACTCGTGACTCTCTGGCGGCGCTTGCCCGACGCCGTTCGAATTCATCGCCAATCGTATTGCAGAGTGATGTGCAGGCCGCTCCGCAGGAAAAGCAGGAAAAACAGAAAAGCAGAGCGAAGCCTGGGTCTGCCTTGCAAACGGGCGAGGATGCGAATGATGACGCGAATCGTGCGGAAGAATCGCAAACCGTGAAAGAAAAAGACGCTGCGGATGGTCCTGATAATACGCAGCAGCCGCAAATGGCATCCATAAGCGCCATCACAACGCAGGTTTTGCCACCAAGCTTTATTCCGACCGCAACCGGTCGTATTCGTCCCGTAACGGGCGCTTTTCCCGCAATTCAGTCCGCTTCGCAGACGGAACAGGCGCAGCGCAGGCGATCCATCCGCTCGTTGGCCGCGGGGTCGTTGCGTAGAACCAACATCGGCAATGCTGAAAAGGCCGGCGATGTGGGGAGCGCGGGTAGTGCCGGACGGACGGCGGGGAATGGCGATACGCCGTCGCCGCGAATCGCCAGCAGTGCTCCCCATTATGCGAATTGACCAGTGGACTGATCAGAACGGCAATCAGTGGGAATACTGGACATACACGCGGTTCACGCACGGTACGCGCGCTTCGCGCTGCATTGTACGTCGCTATACTACGTCATTCCAATTGAATCGCAACAATGCGTATAGCAGATGAAAAGCACATACGAAAAACGCGCATGAAAAAACGGTCCCGATATATTCGAGACCGTTTTTCATGAGTCGATGAAGCAAACGCTGTCCGGCAGCGAGCCGGCTCAGTCTTCGCTGGTTTCGCGCTTATACTGCACGAACGTCTTCATGGCGTAGGCAAGGCCGGCAAGCAGCAGAATGGCTGCGCAGGCAAGGGAAATGCCGATGCCGGTTTGCGCAAGCTGCCCATATTCCGACTTGGTCAGCGCGCCGGTGGACGCGGCGGTTTGATCGCCGGAAGCTATGACGGATCCAGTTGCAGCACCATTCGCGCCAGTGTCGGCAGCCGTGCGCACAGTGCCAGTGGTGCCGTTGACTCCAGTAACGGTCGTACCGGCATTCGTTCCAGCCGTGATGCCATGCGTGCCGGTAGCAACGGATGAGCCGCCCTGCTGACCCGTCTTGGAATTCGCATCCTTCAACGCCGCGATGAACGACTGATGCCACTGGTGGCTGCTCGCCGCAAACGCGTCATGCCTCGTCTTGAGTTCGTCGTGGGTCTCCTTCATATCGGCATGCATCTGGTTGAGGTGGGCCTGCGTATCCTGCATATCCTGATGCAGAGCGTCGTGACGCTCCTGACCGCGCTTGACCGCGCCGTCAATCGCATTCTTTATATCCTCGCGGTCCTCCTGGTAGTTCTTCCAGGCCTGCTCGCCGTACTGGCGAAGCGCATCGGCGTCCTCGTGCGCGTTCTGATGCAGCTGCTCGGCGTGCTGCTTGGCGGTATCGATGTCCGACTTGATCTGCTGGTTGGTTTTGCGCACATGCTGTACGGCATCGCACGTTTTGTCGGTGCACACGGCCATATCCTGGTCGATCTGCCCGCTGATGGCGGTGCTGCCGGCCAATCCGTCCGTAGACGGTGCGACTTCACTGGCCGAAGCCGCGGAAGGCAGGACGGCCATGCCGATGGTTAATATTCCCGCCGCTGCAGCTGCTGCAATACGATTCCTCATGGTGGTTCCTCTCCTGCGCACGTTTGCATTCGATCTGTGATTGTGCGCTCGCGTTCATTCCGTATGCCATAGTAGGAGGGGAATGTGCCTAAATAAACCGGTGGAAAAATGACATTTGTCTAGTTTCTGCGATGCTGCAGCAGTCTTCATAGTTTAAGCAGGAAACCAGAAACCAAACCAGAATCCGGAACAGCCTGCTCAAAACATGACCAAGCAGGCCAAGCAACGGCTCAGACCGCCCGTACTTATCCCGCCCGTATTGGTTTATCTAGCGGCGGCCCCCAACAAAGATCACTCAACAATAGTGATGAATGGGCTAGCCGGCAGATTAAAGCCGTTGTACAGCATGCTCGCGCACTTCGGATTGCCGCTGAACAGGTAACGTACCTGGCTCATGGCGTTGAAATCGTTCAGTATTGAGCCATCGGCTGCGGTGAGCAACACCTGATTGCCCCTGATAGTGGCATTGACCGCCTGCCATTGACCGGAATAATTGGCGACCTCAAACCCCTGCAATGCCGTAGTGGTGGGAGCGGCGATATTGCTGATACCGCTTAACGGGGTCGCTTTCGGAGCGCTCTTATAGTTTGGTGCGATTGCGCTCGCGGTTTTCGAATAGTTCGGCTGCATGGCTTTCAGCCTGCTTGCGGTGCCGTTTTGGAAAGACAAGGCGATTGCGCCGTTCGCAGTGTGCCGGGCATGTTCGATAAGCGGTCCGTTGGGTACGGTGGTGCCGTCTTCCATGGCGAGATATTGCGCGGCCATGCGCGCCCCGAGAATATCTTTGCCGAGCGGATGGATTAGCGCGGATGTGCCCTTGTCTGTGTCAAGGGAAACCGTCATCGCCACATTCGACGAATCGTGCAGGTTGGTGTTGCCGAGCGTAGTCCGTTGCGCTTCTCGCACGTTTTGCGTGTACTGGTAGTTTGGCCAGCGCGCGAGCTGTACGTACAGGAACGGCAGGTCCTTGCGTCCGAACACGTTACGGTACTGGTTGATGAGCGTGGTCATTTGCGATTCGTATTGCAAAGCAGTTCCGTAATTATTGGCGTCATCGCAACCTTGATACCACAGCACGCCCGCCACATGGAATCCCTTCAACGGCGCGATATGGTTCGCATAAATATCGCCGCCTTGTACATGCCGGCGAATAGGCGTGCCACCCCACGCGGTCTGGATGATGCCAATCGGCACATTGGGGTGCTTGGCGCGTAACTGCATGGCGAATTGCTGAGCCAGATAGCTGAGGTGCAGTGAATTCGTGGAATCTGCAGTCAGCCATGCATCGGCGCTCTGGTTAACAGCGGACAGTGGAAAATCAGTGTCTTCAACATCATGATTTGCGATGACAAATTTCACGTTGTCATCTACGAGCGGTTTCGGCAAATCGCCTGTCGTGATTAGTCCATTGCCAAAATTGTAAGTAGCGTTTTCGTAATACTGCACATAGTTGAGTTCCATATTCGACTGGCCAGCGGCTACGAAGACGTCTCCCACATACACTTTGGCCAGTTTCAGCACGGTTTTGCCGGCGTACTGCACTTGCAGCGAATACGGATTGAGACTTGCCTTTTGCGCGCTCAGCGTGCAGGTGAAACTGCCGTTTTTCGCTACCTTTGCCTTGACGCTCTCGGAGGTTTTGCCTTGCGTAAGTGTCGCTGACAGTTTCGAAACGTCGATGGGGTTGCTTTCCGTGGAGCTGACGTTGCCTTTGACTACGATTGGCTGATCGCGCTGGAACACCATATTGTCCATGTAGTACGAGGGCAGCTGCACATCAACAGTGGCCGCAGTATGGGCGGTGGCGGTGGATTGCGATCCGGTTTTACCGGTTGCCGTTCCGTTGCCCCATTTGGGGCCGCACCCGACGATGATGGCAACGACTATTCCTACGGTTACGATAACGGCAAGTGCCGTTCTTGCCAATCGTTTCGTATTCAATTCTGATTTGCCTCGTTCTTTGTCAACGCCCGCTCGAAGGTTCTGGCCTGTTTGTCATATGCGGCTCGTTCGGTGTTGGCTTTGCTGGTGGTCCCGGACGGGTCGGCTTTGCAGTCAAGCGCCTTCGGCGATTTGACTTCTTCCTGATACAAGGTGCTGAGCTTTTCCAGATCATATGAGGAATCCATGCTGGAAAATGCTTCGACAATCTTTCCCTTGAGCTGGAAATCCTTGGAATATGAAGCGTTCATGGCGGCAACCGCGTCTCTGCAGTCGTTAATGGCATTTAGTTCGCGCATTTTCTGCGATGTTCTCACGCCCATGACGCCGAAGACCACAATGCATACCGCAACGACGATAACGGCTACGATGATGGAACGGCGAATCAAGTTCTTGACATGGTTATGTACCCAAGTGTCGCCATCTTGCACGCCTTGCGATATGGCGATTTGGAATGGATCTTTGGTGTTTGTTTGATAGGAAACCCCTGATGCGTCTGTTTCAGGCTTTCCGTTACGATTGGTGATGTTAACGGAATTGTCGGGTTTGCTGGTCCCGACGGTCGCGGTACTGCTGAAAGTCCGGGGCTTGCGGACGTTACTTGCTTGACTGTCAGCTTTATTTGGCTGCCTTTCGTGCCGTGCCATGCTTCCCTCCAGGAGTCCGTGATACCGTTCTGATGTTGTCTATTGGAGGTGGTCCGACAAGGTCCTCTGTTCCCAAATGACAATACATAAGGTATGTTACCCGTTCCACTTCCGAATGCCAGCACTTCATGTTGTGGCATATTCGGTAAATGTGAAGTTTGGTTTGGAATCCATCTGCTTTATTTTGAGTGGGGACATCTCAGAATACACTTAAGTTTTGCGTGTGCAATTGCGTCAACGCGTGAAATGCGTTTTGTGAGAGAGGCTGACGATGATATCGCCGAAAAGCTTGATGAAGATTGCGACCACCGCTTCCGTGGTTGCAATGACGGTTTCCGTTGCCGTGGTGCCGGCTTACGCCATGCAGGATATTGCGATTGAGGATACGCCAAGTTCTTTTGCCGCAACTGTGGATGATGTGCAGAATTCGTCAAACAGCATGCCGGACAATCCGAACGCGACGCTGCCGGAAACGGTAAGCGAAAACATTTCGGACGATTCCACTGTGGTTTCGGAGAACCTTGCGGTTACGCCGGAAGGTGATGTACAGAACATTGAGACCGGCGAAACCGTGACGGACGCTCAGCTGGTCGGCACGCAATCGCAGCAACCTGATCCACTGGCCAAAACGGATGGCGAATCATTCATTCCGGTGAGTGCCTCGGATGTGAAAGATGCTGTGGAACAACCTGTGAAACAGTCTGCGGAGCAGTCGTCCTTGAAGGGTGGCTCGACTGTCCGGCTCACTAAATTCGAGAGCAACGAATACGGAGCACACTGGGGAACCTACAACGGAACAAAGGCGTTTTTCGATTATAGGAACAACCTGTTCGTTCAACAGGCCAAGGGCGTGATTGATGTCTCTTCATGGCAGGGTGACGTCGATTGGGCCAAGGCGAAAGCCGACGGCGTGGAAGGCGCAATCATTCGTTTGGGCTATGGCTGGGGCAACTATGCCGATGCCAAAGCGCAACGTAACATCAACGAATGCAAACGTCTTGGTATTCCTTTTGGCATCTACTGGTATTCGTATGCATACGATGCGAACTGCGCACGTGCGGAAGGCAATGATGTGGCTGCCAAACTCCGCCAGATGGGCGTGAGCCCGAACGATCTGAAATACCCTGTGTATTATGACCTGGAGAAGTGGACGTGGGCTGGTCATACCCCGCCGACCAATCCGAATGTTTATAGCGGTATGGCCGACGCCTGGTATGGCGCACTGCAGTCCGCCGGATACAAGAATCTCGGTGTGTATTCGTATACGAGCTACCTGCAAGGCCCGTTGAACAATTCGAACATCTACGCAAAGACCCGTTGGGTGGCGCAGTATGGTGCTCAAATGGGATACAACGCCTTCGGCACCAACGACCGTGGCTGGCAATACACCAGTTCCGGCCATATCAACGGCATCAGCGGTTCCGTGGATATGAATGCTTTTGGTAATAAAGCGACCAACGTCGCATCGGGAAAATGGGTGTACAAGGACGGTCGCCAGTATTGGCAGGAGAAGGATGGCTCATATGCTCAAGGAAAAGAGATATATGACCCATCGACAGATGCTTGGTATTGGATAGATGCAAATGGCGTTATGGCTCAGAACAAAGATGTGTATTTGCGTTCGAATGGCGGTAAGTGGGTTCGCTATGATTCGAACGGCCGGATGGTTAAAGGTGAGGATTTCAGGTATGGAGCTTGGTACAATTTTGATTTTACGACCGGTGCGATGAGTAAAGGAATGACATATTTGTCCGATGAGGACAAATATGTCTATTACGATGAGACTACTGGCAAGATGATTTATGGCGAAGTTTATCTTGGCTATGATGATGAGCGCGCTGGATGGTACATGTTTGACGCAGTTACTGGCGCTAGACGCGTAGGCGATGTTTTTATACGTTCGAATGGCGGTAAATGGGTCCGCTATGATCGAAAAACCGGCAAAATGGTAAAAGGTTTGCAGAAACAGAATGGTTCATGGTACTACTTCGATCCAGTTACGGGAGCTATGGCTCACGGAAACACGTGGGTTCCACAATGGCAAGCATGGCATTATTTCGATAACGTCACAGGCCGAGGTTGATTCGTGACTTACATTTCAGATTCGGTTATGTTACCTGATTGATTCGGCTGGAAAATGGTGAATTTTCCAGCCGCTTTCATAATGGCGACGGTGTTGCCTGTCATGGCTGATTTTCGTGCTTTGGATTCACTGATTGATTCGGAAACGTAAATTTGGATTTTCTTGCCATCAAGAGGGGACAAATCTACGGTGGGACATTGCGCGCTAATCGTAATAGGAGATAGTCTGGAAAGCGGCGTCAAATTGCATGATTTATCGGAAAGCGCGATATTCTGCAAGGTACTGAGATGCGCTAGAGCTGAAATATCGGAAATCTTAGTGCCTTGCAAATTAATTTGGGTTAGAGAGGTCATGGATTCAATCTGTGGTAGTTCTTTTAGAGATTTGAACTCGCTCAAATCCAGTGAGATCAATCCGGTAAAATGCTGCAGTCCTTCGACTGAAGTGATTTTTTGCAGATTATTCGTACTGCAATTTTGATATTTGGTTGTGTATTCAGTAAACGACAGGTTCTTAATTTTAGAGGCTTTTACTGAGGGGAAACCCTTATTGGATGCGTTGAGTACGGAGACTAAGCATGCAGCGAATTTTTTGTCAGGAATGACTTTGGAAAAATCGTTAGAAATAGATGATGCAGGGGACTTTTGGGGAAATGGTGTCCGCGCAACATTGTTATTCTGTCCAGAACATGCTGTTAAAGAACAGGCTTGCAATATGACCAACATTGCTAATGTACATGCGCGGACACCGTATTTCATATGGACTCCTTATAAACTGTTTCTATACAGGTTTAAATGGTTACTCGTCGTAATATGGGTGAGCATAGTTTGCTCCGTTGTAAGCCGAACGAATGCCAATATCTCCATAAGCTGCGTCGATAATTATTACATTTCTTCCATTCACTTCGACTACGACACCTGCATGGCTGGCGTCATAGTCATGAGCCCAAGCATCTCCGAACTTCCAGAAAGCGATATCTCCAACATGTGGTGTATGACTGACACGCCCACGGGATCTGTACCAATCGTAGTTATGGTGTGGCCAGCCGGTTTTAGCTCCGTCGCAGAGGAAAATGTCTAAACCGGCAGAATGGAATATGTACCAGACAAAAGCCATACATGGTCCGAATGGGCAAATGAGTCCTCCATTTGCAGCGAGCACACCTGGACAATCAGGATGCTGATTTAAGAGCGCGCGTGCTTGAGAAGTCAGTCTATCGATGATTTGTTGTTTGTTGTATTGGGCTCCTGTGTGGGGATCGAAGAAATAATGATGCCCGTCAAGAATGGCTCCACCATGAATCATGCGACTACTGGTTTTGTCGTAATATACCCATTTCTTACCGGCGTCCAGCCATGTTCTGCCCTTGGCCAAGGCTCCTGTGACAGGTTTCATGTAGTACCACCCATCATTAATGTAGTGCTCGCCGTACTGCATCTTGCCTGTTATTTTGTCGTAGTATACCCATTTGTCATGTTGGCGAAGGTAGACGAAATCATGCGCCATTTTGCCAGTGTTTTGGTCGAAATAATACCAGCCAGTATGTTCTTTGTCGTAGTTGAGATGGGCTTCGCCGTGCGCCATTTTGCCGGTGACCACGTCGTAGTACACCCATTTACCATTGTTGGAGGATATGTGTTTAACTCCCTTGGCCATGGCACCTGTCTCTTCGTCAAAGTAGTACCAGCCGCCATTGCGGTGATCTTCTCCTTTGACTAAATTACCGTTTTCGTCAAAACGAACCCAGATGCCGTCTTTGCGGTTGTTGGGAGAACTTGAAATGAATACGTCCTTGCTGACGGCCATAGTGCCGTTTTCGTAGTAGTGCTCTTTATTCTGATCCCAACCGTTTTCAGGTTTGTCTGGTTTAGTTGGTTCGTTAGGACTGGTGCTGTCGTTATTCTTGTCCGGTTCGGAAGAATCGGGTCTGTCGTCATTCCTGTTCTGTCGGCTGGAGTGAATTACACTGTTCGGTTGTGTTGATTCGGATGCCGAATCAGAAAATTGCGAGGCATCATCAGCGTCTGAAGTGATTGTATTGGAATCACCTCCTTGGATACTATTTGAATTCTGATTCGGTTCGGCAGTTTGACTATTGGAAGATACTTGCATTGCGTTGGATTCGCTGCCCAGCGCGATTGCCGGGTAGGTAATTCCCTGCAGTACTGTAATGGCTAGAAAACTGATTAGAATTTTTCTCCGTTGAAGCATTATTCCCCTTTCCCCCTCATTATTCGGGGATAATTATAGCTGTTGCTATGACAAAAAAGTTTGTTTTACAAGTCGTTCATTTACAAGAGGAGTTGATGTTTTTTGGCGTGTGGCTAGAGGCGTGGTGGTGCCGATGTACAAGGAAACATTTGAAGGTGCATGACGAAGTTGCGGACAGCGTTTGACTATTGCGTTGATAGCATGACATACACTGTTAGACATGACTCATGATATGGAAGCGAACGGGCGTGGAGTTCAGATGAGACGTGAACCGACACTGGCTTTTGTGATTCCTTGTTTTAACGAAGAAGCCGCATTGCACGTAACTGCGGACGTTTTGAAGAAAAAGATGATTCAGCTTGAGGATTCGCAGGCTGTTGCGCGAGATAGCTTCGTTATTTTTGTCGATGATGGGTCCCGCGACAAGACTTGGGATGTGATTGCATCGCTGCATGAGAAGGATCCCTCCTTATTTCGTGGCGTGAAGCTGGCTCACAATAGAGGTCATCAGAATGCTCTTTTTGCTGGCTTAATGCAGGCATTGAGCATGAATGTCGACGCTGTTGTTTCCATGGATGCTGATTTGCAAGACGATCCCAATGCTGTTGATGGCATGGTTCAGGAATATCGTCAGGGAGCTGAAATCGTATACGGTGTGCGTGATAATCGCGATACTGATACTGCATTCAAGCGCGGAACGGCCCATGCCTTCTACTCTTTGATGAAGTGGCTTGGTACGGAAACCGTGCCGGATCATGCTGATTATCGTTTGATGAGTCGTACTGCATTGACGGCTTTATCTCAATATAAGGAGTCCAATCTGTTCCTTCGAGGATTGGTTCCTTCGCTTGGTTTTAAAACGGCGAAGGTGTATTACAAGCGCGGAACTCGAGTTGCTGGGGAATCGAAATATCCTTTGAAGAAAATGGTTTCTTTCGCTGTAGAGGGCGTGACATCATTTTCGACAAAGCCTTTGAGCATGATTACCGGCATCGGGCTGTTCTCTGTGTTTATCGGAATCATCATGTTGATTTATACCCTTGTTTCTGTTTTCTCTGGGCATGCGGTTGCCGGCTGGGGCTCCATTATGTTCTCTTTGTGGATTTTGGGTGGTTTTATTCTGCTAGCTCTTGGAATTACAGGCGAATATATCGCGAAAATCTACATGGAGGTCAAAGCTCGACCGCGCTATATCATTGAAACGACGATCTGAGCGATAGGAATTTCTTTCTGAAGAAGATGGGATTAGAACCAAGTGAATAAAAGTGCTGTAGCTCAAAAACAGCCGTTCATTAAGCAAGTGCTTCCGAGATGGCTGGTCACAGTCGCTTTGGGAATGCAAATCGCCATTGTGACGATACTGCTTATGCTGTCAGTCTTTTTCACCGTCACTTTTAAGAGAAACGGTCCGCAGCTTGGCAGTATTACTGAGCAAGTTGATTACCATTTTGGGATGCCATCGGTTGCGTTCGGATTGGGAACAATCATACTGCTTGGCATGATGATCTTGCTTGCGATTGGCTTTTCGAATCTCCCGCAGCAATGGGTTCTTGCCATTCTTTTGATATATGTGGCTGCACTGCAGATCATTTGGTTGATGTCATTGAATCTGGTGACTTACACATACCCGGATTCACGGAGCTTGATGGACGCAGCCGATATTCTGCTTAATGGTAACATTAACCAGTTCGGTGCGGATTTTTGTCCGAAGGGCAGCATCCGTCTAGAATGCGGCGCGCGAGGTATTCCGAGCGCATATACCTATTTCTCCTACTATCCATTCCAAAGCGGCCCAATGTTGTGGTACCTTCTGGTTTTTGCGGTTTTTGGATTGGATAACATTCTTGCTTTTCAAATCGTGAGTGCTGTGGCGGTTACTGCTTTGGTGGCAGTGCTATGGCGATTCGGCAGTTTGATCGGTTTGAATGAGAAAGGACATGGGGCCTTCACCGTCATAGTCGCGACTAGTGTCCCTTTGCTGATGTTCGCTACGTTCGTCTATCCTAATGCGGTTGGCTTCTTCTTCACGGTATGCGGCACTTGGATGATTGCAGAAGGCTTCCGGCTGCAGAAAGTTTGGGCTAGCAGCCTTGCAATTGTTGGCGGATTCCTCATTTGCGGAATTGGAATTGTTTTCAAATCGACGTACCAGATTCTTGTGCTTGCGGCCCTTGTGGCAGTCATCTTTGCAGTTTGGCATAACCGTCGTGTTTGGCAGTTGGTGGTTTCTTTTCTTTCCGCAGTGGCTGCGTTCTTTGTTTCAAAATTTCCCGTATATGTGGTTCAGACTTGGATCGGGCAGAAGTTCGGTAAAGGGATGCCGATGTCTTCTTGGATTGCTATTGGCTTGGGACAACCGGATAATATGCCTGCTGGATGGTGGAGCCGATTTGCTATAGACGCTTTTGAACGTACGGGGAACGATTATGCCCTGCAATCTCAGATATCCAATGATTTTGTTCGGAATCGTCTGGCGTTTTTTGCGGGCAATCCTAGTGATGGGTTAAATTTTTTTACCAATAAACTTGCGTCAGAGTGGGCGGAGCCCTCTTTTATGACGTCGTTGTATTCAGAGTTAGGTGAATCCGCGAACCATTTCTCAGGATTAGGCTCATTCCTTTTGCTGGGGAAAGGCGCGGATGTACTGCTTCGATTTGAAAATGTTGCTCAGACTGTTGTCTATTTTCTGGCAATTATTGGGGTAATCGGTCTCGTGCATTCCTTAATGAAGGAACGGTCTCTTGGCGCTGATTCATCTCAAGTCTTTACGAGAGTTCTGCTGTGCGCCTCTTTCATTGGCGGATTCCTCTGCTATCTTTTCTGGGAAGCAAAAAGTATCTACACGCTACCTTTCTTCTTATTGTTGTTCCCAGTAGCAGCTTATGGCATTCAGAATATTGCTGATTTAATAAGCAGTATAAAAAAGAAAATCGCCTGAATCGAGATTGATATGGATAGAAAATATTTTTCGATGAATTCCATAGCGAGGAATAAATGGGTTTATGCGAAAAAGATCGCACTATCCGTTCTTTTCGGTTCGCTTGCTTTTTTCGTGTTGAATGCATGCTTCTACATACCCTACGCGCATGCTGAAGAACATGCGGATGCTTTGAATACCTCGTCTGTTGAGACTGCTCCATCTCATCCTGACAACGGCTGGGATTCGAACAAGGAACATTACTACGAGAATGGACAGCAAGTACGTTCCCAGGAAATATATGATGCGAAAGAAAAAACTGGTATTGGATAGATGAAGATGGATCTGTCGCTCGGAATAAAGACGTCTATCTTCGTTCCAACGGTGGGAAATGGGTTCGATACAATGCTGCTGGACATATGGTTAAAGGCGAGGATTATCGGTATGGAGGCTGGTATTACTTTGATAAAAACACTGGAGCGATGGCGAAAGGCATGACTTTTGTCTCGTCCAATGGCGGTAAATGGGTTTATTACGATTTAACGTCAGGAAAGATGCAGTATGGCGAACGTTTTGTGAATTACGACCGATCTCATACTGGCTGGTACCACTTTGATGAATGCACTGGAGCTATGACGCATGGCTTCTATTACAATTCATCCCAGCATAAATGGGTTTATTACGATCGTTTCTCCGGCCAGATGATGTATGGAGAACAGTATATAAACAACCATTGGTATGACTTTGATGGTTCAACCGGTGCGGTGAGATACGGCTTCGTCTATTTGCCGGAATCTCAAAAATGGGTGTTCTATGATCGTCGAATGGGCTGGATGCTGTACGGTGAACAGCCTATTGACGGCGCATGGTATTTATTGGACCTACATACCGGTGCGGTGCAGTACGGATGGCAGAGATTTTCTGGAAAGACAGTATGCTACAACTGGCCTAGCGGCAAGATGCTCTATGGCCGTCAGAACGTGAATGGCGCCACCTATTACTTTAACAACCGTACGGGCGCTCTGGATATGCGACGCTCGGCTTCTCTGCCGAGCGATTATGTTCCATCCGTTGCGGGGGATTTCGGAAAGAACATTCGATTGGGGAAATACCATTCTGTTCGTATTCTTGGCGATAGTATCGCTGCTGGTGTGGGCGCTGCGAACCCATATCCTTGCACGTCGCGTGAGCTATTTCGTCTTGAAGGGAATGTTTATTTTGAACCGTCTCATCAGACAGATTCCGCAGTGAATGGTTTGATAAGAGATTTGAAAGCGCGAGGGGTGAGCGTGACTAATGCCAGTGCTCCTGGAAAAGGTTCCTATTCCGCATATGATTCCATCGGAGATCAAACTCTTGGACATGAAGATGCTGCTATGTTTTGCTCGGTACGAATGATCGGCTGAGACTCTCAAACAGCAATGATTTCGCACGAACCGCTGAGCGGTATCTCAACCGAGTTTCTGCAAGATACGGATCTAGCAACGTGTACGTGATTGCTGGTATTGATACTTTGTCAGATTCTAGACCACTCACTATGGAACAAGAAAATAACGTGTTGCAATCCCTCTGCCGGCAGCATGGTTGGTGGTTCGCTTCGGCATATGCGGCATTCCGCACGGTAGGACGCTCAACGGGAATGCCTCAACATGCATTGTATACAGACGGCATTCATCCAAATCGTATAGGGCAAGTCGTGCTGCGCCGATCCTTGGAACAATTGCTGGGCTTGTGAATCCGGCAAGTGGCGGAGAGAACCTGTGGAATGGGAGACTGAATAAATTCATGAAGCGCATTAGATTCTTCGACATTGCCAAGGGCATGGCGATATTGGCAGTTATTCTTGGCCATAGCGCAATCGAGGCTAATCTTTTTATGCCCCACAGAACGGCGCAAATTATTGTGGCAATCTGTTTTTCCTTTCACATGCCACTTTTCTTCATTCTGTCCGGTTACTTTATGCATCCGGAACGTAAGTTTCGATGGGCGAAGGAATCGAAGCAACTGCTGTGCACATATGCTGTGACTGCTTTGTGCGTCCTTATTGGCGTGACTTGTATGGCAACGTTAAACCATGAGAGCCGTGTACTCGCTTTGCGCCAATGGGGCATGGCTGCATTATATGGAAGTGGAGACGTTTCCGATTTGACGTTATGGCCAGTGGATTTTCGAATTGGTGCGATTTGGTTCCTGTTGGCATTATTCTGGGCGCGTCTTTTACTGCATTTTTTTGCGAAACTTCCTTATACCTTCATTTGGGTGATTGCTTGTTTCCTTGTCGGTTATGGTTCGTCTCGCTATGTGTGGTTGCCATGGAGCATTCAAGCGGGAATGTGCGCAGTCGCGTTTCTTTATCTTGGCTATCTTGCTAAAAAATACGATGTGCTTGATTTCGTGAGGCGCGTCCCTTATATCTGGATTATCGCTTTTTTAATTTGGATAATCGATATTGTATTTTTGATGGCATGAGTATGGCTATGAATAGTTATGGCCCGCATCCAATTCTAGCTGTAGTCGGCAGTATCGCGGGAACTTTATGCGTCATTGGGATTTCTCAATTGTTCGATAAGGTCGCGGTATTAGGAGATACATTTAGCAGAATCGGACAGGCAAGTTTGGCTATCTTATGTGCGCATCTTATTGAAGATGATGTGCTACTGCAATCTTGGCAATCATATCTTGACATGTTGCGGACACTCTTTCCACAGGTTCCGCTGGTCTTATTGAGTTTCATTGTTCGACTACCAATTGATTTCGCTGGTGCTGCCTTGCTCCATTATGTTCCAAAAATCAATGAATGGTTCTATCCGCAATTGGCAAAGCAGCATCAATTGAATCGGGCTGGTATCGTGCATAAACGTGCGTTTCCGTTGGAGAAATGACGTTTTTTGTTTCTCTTCAAGGGCTGAATGTAGTCTAGAAATCATGACTTCGATGAAATTTGCGAACATCTTGTTGGAGACGAATCCTCGCTCCGTTGCCTACCCAGCTTTGTACTGCCGTTCCAATCAGCCTGTCGTCTTCGACAAGTTGATCCACGAATGGAAAATGTATGACGCTGGAACGTTCGATTTCAGTACTTATTTCAATTCTTTGTCGGTCATGAAACTGAAGCGCTATACCCGTGCGACGGGATTTACTCTGCATCTTGAGCTTAAGGGTGCCGCTTGCGAAGTGCTGCAGACTATGGGCGATGCCTTCGCGCATGATCCTATTCCGGTTGAAGGAGCTTCTAAGAAGCTGGAAGCGTCTACCAATTGGCAGACTGTTGATTTGCCTTTGACCGTCACTGACGACATGGTAATCGTCGGCTTCATCATAAAGACCGAAGGAACTGTCTCCATTAGGAACAGCTATTACGAGCTTGACGTTGATGGCGAGCTGAACGATGTTGAGTTGGTTCTGTCCACCACTACTTTCAAGAAGGAAGCGTTCATTGAACGCAACATTGATTTAGTCAAGAACCAGATTATCGGTTCCAACGATTCCATTGCAGACCATTTCCACATGTATGTGATGGATAATGGCCGGACTTTGGATGCGGAAAAACTGAGCGGAGATCGCATCCAGGTTATTCCGAACGATAATGTCGGTGGTGCCGGTGGTTTCACCCGTGGCATGATCACTGCTATGGAGCAGAATCCGAAGGCCACGAATATCCTTCTTATGGACGATGACGTTGCTGTTTCTCCGGAGAGCATCAAGCGTACCTATAATCTGCTACGCATCCTCAAGCCTGAGCATCGTGAGGACATGATTAGCGGCGCTATGCTCAATTATGAAATCGGCGAAGACCAGTGGGAAGATATCGGCAATATGACCCAGCAAGGCACCTTCGCTGGCTGTAAGCCGCCGCTGCGTTTGACGCTGTTCGAAGACCTCATCTATAACGAGATGTACACGCCTACCAAGTGGCAGCGAAACAACATGTACGCCGCTTGGTGGTACTGCTGCATTCCGATTTCCGTAATCGAAAAGAATGGACTGCCTTTGCCGGTGTTTGTCCGTTGCGACGATGCTGAATATGGCATTCGTTGCAAGACTGGCTTTATTACCATGAATAGCCTTTGCGTATGGCATATGTCATTCTTCGAGCGTTATAACGCTGCTGTGGAACGGTACCAGACCACGCGTAACACCATGATTGCTCAAGCAACATGTGGAATGGCTCCTGGTGCTGACTTTATGCGTGAGCTGCATAATAATATTCGCCTCGAACTGAAGAAATTCGGTTATGCAAATGCGGAGCTGTGCCTGGACGCATTCGAAGATTTCCTGAAAGGCCCATCCTTCATCAAGAAGCCGGGACAGGCTGAACAAAGCTTCATGGCTGCAAACCGCAACAAGGAGCAGCTCGTTGATTTCGCTACACTTCAGGCTCAGGCTAATCAAGATCCTGAACTTGCGGGCTTTGATATCAAAGAAATCGACAGGCAGCTTATTGAAGGGGACAAGCCACGCAGCTTGCCTGAACGTCTGGAAGACCTGATTACTGATAACAATCAGCGTTATATCAAGAAGGACGGTACTGGATATGCGGTGATTCCGTTGCAGGGATGGCTGTATCCTGCCGGTGCGATTCGTGGCAAGCACAAGCTGGTGGTTTTGGATTGGTACAACCGCAAGGGCACGATTCGTGCCAAGGACGTGAAGCGCTACCAGCAGATCAAGAAGCGCTATGCTCGGGATCTAAAATACTACAAGGCGAACATCGAACGCATTCGAAAGGAATACGCTGAGGCGCGTTCGGAGTTGACGTCTTTGGAGTATTGGAAGAACTACCTCAAGATGGAGTAAATCAAAACCATCTAGGATTCTAAGCCGCATGCGCTCACAAGGGGCGTATGCGGTATTATTTTGCTTTGTTACTGGTTTCCATCGTAGAAGAGGAACGGGATTATGACATCTCTGGCAAGACGACTGCGTGAAAGGCTGTTCTGGCCGTCGGAGCGGTCTATGCAAAAGTTGATGGGCCGAATCGATTCCTTGGAACATGAGAATGCCCAGTTGCGTGATAGTTTGAAGGCACAAGAATCGGTTTTATTTGAAATTCGTGACTGGATGCATGAAATCGGCGAGGAATCCTGCAGGGTTGTTCATGAGGTTCAGCGTGCTCAAATTGCAGAAAGATCCAAAGAAGACATCCGTTTTTGGGCGCAGTATCGTGATCCCGGGGAGACCGATTTGGAAACACGAAAAAGGTTTTTCCTCAATTTGCCCAAGGCGGAGGGGGATCTTAGGCTTCTGCAATCCGCTTTAAACCGAATGCTATGCGATTTTGCGGAGATTTGCCGGCAAAATGGAATAAATCAGTATTGGCTTGTCGGAGGTACGCTGCTCGGTGCGGTGAGACATCATGGGTTCATTCCTTGGGATGATGACCTTGATTTGGGCATCATGCGTGATGATCTGACTCGTCTTCAGGAAGTGCTTACTAATAATTCAAAGTACAAGATCACCGTAATCTGGGATCGTATCGTCCATTGCAGGCAGATTCGATTCGCTCCTCGAGACACAAGAATTCCAGGGTTCATTGATTTGTTCCCCTTCGATTGGGTATCTTCGCCGAACCACGACACTTTCTTAAAAGTTCAGGAATACCGGAAAGCCGCGATTGAAACAGCCGAAGCGGATATGGTTGTCCGTGAAGCCTGGGACAGAAACGTTTATATTCCAACGGAATCAGTGGCTGGGAAGCATATTGCGGATGCTTTCGATACGCAGCTTGACAGAATGCGCAGGGACGGCGTGGTCTGTTCGCATGAAGCAGCGGCAGGCATTGTCCGCGCGTATGACAATATGGACCATCCAAGCGGTTTTGAATGGATAAGTAGTCTTGACGAGTTCTGTCCGCTGGATGTTCAAACTTTCGAAGGGGGGCAGTACCCTGTGCCGGCCAACTATATGTATTTGCTGACTCATGCTTATGGCAACATCTTCGCGTTGCCTAATGATATCGGTTTACATTTCGAACATGTCGATAAGAAAGCGCTTGCCCAAGTTGACGAACAGACTGTTCGCGAATATGTGAATCGATAAGATTTAGCAGAACAACGGAGTGATGGGATGGAATCTGTTAAGAACGTTGCAATCGTAGTAGCTGGCGGATCGGGAACCAGGATGGGGCAGGACATCCCGAAGCAGTTTATTAATGTATTCGATAAGCCAGTGCTTATCTATACATTGGAAAGCTTCCAGCGGCATCCTGATATTGACGCGATTGAGGTGGTATGCATTGAAGGCTGGGAAACCATGGTGGAAGCATACTCGAAGCAATTCAATATCGACAAGCTTAAGTGGATTGTGCGGGGCGGCGCAAGCGTTCAGGAATCCATCAGAAACGGTGTGGAATTCCTTGCCGACAAAATCAGTGAGGAAGACAATGTCATCATTCATGATGGCATTCGGCCTTTGATTGATGCTGATGTTCTGACTGATGTAATCGATGTTTGTAATCGATATGGCAATGCGGTGACTTCTTTGCCGTATAACGAGCAAATTTTCGTGATTAGCCAAGAAGACGCTTCGACTACGAAACAATATGTGCCTAGGGAACAATTGCGCCGCGTCTCAACACCGCAAGCTTACCGTTATGGGAAATTGCTGGATGCATATCGTAAGGCGTTCCGCGAGAATATTGGAATTCACGGTTCTAGCTATACGAATACCATGATGGTGGATCTTGGTGAGACCCTGCATTTTGCCAAAGGGTCGGATAAGAATATCAAGCTCACTACCAAAGGCGACTTGGAACTGTTCAAGGCATACATCACCGCAGATGAAGATACTTGGCTGAAATAAGGCGAGGGAGGTACTTTTGCCCAGTCGATTTGACTCTTCACTTTATCAGCAGGATATTGAGTATTGTGCCAATCTTCCCTTGCAATGGGACAAACTGGCGGATAAAACTATTGCGATTTCTGGCGCAACAGGGATGATCGGGACTTTTTTAATTGATGTCTTGATGAAAAAGAACGAAGGCCCGAAGTTTAATTGCCAGATTATTGCGATTGGACGCAATAAGAGTCGCGCACGGAGTAGATTCCCATATTTTGATGAGGCTCATTTCCATTTTGAGCAGCTGGATGTGTCGATACCAGGTGTTCGTCCCAATCGTCCGGCTGATGTTGTCATTCATCTTGCCAGCACAACACATCCCAGAGCATATGCCTCCGAACCAGTGTCAACGATTACCTCAAATGTGACTGGTTTGCAGAACCTTCTCGAGTACTCATTGGTGGGCGGAAACGATCATCGTGATGGCAGATTCGTTTTTGCCTCATCCGTGGAAATTTATGGAAAGAACCGCGGCGATGCGGAGCGCTTTGATGAACAGTATTGCGGCTATATCGATCCGAATACGCTTCGTGCTGGCTACCCAGAGGCCAAGCGTCTGGGCGAAGCTCTTTGCCAAGCTTATTCCGAACAGCATGGAATTGATTTTGTCATTCCCCGCATAGCTCGAACTTATGGCCCGACTCTGCATAAGGATGACAGCAAGGCGCTTTCTCAATTCATCCACAAAGGGTTAATGAAGGAAGACATTATTCTGAAAAGCGAAGGAACGCAGCTGTTTTCCTACGCATATGTCGCTGATACAGTTGCTGGTCTGCTGTATTGCCTACTTGAGGGTGAAAGCCGAAGCGCATACAATATCGCAGCACCTATTTCCGATTGCCGGTTAAAGGATTTGGCTTCCTTGGTAGCTTCAAAGTGTGGTGTGAATGTCCATTTTGAACTCCCCGATTCCTTGGAGACAAAAGGGTACTCTACTGCGACGGTTGCTTTGATGGATGGACATAAATTGCAGACTTTAGGCTGGAATATGAAATATTCGATTGAAGAAGGAATCGGACGAACATTAAGCATCATGCGCAACGATTGATGTAATAATATTTCGGGCATTCGGCAACGCTCGATGACTAAGGGACATCCACTGATAGGATACAACTTGTGAAACAGTTGGTGAAAAAGATACGGGACAGATACGGGTATGCATGGACCGTCCTGCAAGGTTTGGTAAAGACGGATTTCAAACTTCGTTATCAAGGATCTTTCCTTGGCATCGCATGGTCGGTGCTTAAGCCCCTGATGATGTTTTGCGTAATGTATGTGGTATTCGGTAAATTCCTGCGCATGTCGGATGGTACTTCCACATACCCGGTCGTGCTGTTGCTAGGAATTAGCTCTTGGCAATTCGTTACCGAATCGACGAATGTCGGACTTCGATCCGTGGTGGATCGAGGGGATTTGCTCCGCAAGATTCATTTCCCGAACTATATCGTTGTGGTTTCGGCTACTGTCGGTGCACTTATCAGTTATGCGATCAATCTTGTTGTTGTTTTGATTTTCGCCATTATCGCAAGAGTCCATTTCACTTGGCGAGTGGTGCTGCTTCCTCTAAGCATCATCGAGCTTTACGCAATGACGCTTGCCGTCACATTGCTCATGGCCACTATGTACGTGTATTTCCGTGATATCGCCCATATCTGGGATGTTCTTCAGCAGTTGATTTTCTATGGCATGCCAATTATCTACCCGTTAACATATGTGACCAATCGCGGTGGACTTTTGGCTGATATCGCCCGTTTGGAGCTTATCAATCCATTCGCTCAGGCGATTCAGGACATTCGGCATAATTTCATTGCACCAGAGACTCAACCGACCGTTTGGAATCAGTTCAACAATTGGGGAATCCGTCTGCTGCCAATTGCTCTGACCGTTGTTTTGTTGTGGCTGGGCGTGGTGTTATTCCGCCGTAATAGTCGCAAATTCGCGGAGGTTATGTGATGTCCGAAGAGAAAAGCGTAAAAAAAATCGATTATTCCAAAAATCCAGTTGTATTGTCTGCGAGCCATGTCTCCAAATGCTTCAAATTGCCGACGGAGCAGGCCACTGGTCTTAAACAGGCGTTCATCAATTGGACTAGAGGAATCAAAGGCTATAAGAAGCAGCAGGTTCTTAAGGACATCAGCTTTGAAGTTCACCAAGGTGAGTTTTTCGGCATTGTCGGTCGAAATGGTGGTGGCAAATCAACCCTGCTTAAACTGATTTCGCAAATTTATTATCCGGAAAGCGGTTCCATCACTGTTTCCGGCAAATTGGTTCCATTCATCGAACTGGGCGTGGGATTCAATCCTGAACTTACCGGCCGAGAGAACGTGTATCTAAATGGCTCTCTTCTGGGATTCACACATGAAGAAGTCGACGCGATGTATGACGATATCGTCGAATTCGCCGAGCTTGAAGAGTTCATGGATCAAAAGCTGAAGAATTACTCTTCTGGTATGCAGGTCCGCCTTGCTTTTTCTGTTGCGATTAAAGCACAAGGGGATATTCTGGTCCTCGATGAGGTCCTTGCCGTTGGCGATGAGGCATTCCAACGTAAATGTGATGACTTCTTTACGGAAATCAAAAAGGATCCGACTAAGACGGTTATTCTCGTGACTCACGATATGAATTCCGTCAAGAAGTATTGTTCTAGGGCAATGATGATTGCCGATGGCGAAGTGGAAGCCATCGGCGATCCGGAGACCGTATCACAGCAATACACGCTTGCCAATCTCGAAGCGGAAGAGAAAGCCGAACGTAAGCGTCAAGAAGAACGCGGAGGCTACCCGAATGGTCTTAACGAGCGATGCCCGCTGTTGAGAACTATTGCCGTTTCCCCCAAAGTCTGCACCAGTGCGGATATGTTCAGGTTTGATGTTGAATACCAATATGATGAGCCGGGAGATTTTTACCTCGCCATTGCGTTGCATGACATTCGCCGTGGTGGAATCACTTATGATACCGGTTCAAAAGTGTTGAAGATGGATAAACATGGCCATCAGGTTGTGCATTTTGAGATGCCTCTCAATCTGTTTAATAATGGCGAGTTCCGTCTGATTACATCACTTCGCACTCCTAGTCCAACTAATCCAAAAGCAACCGATGCTGTGGGCGTCGCCCTTGATGACAATGCATGCAGTTTCGTGATTCGTGATGACCGAAACCGTGAATACGCATTGCTAAGTGACCGTGCTCTTACGATTAAACGTGTCTAATAGTTTTGGTTGCATTCGGAAATGAACTTGTCTATTCTTGGAGGCAATACCGTTCCTTCAAGAATGGACAAGAAGATGAGAAAAGAAATAAAGCATCTCACTGCATTATTGGGAGCAATATCTCTGGTGGTTCCATTTGGAACTCAGATGGCGACTGGTGCTGAAACGAATTATCCAGATATGGAAGTCGGGGTATTTTGGAACAGCGACTCGGATCGTTCTGATACCGTGTACATGTCATACAATGGTTCCGACTTCCAGCAAATCAGCACCGCATATAAGACTGATGGTAACGGTAGCTCGCATGTTTCTGGAAAACCGAGCTACGTCAATGCCATTCATGATCCGAGTATTACGTATAAAGATGGGACGTTTTGGATTCTTGGCGGCTATGTGCAAAAGCAACAGAATCTGGGATGGCGTTTTACCCCGATGATGGGGTATTCCAAGGATTTGGTGAATTGGAGCTATCCTAATAGCGGTAGCCAGACGAATCTTGCTCCCTCTGTAAAGCCATATACTAATGGGCTTGCGGATGGACAATTTGATTCCGCTGGAACAGATGGATTTGTGGATAGCCATGGCGATATGTGGATTGTGACCACGCTTGGATACTATGGCGCTTTTCATGGAAATGCGCAGAAGGATTATATGTATCCGTATATCGTTAAGGTATCTGGCCTACAACCTGGTGGTGATCCGTCAGTTAATCCTGGTGCCCAGCCTAAATTGAATTATGGTAATTTAAATCCCATTAAATTGCCTGATACAAGCACTAGTAATTGGCTTGATCCTTCTCTGTTTGAAAAAGATGGTACCTATTATCTCAGCATTAAGAAAAATGGGGTCACCAATCAGATTTATTCTATTCATGATTTGAATCAAGCCGGGAACGTCAATGCATGGCATTTGGTAAATTCCAATGTGGTCACTGGGTATGAAGGACCATCGTTAACGTACTATAACGGGCAATACTTTTTCTATACTGATAAACTTAAAGATTATCCGTATGGCAAAGCCGATGGCACTGCGGGTACTTTCGTTACTCAGTCATCAAACCTGAATAGCGGTTGGCATGGTACGCGTCGAATCACTACAACTAATGTTGATGGACGTAGTATTCCTAATCGGCACGGAACTGTGATAACCGTGACGGATCCTGTTGCAAAAAATATTGTTTGGAATGCAAGGATTCGTGCAGGTTATGGAGCATATCGGCCTGGAACAAATGGTTGGGTCACGGAGAACGGGAAGCGCTACTGGTATGACAATGGTGTGAAGGCGGTCTCTAAAGAGGTGTATGACCCAGCAAGTGATGCTTGGTATTGGTTCGATAAGGATGGATCCCTTGCGGTGAATAAAGATGTCTATATTCCGTCGGGGAACAAATGGGTTAGGTATGATAACAATGGCCATATGATTAAGGGTGAGGATTACCGCTACGGAGGCTGGTATTACTTCAACCCCACCACAGGAGCCATGACTAAAGGCATGCAATACGTGCCCTCGAACGGCGGAAAATGGGTGTACTACGATTGGACGACCGGCAAGATGGCTCATGGCGAACAATATGTGAACTATGATGCGCAGCATACAGGTTGGTATTTGTTTGATCGATATACAGGCGCCATGTTTCACGGGGATACTTATGTTCGTTCCAACGGTGGAAAATGGGTCAGATATGATTTCACCACAGGAAAAATGGTCAAAGGTCTAAACCGTCATGATAATTCCTGGTATTACTTTGATTCAACTACGGGGGCGATGCAGAAAGGCCGTGTCTGGGTTCCTGAATGGAAATCTTGGCATTGGTTTGATTCAACTACAGGAAGAGGATGAGTTGAGATAGACTGGTTTTGGCGCAATGCAAATTGTGTCAAAACCAGTTTTTATTTTATAAAGGGACCTAATTTGCCTCAACATTATTCCGGTGAACGTCGACAATATCGCAGAGAACTAAGACTATCTGTTCCTAGTTGTATTTCTCTACTATATTGGATTGGTTCTATCGTAATTGGAAGCGTGATTATTTTTTGGGGAAAATATCATTGTTTTAATGATGGGGCGGCGCACTGGGCGCGTATTCTGCAATTACGGTCAGGTGAAATAATACCTTCTTTTTCTAAAGAATATCCAGAATGGATTGTTTATTCTGAACATGGGAAAATAATTACTTTTAATAATACTGCTGTCAATTCTCCTTTTGTCTATTTTCCAAGTCTAATTTTTCGTGGCGATTTTCGCATTTCGAGCATAGCGACATTGATATGCGCGGCCAGCCTTATTGCCGTAGCAATACGTATTGCTGGATGTTATGCTAATATCATTCTGGCGATAGCAGTACTTCCTACTACTTTTTTCGGGATGATATTCCCAACTGCCGATGCTATAACTAATAGTTTTTCTTTATTGTTTATAGCTGTTGTGTTGTGTCTGTATCAGCGAGATGGTGCGTTGCATTTCAGACATATTGTTTTGCTCTGTGTTCTGAGCATTATGTTGGGGCAGGTGAAGATTACATGCTCGATTATTGTTTTATTTGTATTTTTCCTTTTACCTAAAACAACCGATAAAAAGATGAAAGTATCTCTATCACTTCCCGTGCTATGTGCTTTTACGTCTATGTGGTTGTGGCGTATGAAGACTTCGCATATAGCGGTTGCACCGAATCGTGTTTCCTTGCAGGAGACTCACGATTTTGAGATGCAGTTGATGCTTTCTCCTTGGAAAATATTTTCTTTGCTTGGACGTGTACTGTTTGAACCTTTAGATTTTGATTATGAAAAAATTGACGGTCAATTAGTAAATCCGAGAAGAAATCTTCAGTTTTTTACTGGAACCGAAACGGTCCAATTGCCTTTAATTGTTATGGCTCCGGTACTGATTGCCATTATGATGTTGCTGATTGTTCATACTTCATATAAGCGTATGTGCGGATATCAGATTGCAATTGTATTGGCGATTCCTGTTCTGTATTTTGTCCTGTCATGCGTAGCTATGGCAGTTACCTGGAGCGGAACGGTGGATGGTTGCGTGTCGGGTATGCAGAGTAGATATTTGATACCGGTTTTACCGTTATTTGCTTTGTTGTTTCCGGGTTTAATTAGCTTTGAGAATGTCAATTTAAAGAAATATAGAATGTCTGTATTTTTGTTAACATTATTTTCATATATAGGTATTTTAATTTCATATTTGGTTCAATGGAATTAAAAATAAGGGATATGATACTGTATTTAAACTTGGCATCATATCCCTTTAAAAGGCTGTTTTAAATTATTATTTAGCGTACCAGTGAGGCACTTTATTGCCATTGCGGCATTCGCAGATTATTGGCGTGCCGTCAGCATCGTTCTTTTGCTGTCCGTGTTCGGATTTCTTGCAATATTGTCCGCGGATGTTTTTCCCTCCAGTATTGCCGTTAGTGCCAGGATTGGCATTGTTGTTTGAAGCCTTACTGACAAAACGGCCAGTGACGGAATCAAAAGTTGCATATGAATTCCATTCGGGAACCCATGCGCGCCCGTGTGCCATTGCGCCAGTGGTCTGGTCGAAATAGTAATAAGCACCATCTTGGTAGTGTAATCCCTTGACCATCTTTCCGGTTATCCGGTCATAGCGTACCCATTTTCCACCGTTGGAACGAATATAAGTATCTCCATGGAACATGGCACCGGTATATTGATCGAACAAGTACCAGCCCGTATGGCTGCTGTCGTAATTCACGAAGGCCTCACCATGGGCCATTTTGCCGGTTGTCCAGTCATAATATACCCATTTGCCTCCATTGGAATGGATATATTTCATGCCTTTGGACATTGCGCCGGTTGTTTGGTCGAAGTAATACCAACCGCCGTATCGGTAATCTTCGCCTTTGACCATATGGCCATCCCCGTCATACCTGACCCATTTATTTCCGGAAGAGAGATACACGTCTTTGTCGTGTGCCATTGTTCCATCGGGATCGAGCCAATACCAAGCATCGCTGCCTGGATCATAGATCTCTTTTGAACGCGCCATAATGCCGGAATCAAACCAGTAGTATTCGCCGTCTTGAGTTACCCAACCGGTGTAGTCAGACTCTGGCGCCGACACGGTTTCTTCCGCGCTAGCTGGAGCAATTGGCAAAATCGTCATTGAAAGAGCCATGGTTGCGGCAATGGTTCCATGAATAAGTTTGCTCTTAGAAATCATATCCATCATCTCCCTCTTGTTGTTATGGATAAGATACTTAAATTTTAGACCTAAAGTAATTGCGACAGGGGTTATTGTGATGGTACATCTGAACCGATGTCGTGCGTAACGGTGTGGACGATTGTTTAAAGTGCAATGTAGCCACTACGATTAGTGGATGAACGGAGAAAATGGCGATAGGAGAAGACGCATGGGACAAGAGGTCTCTATGGATACTGAGCGAATGGACTCGTGGGAAACGGTGATGCGCGTTGTGTATCCGGTCAAAGATGCTGAACAGACCCTCCCTCTGTATGCGATTGACTGGACTCGCCCGCATGTGGCGGAAACCACTCTGGATTCGCGTATCGACATGCGTCGTCTGGAATTCAGCTCCATGAACCAGTCCACATTGCAACGCATGTTACGGAATGCGGGATCCTCTAACGGGGTTTCCTGCGATTCATTCGAAATTACGGGACGTACTTCCGTAACACTACGAGATCATGGTCACATGTCCGGATGCACGTTCTTCAACGCGTTCCCTGCATCGTATTGGCGTCGTTGGACTGGTGTGAAGACCGTGCGCTTCGCAGTGTCCGTTCAAGGAAACGCCAAGATCAACGTCTTCCGGTCGACGGGTCGAGGCCTGATTTATCCGGTAGCGGAGCGGATTGTCCATGCTGCGGATACCTCGGCTTCCGTATGCGTGGATGTGCCTATGACCGGGCTCATGGACGGTGGTTACTTCTGGTTCGACGCGGAATCGCTAGGTGGGCCAGTCGTTATTTCCAATGCGACATGGTCTGTTCCGCGTGAAGCGCGCACAGCCAAGCATGGCACTTCCATGTCCATCGCCATTACCACATTCAATCGTGCCTCGTACTGCATGAACCAATTGCGCGCCATCGCAGGAGCGCCGGCACTGCGTAAGCGACTGGATGCCGTGTACTGCACGGATCAAGGCAACGATCTGGTCAAAAATCAAGAAGGCTTTGCCGAAGTATCCGCCGACCTTGGAAAGCAGCTTACGTATATTCAGCAAGCCAATTTAGGTGGTTCCGGCGGCTTCTCTCGAGGTATGTACGAAACGGCGAAAGCTGGGAACAGCGATTTCGTGTTGCTGCTGGATGATGACGCCATCAGTGAGCCTGAATCGATTCTTCGTTCCATCCAGTTCTCCGACTATACGATCCGTCCGGTTCTTGTCGGCGGCGGCATGCTTCATCTTGATAATCGCACCATGCTTTATACGCAAGGCGAGAGGATTAATCCGCGGCGAATGTGGATGTATCCGTCCAAGAGCATGGGGTACAATCACGACTTCTCTATGGAACCGCTTCGTGACTCTCCGGATCGCCATCAGCGCATCGATGAGGATTTCAATGGCTGGTGGATGTGCTTGATTCCAATCGCGGTAGTCAAGAAAATCGGCCTCTCGATGCCCGTGTTCATCAAATTCGATGACATCGAATACGGTCTGCGTGCCAAGAAAGCCGGTTTCCCGACGGTCTGCTTGCCAGGTGTGGCCGTGTGGCACCAAGCATGGCACGACAAGGATCCGGCCCGTTCTTGGGAGGAGTATTTCACCGAGCGCAACCGCTGGCTTGCGGCCCTTCTGACATACCCGGACAGGCCTCCTCGCATGCTGGTGGAAACGTTGTACGGCGATGCAAGCCTTGGATTGCGTTTCGTGTATTCGGCCATGGCGTTGCACCACATGGCGTTGAGGGATATTCTTCGTGGGCCGCAGTATCTTGTGGACTGTTTGCCGACGAAGCTTGGCGAAGTGCGAGAATTACGTGCGAAATATCCGGATGCTCAGGCTAAAGATAGTTTTGAAGCGTTCCCAGAGCCTGCGGGCGAGGTCGAGCCGCCGAAGAACCATCCTTCGACCATGAAGAGCCGGTATAAGGCCGCGGTCGGTTTGATTGCCAAGAGCTTTGTCAAGAACGTCAATCCGGAGAAGGCTGTCCGTCCGGATGCTGCTATTCCGGCACGGGATGCTGCCTGGACCTGGCTTGCTTTTGATCATGTCAACTCGGCCTTAGTCACTACGGCTGATGGCAATGGCGTGGCATGGTTGAAGCGTGACAATAAGCGTTTCCGCAAGAGCATGCTCGAAGGGTATCGTCTTACTCGGCGTATCACCAAGCATTGGAAGCGTTTGGCCGCCCAATATCAGGCTTATGGCATTGCTTCCATGGAAACGTGGGCGCATATCTTTGGGGATAAATAGCCAAGAGTTATTGACATTCACCCTCATATATCGCCATGAGGGTAGTATGAGCATGAACTGCACATAGCTTTTGTGCGATTACTGTTTGTGGAAGGTTGTTTTGTTATGACTGATGCGGTGGAGTATCCCGATCTGGTGGTCGTGGGCGCGGGCCTGTTCGGCCTGACCGTGGCCCAGCAGGCTGTGGAGCATCTGGGCGTGAGGGTCGAGATCATCGACGTGCGCGACCATATCGGCGGCAACGCGTACAGCTACATGGACGAGGAGACCGGCGCGGAGATCCACAAGTACGGCGCGCACCTGTTCCACA
>ENA-OQKU01000030-OQKU01000030.1-human-gut-metagenome-genome-assembly--contig:-NODE-30-length-30879-cov-3.020421_pt1 | contig 30879 bp, 21 predicted proteins | sample MGYA00242807_ERZ504816 | MGnify/ENA primary metagenome ERZ504816 (study PRJEB26092, sample SAMD00036376) | human gut metagenome | host: Homo sapiens | study: EMG produced TPA metagenomics assembly of...
AACGCGGCCCATCCGGATCGACCAGAATATGCCCGACCAAACCGTAACTTTTATCCGGACAGCTTACCAGCTCGCCGTTGAACGTCAACGAATAGCCGACGCCCGCGCCGAACGTCAGCACCGCGAAGCTATCCAATCCAACGCCCGGTCCAAACAGGCAGGCGTCAACCACCAACGAATCGATATCGTTGTAAATTCCGGTAGGCAATCCGGTCGCCTCACGAACCATGACGGAAAGTTCCACGGGCTGCGACCAGTGCATGAACGGTGCGAACGTCACCACGGTACCGTCGACAATATGCCCGCCAAGCGAGATTCCCACAGCGCACGGTTTCGGCCAGCCCGCCATCTCCGCCTCGTCGGAACAGTCGGTCGTCAGTTGTTTGATCAGCGCGACCACGGTCTGCGGGGAAGCGTCTTCGATTTCCAGATCATGGCATCCGGTGATGATCTGCCCGATTGCGTTGACCGCAACTGCCGAAATATGCGTCGCGTTGATTTTCATGCCAACGAAAGATCGCGCATTCGCAATCACCTGCAATCCGGTTTGCGGGCGGCCGCGACGTTCCGTATTTTCTTTCTGCACGAAACCTTTCGGCAGTTTGCCGGCCTTGCCGGACGGCATCGGCGTCTCCTCAATCACGCCCGCATAAATCAGATCGCTGGTAATTCGGGAAACAGCACCCTGCGAAAGTTCTAAAATCTGCGCCAACGTAATGCGTGAAATCGGACCATACTTCATGATGCAAGCCGCGACTTTATGGGTATATTCCGAGCCTTCAAACCACTGTGGCAGAGGTGAAACCGCCATCTGAACCATCCTTCGTGCTCCCGTTCGCGCACATCGTGCGTCAAATTACTTTCTCAGAGTACAAAATCTCGTCGTTTTGTTTTCCGCCCCGCACAGGCGCGCTGAGTTGGGAATGAAAACGCCCCCCTCTATAATTCTCAGTAACGGTGGTGTGGTAAGGAAGCCGCTCCACCGTAATAGAGAAAAAATACAAAGGAGTCGAGAATGAAACCTGATTCCACCACTAGTGTAGGTAAATTCAGGAGGATTGTATACCGCGCTCTCACGGCCACATGCGCAATCGCGTTGACGGCCGGCCTTGCAGGTTGCGGCAACAGCACCGCTGGAACCGTCACTTTGGATTTCTTCCAATTCAAAGCCGAAGCAGCGGACTGGTTCACCGCAAAAGCAAAGGAATTTGAGAAAACCCATCCCAGCGTCAAAGTCAACGTCAACAATTCGTCCGACGCAACCACTGATTTGCGTACGCGACTCGTGAAAAATCGTGAACCCGACGTCATCACCATCAATGGCGACATTAATTTCGGCATGCTCGCCGAAGCGGGTGTTTTCCACGATTTCACCGACGATGACATCGTCGACGAACTCAATCCAGGCATGGTGAACATCGCCAAGAGCCTTGTACAAACCAACGACGAATCCAAGAAGCGCCTGTACGGCCTGCCGTATGCGGGCAACGCGTCCGGCTACATCATCAACGCTGACGTGTGGGAAGAAGCGGGCGAGGATCCCGACAATCCACCGCAGACGTGGAGCGAATTCATCGACCTGCTGCAACGCTTCAAGAGCAAGGGCATTGTACCGATCGAAGCGAGCACCGCTGATCCGTGGACACTCCAGGCGCCGCTGGCGTCACTCAACTCCACGCTGGTACCGGAATCCGAATATCTTTCCCTCAAAGACGGATCGAAGAAATTCTCCGACCTGTGGGGCACTGTCAGCGATCAGCTGGTCGAGATCTACCAGAACTACACGCAGAAGAATCCGGCCGTCACTTACCAGCAGGCCACGCAGGATCTGGCCGCAGGCAAAGCCGCGATTCTGCCACTCGGCACCTACGCGATTCCGCAGATCCGACTCATCAACAGCGATGCCAACTTGCGTTTTGCGCAAATGCCGGCAACCGACGATGCCAGCGAACAGCAACTCACCGCAGGCGATGACGTGATCCTGACCATGGGCGCACACACCAAGCACGAGAAGGAAGCGCGCGAATTCATCGACTTCCTGATGAACGACGAAAACATCAAGGACTACTCCAAGCAGCAGTCCGCCTTTACCCCCTACAAAGACACGTATGTGGGCGATGAAGCGCTGAACGGCGTGCTTGACTTCTACCAGGCGGGCAAACTGGCCGACTTCTGCGACCATTACGTGCCAGCCAGCATCAACATCGCAGGCTTCCTGCAGACGCTGGTTCAGTCGGGCAACACCGAAAATTCCTGAACAGCATGCAATCCGAATACGACAAGATCGAAGCCAGAAACTTCAGGTGAGAGGAGGAACGGACATGACTACCGCACATACTGCAAATACTGCGAAGAGATCTGCAAAAACTTCCAAGAATAAGGTTTCGAAATATTCCAAGCGCAAGGTCGATCCGGCATTTTATTGGATGACCGTTCCGGCTGCGATTCTGGTGTCCATCTTCCTGTATTGGCCGTTCCTGCAGGGCGCGGCATACTCGTTCACTAATTCGCAGGGTTACGGTGATTTTAAATTCATCGGATTGAAGAATTATATTGCGATGTTCCAGGATTCTCGCGTCGGTCACGCGTACCTGTTCACTATTCTCATCGCAGTTTTGATTACGCTCGGCACGAATATTCTCGGCATGTTCCTGGCGGTGCTGCTGAATTCGAAAATCGCATTCAAAAATGGATTCCGTGCGATTTTCTTCATTCCGTACACCCTGTCGGTGCTGGTGATCGGCTACGTGTTCAAGTACATTTTCATGACGCCGCTGCCGGCGCTCGGCCAGGCGCTGCATATTGATTGGCTGTCGACGTCGATGATTTCCAATCCGGATTTGGCATGGTTCCCGATTGTGTTCCTGTCGATCTGGCAGGGCGTTGCCTACTCCACACTGCTGTACTTGGCTGGCCTACAGACCATCGACAACGAGATTTATGAGGCGGCTGCGATCGATGGCGTGAGCGCTTGGCAGAACTTCTGGCAGATCACCTTCCCGCTGATCGGCCCGTTCTTCACCATCAACATGGTGTTGAGCCTCAAGAATTCGCTCGGCGCGTTCGACCAGATCATGGCATTGACCAAGGGCGGTCCGGATTCCAAGACCGAAACCGTCTCGTATCTGATCTTCCAGAACGGCCTTGGCAATGGCGAATACTCCTACCAGATGGCGAACGCGGTCACGTTCTTCATCGTGCTGGCAATCCTGGCCTTCGTGCAGCTGAAGTTCTTCAGCGGCAAGGAAAAGGTCTGAGCAAGGGTCTGAAAGTCTGAAGGTAAAGAGGAAATATCATGACTAGCGCAACTGTTGCAAAGACTGCAAAGACTGGCGTTCAAGCGCAAGCAAAGCCGGAGAAAATCCGCAGGGATCATAAGGTCAACTGGTGGCTGACCGCGGTTGTGACGGTGTTGAGCCTTACCGTGCTCGTGCCGTTGTATTTCGCTGTGGTCACCGCGTTGAAGACGCCGGGCGAGGCTGGCACGTTCAGCTTGCCGACCACGTGGGAATGGCATAATTTCGCCGACGCATGGAATAAGGTGAACTATCCGAAGGCCGCACTTAACTCCGCGATCATCACCGTGTGCGCTGTGGTGCTGACGCTGCTGACGAACACGTTCGTCGCGTATGCTGTGGCACGAAATATGGATAAGCGATTCTTCCGCTTCCTGTATTACTTCTTCCTTGCGATGATGTTCGTGCCGTTCACGGTGATCATGCTGCCGGTCGCGAAGGAAATGGGTACGTTGCATCTTGATAATCAGCTTGGTTTGATTATTCTGTACACGATTCTTGGCATCGGCACCAACCTGTTTATTGCGATTGGTTTTATTCGTTCGATTCCGATTTCGTTGGAAGAGGCGGCTCGTATCGACGGTGCTTCCACCTGGCGTATTTTCTGGACAATCATTTTCCCGCTGATGGGTCCGATTAATGCCACGATTGCGATTTTGACCGCACTGTGGGCTTGGAACGACTTCCTGCTGCCGTTGATCACGCTGACTGATCAGAGCAATCAGACGATTCCGCTCGCACAGTACGTGTTCCAAAGCCAGTTCACGTCGAACTATCCGATGGCCTTCGCGTCCTATCTGATGGCCATGGCTCCGGTCCTCATCGTCTACATCTTCGCCCAGAAGTGGGTCGTCGGTGGAGTGATGAGGGGAGCCGTTAAGTGAACAGCCCAGTGGTCTGTTCATAGGCTCTCCCTGAGCGAGCCGATAGGCGAGTGAAGGCAGGGACAACGCGGCCGTAGGCCGTCCGTTCAGGAAGTAACACTTCACCGCTCTGAGCGGGACTGGCCTATCCCACTCCCCAGCGCGGGACGTTCCATTTCCCTTTCTGGAACGTCCCGCGTTTTTATTTTTGCGGATTGGTTTTTCGCGTCCGTAAGAAGCGTATTCTTTTCTTGCTTTGCACAACTCGCCGCGGGAAAGAAAGAAAAACAGGGTTGCATACCATAGGGGAGTAGGCAAAATCGATCTTCTGCATGAAGCTGACATGAGCTGGAAACGGGCAGAGTCAGTCACGAAAGATCGAACGAAAATCCAACAAACGTCAAGCAAAGGAGCTCCACGACATGACGAATTTCAATCGTTCCACCCTTCCCGACACCGTGCGTTCCAACGGCGCGACCCCGAACCCGTGGTGGGCCAACGCGGTGGTGTATCAGGTGTATCCTCGTTCCTTCCAAGACACGAACGGCGACGGCATCGGCGATCTGAAGGGCATCACCAGCCGTCTTGACTATCTGGCCGATCTTGGCGTGGACGTGGTGTGGTTGAGCCCGGTCTACAAGTCGCCGCAGGACGACAACGGCTACGATATTTCCGATTATCAGGATATCGATCCGCTGTTCGGCACCTTGGAGGATATGGACGAGCTGCTTGCCGAGGCGCACAAGCGCGGTCTGAAGATCGTGATGGATTTGGTGGTCAACCACACGTCCGACGAGCATGCCTGGTTCCAGGCTTCCCGCGACAAGGACGATCCGCATGCCGACTGGTATTGGTGGCGTCCAGCCAGGCCGGGGCATGAGCCGGGCACTCCGGGTGCCGAGCCGAACCGGTGGGGTTCCTATTTCGGCGGTTCCGCATGGGAGTACGATCCGAAGCGCGGCGAGTATTTCTTCCACCAGTATTCCAAGAAGCAGCCGGATTTGAATTGGGAGAATCCGGAAGTGCGCAAGGCCGTCTACAAGATGATGAACTGGTGGATGGACCGCGGCATTGACGGCTTCCGCATGGATGTGATCACGCAGGTTTCGAAGACTGTTGATAAGAACGGCAAGCTGCCGGGAGAAGACGGCTGCGAGATTGAGGATTATCCGGTTGGTGAGGAAGGCTATTCCAGCCCGTTCCCATGGTGCTCCGACGGTCCGCGCATCGACGAGTTCCTTGCCGAAATGCGCCGCGAAGTGTTCGAAGGCCGCGAAGGCTACATGAACGTCGGCGAAGCGCCGGGCATCACTCCGGCACGCAACGAGTTCATCACCGATCCGGCCCACAAGGAGCTCGACATGCTGTTCCTCTTCGACCACGTGGGCATCGACCAGGAAGGTTCCAAGTGGAACACCGTGCCGTTCGAAGTCAAGAATCTGCGCGCCCGCCTCGCCGACCAGCAGGAGGCTGTGAAGAACGCCGGCTGGGCCAGCCTGTTCTTCTGCAACCATGATCAGCCGCGCGTCGTGTCCCGTTGGGGCAATGACACGGACCGTGAGTCGCGCGAGCTGAGCGCCAAGGCGTTCGGCATGCTGCTGCACATGCACCGCGGCACCCCTTACATTTACGAGGGCGAAGAGCTGGGCATGACCAACGCACACTTCACCACGCTCGAGCAGTATCGTGATCTGGAATCCATCAACGCCTACCGCCAGCGCGTGGAAGAAGCAAAATGCCAGTCCGCAGAATCGATGATGGCGGCGCTCGCGCTCATCGGCCGCGACAACGCACGCACGCCGATGCAGTGGGACGCCTCCAGGTATGCCGGCTTCACCGCGCCGGACGCGGCGACGGAACCGTGGATCGGCGTCAATCCGAACCATGTCGAGATCAACGCAGCCGAGGAATTCGACGATCCCGGATCCGTGTACAGCTTCTACAAGAAGCTCATCGCCATGCGCCACAACAACGCGACCATCGCGACGGGCGAATGGAATCTGGTCGCGGCAGACAGCGAGCAGGTGTATTCGTTCACCCGTACCGGCGGCGACGATACGATTCTCGTCATGGTCAATCTCACCGGTAGGACGGCGCGGGTGCCGGCGGAGGTCGCGCGATTGCTCGGGAATGGCGTGAGCGAGTCGCAGGTGCTGCTCAGCACCTATGATGCCGTACATGGCGTGAAGTCGATCGCTCGCGGCGAGCTTGCTCGTTGGGAGGGAGTCGTGATTCAGCTCTAATCGACTCAAGCTGACTTCATGTTCACGCTCGACCTTACCCTGGTTGAGTGTGGACATGAAGTCAATGTCAGGGGCGTGTCTATCTCCCAGAGTGGCGTCTCTTAATGGCTGGTTTCCGATGGTAGCGCGATTATTGCGACTGGGAATCGGGACGATGATTTTGCTGCGGCATGCGCAAGCGTCGGTTTGGATGCCGATGCTGATTCCGATTCGGTCAGTTCGGTTGGTTTCGGCGATTCCATGACCGGTTCGGCCGGTTTCGTGACCAACGCTGCAGGCCGCATGATGACTCCCGGTTACGTCGACATTCATGCGCACGGTTCTGGGGGAGTTCCTTCGATGATGGTGTGCAAGGCATACGCATGGCTCGCGCAGGTCATATGATGCACGGCACCACCCGTCAGGTGCTCAGTTTGATCACCAACCCGCTTGACGTGATGTGCGCCAATCTTCAAACCGTGCGTGGCATGATGGGTGCTCGCCCTGACATTCTTGGAGCGCATTTGGAGGGTCCGTTCCTTGCGTTGTCTCGTAAAGGTGCGCATGATCCGGAATGCTTGAAAGATCCGGTTCCCGAATATGTTGATCGGCTTTTGCAAGCGGCAGGCGGCTGTCTGCGTCAGATCACCATCGCCCCCGAATTGCCGCACGGCATTGATGCGATTCGTCGCTTCGCGGCGGCCGGAGTGGTTCCTGCGGTAGGACATTGCGATGCCGATTATGCGACCGCTCGCAAGGGTTTCGACGCGGGCGCGGGCATTATGACGCACATGTTCAATGCGATGAATGGCTTGCATCATCGCGAGCCTGGTCCAATTCCGGCTGCTGTTGAGGATCCACGCGTCACTATCGAGTTGATCAATGATGGTTTTCATGTGCAGAATCCGATGGTGCGTTTGGGATTTGGTTTCGCACCGCATCGCACGGCATTCGTGACTGATGCCATGGCTGCTACCGACTGCCCGGACGGTCATTATCTGCTGGGTGCGTTGGATGTGGATGTGATCGATGGTCACGCTCGGCTCGTGTCGAATGGTGCGATTGCCGGTTCCACGCTGACGTTGGAAAAGGCTGTTCAGCGTGCGGTGCTCGAATTGGGATTCACGCCCGCCGACGCGGTGGAGGCCGCCACGTTGACTCCGGCCAAAGCATTCGGTTTCGACCGCGCGAACCCGGTCACCAAGCAGCCGCTCGGTCTGCTTGCCCCCGGCTACGCTGCCGACGTGCTTCTGCTCGATCCCGCCACCTGGTCCGTCACCCACGTCTGGTGTGACGCTCGCCGTCTCCGCTAAAGCGAGATTACTGAAGCGAGGTTACTGAAGCACAATTGCAGGGCCGGCTCCGCAACAGGATGCCGGCCCTTGCCGTATCTCAAGTTTTTATATTTAGTCTTGCGGGGTGAAGCTGTCGCGTGCGACGAGACTGGTGGAGATTCGCATATGCTGGCTGATTTTGCGGTCGGCGGTCAGCGCTTCGGCAAGCATAAGCACCGCGGCTTTCGCAAGCTCGTCCTGGCTAATGTCGTACGACGACAATGCGGGAGACGTGTATTTTGCGATCTCCTGATTGTTGATGCTGATCACTTTGATATCTCGCGGCACCATCACATTTTCGGTGGCAAATGCCTGCAGCACGCCAACCGCCAACGGATCGGCTGCGACGATTACCGCGTCGGGCAGATCGTCCGCATGATCCTGCACCAACTGACGCCCCTGCAAACGGCCGTTTTCCACAGTGAACGGGCCGTCCGCATACACCAATCCTTGCGCATCCAATCCCAAGCGCAACGCCCAATTGCGGAATGCGAACGTACGAATATCTTCCGGATATTCATGCTTGCCCATAATGTTGCCCAAGCCGCCAATGAAGCCGATCCGAGAGCAACCCGACCCCATAAGCGCGTCGATCGCATCCAATATGGTTTGTTCCAAATCCGGCTGTACCGAATCGAACAATGCCGGCGCAGGATTGATGTCGATGAATACGCCGTGGGGGAGCTTCTTATGCAAGCGGTGAAGCGTCTTGTGATTTAGTGGGGACGGGCCGATCGAAATAAATCCCGCGTATTTATCGGCATCGGCGATCAGCGAATCCACGTCCTCGTGCATGGTCACGTTCATGCGCTGCTCTTCGGCATGCTTGACGAGCACTTCGCGCAGCTCGTCGAAATACGCGTCCTGCAAGCCCTTGTCGGGTACGACATTGTCGAGAATCGCAACATCCTGCGGAATGGTGATGCGCTGGTATTGCGGTACGTTCTTGTATCCCATTTCCAGACTGGCGTTTAGAATCTTCTCGCGGGTGGAATCCTTCACCGAAAAAGTGGGATCGTCCTTCAAAACCCTGGAAACAGTGGCTTGGGAGAAACCTACCCGTTTCGCTATCTCTCTGATAGTGGCCATGTGAATCCTCCTCAAAGCCATCGTTGGCTAAACACGTTTACTAATTAATTTAGCACACATGCTCCCATCTCGCCATATTTCCTCCAAGCGTTTCACGAGATGAAGCAATCGTGCAACAAACGAGACTCCTCTTTACTCAGCTTGCCTCGGGGCGGCTTCGGGCAATGAAGTGCCCATGGTTTCGAGGCGCATGAGGAACTCGTTGGCGCTCATGGCGTTGCTCAACAGCGTGCCCTCGGCGAGCGTGCCTCCGATGGAACGGATGAACTCAACCTGGTCCAGGGACTCCACGCCATCGAACACCACATGGAACGCATCGTTATCGCGCGAAATCTCGAGCGTACGCTGCATGATCTGCTTTGCGCGAGGCGTACGGAAATCGCGAACCACCGTCTTGTCGAATCGTGCGAAATCCAATGGCAGATGCGCGAACGCGGCAACCTCCGAATACGTGGTGCCAGCATTGGTCAAACCCAACTCGACGTTCGGCAAAGCGGCAAGAGCGGCAACCTCATCATCAACTTCATCATGCACCACATGAATGGCATGCGATCCCAACTGCAGGCCGAAACGCAGCTGTGGCTGCTCATGAGTCAACTGCTCCAAGCGCTCGTGGAAGATGGACGCGCCTAATTCCGAACCATTCATGCAAATGTCCACAATATCCAATTCGGGTGCCACCTTGCGGAATGCGGTCATGTCTTTCACGCAGGTTTCCAGCACGTCGAGCGTCAGCTGCACGCTCATGTTGAGACGATGCGCTTCAGCCGTTACGAAATACGGTGCCAGCGTACGGCCCTTCGCGTCATGCACGCGCACAATCGTATCCAGCGAAGTGATACGTTTCGTATTCACATCGAAAATCGGCTGGTAGAGCACGGAAATCGTATTGTCTTCGATCGCATGGCGAAGCACGTCGGAAGCGTTGAAATAGTCTTCCGAACCATTCTGCGCGGCGAGCGTGGACGTCATGCCGTCGACTACGGGCAGATTGGAGCTCTCCGACTCGTAGATGTGCGCGCTCGCATCGGCGAGGAGCACGGAGAAGCCGTCTGTCGCATTCGAGAACGAAATGCTGCTCGATACGTCCACGGAAACCTCGCCTTCTTCGGTGTATACCGGCATGACGGCAAGATTGCGCATGCGTGTGGCCAACTCCTCCACATCGCTGGTTGACGTCACATCGGTTACGATCATGGCGAATTCCGCGCCGTTCACGCGCGAAAGCGTGGCGTTTCCCGGCAGTAGCTGGCTTAAACGCATGCCCACGGATCGCAGCACGGCATTGCCGATTTTGCGTCCATAATGTTCGTTGACGGTGCGCAAATGCTCCACGCCGAAATACACCACGGCAACCAGATTATGCACATTCTCGGTCTGCAGACTCTTCAAATGCCCGATGAACGCACGATACGTGAGTGCGCCGGTCAGCGTATCCGTTTCCGATTCGGTGCGTAGCAGCGTCACTTCCTTGTTCACGCGTAACGATTCGGTAAGCACTTCGCCGCAGGTGAGCAATATCGTCTCGTCGGTCGACATGAACGGACGATTCCAAATACTGCGTTCCATCGCGAGATAATACTGTCGCGAGCCGGTGGAAATAGGCGCGGAATAGCGGTAGGAATACCCTCTTTTATCAAGATTGTTTGCATTGCTGCTGAAACAGCGCATGCGGGTGAGGCCACGATTGATGCGTCTTACGACGGTCTCTTCCGGCACTTGATTCGGCAACGGCAGCGCGTCGCTCACATTCGCTATGCATTTCAACGCACTTCGGGATCGCGTGAGCCGGCTCATCGTATCGACCGTCATCAGCAACAGCGAGTAGGCGATCAGTGCCAGCATGAACACGGAAAGCACGGTGGCAGTATCCGAGCCAATATTGGCGAACTCCAGAATTTCAGGAATCCACACAATCGCCATCAAATCAGCCAAAGCCATGGCAAGAATGTGAGACAGCGAATACTCGCGCATGGCTTTACGAATCGGAATTTGTACAAAAAGACGTTACAATATCACAAATCAATCGAATAATCGGCACTGCAACAGTCATAATCAGCAATGGCAGCAACCAATTCTGAAATTGATAAGGATTAAATGCAGCATTGACAGAATGCTGGTTGATAGTAATCGACAGTACGTGAGAAGTATTCGCAAATAGTATTTGATTAATGGAATTGGCGCAAGTGTTGTTCCGGCGCGAAGAATGCCGATTTTCAGACTGCGTGCGGTGATGATCGACGTGATGATGGTAACGATGATCAGGAACATGGCCACGTCGGGAAAATAGCCGGTTACCAGCAGTATGACGGTCAACGGTGGCAGCACGGTGTGTTCGGCGGCAACGCGATACGACGAACGCTTTTTGTGGTAGATCAGGCACAGCAGAAAGCACAGCGACCATATGCAGATGCGCGCAGGGTCTTCCATAAGTTGCTGCACGCCTTCCTGTGCATGGAATGCGATTGCGGCTGCGAGAAACAGCGTGTAAATAATGGCCAGAATGGTGAGTCTGGCTGGTTTTCTGATGCCGTCTTTTGGCTGGCTGCCGGTGGCTGCCTGATGCTTTGATTGCTTCGATGTCATGATTGCCTGATTTCGTTCCCCTGTTGCGTGCCGCTTTTACTGAAAAGTAGCGACTGCCTTGTGTTCCTGCCTTGTATTGTATCTGTGGTTGCGTCTCGCTGCGGCAAGCGTTTATAACACCGGTCCGATGATGCGCCACGGTGCGTTCGTGCCTTCCTCGGCGCTGTCCGGCTGCTCGTTTTCGTTGTTGCCCAACGATTCGTAGATATTGCCGTTCCAGATCACCTTGTCGCCTTGCTTGTACAGTACTCCCGGTTCCCACGTGGGGTAGGCCTGCTGCGAGGAATTCCAGCTGGCATTGTCGAAGTCGACGAGCGTGCCCGGCGTGCCTCGGAATCCTGACCCCAATGTGGTGGCGAATTCGCCGTCCGTCTGTTTCATGCCGCTGCAGAACGTTTTGAGCGTGTTGGTGTTCGTATAGTTTTCGCCGCATTGCTGGTCGCGGTTCAGCGACCACATGCTTAAGTGGCCCAGGCTTGTTTCCAGTGCGAACGTGTTGATTTCGCGCGCATTGTCGAGCGTGAAATACTCGTTTTTGGTATCGTTCTGGCCGATGAGCACGGTGGCTCCCAACAGCTCCCAGATCTGATGGTCGCTGAAGAGTTTGCCGCGACTGTACAGCAACGTTTTGTATTGCGCGTGGGCCGCGTTCAGCGAACTTTTGATCAGCATGGATTGCGTGATCGACGTGGACGCCACGTTGAAATCCATGGTCATGAGATTCACGGTGGATAGCGTCACGCCGGCATCCAGAAACGCGTTCACGGTTTGCATTCCTTGCGTTGTAAGACCTTTCGCGTCGGCCGGAAGCGTCAAACTGATGATCAGATCGTGACTGGTATCGTCTTTCCCTTTGTTTTTGGCTTTTTCGTTGGCGATGAGTTTTGCCACGGCTTGCGCTCGCCGGGTTGCGGTTTCGCTGTACCCGTCGAGATTCGAGTTTTCGATGTCGAAGTCGAGCGAGGTGATGTGATAGCGGTCGATCACCTGCTGGTATGCGTCGGCAAGGGAATCGACGTCGGAACATGCGCTGGCAAGTTCGGTGCCGTTCTGCCCGCCGAAGCTGACGGTTACCGTGCGATCGGTTTTGTAGGTTTGCGCGATACGGCTGTCGAGATCGAGCGTGGAGGCCGCTTCGTCGAGCGTGTAGTAGCCGCCCCAGCTTGGCTGGCAGCCGTCGCCGGCGGTGACGAATCCGAGAATCACATTCCGGTAGACGTTGCCTACCTTGGATTCGAACTCGTATGAGGGTGTTGCGGTCACGTCCACATAGCCGCCGAACCAGGGTTCCGGCAATTTCTTAGCCGCCGTTCGCGTGAACGTGATCCACGACCATGTGCCGGCCGCGACGAGCGCGATGCACAGTATCGCTATGAACAGTCGGAGGAAGGAAAATCGTCTTCCTGGAAACAGGGGTTTCATCATTCCCTTTCGAAATCGTCAGGTCACCAATGCTGATGGGGACATTGGGGCGTCTAGCAGGCTGTGTCCCGCTGGGCTTCAGTGCATATGCGGGGGATTTGACGGGGGATTAAGCTTTCCTCTCGTGCGCTGTTTTTCTTATATCTCGCTTACAGTTAGGGAGTGTAGTCTGTGGCTAGTACGACGATTTCAACAGTGATGTATGGTTTATGCAGGTGAGGCAGCGCTGATAAGGCAAAGGGGTATATGGTGGCAAAAATAGGGGATTTTGACGGCGATGACCGCAGGCACCAGTGGGGTGCTGAAACCTCCACGCAACCGCTTGCGATCATGCATGCCAAGCCTTCGCCAACGCGCGTTGTGCGTGGTTACGTTGCCATCATCTGCACGGTTGTTTCATGGCTGATCTACATGATCACGATGATTCTGTCGTTGTTCGTCAACAATCCTTCACTCACGTTACGTTTCGTGGTTGAAGGCGTGCTGTACATGACGATTGTGACCACGCTGATTTTCAGCGCGCTCGTCTACTTGACCACACGGCAAGGGGCGCTATACCGTTTCATCCGGCATGAACGCGTGCCTCGGGCGATGCTCGACGACCATTTCGCACACAACTACGATAAGGGAATCACAGTGCTGATTCCTTCGTACGTGGAACAGCCGAAAGTCGTCGAAAAAACGATCTGGTCGGCGGCATTGCAGGAATTTCCCGACCTTGCAGTCGTACTCCTAATCGACGATCCTCCGCATCCTAACAATGATGAAGCGCGAGCGATTCTCAAAGCAAGCCGCGAACTCATGCCGAAAGTATTGGCCGAATTGGCGGCACCTGCGGAACGTTTCACCAAAGCGCGCGACGAAACCGTTGCGGCGCTCGCCGATCAGATGGACGCAAGGCGTAGTGTGGTCGCACGCTGTGCGGAAGACTATCGTGCGGCCGCGCAATGGTTGGAGCATAAGGCCGACACATGGCTGGTCGAAGATCATACCGACGATTTCTTCTGCGACCAGGTATTGCGCGGTCTTGCACGCGACCTGCGTTTGACGGAACAGGCGTTGAACGAATCGATCACCCTGCAGCAGCATGTCGACGCGAATCGCATTCTGCAACTGTACGAACGTTTGGTACGCATTTTCACCGCAAAAGGATGGTCGTTCGAACGCAAGCTGTATGCGTCGACCTCCCGTGAAGGCAACAAAGCCATGAATCTGAATTCGTTCATCGGATTGATGGGGCACTCGCTCAAGCGCGTGGAAACGTCGGACGGGGTGATTCTGCGTGACGTGCGCGAGGGGGAATCTCCCGATTTCGTGATGCGCAATTCCGAATACGTGCTGACGTTGGACGCCGATTCCATGCTGTTGCGCGACTACTGCCTGCGCTTGGTGTACCAGATGGAACAGCCCGGCAATGAGCGCGTGGCCGTGATCCAAACCCCGTATTCCTCGTATCGTGGCGCGCCGACGCGAATCGAACGCATCGCGGCCGCCACCACCGACATTCAGCACATGCTGCATCAGGGCATGACCTACTATGACGCCACGTTCTGGGTAGGTGCGAACGCGGTGATCCGCAAGGCCGCGCTCGACGATATCTGCGTGGTGTCGACTGAGGGCACGCGCACGGTGAAAACGTATATTCAGGATCGCACGGTGATCGAGGACACCGAATCCAGTATCGATTTGGGTTATTTCGGCTGGCATTTGGTCAACTATCCGGAGCGGTTGAGCTATAGTGCCACCCCGCCTGATTTCGGTTCGTTGGTGGTGCAGCGGCGGCGTTGGGCGAATGGCGGTCTGCTGATCATCGGCAAATTCTTCCGTATTGTGCACGCGCGGCATCAGCAGGGCAATGATGTGAAGCTGGGTGAGTGGGCGCTGCGCGTGAACTATATGGCGTCCATCGCATGGTCGAGTTTCGGCCTGATGTTCCTCTTGGCGTATCCGTTCGACCAGCGGTTGCTGAGCCCGTGGGTGGTGCTCGCGTCGCTGCCGTATTTCTCCACCATGTCGAGCGATTTGAAACGCAACGGGTATAAACGTTCCGATATTTTCCGTATTTACGGCTTCAACATCGTGCTGTTGACGGTGAATCTTTCCGGCACGCTCAAGTCGATTCAGCAGGGCATGACGAACACGAAGATTCCGTTCGCGCGTACGCCGAAAGTCAATAATCGTACCGCTTCTCCGGCATTGTATGTGACGATGCCGTGGGTGATCATCATTTACTCGTGCATGGTGTTCTACGCCGATACGCTTTCGCACAATTGGGGCAACGCGGTGTTCGCCGGTTTCAATGCGATCGTGACGTTCTGGGCGTTGACCGCGTATATCGGCATCTGGCATTCCGTGCAAGACATGGTGGTTGGTCTGGTCCGTTGGTTCTTCGTGCCGATCAAGGAGCCTCAGCAGGAGGCGGCCCGCAAGAAGGCCTCTTGGCGTGACGCCCTCTACTTCGGCGACCGCCAAATGATCTACGAGTCCCGCCCGCTGTAGCCTTGAGACTTCTCTAGCCCGTGTGTACGTGTACGGGCGGCGGTTGTAGATGCCTCCATTCCTATGCAACTTGCGTTTCCGTCTGCACGTCCTAGTGTTTGGGGAGGATGGCCGCACGTTTTTGGCTTGCTGACCTCACGATTTGGGAAAAAGCGGAAAATAAAATCGTAAGGTCGAAACCAAATCGCAATCGTGCGACGGGACTCAAGATTGCAACGGTCGGTACATCAAAATCATGATATGAAGGAACGGGGTCGCAGCATCCTGGTGTCCATCATTTCGAGGAATGACGGGTAGGTGTGTCGAAACGTTTGACAAAGCTGAGTTGCTGGCTTACGATTAGTGAAACGTTTCGACGAAACGATTCGATAAAATACGAGCGTGATTCTGCGGAAGAAATTCCGGAAGGCTCGGCGGATGGCTTTGTTGAACGATGGACGAGAGCTGCGGTACGCATGACGTGTAACGCAAATGACTTGGAGAGCCGAAGGAGGCGGAAGATGACGGGCATCAAAGATGTGGCTCGGGAGGCGGGGGTGTCAGTCAGCACCGTTTCGTACGTACTTTCCGGCAAGCGTTCCATCTCCGCCAAAACCACCGATAAGGTGATGGCCGCCGTTGAACGACTTGGATATACTCCGGATGCCAGCGCCCGTAAAATGCGTGGTATGCGTAATCATATTTTTGCGCTCAGCGCGCCGATTCGCGGTGATATCAATCAGGCCAAATACAACGCTTACTTTCTGCAGACCGCATGGCAGGCAAAGAACCGTGGCTACGATGTGCTGTTGCTTACCGGCGAGGACGCGGTGGCCGACATTCGGCGCGTGACGCAAAGCAACTTGGTTGATGGCGTGGTGCTGCTCGACATTGAGGAACATGACGAGCGTACCGCCCAGGCTGGCTCATATTCCAAACCCTGTGTGGCCATCGGTTACCCTGCAGAGCATGAAGGCTGTGCCTGTGTCGATATCGATTTTGCCACGGCTGGTCGTATGGCTGTGGATTGCCTGTATTCCAAGGGGCATCGGAGCGCTATGTTTTTGCGTGACAATGAGACCGATTACGATCGCGGTTCGGGCTATGTGCTGCTGTTCCGCAAGGCTTTGCTGGAACGTGCCGAAGAGTTGGGCATGACGATTCATGAATCCTCCAAGCATCGTGACGATCGCTTTGATGCCGCGGAATTCGTGCGTGAGCTTCGTTCTTTGGATGAGCGCCCCACGGCGATTGTCAACCAGGCGAACGCCAATGTGCTGAAGTTGGTATTGCAGCAATTACAGGCTTCGGGATTGCGGGTGCCAGATGATATTTCGGTATTGTCGTGCGGCACGTATTTCGAGGGAGAGCTGATGCCGCAGCCGATTACCGAGATGCCGGTCATGCCGCAGGAATTATGTTCTAAGGCTGTGGATCTGCTGGTCGACGCCATCGATGAGCATCGCGACATCAAGGGATTGGTGGAGCTGTCCGCTCCGGTCATGCATAGTCGAGGTTCCGTTACCAAAGTTGGTGACGTGTGAAAAGAAGGTTGTAGGAGTATGTCCGTGAAAGGCGGACGGATTTCCGTATCCATAATCGAAACGATTCGAAAGTAAGTGAAGGCGTTGTAGCCGAAGCGAAGATGGTGATTGCCGAATTGAAAAGCGCCAATCCGCGGCCATCGTCGAAACGTTTCGAAAAAAGGAGGCGACACATATCAATCTTCATAACTGAAAAACAACTTGAGACATAACTCAACAACACAACCACCAATAACAAAGGAGAACCATGAAGATCACACGAGGCATCGCACTTGCGGCCGCGGCGGCAATGTCGCTGACCACGCTCGCTGCATGCGGCAGCGACACCGCGCAAGACGAGGAAACGCCAGACAGCCTGTCGTTCTGGTATTACGAGGAAGACGACGCTGGCCAGACCCAGGCATGGCGTCGCGCCGCGGAAGCCTTCGAAAAGGAAACGGGTGTCAAAATCAATTTCGAACGCAAGTCGTTCACGCAGATCGCGCAGAACGGCAGCCAATTCCTCAATTCCGATGAGGCGCCGGATCTTATGGAATCCAATCGCGGCAACGGTTCGGCCGGCGTGCTCTCCACCATGGGGCTGCTCACCGATTTGGGTGATTACGTCGATCAATACGGTTGGGACAAGAAGGTGACCGGCGCCAATGCGGCCGTGGCCAAGTATGATGAAAACGGCATCATGGATGGTGACACCTGGTACGGCATGACCAGTTACGCGGAATTCCAGCGCGTCTACTACAACAAGGATCTGTTCGCCAAGTACGGGCTGGAGATTCCGACCACCTATGACGAGTTCGTGGACGTCTGCCAGAAATTCGTGGATGCCGGAGTGACGCCGATCGCCGCCGACGCGCAGGAATACGGCGTGATGTGGCTGTGGTGGCAGCTGGTTTCCAAGGAGGCCGACGCCAAATTCATCGACAACTGGCAGCTCTACAAGGGCGATGTCGACTGGAACTCCAAGATTCTCACCAATTCCGTGAGCACCATCAACGACTGGCTCGACAAGGGCTTCATCTCCCACAACGCCACCGGTATGAAGGCCGAAGACACCACGCAGGCATTCATCAAGGGGGAGTATCCGATCTATCAGACCGGCACCTGGAATCAGGGACGTTTCGTCAAGCAGATCACCACTTTCGATTGGGACGCCGCGGTGATGCCGGAATCGAATTTCGCGATTGGCTGCGCAGGCAATCTGCTGGTGATTCCGGAACGCTCTCACCACAAGGATCTTGCTGCGAAGTTCATTGACTACGTGCTTTCCGACGATGTGCAGAACTACCTCGGCAACGCCGGCGGAATTCCGGTGGCGGGCGACGCCAGCAAGATCAACGACGAGAAGAGCAAGGCCATGATCGAGGAATACGCCTCCTACGCCAATGATGGCAAGCTCAGCTACTACCCGGATTACGCCGCTTCCAACCTTACCGATGCTGTTCCGGCGGAATTCCAGGAACTGGTGAACGGCACCAAGAAGCCGGCCGACGTGCTCAAGGGTATCCACGAGAAGTACGACGTCGGTGTGGAAGACATGGGCGTCAAGACCAACTGATCGTATATCTGATCTCATATCCGACATCGCACGGGATTATTCCGGTTTTGCTCAGTATCAATCATGAATAATCCCGTGCGGTATCGCAAATTACAACTTGCGAACCAATATCGCAATCGTAAATATTCACAGGCAACGCAGCGCAACCAAAGGAAAAGCCAAAATGTCAAAGAAGACCAAAAACGGGGGAGTCTCAATGTCAAGGCTTCCCGGAAACCGTTCCGCAAAATTCGTACCATATCTTGTTCCCGGACTGGTAGGTCTGCTCGTTATCGTCGTTATTCCATTCGTGTGGAACATTTACTTGAGTTTCACTCGATGGCGTGGAGTCGGCCCGGTTAAATTCGTTGGATTGCAGAATTGGAAACGTCTGTTCGCTGATTCCACGTTCTGGATTTCATTCGCTAATTCATTCTGGATTATTGTGGCTATCGTAGTTATTCCTACGATTCTTGGACTATTTATTTCGTCACTGCTGACTGACGTTATTCAGAAGAAATTCGGCGGCAAGACGGCTTCCTTCCTGCGAGCCATGTTCTACCTGCCGCAGTTGCTGCCGGTTGCTGTCGCGGCCATCATCATGGGCTGGATCTTCCGTCCGGAAGATGGCGCGGTGAACGCGCTGCTCGTCAAGCTCGGCCTGGGATCGTTGCAGCATAACTGGCTCGGCAGCCCTGATAGCGCGCTTCCGGTGCTGATGTTCATTCTGGTGTGGATCCAGTTGGGCTATCCGATCGTGATCTTCATGTCCGGTCTGCAGCGCGTGGATCCTGAACTTTACGAGGCGGCCGGTCTTGACGGAGCCAACTGGTGGCAGAAATTCCGTGTGGTCACGCTGCCGTCCATCATTCCCGAGCTGCTGGTGGTCATCCTCACCGCCACCATCGGCGCGCTGAAAACCTTCGCACCGGTCTATCTGCTCACCAAAGGCGGGCCGGGAACGGCAACCACCGTGCCATCATACTATTCCTACAATCAATTCTTCCAAGTGCAACAAGTCGGCTACGGCGCGGCCATCTCCACAGCGCTCACCGTGGTCATCATCGTGTTCTCCATCGTGTTCACCATGGTGCAGAAGCACGTCGAAAAGGAACTGGTCTGAACGGTTCAAACCGCAACTGACCCGTAACATGTAAGACTCGCAAGACTCGCAAGACTTCGAAAGTCGAGGAAACAACCATGACGCAAACCATGACCGCATCGGCAGCGCGGAAAGCATCCAAGAAAACCCAACATGTGCGCTCGACCGGCGACTGGATCACCCTCATCGTGCTCATCGCAGCCGCACTGCTCGTGCTTTTCCCGTTGCTCGTGCTCACCGTCAACGCGTTCAAAACACCCGCCGATTACAATGCAACAGGCCCGCTTTCGCTGCCGAAGCATTTCACCATGGACGGCATCATCTCCTTCTGGACCACCACCAAGTTCCCGCTGAAATTCTGGAACAGCTTGGTTATTTCGCTGGTAGTGGCTGTGGCCGCCGTCGTGCTTTCCGTGCTGAACTCCTTCGCGCTCGGCATCGGCAGGGTCAAAGGCAACACTTGGATTGTGCTCGCCATCATGCTTGCCAATATGATGCCGCAGGAAGCGCTGCTCTACCCGCTGTACACCATGTTCAAGCAGGTCGGTCTGTACAACACCAAACTCGCGATCATCATCATCTTCACCATCATTCAAAGTGCGTATGGCACGTATCTGCTGTCGTCCGTATACGGTACGTTCCCGCAGGCCATTCTCGAAGCGGCAGCCATTGACGGCGCCTCGCGCTGGCAGATTCTGCGTAAGGTGGTGCTGCCGATTTCCTGGCCGACCATCAGCGTGCTGTTCGTGTTCTTCTTCGTGTGGACGTGGAACGAATACATGATTCCGATGGCATTCCTGATGGGCGACGACGTGCAGACCATTCCGCTGGCGCTCGCCACATTGCAGGGCCAACGCACGATGGATGCGACCACACTTGCTTCGGCTTCGCTGCTGAGCATTGTGCCGACTATTATTTTCTTCATTATTTTCCAGCGCAAGTTGTCGCAGGGCATTACCGCTGGTGCCGTAAAGTAGCGGGAAAAGGGGTTTCTTATGACTCGAGATAACGATTGGAGCACCATGCAAAACAGCTCACGTCACGATATGCAGGTTGATTCGTTGGGTGCGTTCGCCGCGCGCAGTCCGCTGGACTTGCTTGCGGTTGCGGCACCAGGGCGCACACGTTGCGTGAACGCCGAGAATCCCACGGGCGGCAAGGGCGCTGCGGCCACTGCAGCCAGTGCACTTGGCCCGTCGCGCAAGGGCAGTCCGTGCATCCAGACCGTGAAAGCGGGGGAGAGCGTCACTTTGATGGATGTGGACGGTCCGGGCGTGATCCGCCATATTTGGATGACGGTCACCGACCGCACGTCGTCTACCGGTCCGAACGTGCTTCGCAACCTGATCCTGGAATTCTATTGGGATGGCGAGGAGACCCCGTCCGTGCAATGCCCGGTCGGCGACTTCTTCTGCTGCGGCCACGCGCAGGCCTGCCGAGTCAATTCGATGCCGGTGGTGGTCGTGCCCAATCGCGGTTTCAACTGCTACTTCTCCATGCCGTTCGAACATGCGCGCATCGTGCTCCGCAACGATCACAATGAAGACGTTCCCGCGTTCTTCTACCAGATCGACTACACCGAATATGACGCGCTTCCGGCCGGCACCATGCGTTTTCATGCGCAGTGGCGTCGCGAGCGCGTCACCGAACTGGCCCGCGACTATGTGGTGCTCGACGGCGTGCATGGTCGTGGCGCGTATATCGGCACGTATCTGGCGCTCACCGCGTTGGAAAGCCGCTGGTGGGGCGAGGGTGAAGTCAAGATGTACATCGATGGGGACGACCAGTATCCCACGTGGTGCAGCACCGGTGCCGAGGATTATTTCGGTGGCGCGTGGAGTTTCGCCGATTTCGACGAGCATGGGCGTATGCATGAGCAGACATTCTGTGCGCCGTACGTCGGTTTCCCGTTCTATTCGCAGCGTCTCGCCTCGCATCGCGAGAGCGCGTATTGGGATGTGAATACGCCGGTGACCCGCGGATTGTATCGCTGGCACATTCCCGATCCGATTTATTTCGAACATGATTTGCGTGTGGAATGGCAGCAGATCGGTACTGAGGAGGGCGGCAATTTCGAGCGTCAGGACGACGTCGCTTCCGTCGCGTACTGGTATCAGCTCGAGCCGCATGCACCGTTCGATCCGATTGGCGATCGTCGCTTCCGTCAGCCCCGCTGATTTTTGCCCCCGAGCTTACGATTTTCGGTCTATCCGGTCGGTTCGGGGTGTTGTGCTGTCTGCGCGACTTGCGTTCTGCGTCTGCACAACCCGGGTTTTTAACCCGATTTTATGGGTTGTGCAGATGCAGGGTGCGGGTTGCGCAGGCGGGAAACGTGACTAGATGGGGTTAGATGTCACGGCGTCTGCTGCGCTGATTATCGTGCGAACGTTCTGCGCATCCAAGAGACAGCCAGCTGCGGCCAGATCTGGATACTCGGTTCAATGCCGTTGACGCCCTGCCATGCGGTTTCCGCAGTGCCCAACGACAGTCCATGCCCGCCTTGCGGGAATAGGTGCGCTTCGATGCTGACTCCGGCTTTCTTGCAAGCGTCGATCAGCATCAGTGTGTTTTCGTATGGCACGGTTTCGTCGGGAACGGTATGCCATGCGAAAACCGGCGGTGTTTTGGCGTCGATATGACGTTCGATCGACACGGATTCAAGCGCTTGTGAATCGTTGCGGCGTTCACCAAGCAGCGAATCGAAACTGCCGCGATGGGCGAGCGGGCCAGACGTGATCACCGGATAGGCGAGCATCAAACCATTCGGACGCACCGCATCCGGATCGTAACCATGAGCGACAAGAACATCGTCGCTGGTGGAGGTGGCGAGATTCGCAGCAAGATGACCGCCTGCGGAAAAGCCAATCACGGCAATCGCATCCGGATCGACATGCCACTCGGCGGCATGCTCACGAATCATCGTCATCGCATCGGCAGCTTCCAACAGCGCAACTGGAAAAACGGAAGGCTTCACCGAATATCGCAGCACAAAAGCGTTGAAACCGGCCGCAAGAAACTGCATCGCAATCGGCTCCGCCTCACGATCCGACGTCATTTCGTAACCGCCGCCCGGAATCACAAGCACAGACGGACGCACACGGTCGGGAACGACTTCTTCGCTGTTATCAAGGCAATATCCGACGAATTTCGCTGCGCTGCCGTCGATGCCGGAGATTTCATATTCGAAATGTTTCATATATCCATCATAGGTGGAACACGGCGCACGTTATGCAGGAACTATTTGGTCCCGCTATTTTTCGTACCTTGTGATCCGTGGACGCAAATTGTGCAGTCGGGAGAGTGTGTCCTACTCGAGCAGCCAGTCGAGGATGTTGCGGTGTCGAATGTCTTGGTAGTCGCCGAGCCCGATGGTATCCAAGGTGAGCTGTGTGACGTAGAGGAGACCTCCATATGTGAGATACCGGTCGAACAGCGCATTGTCATTTGCTGTCGGTTGCAATGCATTTCGGTATTCCGAGAAAGACAACGGCAGCATCTTGAGCTCGACATATCGTCCGGTGAAATGGATGATTTTGCGTTTTTTCAGAATCGTCCAGTGAAATGGATGATTTTTGCGGAGTGGGTGAGTGATATAGACGTGCGATTGGGCAAATCGGAAGTAATGTTGCGATCATTCGACGGAATTCACGAATGTGTATGGCCGCTCACATGTCTGATACATTTTTCTCAGCTAATTGGCAGGAACACGTATCATTCCTCCAAGACTCGGGCGCTTATATAGAACATGTCAGCAGTTACGGCGGCTGGCGAGGTTCCTGAAGAACCCCATAACTGAACCCTTCTTCTCTCTTCTCTCTCAGCCGGCGGCCCTTCTCTCCGCCGGCTTTCTTCTTTTCTGAACACGATGCATGCGATTCGTGCGATTCGCGATTTATGTTTCGCGATTTTGCCGAAAAGAGTTGCAAGACAAACGGCCGACCATGCGTGAGTAATGCATGGTCGGCCGTTTGTGATGCTGGTGATTATGCGTGGTCGCGTGCAGGCATTCGTGATTCAGCAGCGCTCGTACGAGAACCTGCGCAGGCGTTCGAAGCATTCCACGCTTTCGTCAAGCCATGGCATGCCGATCACGAACACGTGGCCGAGCGTTTCGTGGCGGCGTGGCTTCGGGTCGAACAGTTCGAAATCGGCTCCCTTGCGGGCCAGTGCGGCAGCAAGCGCCAGATTGTCGGCCTCGAGGAAATCGTCGCCGCAGGTCACGATGAACAGTGGCGGCAGGTTGACGTTGAACGCCAGGCCTTCGGCGGTGAGGAACTTCGGGTCGGCGGCTTCGATGCCGTCGAAGAATTCGACGCCCAGCATCTGTTCGAGTCCGGTGCGGCGATTCGGATCGTAGCCTACGGTCAGTTCGCTTCCCATGGTTTCCAACGATGCGGAACTGTAGGCACCGCACACCGGAGCGGCACCGGCGAAACCAATGCCCGAAGGCTCATCCACGCCGAATGCGGCAGCGGCTTCGGCATTGTTTTCAATCGCCAACGTCAGCATGGTCAACGCGCCGCCTGCCGAATCGCCGGTGAGGAACACGGCGTTCGGATTAACCGGATAATCAGTCAAATGCGCCTTGATCCAACGCAATGCCGCCTGAACGTCCGCCAGCTGACCCCTCAAATCGGTTTGCGGGGCCGGTCGGTAGTTCAGTGAGAATACGGCGAAGCCCGTTTCGGCCAGATGCACGTTGAAGTTGCGGTTCAATTCCTTATATCCGTAAGTGAAACCGCCGCCGTGTATATCGATGTACACCGGCAGCGTATGCCCGCAGCGCAGCACCGCATCGTGCGGTAGATACAGGTCGAGCAAATGCCCTCTGCACTGCCCGGCTTCCGTATCGTAGCCACCGTCAGGCAGGTATGGAATATCTTCGATCACGTCGATTGTGTCAGGTGTGTGCCACAGTTCGGAACGCGGGGTGTCAACCGCGATCGCGCCGAAACGCATGTCGAGAATGCCGCGGACGCGCTCTTCGGAAAGGCCTTCGAGATCGCCGTCGGTTTCCGTCCAACGTTCCGCATGGTCGATCATCTCACGGGTGATGCCATATTTTGCCGCGCATTGTGCGCTGAGTTCCTCAATGGTCTGTGTGCTCGTCATCGACGCCGTCCTTTCATGATGTTCATGCGATTGCGGCCGTTCCGTCATCGGAATGCCGCACCTCGATATATCGTACCGGTTCGATATAGAAAGCGCTACTGCGATCACCCATATTCCTTTACGTCCAGAGCGAATTTATGTAACGGTACATGCGTTGATTTTATTGCGATTGCGACACGCCGAAATCACTCACGTTGCATCAAAAAACGGTTCGCATAGAATAAGTCGCGTTTGCGAATCCGAACAGGGGTTTCGACCGAGAGAGACGGCAACGGGACGCTCGACAAACGACGGACGTGAATCGTAACGGCAACGAATGGCCGTAAAAGCAACGCAAAAACGCAAAACCAACCCACGAAAACCCAGACAACCAGCAAACAATCCGAAGGAACGCTACGTATGTACGTCGATCCGAATCGTAATACAGAAGCAGGCAACCTTAAATGGATCCTGCCATACTGCAAACCCGACCTGCCACGAGTGGCCGGCGCGATAGTGCTGTTCTGCGTCAACAACACCATGGCGCTCATCATTCCGCTATTGTCAGGCCTCATCGTGGACCGTGTCATCGTGCAAGGCCAAGTCGACGAACTGACGCGACTGTGCATCATGATGATCGTGTTCACCATCGTGCGCGTCGCCTCGCGCTACGGCTACCAAATGTGGATGGAACGCTTCGGGCAGAACTCCGTATTCCGTCTCGTCAGCGACGAATACGAGAAACTGCACGAACTCGACTTCACCTATTTCAACCACACGCGTACCGGCGACATCATGAGCCGCATGACCTCCGACACCGATGCCATACGCCACGCGCTGAGCTGGGTGAGCTACCAGGTGCTTGACTGCGTGGTCATGTTCATTGGCGCGCTCGCCATGATGTTCACCATCGACTGGCGGCTCGCGCTCGCGCTCGCATGCGTCACGCCGTTCATTTTCATCCTTACGCGCGGACTCTCCACGCACGCAAGACCACTGTTCTTCGCCATCCGCAACTCGCTTGCCGAAATGAACTCAATGGTCGAAGAAAACAATCGAAGGCAACCGCGTGGTCAAAGCGTTCGTGCGCGAACCGTATGAACCGAAAAATTACGACAAACACAACGACGATTACATGCAACGCAACATGGACCAGGCCTACAACAGCCGCAAATACATGCCATGGCTCGACGGTCTCGGCTTCTCACTGCAGCTGATCACGCTTGGATTCGGCGGATTCCTGGTCATCACCGGGCGCATGACCCTCGGCAATCTCGTGGCGTTCAACTCCTACCTGTGGATGATCGACGGGCCGGTACGCCAATCCGGATGGCTGATCAACGACTGGCAGCGATTCAACGCATCCTGCATCAAAATCCGCAAACTGCTCACCGCTCAGTCACGTATTACGGAAAAGCCGGAAAATACGGAAAAACCGGGAGACAGCGCCGACGCGAATCACGCCAGCACAGCGGCTGCAACCGCTGCAACAACCAACACAACCCGCATCGCAGGCAGCATCGACTTCCAGCATGTCAGCTTCGCCTTCCCCGACGAACCGGACACCCCCGTGCTCGAAGATGTGGATTTCCATGTTCCGGCAGGCGCCAAACTCGGCATTCTCGGCGAAACCGGCGCGGGCAAATCCACCCTCGTCAACCTCATCTCCCGCTTCTACGACCCCACCGAAGGCCATGTGCTCATCGACGGCGTCGACGCGCGAGACTGGCCGCTCGCCACACTGCGCTCGCAAGTGTGCGTCGTGGCGCAAGACACGTTCCTGTTCTCCGACACCATCGGCGGCAACATCAGCTTCGGCGCGGGCGAACAACGCGAATACGACGAACAGTACATTCGCCGCATGGCCACCATCGCCGGCGCGGACGGCTTCATCCGCAGCATGCCGGAAGGCTACGATACCGTGGTCGGAGAGCGTGGCGTCGGCCTTTCCGGCGGCCAAAAACAGCGCCTGAGCCTCGCACGCGCGCTCGCCGACAATCCGTCGATCCTCATCATGGACGATACGACCAGCGCCGTCGACATGGAAACGGAAGCGGAAATCCAGCGCCATCTGCGCGAACTGGACGAACAGAAAACCATCGTCACCATCGCACACCGTATTTCATCGGTGAAAGATTCCGATCTGATCCTCGTGCTTGAGCATGGCCGCATTGTGGAGCGCGGCACGCATGACGAACTGGTGGCCGCGCACGGCCGATATTGGGAGATCTACTACAGGCAGCTCGGCTTGCAGGCGGGTCGTTCGCAAGGTTTCGAAGCGTAGGCGCGGGAAAGCAGGAAAGGGGAAACCCATGGCAAAACGTAACACATACCGCGAAGATGAAGAGCTGGAAGAACAGATCAACCTGCATGATATTCTGCGCATCGGCGTCTATGTAAAGCCGTATATGTCGCGAATCATACGCATTCTTGCCGTCGTCGTCATGATGAGCTGCATTGCGGTAGTCGTGCCATATTTGACGAAAATCATGATTGACAGCGCGATTCCGTCGAAAAATCTCACCTTACTTGGTGAATTAACGGGGTTGATGGCCGTACTTATTGTGATGTATGAGTTTGGATTGCGTTATCGTACCGTCGAAATTACTCGCGTCGGTCAGCTCATGTTGAAAGACATGCGCCGCGATATTTTCACGCATATTCAGACGCTGCCGTTCAGCTATTTCGATTCGCGTCCGCACGGCAAAATCCTGATTCGCGTGGTCAATTATGTGAACACGCTTTCCGACACGTTGAGTTCCGGCCTGATCAATGTGATTTCCGACGTATTCACCTTCCTGATCACGCTGGTGGTCATGTTCGTGGTCGATTGGCGGCTTGCGCTGTTCAGCCTGGTGCTCTTCCCGTTCCTGATCGCGTGGGTGCTGGTATTGCAGCATTTCCAGCGCCGCGCGTATCAGGTGTTGTCGAACAAGCAGAGCAATCTCAACGCGTTCATTCACGAGTCGATCGCCGGCGTGAAAACCACGCAGACCTTCGCCCAGGAGGCGGCGCAGTTCAAAACCTTCCAAGAGCAGCAAGACGACGTGCGCACCTCGTGGATGAAGGCCGTGCATATCCAGTTCCTCATGTGGCCGGGCATTCAAACCATTTCCGTCATGACGATCGCATTCATCTACTATGTGGGCGTCACGGGCTTCGGCGCGGTGAACGTTTCCACCGGCGTGCTGATCGCGTTCGTTGGCTATGCGAATAATTTCTGGAATCCGGTGATCAGCATCGGCAATTTCTACAATCAGCTGATCACTTGTTCCGCATATCTTGAGCGTATTTTCGAAACGCTTGACGTGCAGCCGGAGATTCGTAACGCGCCTGACGCGACTGAACTGCCGCAAATCGAAGGACGCGTCGATTTCAACGATGTAGTTTTCCGTTACGAGCCTGACGGCCGCAATATTCTCAATCTGGTTGATCTGCATGTTGAGCCAGGCAGCACCGTTGCGTTGGTTGGTCCGACCGGTGCCGGCAAAACCACGATTATCAATCTGCTGTCGCGTTTTTACGACGTTGCAGAAGGTTCGGTCACAATTGATGGTCATGATGTGCGTTCTGTCACATTGGAATCGTTGCGTCGGCAGATGGGCGTCATGCTGCAGGATACGTTCATTTTCTCCGGCAATGTGCGCGAGAACATCCGTTACGGCAAGTTGGATGCGACCGATGCTGAGATCGAAGCGGCCGCGAAGGCGGTGCATGCGCACGAGTTCATTATGGATTTGCCGAACGGATACGACACGGTGGTGGAGGAGCGCGGTTCCACGCTTTCCGCTGGTCAACGTCAGCTGATTGCATTCGCCCGCGTGCTGCTGGCCGATCCGCGCATTCTGATTCTCGACGAGGCCACGTCGAATATCGATACGCGTACCGAAGAGGCACTTCAGGCCGGATTGAACCACCTGCTGAAGGGACGCACGAGCTTCATCATCGCGCACCGACTGTCCACCATCGAGAACGCGGACATGATCTGCTACATCGATCATGGGCAGATCATGGAGCAAGGCAACCACGCCGAGCTGCTCGCCAAGCGTGGCGCCTACTATCGCCTCTACGACTCCCAATACGCCATGATCAAGGTCTAAATGGGCTGATTAGGGCTTGGACTGATTGGCTTGAAATCAGCCTTCCTGCTAGCCGCTTGTCGTTTTTCGGCCGGCGGCTAGCCGCAAATTATCAGGTACGAGGCGGAAGATAGGGAAGTGAGAAAGCAACGCATGTTGCTGCGCACGAAGATGACGCGTGAATGCGTCGATGAAACAACGCGGGAAGGTTTGGTATGGCAGTAGAGAAGCCAGTTCTCACCCAGGAGCAGCAAGATGCGGTCGCAGCGCTCGCATCCACCAACGTGTATGCGAAGCAATCGAAATTCAAAACCTTCCGCGAGTTGCCGCCGAAAGACAAGTGGCCGTACTTCAAGCAGAACTTTCTGACCGATGTGCTGATCATTATCGCAGTGGTCGGCTTGGTACTTGCTTTCGTCATCTCGTATGTGACCAAAGGTCCCGAGGCCGAGCTGAGTCTTGAAGGTGTCGATATGGCGGAATATTCCGAACAGATTGATGCGTTGGGCGCTGATTTTGTGAAGACGCAAGGTATTGAAGACGAGCGTCTCGTGCGGACGGATGCCTCCATTGCGATTAGCGAGAATGCCGCGCAAGATGGTTCCGCATCGTTGACGGCTCGCGTTTCGGCAGGTCAGATCAACATGATTGTTGCCGAAACCGATATTTTCGCCGAAGTCAATGATCGCGGCGACATCACCAAACCCGCGGAAGTGATGAGTGCCGCCGATCTTGAGCAGGTCAAGGATGCGCTGGTCGACGCCAAAGGCAATCCGGTTTCCGATGTGAACGACGCTGTCGGATTCGACTTGTCCCATTCGAAAACATGGACTTCCATGAAGGGACTGCCGAAAGAAGGGGTTATTCTCGGATTCAGCAATATCACGGAATCCAAGGATATGCCGATTCAATTCGTGGAATATCTGCAATTCGAGTAGGTATTTGCTGGTCTTCGAACGGTCATTTCAGTTGCTGAATATTTGCTGAATGTGCGTAGACACGCACATCGCGGTTGCCCCGTTTTCCGCTTAAGCTAGTGAGGGTACGTCAAACGATGCACGTCAACGGATAGGCGGCATTCGGAATTCGAAGGAGATGGCAATGGAGAACGGCAATATGACTCCCCTTGTTCCTCGGCAGGATGGGCGCCTTGCATGGGGCAATGGTGTGGTCTCCATGCTGTTTGACATTGCCGCCGATTCCCCCGTTCGCCTCTGCAACGTTGTAGGGCGCAACATGGTTCCGATCGATGGTCGCTTGTCTGACGATGGAAAGCCAGTGGTTGAAAAGGATCCGCGTCCGATTGTTGAGGTGTGTGCCGCCAATACCGGTTCGCAAGACAACCGACTGACGCTGATTGCCACAGTTGCCGGCAGCCAATTGCGATTCGTTTCCGCGCTTGCTTCCGAACCTGAACCAGGTTCCGCCGATCCGTTCCGTTTGGAGATCACGCAGTTCGCGCCGTATGCCGATCTTGAACCGAAGGTCGTGAATTCGAGCCGACGGCAAGCGAACGTGACGCAGCCGATTCCGCCGCGAATTCCGCGTCCGAGGCGGTTTCCGCCGATTCCAATGCAGGCTTGGTGGCCACTTCCGTATTCGAGGCGTTCCCGAATCTTTCCGCAGTGCGCACCTACACGCGTCTGCAGTCCTCCAGGCAACTGCCGATTGAAGCGGTGTCATCGTTGAATCTGACCGTTCCGATGCGCGTCAACTGCGGCAAGGTACATCGTTCGAATATTTTCTGGGGCGATGCCGCTTGGGCTGTGGAAAACGATTGGCGTGTTCGTCCGCTGCGTGACACTCAGGTGCGTAACCGCAACCAGAAAATCAATCCTGGTCAGTCTAGTTCGCGTTTTGCCATGAGCTCGACTTCTACATGGAGCTCGGGAGAGCATGAGCCGGCCGGCATTCTGCAGGTGGAAGGTTCGGTACGCCGCGCCCGCGATTTTTCCGTAATGTGGCAGATCGAGCATAACGGTCCGTGGGAGTGGGAAGTCGGCGAGGACGATCCCGGTCTGCACGTCACTGCGTTCGGTCCGGAATATAAGGATCATGGTTGGTTCACCAATCTTGGTGAAGGCAATGATTTCGAGTCCGTTCCTGTGTCGTTTGCCATTGCCGCAGGCGATTGGCAGCAGGCTGTTGCCGAAATGACGTTGCAGCGTCGTGCGCTGCGCATTGCCAAGGCTCGTGAGTTGGGGCGCGTCGATCAGTTCGAGCATACGCAGGGTCTTGT
>ENA-OQKU01000035-OQKU01000035.1-human-gut-metagenome-genome-assembly--contig:-NODE-35-length-26413-cov-7.904778_pt1 | contig 26413 bp, 19 predicted proteins | sample MGYA00242807_ERZ504816 | MGnify/ENA primary metagenome ERZ504816 (study PRJEB26092, sample SAMD00036376) | human gut metagenome | host: Homo sapiens | study: EMG produced TPA metagenomics assembly of...
GCATGCCCGTCTTGCGTCGGTGCGGACGGTTTTCCTGTGGTTACCGTGCGGATTCGGCGCATACGTTCGGCCAGAGCAACGTGGCCATGTTCTCGGCCCAGGAATCAGACTTGCGTTCCTTGCCGGATTGCCGTTCCCCTCCGGCTTCCTGTCCCGCCAACGCTTTGCAAGCCAGCATGGAACCCAGCACCGTGCTGAACAGGAACGTGTAGTCCAAACGGTTTTGAAACACTCCGTCGGCGATGCCACGTTCCATGAACCCCACGAACCGTTCTTCGGCCGGCGCCAGCACTTGTGCTGCGATCGCCTTCAGCGTGGCGTTGTCGGAAGACAGCACCACGCCCACGGCTTTCAATCCGAGTTCGCTGTCGAAGCAGTCCTGGATGCGTCGCAGCATGGTGGCCAGTCCGCTCCGCGACGGCTTCAAATCGTTGAAATTCGGTAGTCCGGCAACTTCCGGTTGGATGCGTTGCAATAAATCGTCGGCGTTTCGGTAGCGTCGGTAGATTGTGGTCTTTGCTACCCCTGAACGTCGTGCGACCTCTTCGATGGTCACCGCTCCGATACCATCGGAAATCACTATCCCCAATGTGGCTTTCATGATTTTGCGGTCGGTTTGCTCCCGTAATCGCTCACGTCGGCCACGTACTGTGCCGACGTCTTCCTGCGTGGTTTTTTGCACCGTCTTCCGCGTGCCCTCTTGCGTGGTTCCGCCCATCATGCCGCGATCACTTTCGTGCTTTCCAGCTTGCTTACGTACCAATGGTTGAACTTGACCAGTGGAATGCGCAGTAGCAGACCTATCAGCAGCAGCGGCGGAATGAACAGCAGTAGCGCGCCAATCGCAAACCAGTAATCGTTACTGTAGATTCCGCCGATCGCCGCGCGCATTGCTGTGATTGAATGCGTCGCAGGCAGGAACGGGCTGATGCCGCTGATGATTTTCGGCAGCACGGCCAGCGGATATGCGCCGTTCGCTCCGGAGATCTGCATGACGAGAAACAGCACGCCGATGGCTTTGCCGACGTTGCCGAAGCTGGCCACGAGCGTGTAGGTGAAGAACGAGAACACTAGGCTGCTCACCCAGCCGGACAGCATGAACAGCAGCGGATGCACCGCCTGGACATGGAGGAACAGCAGACTGCCTCCCAAGGAGAACGTGCTCTGCAATAGTCCGATCACGCCGAACACACCGTAATGTCCGAGAAACAGTTGATGCGGTTTCGGGTCGCCGAGTTCCTTGCGCACCTTACGCGAGACGGTGGTCTTGAGCGTCACTGCCATGAGCAGCGAACCGACCCACAGTGGCAGGATCGTGTAGAACGGTGCCATCTGCGAACCGAAGTTCTTGACTGGGAACACCGCGTTGCGTTTCACTTTTACAGGGGCTGCAAGCGCGGCGGCCAACGAGTCGGTATTATCGCTGAGCACATCTTTGACGGCGCTCATATCGCCGCTGTTCAGCGCATCGGTCAATGTTCCTGTGAATGCGCCCAGTTTTTTGCCCGCGCCGGCCAGACTATCGGCGGTGGAATCCAACACGCTGCTGATGGCGGTCAGATTCTTATCCGCGGTCTTGGTGGTGCCGTTCAGATTGCCCAGCGCGCCTTTCAGATCGGCCGCTGTGGCATTGAGCGCGGTGGTGGTGCTGGTAATGGACGTGGCGATATCGTCAAGTTGCGGTTTCAGTTGGCTCTCATAGTCGGTTTTGATGCCACTGACGGACGTTGCCGCCTGCTGCGCCAGTTTCTTGATCTCCGCACGTTCGGTCGTGGTATCGCTTACTTTGGCGTCGATGTTGTCGGCGCTGCCATTCAGCGCCGATGCTAGGTCGTTGAGCTGTGTGATGGTGGTGCCGACGTTGGTTTTGAGATGGTCGATGGCGTTCCTCACCGCTTCCGGCAGCTTTTCGTTTGCACTGAGCGCGTCGAGCGAATCATAGATCTGCTGGTAGCTTTGCGCCTGCTTGCTGATGTTCGTGGCCTGGTTGCGTAATGCGGTGGCGGTGTTGCCGGCCTGCGCGCCCGCATTGCCGAATAGGCTGTCCACATCTGCTTCCACGGCTGTGAAGCTGTTGGCGGAATCAGTCAGAGCCGTGCCCAGCGCGGTGGTGCCGGTCTTCAACGCGCCCGTCAGATCCTCCACGCCGCTGCCGGCTTGCTTGAGTGTTGTTCCTACGCTTTTCGCATTGCCGCTGACATTGGCGATCAGACCGTCGGAGGACTCAAGCAGATGCCGTGCGCTTTGGGTCAGCGTGCTGAACGTGCGGAGCGTTCCGGAAGCGTCGGTGAGCGTTTCCGCGAAGTCGCTGATATTGCCGTTGAACTGCGTGAGTTGTTCCTGCGCGGCTGGCTTGTCGAGTTGGTTGGCGAGCTGCGATGCCACACTCAGCGCGGTGCTGGTCAGTGTTTCGGAGAACGTCTCGTTGACCTGCGCGCTGACCGTATCGGCGCCTTGGCCTGTGATCTTCGGAGCCAAGGCGTTCTTCTTTTCATTGTTGTAGTAGGCGATTTCGGCGTGGTCGCCATCGGATGCGAAGAACGTCATCATACGGGTGCTGAAGTTCTTTGGAATCACCACAGCTGCGTAATATTTGCCGGATTTGGTGCCGTTGATGGCTTCTTTTTTGGTGGTGAAGGTCCAGTCGAGCTGATCGTTGGAACGCAGCGTGTTAACCACTTGGTCGCCGATGTTGATCTTCACTGGAATGAGGTCGGACCGGTATCCGTCGTCCTCATTGGCTACGGCGAATTTCAGATTGCCGGTATTGGCGAACGGGTCCCAGCTGGCGGCCACGTTGAACCATGTGAAGATGCCGGGGATCACAACGAGTCCGATGACGATGATGATGGAGACGACGTTGCTGGTGATTCGCCGGATGTCGCCGACGAACAGTTTCCAGATGGTTTTCATGCGTTGCTCCTTTCCTCGTTGTTTTCGTTGTTTTCGGTTGTCTCGGTTGTCTCGGCGGTCTCGGCGGTCTCGGCGGTGTCCGTGGCGGCATCGTTCGCGGCGGCGCTTGGACCGGTCGTCTGCATTTTCTGCATTTTCTGCACCAGTATGGCGATTCCGTCATCTTCATTGTGGTTGACGCCCGTCACGTTTTCCGTCGTTTCTTTGATGACGCTGGTATTGCGATTATCGGATGTCGTGCGTTTGCCGCTGGTGCGTCTCCGCGTTTTGCGCAGCAGTCTGTTCCGCCGTTCCTGTTGCGCCCGCTTTTTGCGACGGATGCGTGCCGCTTGGCGCTCCACCAGCATGGATTGGATCGATTCATCGCTCAAATGGCCGAGCTCCACTTGACGGTTCAGATTATCGCGCATGTATTCGATGACCATGAGGAAGCCCATGATGAGCAGAATCCAGACGACCCACGTGGCCAGTACCACCACTTTCTCTCCGTTGGTGAACGAGAACACCGCCGCCAGAGTTACCGGAACTACGAATCCGATCACCAGAGCTCCGCGCTTGAGTTTCGGGTACAGTTCCGCGAACCGACTTGCGCGTTCCTCGATCACCTCGCGGTAGCCGCCTTTGTCGGCCAGCACCTGAATGGCTTGGGACATGTTGTATCCGCGTTCCGGAAGCTCCACTTCCTCGCCGATAATCATGTCGCTTTCCTTGATTTCGCGGGCGAAGAGTCGGTTGAGGTTGACCAACAGAGGACGGACCACCAGGCCGATGACGAACGCCATGCCGGCAAACAGCAGCAGCGTGCCGATCGCCTTGGTCCAATGGCCGTCGTAGAAGCCGGCGATGGTCTCGCGGAATGCGTCTATCGAATAGCTGAATGGCACGAACGGATAGACCATGCGGAAGAACTTCGGCATCATCTCGATCGGATACAGGCCGGAAGCGCCTGGAATCTGCACGATCACCAACGCCACGCACAGGCCCTTGCCGATATGCATGAACGTGGTGGACAGCGCGTACGTGATGCTCAGATATACCAGCGATGTGATCATGCCGGTCAGTATGAACAGTGGCGCGCAAGCCGTCTGCACGCCGAGTATCAGATCGCCAACGGTGCAGATCGCGCCTTGAATGACGCCCATCGTGCCGAGCAACAGGTATCGGGCCAGATACTTTTCGGTTGCGGTCGGATCGAGACCCTCAAGCCCCTCGTCGTCCACCTCCACTTTGTAGATCACCACAAAGGCGAACGCGCCCACCCACAGTGCCAGATTGGTCATCAGCGGAGCCATGCCGGAGCCGTAGGAGTTGACGGGATACACGTTCTTCGTGTCGATTACGGTCGGGGACTCCATGAACGAGGCGATCTTATCCGCGTCAAGCGAACCGCTGCCGGTCAACGATGCGAGCAGATCCGCAGTGCCCAGCGCCTTCAGGTCGGTGCTGACGGTGGTGAGCTTCGTCTCCATCTTCGCCAGCTGCTGGTCGGTTTGCTCAAGGCCGATGCGGGTGTCTGACGCCACTTGGTCGAGTTGGTCGAGCACGATGTTGGTTTGCCTGACCACGCTGTCCTGGCTGGTCACGGTGCCGGCAAGTGTTCCGGCCGTCCCAGCCAGCGAGCCCAGCGCGGAATTCAGTCGCGGCAGTGCGCCTGAATTGATGGCGTTGCGCGCCGTGCCTGCGCTTTTGAGCGAGTTCTGCGTGCCTATGTTGAAATCGGTGGACAGTTTGGATACGCTGCCGGCTGTGGCCTGTGTGTTCTCGCTCAGGGTTTTGAGGTCGGCGAGTGTTCCGGCTGCCGTGTTGTTGGTATTCTCCAGTTTGCTGATGATTTGCTGGTATTGCGCGTTGTCGCTGGCGGATTTGAGCTTCTCGAGCAGTTTCGCATTGCTGTCGGTGATGTTTTGCATGCCGGTCACCGCCTGCTGCGCCGATCCACTTGCCGCGGATACCGCCGACGAGATCTGGTTGATGCTGGCTGTGGATTGCGCCGTCGCTTGGGAAACAAGTCCGGATCCGGTTTCCAGCGCGCTGTTGGCGTTGGACGAAAGCGTGTTGAGCTGGGTTTGCGCTGTGCCGATGGCGGTGGATGCGCCTGCTAGTCCTCTGCCTGCGCTCGCCGCGGCCAGCTGCACGTCGTTCAGGGCATTGCGTGCTGCTTTTGTCTGCTGTGGCACATTGGCTAACTGGGTGTCGAGATCCGCGATTGCGGAGCGGATCGTGCCTACGTTCCGCTTGGTGTTGTCGAGTTCGCCGATGGTTTCGTTGGCGATGGCGTTGGTGTTGCCGCTGATGGTGCCGTTGGCCGAGTTGACGGCTTTGACGAGCACGTCGCTGACGGTGGAGACGAAGGTGTTGTTGACGGTGCCGGTCGACCCACGGTCGCGCCTTGGTCGGTGATTTTCGGCGAAATCGGACTCGCCTTCTCGTTCACGTAATATTCGAGCGTGGGGCGATGCTTGCTGTTGGTGACGACGTTGGCCAGATCTTCGCTGAAGTCGGAAGGGATGACGATTGCGGCGTAGCAGTCGCCCGACTCCACCGCTTCCATCGCGTTGGCTTTGCCCATGAACTCCCAGCCGAGCTGGTCGTTGCTCTTCAGCGTGCCTTCGATTTGATCGCCGAGATTGACTTTGCCAAGCAGCGCGTTGTCTGTGCCTTCGTCCATGTTGGCCACGGCCACTTTGATGCTGTCCGTGTTGCCATAGGGATTCCAGAACCCGTAGATGTTGAACCATGCGTATAGCGGGGGAATGAGAATCAGGCCGATCATAATCACCCACGCGGCGGGTACGGTGACCAATCGTTTGAAGTCACGGCGCAGGATCTGCAGTACGTTGTGCATTGTCTCTCCGGTTTGGCGAATCAATTCCCTTATATGGCGATACGTGTTCCGTAGCGCTACGCGGTTCGTATCGTATACCGTGCTCTTGGACAATCGCCATCGCGTTTCATGGATGACGGAAATCGGGTCGAGTACTGCGGCAAAGCCTCGGCAAAACCATCGCCGGCTGACGTAGCCCCTTCCGCTCACGTCCGTGACAAATCGCCATTTCTGTATGTCCGTGAGCGAAAGGTGGTAATAAATCGCTATTTTCCGTCCGTATTTATACCCCCATTCGCTCACGATGCGCTATACATCGCCATTTCTTGCGGACGTGAGCGAAAGGTGGTGTGCGAATGGCGATTGCAGCCAGCTGACGTCCCCCTCTTTTGCTCGCGTCCGCCAATAATCGCACCTGAACCGCTTTTCTTGCGGCGGATATTGCCTACGTTTGGTAGCGTGGGCTGAAGGAAGGAGCGGCATATGAGCGAAACCGCACAATCTGAATCACGATCCGAGGATTCCGCCGCGGGCAAGACGGATGGAGAAATCAAGGCGATTGCCGCCGAAACCGAAATCGCGGCTATCGAAGAAGGCGGAAAGCAGGGCACTGGCGAAGTCGGCAATCCCGCTGACCGTCGTCTGCCGTTAATCGTTCGCATTTACGGCATCGTCATGCTTATTGAAGGCGTGGTGACGCTGCCGTTCATTGTGTTGGCGTGCCTGTACTCGATTCGCGCGGTGTTTTCCGGCAAAGTGGCGTTCGATGCGCTCAGCCTCACCGCGATTCTGTCGGTGGTTCACGCGGCCGTGCTGCTGGTCGCCACCGCGTGTCTGGCGGTGTTCGGCGTGATGCTCATTATGAACAAGCGTCGGCATATCGCGCAATGGACATATCTGATGATTCCGCTCACACTTGCCGAAGGCTTGCTGTCGCTGGCATTGCAGGGACTTGGTGTGAATTTGATCGGCCCGGCTATCCAGCTTATCGTGCTCATAGCCCTGCATGTCACTGCCGATCCGTCGCTGCGTGAGGAACGTCGTCTCCAGTTCGCGTTGCGACGTATGGATGCCCGTAGCGCATACGAAGACGCCGCTTCCCAGGGTATGGCTGGCCGTGATTTGACTGGCAGGGGCTATATTTCGCTGGATTTCTTCAATCTGTTCTGGCTGTTCACCATTGGTTGTGTGTTCGGTTTGGTGATCGAAACCATCTACCATTTCATCCTGTTCGGCGAATACCAGGACCGTGCGGGCTTCCTATGGGGGCCGTTCTCGCCCATCTATGGTTTCGGCGTGGTGATCGTTACCGTGTTGCTCAACCATTTGTGGCAGTCGAATTGGTTGCTGATTTTCTGCTCAAGCGCGGTGATCGGTGGCGCGTTCGAATATTTCACCAGCTGGTTCATGCAGGCCGCGTTCGGCATTCGCGCATGGGATTACACGGGGCAATGGCTTTCGATTGACGGGCGTACGTCCGGCAAATACATGTTCTTCTGGGGTATCCTCGGCTTGATTTGGGTCAAGTTGATTTTGCCGCGATTGTTGCGATTGATCCAGCGTATTCCGTGGAAGATTCGCTATTCGCTGACGCTGGTCTGCTTCATTTTCCTTTTCGTCGACGGTGTGATGACGCTGATGGCCCTTGATGCTTGGTATTCCCGCATGGCTGGGGTTGCGCAGAATTCGCCCGTTTCGCAGTTCTTCGCCACGTATTTCAATGACGATTTCATGGCCCACCGATTCCAGACCATGAAGATCGACCCGTCCACTGCCGGTCGTATGTAGGCTGGTTTTTGCGTTTTGCGGGTTTTGCTAAGCGGCTGGTCGGGCGATGTTCCGGCTGGCCGCTTTGCTTTGGGTGGCTGATTTTGAACGATTTCGGACGATTGCAGTGGGGTTTTGTTGCGGGTTTTGCCGCGGGGGATTTGATTCTTCCGGATTATTGCCGTTTGGGATTCGTGCCTTCCGGCTGTCTGGATGCTTGACTGCTGTTGCCGCGCCTACGCCGCGATGCTTTGCGCCAGCTGGCGGATGAGGTCGGGGCGATGTCCGCTCCATGAGGAATTCGGTGAGATGACGACCGGAATTTGCTTGAAGCCGGCGTCCTTGATCTGTTCGAATGTGGACGGATTCTGCGTCAAATCGACCGCCACGTACCGCACTCCCAGTTTGGAAAGCTCTTGTTCGGTGGCCTCGCATTGAGGATTGTTCGGATTGGTGAAGACGGTCACGGTCATTACTTTTCCTCCCTATGCAATCGGCTTCCTTTGGTGCGGAAGATCTTGTCGGCCACGTTTTTCGATTTTGCCCGGCTGCTCGGGCCGTTCATCAGTATACACTACCCGTAGTGGCGTTTCGTACGTTCGCCCACTGTATATAGTGGGGAATTTCCCGTAATACCGAATCTATGCGAACAAATGTTCGATATATTCGAGTCTATCATTATCGTCGATTGCGCCACGCCGGTTGCATGCGTATGGTCCGTCCGCGAATCGCCCGCGGGCTGTTCGCTGTTCATTTCGGAACACATATTGCGATTTTGCTCGTTTTCTTACGATTGTGAGCGAAAGGTGGTGCCGCATAGTGCTGTAGGGGGTATAAATCGCCTTATTTTCCATACTTTTCGGCGCACGTCGCGAAATAATCGACCGAAATTGCGATTCGTGAGCGAAAGAGGGTGCGCGATATGGTGCGTTCCGTATTGAAGTGCTGAGACCTCATCCCGAAACAAATGAAAAAGTCCTGAGAACCATCGGCTTCCAGGACTTCGAACCTGTGCCCCCCGTGGGATTCGAACCCACAACCCACGACTTAAAAGGACGCTGCTCTAACCGTTGAGCTAGAGGGGCAACAGCAACACAGTATACAGCATATTCGGACCAATCGCCACCACGGGCGTCGGACGGGCGTCGAAATGGCCTTCGGAGTGTTGGTGTGCCTACAATCGAAACCATGTCATGTACCACAATTCTTGTAGGCAAAAAAGCAAGTTACGACGGTTCGACCATCATCGCCCGAGATGACGACTCTGGTTCGGGACGTTACGATCCCAAGAAATTCGTAGTCGTCGCACCGCAGGAGCAGCCGCGGCACTACCGCAGTGTGCTGAGCCACGTTGAAATCGACCTTCCCGACAATCCATGCCGGTACAGCATCGTACCGAACGTGCTTCCAAATCGTGGAATCCTTGCGGAAGCTGGCGTCAACGAACGCAACGTGGCCATGAGCGCCACCGAAACCATCGCCGTCAACGAGCGCGTGCTCGGCGCCGACCCGCTGGTCGCACTGCAGCCGGCCGACGAAGCCAATGGTAAGCCGGAAACCCCAGGCGGCATCGGCGAAGAAGACATCATCACCCTCGTGCTGCCGTACGTCAACACCGCGCGCGAAGGAGTGAAACGTCTGGCCGAACTGCTCGAAACGTACGGAACGTACGAATCGAACGGCATCATCATTTCCGACGTGGACGAAATCTGGTACGTCGAAACCATCGGCGGCCACCACTGGATCGCCCGCCGCGTGCCGGACGACAAATGCGCGATCATCCCCAACCAGCTTGGCATCGACTATTTCGATTTTGATGACGCCTTCAGCGACGCACGTGAATTCATGTGTAGCGCCGATCTGCAGGAATTCATCGAAACGCACCATCTTGGGCGCGCGGCGGGTACGCAGGGCGGCATGAACGGCGGCCACTGCAACCCGCGTATCGTATTCGGCACCGCCACCGCGAAGGACCACATCTACAACACGCCACGCGCCTGGTACATGTACCGCTATCTCGATCCGGCCGACGCGGAAAACCTTACCCCTGAATCGGACGATATTCCATGGTGTCTCGAACCGGAGAATGCCGTGACCGTCGAGGATGTCGACTTCCTGCTCGGTTCGCACTTCGAAGGCACCCCGTATGACCCGTACGGCACGCAGGGAACTGAGGAAAGCCGCCATCGCTACCGTCCGATCGGCATCAACCGCACCGGACACATGGTGGCCATGCAGATTCGCCCGTACGCGCCCGTCGAAAGCCGTTCGATCATGTGGATTTCGTACGGTTCCGGCGCGTTCACCACGTCCGCCCCGTTCTATGCGAACGTCGACGACACCCCCGCCTACCTGCGCGACACCACGCCGGAAGTCTCCACGGACTGCCTGTATTGGACGAACCGCCTGATTGCAACGCTCGCCGACGCGCACTTCTACGAGACCAGCAACGCGGTCGAGGGCTTCTCGGAAGATGTCCGTTCCTTCGGCCACCGTCTGGTGGAACGTACGGATGATGCGCTTGCGATTGGTGGGTCGGCGACTGGGGCTGGTGGCGCTGGTTCTGGTGCCGGTTCTGCGGTTGGCGGTTCTGGTTCTATGTCTGGTGCTGCGGTTGATTCCGGTTCCGATGGGCTTGCTAGTCCTACATCTGTTCCGGCCCGTCTTGCGGCGGCTAACGACGAAATGGCGGAATACCTGCGATCGCGCAATACGAAGCTGCTCGGCGACGTGCTGTACACGTCCAGCAATCTCATGCACAACAGTTTCGCCATGTCGGATCGCTGGAACTAAGCCCGCTGGTGCTTTCCGTGTCCGTTTCTCCCGAATCGGACACACAGGCATCAAAATGAAGCGCTCCTGTGTCCGAATCACCAGAAACGGACACAGGAGCGCCTAGCCGATCGCAATAATCGCAATACTCACGCAATATCGCGTAAACCCTCTATCGCGCGAAACCTGCGAAACCCGCGAAACCCGCGCGAAATCAGTTGAACCCGACCACATGTTCCGCCACGAAATATCCCTTTCGAATCACAAACCGGCCGAGCGAACCATGTAGGTTCAGCGCGCGCGACATCGCCTTCTTACGCACGTCCTTGTAAATCGTCGGCGAATACGCCTCGATATCCGCCCACATGGCCTTCTTCTTCTCGTAATTCTCCGGATCGCGCGACAAAATCATGAAAACGCTCGCGACGGAACTCTGAATCGCCAGAAAATGAATCATATAGCGGTACAGGCCGTCTGGCACCGTACCTCGTTCGGGGGTGGCGCGCACCATGCACTGGTTGACGAGCCGCAGCTGGTCCACGCGTCGGATCATCACGTCCGTCTGCACGCTCTGCCCGTCGCGGCCGATGAAATAGTGGTAGAACGGCGTATCCACGTATTGCAGCGACTTGACCCACGGGAACGGCTGGTACGCGTAGATGAAGTCCACGTAGAACGTGTGTTCCGGCAGCTGCATCTTCGATTCGCGCACCACGGCGGTACGGTAGATCAGCGCGTGCATGAGAATGTATTCGGTCAGGCCGAAATGTCCCAGATCGTCCCAAGTGAGCCGCTTGCCGGGCTCCATGGCGTGACGGAAGTTCACGACGTGCTTGTTGCGCTTGCCCACCTTGTCATACACATAGTTGGTGACGAGCATGTCGAGCGGCTCGTCCTTGCCGACCTCGCCGCGCAGCACGGCCATGACCTGTTCGAGCGATTCCGGGCCGACCCAATCGTCCGCGTCCACGACCTTCACGTACATGCCGCTCGCCGCCGCGATGCCGGTGTTGACCGCGCCGCCGTGGCCCTTGTTCTCCTGATGGATCGCGCGCACGATTCCCGGATTGCGCGCCTCGAACGTCTTCGCCATCTCCAGCGTGCCGTCGGACGAGCCGTCATCCACGATCAGCACTTCGATGTCGTCGTTGCGCTTCGACGCGATCAACGATTCGACGCACCGTTCCAGGTATTCCGTCATGTTGTACGCGGGCACCACGAAGGTGAGCGTCTTCTTCTCCTGCATATTCTTCCTCGGATCGGGCTCGTGTCGGGCCGTGCGGCTGGCCGACCGCTCCGGCCAAAAGCATAACGAAACTAACGTAGCACCATGTGCGGTTCCGGGGCGCGGTTTTGCGCACAAACGGCACCCTGAAATACGCAATCTGCACCTGAAATTTCCCCTAGGGTCATTTCGGGTGACGGTATGTCAGTTTTCGTCAATTGTTGATTGTTTTTGCGATTCGTGCGGGCTTTGCGGTTTTTGCGATTCGTTCGTCTCGTCTGATTCGTTTGATTCGTCTGCCGCTTGCGATTTGCCTACTGCTTGCGATCCGTCCGTCACGGTCGTCCCGTCCGTCGCGTCATCTCCCGCAGCAACCGCCTTCTCCTGCGATTTCGCGGCCTTCTTGCCCTGCTTCTCCTGCTTGGCGATCGCCTTCGCTTCCCGCGCGGCCTGCTTTTCCGCCTCGCGGGCGGCCTTTTCGCTTTCGTAGCGCAGTTCCGGCTTGGCTTCCATGCGGCTCAGCCCATACCATGCCAGGTTCACGATGTGCGCGGCGAGCTGCTCCTTGCTGAGCTTGCGCTGGTCGGCCCAGTATTGGCAGGTGTACACGGTCATGCCGATGAGCATCTGCGCGTAATACGGCACGCTTTTGGCCGGCAGATGCTGGCGTTTGAACGCGTCGGTGAGAATGTCCTCGACGCGTACGGCAATGTCTCCAAGCAGCGAATTGAACGAGTTGGACGGGTCGGTTTTCGGCGAATCGCGCGTGAGCACGCGGAAGCCTTCGGCGTTCTCCTCCACGTAGGTGAGCAGCGCAAGCGCGGTGCGTTCCACGATTTGGCGCGGATGCGCCTGCGGGTCGGACAGCGCGTTGATGAGAACGTCGGTGAGCGCGCGCATCTCGCGGTCCACCACCACGGCGTACAGGCCTTCCTTTCCTCCGAAATGTTCGTAGACGATGGGTTTCGACACTTTTGCGGTCGAGGCGATCTCTTCCACGCTCACTGCTTCGAATCCCTTGGCCGCGAACAGCGATCGACCGATTTCGATAAGCTGTTCGCGCCGCTGATACGACGTCATTCTGGATGTATTGGCCATACTGCCTAGTTTTTCACGCCCCGTGGATAGCTCCTTGACCGTCTGACCCCCACGTATCGTCCGATTCTGCGGAATCGGACACGTGTGTCGTATTGACAATGTTCCATTGCGGCTTTAATATATTTAATAAATAATAAATTTTATTAAAGGGGGTGATGTGGACCATCTGCCAGAATGGTTGGCCAACCTTGCGGAGGAGGATTTGGCCTTCATTAAGAACTTCGTGCTATCGTCAGGATCTCTGAAGCAAATGTCTCAGCTGTATCAAGTCTCCTACCCGACCATGAGGCTCCGGCTTGACAGGCTTATCGAAAAAATACGGTTGAACGACAACGAGACGGAGGATCCATTCATCCTTTTGGTGAAGAGTCTCGCCATCGACGATAGATACGACGTCGACACGGCTCGAATACTCATAGACGAGTACAGAAAGAGAAGGGATGAATCATGAGCTGGACATGGATCGCATTATTAATCGAGATCCTAGGCATAATCGCCGTATTCGTTCTGGTCTTCCTCATCGCGAGGAGCCTGATTCGCTACGCAAATTCCCTAAAGAAAGGAGACGGTTCTTCAAAGCAGGCAGCAGAAGACAAAAAAATCACTCTTCACGATTTGTAAAAACGTTACCAGATATATCGAAGTCAAAATCGCATTATCGATGCCTTGCATGGCAGAGCATCTTATTCCCCTGGCGGATCAGACATCCGTGGTGCGTCCGCGGGGCGGAGCCGGAGTGTCCGTTGCGCTTTTTAGGCTGGAACCATGGATACGAATGTGATTATTGCGATTGTCGCGGTCGTCGTTATCGCGGCATTACTTGCGATTGGCGGATGGTGGTTCGGTAAGAGCCGCAAGTCCGCCGTGGACAAGTCCACTGAAGCGGCGAAGGCGAAGGCCGATGCTCGTTTGGCTACGGAGAAGTCCGCCGCGCAATCTGCCGCCGCAAGTGCCGAAAACGCTGAGAAAACCAAGGAAACCGCGGAATCCGCAGCGACGGAAGCCGTGGAATCCGCGACTTCGTCTGCCACACCTGAATCGCCAGTGGCAACTGAACCAACTCCGGTCGGGTCAGCCGTAACTGAATCCGCGACCCCAGCCGTCGAAACCCCTGAAGCCGCCGGCACCCGCATGCAGCGCCTCAAAGCGCGCCTGTCCAAGTCGGGCAATCCGTTCGGCAAGGCTCTGTTCAACATCCTCGCCAAGGACCAGCTTTCCGAAGCCGACTGGGAAGACGTTGAAGACACCCTCCTGCTTGCCGACGTGGGCGCGGAAGCCAGCGAACAGCTAGTTGAAGAACTGCGTAACGATGCCCGAATCGCAGGCCAGTCCGACCCGGCCGAAGTGCGTGCCGCGCTGAAGGACAAGCTGCTGAAGCTCGTCGGCACCGACGTCGACCGCCGTCTCAATGCCAATAAGGAGGGTGTCAACAAGCCAAGCGTCATCATCATGGTCGGCGTGAACGGCACCGGCAAGACCACCACCGCGGGCAAGCTGTCACGACTGCTCGTCTCCGAAGGCAAGCAGGTCATGCTGGGCGCCGCCGATACCTTCCGCGCGGCCGCGGCCGACCAGCTGGAGACTTGGGGTGCCAAGGTCGGCGTCCCGGTCGTGCGTTCCGACAAGGACGGCGCCGATCCGGCGTCCGTCGCATTCGAGGCCAGTGCCAAGGCCAAGGAAGAGAACGCCGACGTGCTCATCATCGACACCGCCGGCCGCCTGCAGAACAAGGCGAACCTCATGGACGAGCTCGGCAAGATCCGCCGCGTCACCGAAAAGAACCTGCCTGTGGACGAAGTGCTGCTCGTGCTCGACGCCACCACCGGCCAGAATGGCATGACCCAGGCCAAGGTGTTCGCCGAAGCCATCGGCATTACCGGTGTGGTGCTCTCCAAGCTCGACGGCTCCGCCAAGGGCGGCATCGTCATCTCCGTGCAGAAGGAGCTTGGCGTGCCCGTCAAGCTCGTCGGCCTCGGCGAAGGCCCGGACGACCTCGCCCCGTTCGATCCGGAAGGCTTCGTCGACGGCATCCTCGCCTGACGTTCCCATATTTTCCGGATTTGCGATTTCCGTAGCGAAAACCTCCCGTCACGTTCCGTGCGTGGCGGGAGGTTTTCGTATTGCGATTACTGCTCAGCGCCAGCCGCACCGGCAGCCGCAGCCCCCACTCCCGGCACCTTCCGGATCGTCAGCTTCAGCAGCAGCGGCGCGACCAGCGTCACCAGTGAAATGATGAAGATGATCGTCGAATAGTATTCGCTGCCGAGCACATGCTCGTTGAAGCCGATTTGCGCGGTAATCAACGCCATCTCGCCACGCGGTACCATGCCCGCGCCGATCATCAGCGCCGAAGCGCCGCCAAAACCGGCCATGCGGCCACCCAAACCGCAGCCGACGACCTTCGTGATCACGCCGAGAACCGTCATGATCGCAATGAACACAATCATCTTCGTATCATCCACGCCTGTGGTCTGCAGGCCGATGCCCACGAAGAACACCGGCACGAACAACGTGTCTCCAACCGGCTCGATATACCGGTCCGCGTCCTCCGCGTAATCGCTGTTGCTTACCGCGATGCCGGCGAAAAACGCGCCCACCGCGTAGCTCAACCCGGCCAGATTCGACGCCCACGCCATCGCCAGGCAGATGATCACGGCCATCACCGCGATGCCGGACGGCGCCTTCAGCACGCCAGCCAGCGTCATCAGCGCCGGCGCCACCCAAACCACCACCACGGCGGCCGCCACAAAGAACAGCACCTGCTTGAGCAGAATCAAACCCAGCCCTGCCACGTCCACGCTGCCGGTGTTGACGAGCGTGCACATCACGGACAGCAGGATCACGCCGATCACATCGTCAGCCACGGCCGCGCCGAGAATCGACACGCCTTCCTTCGAATCAAGCAGTCCGGCTTCCTTCAGCACCGCCACGGAAATCGACACGGACGTGGCGGAGAACACCACGCCGATGAACGCAGCCGGAATCGGCTTGAAGCCAAACAGCAGGCTCACTCCACCCATCACCGCCACGGGGAACACCACGCCCATGCACGCGATGATGACCGCCGCCTTCGAATATTTCTTCAGCAACTGCAGGTCGCAGCCGACACCGCCCAAAAACATGAGGATGATGATGCCGAGGTCGCTGAACAATGACAGCGAATCGCTCATGTGCATCACGCCCAGCAGCGAAGGGCCCACGAGAATGCCGACGAGGATCTGCCCGATCACTTCCGGCAGCTGCGCTTTGCGGCAGATCAGCCCGGAAACCGTGGTCAGCATCAAAATGGCGCACAGTGAAATGATGAACGTTGCCATGGTCCTCGCCGCTCTCTCGTTACGCGCGTCATACGTTCGCCGCACCGCGCGTTCGGTGTACATGCCACGCGCTCGCCGTACGCGGCGTTCTCCCGTCGCGTGCCACGCGTGTTCCGTAAGTTTCAGCTACCCAACTTACTCCGTCCGCAGCGTTGCCCGCCGCTTCCGTCCACCGTCGCAATTTCATATTGCGATTGCCGGGCGATTATGCCTTCCGTATTTCCGTACCGCCAGTTTCGTTGGAATTCCGCCATTTTTCGGCGTAGGTTGACGTTTCGCGCGGATGGCGTTACGTTGGCGTAACACGTCGTAACGTTTTCAAAACGCGGCCGGCGTTCCATATCGTTCTGTCAGCCCCACACGATGGGGACGGAAATGTTGAACCAAATATAGAGAAAGAAAGAGGAGGGTGACATGGGCCAGCTTGATTCTGGAAATGCCGCGTGGATATTGACTTCCGCGTCCCTTGTGTTCCTCATGACGCCTGGTGTGGCGTTCTTCTATGGTGGCATGGTCCGCGCCAAGGCCGTGCTGAATATGATGATCATGGAGGCGGCCGCACTGTCCGTCACGATGATCATGTGGGTGCTGTGGGGTTGGTCGATCGCCTACGCCGGCACCTCGGTCGGCGGCATCTTCGGCGACCCGGCAACCGGCTTCCTGCTGAAGGACACCATGGTTTCCGATAAGGGCGTCTTCACATCGGCCGCACTGAACGGCAACAACTACCCGGTCAGCGTCGACGTGGCCTTCCAGTCCGCGTTCGCCATGATCACCGTCGCGTTGATCTGCGGCGCCATCGCCGAACGTGTGAAGTACTCCACGTGGATGATTTTCGTGGCGCTGTGGATCACGTTCGATTACGCTCCGCTCGCTCACATGGTGTGGAACGGCGGCCTGCTGTCCGCTGACGGCGCCATTTCCCAGGCGATCGGCGCAGCCGCCCACGATTTCGCAGGTGGTACGGTCGTCCACATCAACGCCGCAGTCGCCGCTCTGGTCATCGTGCTGATCATCGGCAAGCGTAAGGGCTTCGGCACGCAGCCGTTCCGCCCGCACAATGTTCCGTTCGTCATGCTCGGCGCCTTCCTGCTGTGGTTCGGCTGGTTCGGCTTCAACGCCGGTTCCGCCTTCGCAGCCAACGGCACCGCCGGCTACGCGTGGGTTTCCACGTCCGCCGCAACCGCTGCGGCAATGCTCTCCTGGGGCTTCACCGAGAAGATCCGCACCGGCCACTACACCGCAATGGGTGCCGCTTCCGGCATCGTCGCGGGCCTCGTCGCCATCACCCCGGCCGCCGATGTGGTCTCCCCGCTGTGGGCCATCGTCCTCGGCGCCATCGCCGGTGTGCTCACCTGCCTGGCTTGCGGTCTGAAGTTCAAGCTCGGCTATGACGATTCCCTCGACGTCGTCGGCGTCCACGGCGTTGGCGGCTTCACCGGCACCGTGCTCATCGGCTTCTTCGGCGAAGGCACCGGCCTGTTCGCAGGCGGCGACTGGAGGCAGCTGGTCGTCCAGCTCATCGTCGCTCTCGTGGCCATCGTCTGGTCCGCCGTCATCACCGGCATCATCGCCTTCGCTCTGGAGAAGACGATCGGCTGGCGCGTCACCGAAGCCCAGGAAGTCGGCGGCATCGATCTTGCCGACCAGGGCGAACGTGCTTACGATTTTGCTGGTACCGCCAGCTCCGTCCTCAAGGAGGTGAAGTGAGATGAAGCTCATTACCGCTATCATCCAGCCCCATAAACTCGACGATGTCAAGGAAGCCCTCGCAGCCGCGGGCGTGCACGGCCTGACCGTGTCCGAGGCAAACGGTTATGGCCGTCAGCGCGGCCACACCGAGGTCTACCGTGGCGCCGAATACACCGTGGATCTCATTCCGAAGATCCGCATCGAGGTGCTGTCCGACGATGCCGATGCCGAAACCCTGGTTGGCGTGATCGTCAAGTCCGCCGGCTCCGGCACCATCGGCGACGGTAAGGTCTGGGTGGCTCCGCTTGACTCGGTGACCCGCGTGCGCACCGGCGAAACCGGTTCCGCCGCCATCTGATCCGTCCGGCCTTGTGATCGGGCCGATTCGGACAAGATGAAATAAAGACCCCCGGGCTTGAAGTTCGGGTTATCAATTACGACACATCCCCGTACGTGCCTCGCGCCGTGCGGGGATTGTCATAAGTCGTCATAGGTTTCATAAGGAACGTGCGTTATGACTTCAGCAGTCGATGGTCTCAAACAACGGTTCATGGCCATGAGCCAGCCCGACGCCGACGGCGTCTACCGCAATGGCGCGGCGAAACGCAAAGCCCGCACGGACTTGGCCATGGGCAATCTCACACAGTTGTGGAACGAAGCCTGCGAGACGGTTTCCTTCGATGTTCCGGCAACCGGCATCGGTCTCGGCGCGGTCGGTTCGCTGGCACGTGGACAGGTAGGCCCCAGCTCCGACCTTGATCTGGTGGTCATCTACGAACCGCACGCGCTGACCGACCAGCAGCTCAACGAGCTCGCCAACAAACTGTGGTATCCGATTTGGGATTCCGGCCTCGACCTCGACCAGTCGGTACGTACCGTCGCGCAATGCGAGGCCGTCACCGACCGCGACCTGCCCGCAGCCATGGGATGGCTGGACGTGGCGCCGATCGCGGGGGACACTGGACTTATCGAAAGCACAGCCGTATCCATATTGGAACGATGGCGCAAGGCCGCACGCAAACGTCTGCCGGAACTGCTCGGCTTCGCCAAATCGCGCCTCGACGAATTCGGCCGCATGGCCTACATCAACCAGCCGGACATCAAAGAGGCACGCGGTGGTTTGCGCGACTCCGTATTGGTGTCCGCGCTCGCCGCATCCTGGCTTGCCGACCGTCCGCACGGCACGTATGACGACGCCGTCGAACGGTTGCTGGACGTGCGCGACTGCATCCATCTGGTCGCCGGCAAAGATACGAACATGCTGCTATCGCCCTACCAAGCCAAAGTCGCGGCGATGCTCGGTCTGGCCGATCCGACGCTGCCCGATGGCGAACGTGAGGCGAAGTCGATCGACGATCTGCAAACGTTGCTGGCACGCGTCGGCCGGCAGATCGCGTTCTCCCTTGATTCCACCGCGTCGCGCGCCGAGCATTCGCTGACGCACGACAAGCCGCGATTCGCCTTCTTCCAAGTGTTCCAGCCGCGCGGTGGCGGCAAACGTCAGGCACCGACCTTCGATGTGATCGCCCCCGGCGTGGCCAAGCATGAAGAGGAAATCGTGCTCGCTCCGGGCGCGGAACCGGCCGCCGACCCGAACCTCGTGCTGCGCGTGGCCGTCGCAGCCGCGGAATACGGACTGCCGATCGCCCCGGGAACGTTGCGGAATCTCAAAAAATGCCCTATCGGCGACCGCAACTGGACGGACGAATCGCGTGAACTGTTCATACGATTGCTGGCTTCCGGCCCCGCGCTGCTCAACGTGTGGGAAGACATCGATTTCATCGACGTGCCCGGCAAGCTCATCCCCGAATGGTTGGGCGTGCGCAACCGGCCAAGCGCGTCCGCCGCGCACCGCTATACGATCGACCGGCACATGGTGGAGGTCGTCACGCGGCTCGGCCGTGAAACACCCAGCGGTGGGCGGTACGACGACCGGCATTACGAGGCGCTGCTGCTCGCCGGCATCCTGCATGACATCGGCAAACGACCGGGGGTGGCCAACCATGCGGCGGAAGGCGCTCGGCATGCGACCGTGGTCGTGGAACGCATGGGATTCGACCGCGACATCGTCCGCTGGGTCACGCTGCTGGTACGCGAGCATCTGACATTGTCGGAGTTCGCCACAGGCCGCAATCCCAATGATCCCAACGTCGGCGATGATCTGGCCGGCCGGCTCGACCATAATCCCGTGCTGCTCGACATGCTGTTCGACCTGACCCGCGCCGACGGCTCCTCGTTGGGGGCCACGTCCGGCGAGACCATCTCCAAACAGTACGGGTGGAGCAAATGGCGTGAAACGTTGGTGCGCACCATGTACAACGCCACCCGATACCACATGTGAGCGCCGGTTTCTCGCATGCGCCAAGCCGATATGCCCCCGTATTTCTCGTCGTTTACGGAAAAGCGGGGTGCATATCACCTTCCGTTCACTTCGGCAAATCGAAATAAGGGAATCGGGGTACATGCTTTAGGATGTCCCCAAGTTGTCCACTCAGTTATCCCCACTCTGTGGATAAGTCGAAACGTTTTCCACATGGTTATCCCCAATATGTGGATAACTCGGCTTTTTTCGACTTTCTTATCCACACCAAAGCCATTCGCGCGTGTCGTTCGGTGGATGCGGAGATTCATCCATAATCTCAATGCAACACCGGTCGTGACGGCACGCACGTATTATGGTTTTCCTCGGTATTGAACACATTCGATTGACTGCTGCGGTTGGAGGGACATGGCGGAGAACGACTCTTGGAACAACGGTTCGGCGCAGAACCGCGGATTTTCGAACGCTGGAAACGGTGCGAACGGCATGAACGGCCGATCCGGCCAAGCCGTGCGCGACGCCCTGTTCGACCGCGTGCCGCCGCATGACGACGCCGCCGAAATGGCGGTGTTGGGCGGCATGCTGATGAGCAAGGACGCCATCGGCGAAGTATCGCAGATGATCGACGTGTCCGACTTCTACCAGCCACGCAACCAAACCGTGTACGAAGCGGTCATCAAACTGTTCTCGGCCTCCCAGCCGGTCGACGCCGTGCTGGTGGCCAACGAGCTGCTCGCCGAAGGCAATCTGGAAAAAGTGGGTGGCTCCGACTATCTGCACAGCCTGGTCGCATCGGTTCCGACCGCCGCAAACGCCACGTATTACGCCGACATCGTGCATCAGCGCGCCATCCTGCGTAATGTGATCGCGGCCGGCACCAAAATCGCACAGCTCGGCTACACCGCAGAAGGCTCGCAGGCCGAAGACGTCGTCAACCTGGCGCAGGCCGAAGTATATGAGATGTCCACCGGCAAAGTGCGGCAGGACTACGCGCCGATCGGCACCGTCATCGCCGATACGCTTGACCAGCTCGACCGTCTGCAAAGCGGCGAAGTGTCCCGAGGCGTGCCGACGGGCTTCCGCGACATCGACGACGTGACGCAGGGCCTGCAGCCCGGCCAGATGATCGTCGTGGCAGGCCGGCCGGCCATGGGCAAGTCCACACTCGGTGTGGATTTCGCCCGTTCCGCGGCGCTGCATCACGGATTGACGACCATCATCTTCAGCTTGGAAATGAGCAAAAACGAGTTGGCGCAACGTATCATCTCCGCTGAATCCAACATTCCGCTCGCCGCCATGCGCCGCGCGGACGACATCACGCCGGAACGTTGGGCCATCCTGAACGAGTTGCAAGGCAAGCTGCAGAACGCGCCCCTGTTCATCGACGACAGCCCGAACATGAGCCTGATGGAAATCCGCGCGAAATGCCGCCGACTGAAGCAGACGAACGATTTGAAACTCGTCGTCATCGACTACCTGCAGCTCATGACCTCCGGCAAGGCCGTGGAAAGCCGTCAGCAGGAAGTGTCCGACTTCTCCCGTGCGCTGAAGCTGCTCGCCAAGGAGCTGGAAGTGCCGGTGGTGGCACTGAGCCAGCTGAACCGTGGCCCCGAAATGCGTCAGGACAAGAAGCCGCAGCTGTCCGACCTGCGTGAATCCGGCTCTATCGAACAGGACGCCGACGTGGTGTTCCTCGTGCACCGTCCGGACGCCTACGACAAGGAGGACCGCCCGGGCGAGGCCGACATCATCATGGCGAAGCATCGTAACGGTCCGACCGACACGTTCAATCTTGCGTTCCTTGGCGCGTATTCGAAGTTCAAGGACATGCCCCAGGATTACCAGTCCCAGCAGGAGGCGGTGTGATATGGCTTGGAATTCCTTCGCGACCCCGTTGATCGGCAAGGCCGTGCGCGCGGCCTCCCGTTTGGCGCACGGCGGTGGCAGCGCGTTCCCCGGCAAAATCGTGGAACGCATCGACCCGCAATTCCTGTCGCGCACATTGGCGCAACTGCCGCTCGGCGTGGTGCTCGTCTCCGGCACGAACGGCAAAACCACCACCACACGCATGGTGGCCAGCATGCTGCAATCGCTCGGATTGAAGGTGTTCACCAACCCGACCGGCTCGAACTTCACCCGTGGCGTGGTTTCGTCGCTGCTTGCGGAAGTCTCGCTTTCCGGCAAACTCGACGCCGACATCGCGGTGCTGGAACTCGACGAGGCGTACGCCGTGCATTTCGTCAAGCAGGTGCCGCCCGACTACTGCCTGCTGCTCAACGTGATGCGCGACCAGCTTGACCGTTTCGGCGAGATCGACAACACCGCGCGACTGCTGTCCAAAGCTGCGGAAGCCACCACCGGTACCGTCGTGCTCAACCGTGAGGACCCGCGCATCGCCCGTCTTGCTGACGTGGCGCATACGGAAGACGGCGTGGAAGTACGCTACTTCGGCCTTGACGAATCGTTGCGCGGCTTCTTCCCGTCGGATGACGACATGAGCACCACTGTTGACGCGGAAGCGCACGACAGTGCGGAACATGGCGGAAATATTGGCGATTCGGGCAATGCCGGCGATACTGCCGATGCCGTTGCGGCTGCCGCGCCGGCCACATCGCAACCGCAGGACGGTCCCGACGCGCTGCCCGCCGACGTGACGTTGCGCGCCGTGGGCGACCACCGCGCCACCTTCGCGATCGACGGCGAAACGTATGAGACGGCCGTGAAACTGGAAGGCGTATACAACCTGTACAACGCGGCCGCCGCGCTCGCCGTGGTGCGCGCCGTCGCAGCGGACGCGCAGGCGATGTTCCTGCCGTTCGAAGACGTGCTCGCCGACAGTGTCGACGCGGACGGTGCCGATACCGGTACCGAAACGGACGGCAACGGCTCGCATGACGCCATCGACCAGGCCGCTGCGGACGAGATTCTGCGCGCGGCAGGCGTCTCACCCCGTATGATCGCCTTCGCGCACGCCACCACGCAGGCCATGATCGACACCGCCGGCGAGGTCACACCGGCATTCGGCCGAGGCGAGGTCATCACCGTGAACGGCACCCCCGTGGAACTGCTGCTCGTCAAAAACCCCATGGGCTTCCGCCTGTCGCTGGCCTCGTTCAAGCCCGAAGGCTGCGACACCATGATCTGCATCAACGACGAATACGCCGACGGCCGCGACATGAGCTGGCTGTGGGACGTGGACTTCACCTCGCTGCGCGGCACCGGCGTCAAAGCCGTGTCCGGCGTACGCGCGTGGGACATGGCCCTGCGCCTCGAATACGATCAGGTGCCGGTCGAATCGGTCAGCACCGACCTGGAGGAATCGGTCGTGGACTTCGTGAACGCGAATTCTGGCACCCCCAAACACATCTACTGCACGTACACGGCCATGCTGAAAACGCGTGCCGCGCTCGCCAAAATCGCCGACGTGGCCGACGCCGGCGTGGGCAAGTGAGCGCCGCGCGAAACGAAACCGCGCAATCGCAAAGCAAAACAGCGGAAGGAAGACGAGGAGACGATATGAGCCAGGTCATCGACATCGTGTCGCTGTATCCGAAGGATATGAACATCTACGGCGATTCCGGCAACGTGCTCGCCATCCAGCGCCGGCTCGCGCTGTACGGCTACGAGCCGCGCGTACACGCCTACAACCAGGGCTGCGACTGGCCCGAGCACGTGGACATGATTCTGGGTGGCGGCGGCCAGGACACCGGCCAGAAGAAGATCATCGACGACTTCTTCCAACGCGCCGACCTGCTGCGTTCGCTCGCGGCGGACGGCGTGCCGATGCTGATGATCTGCGGCCTGTACCAGCTGTTCGGCGAGTATTTCGAAACGGTCGACGGCTCCCGACTCGACGGCATCGGCGTGATCGGCGCGTACACGGTCGGCCAGGAAACACGCATGATCGGCAATCTTACGGAAACCTCCGCCGATTTCGGCAAGATCATCGGCTACGAAAACCATTCCGGACAGACGTTCCTGCGTGACGGCGTGCAGCCGCTCGGCACCGTCGAACAGGACGGCACCGGCAACAACGGCGAGGACCATACGGAAGGCGCGCGCGTCCACAACGTGATCGGCACGTACATGCACGGCTCGCTGCTGCCGAAGAATCCCGCGATCGCTGATTTCCTGATCCGCACCGCCGTCGAACGCCGTTACGGCACGTTCGATCCGGCCGCCGCCGGACAGACGGACGCGCAACGGGCCGCCCTGCATCGCATCGACGAAATCGCCGACCGTGCTCGCCGCGTGGCCATGTCCCGTCCGCGCTGACGGCTGCCATGCCGGTTCGCCGACAATCGCACCGCCCGCGCTGAACGCCGGATATCCGCCACTTTTTATGCGATTGACCGGTTTCGCTCGGCGCAGATGTGAAGAAAATGCGATAGAGTGGTACCACCATCACCTAAAGGAGGACATCATGGCTGATTTTAATTTTGGTGACGGCCTGCGCAAGGTCTTTCTCGCCGGCGTCGGTGCCTTGGCGACCACTGTTGAGAAGAGCCAGGAAATCGTTGACGACCTCGTCAAGAAGGGCGAGCTGACCGTCGAGCAGGGCAAGGCCCTCAACGCCGAACTCAAGCACAAGGTCGAAGAGGCTAAGGAAGCCCCTGAGTCCAAGGATGCAGCCCCGGCCGAAACCGAAGACAAGGCCGAGTAGCTCCAGTCTTTCGTATCGCCGTCTGCCGCGCATGTGAGCGCCCGGACGGCGATTTGCTATGCCCGCGCGACGCCGGCGAAACGTTCGTCTGGCATCGCGGGCTTTCCAGCCGATTTCCCAACCGTTTGCGAGCAGTGACATGTCTTTGAAAAACCCATCCGACAAGCCGGACGCGGCACGCCCCGAAAGCGTGGAGCCCGTCACGCTGTCCGACAGGGTCAACGCGGTCATCAACCCCACGGCCGACCCTTCGCCGGACGCCGCCTCCCAAGCAAACGGACTGACGGATGAGCTTGCCCACGAATCCGCGGACGATGCCGGCGAAACGGACGATACCGGCAAAGCGGCCGGTGCCAACGCGCAATCGTCCGAAACCATCGGCATCTTCGGAGCGCGCAAAGACACGTTCTCCGCGCGCTACCATCTGACCCGCCGCGGCAAACTCCGGCGTCTTGCGCAGATCGCGCAGATCGCCAACAAATTCGACGTGGTTCACGGACTCACGCCCGTCAAAATGCGTCTCATGCTCGAAGCGCTCGGCCCCACGTTCGTCAAGGTCGGACAGATCCTGTCCATGCGCTCCGAAATCCTGCCGCAATCGTTCTGCGACGAACTGTCCAAACTGCGCGCCGACGCCGACCCCATGCCATACAGCACGGTGCTGCAGGTGCTTGAGGACGAATACGGCCGGCCCGTGGACGAGATCTTCGACCATATCGACCCCACCCCGCTCGGCTCGGCCAGCCTTGCGCAGGTGCATCGTGCGAAACTGCTCACCGGCGAGGACGTGGCCATCAAAGTGCAACGGCCGGGCGTGCGCGAAACCATGGCGCAGGACGTGTCCATCATGCGCACCATCGCGGGAATCGCCACCAAAACCATGCGCAGCGCGCAGGTGGTGGACCTGTCCGGCGTGGTCGAGGAACTGTGGGACACCTTCGAATCGGAAACCGACTTCCTCATCGAAACGCGCAATCTGGCGGAATTCAAACGATTCTGCGAACGCTACAAATACATGGACTGCCCGAAGCCGTACCCGGAACTATGCACCGAACACGTGGTGGTCATGGACTACGTGGAAGGCATCTCCGTCTCCCATCCGGACGAGCTGCTTGCAGCCGGCTACGACCTGAAGGAAATCGGCACCAAACTCGTGGACAACTACGCCACGCAGGTACTCGACGAAGGCTTCTTCCACGCGGACCCGCACCCCGGCAACATCATGGTGCGCGGTGGGCAGATCGTGCTGCTCGACCTGGGCATGACTGGCCGGCTCAACGCCAAAACCCGTTCCGTGCTGAAGGACATGATCTTCGCCGTGGCCGAGCAGGATTCCCCCAAGCTTGCCGACGGTCTGCTGCGTTTCGCCGGTGCCGAGGCCGATCCGGAGGATTATCCGGCATTGCTGGCCGATCTGGACGTGATCGTCAAGGAATTCGGCACAGTGGATTTGGCTGAACTCGATATTGCGGCCATGCTGACTGCTCTAACGCAGATGGCGCAACGCCACGGCATCGAGGTGCCGAGCACCGTCACCACGGTCGGCCGCGCGCTGGTCACCTTGGAAGGTTTGCTCGACGAGTTCATTCCCGACGTGAACATGATCCAGATCATCTCCGACCACATCGCGTCGAGCACGTCGAAGAAGGATTTCGCCAAGGACGAGACGAAATCGCTGGCTCTCGAAAGCCATCAGGCGCTGCACAGTCTGCTTGCCGCCGCCAACGAGCTGAAAGTGGCCTCCCGCATGCTCACGCGCGGCCAGCTGCGCGTCAACATGGAGATGGTCGGCTCCCAGGAGCCGATCCACCTGCTGGCCAAC
>ENA-OQKU01000036-OQKU01000036.1-human-gut-metagenome-genome-assembly--contig:-NODE-36-length-26298-cov-5.530243_pt1 | contig 26298 bp, 30 predicted proteins | sample MGYA00242807_ERZ504816 | MGnify/ENA primary metagenome ERZ504816 (study PRJEB26092, sample SAMD00036376) | human gut metagenome | host: Homo sapiens | study: EMG produced TPA metagenomics assembly of...
CGGCGGTCGCCGACCTCGAAACCACATGGTACGACGCGCGGCGCAACAACCCGAACCGCAGCGCCGAATGGCGTCTCTACTACAAGGACTGCGAACCAATCCGCATGGCCCGCCCCGGCGACCTCATGTGCTTCGGTATGCTCAGGGACAATCGCCTGCTGATCATCATCGCACAGCATGACAGCACGGCCGAAGCCCAAGCCAAATGGCTCTTCGGCATCGACGACGAACAGGAGGGCGCGTTCCGCTTCCACGACAATACGGAACGTGAGCTGGACGCCTTCGGCGCGCAGATCTTCGAAGCTCTCGGCATCAACGTCGAAGTGCGGGATGACACGTATCTCCCCGAGATGATCGGCAGATGGGGATACAGGTTCCCCAGCAACGAGGAGTTCGCGGCCTTCTCCCAATCCTCCTTGACGGACGTGGACCCCACGCACGATGACCCTGACGACGTGGTGATCGAATACTACGACCGCAGCTACCTGCTGTTCAAACTCTATGAACGGGCGGTCATCCAACACGACTACGATGCCGCGCCATTCGTATCGGATGGCGTCATCGACGTTGACTCGTTCACTTCGTTCTACACCTCCGTGCGCAACCGGCGCATGAGCCGCGCAGGCAAGGTCCTCGAAATCCACATCGCCCACATCCTCGACGCGCGCGGCATCGAATACGAGGCACAGGCCAAGACGGAAAACGGAAAGAAACCCGATTTCCTATTCCCCTCGCAAGCCGCCTACGAGGATCCGGCGTTCCCCGAGGAACAGCTGCGTATGCTCGCCTCGAAAACCTCCATCAAGGATCGTTTCCGCCAGGTCGCCGACGAAGCCAACCGGATCAGGGACAAACACCTGTTCACCCTGACTCCCGGCGACGTGACCCATCCCAAGCTCGCCCAACTCGATGAACTGCACATCCACCTGGTCATGCCCAAGGTAGTCAAGGAATCCTATGACGACCTGATCCAGGGAGAAACCATGACGTTCTCCCGGTTCATCGAAGAAATCCAAGGACTACAAGCGGACCGTCCGCAAAGCCTGACCCTCCTCTGACCGGTTCGCGTCATCAGGCACTCCCCCGGACTGCCCGATGACGGCATCGAGATGGTCTATCAGCTCCCGGCATTGCCGGACGGCGTAGGACGCCGATGCCTCGTCCTCGATGGTCGCGTTCATCTCCCTGTTCGCGTTGTGCGCGATCTGGTTGACGTTGCGGCCGATGCGGCGCAGCTGGTATTCGATATCCCTGAGCGCCTGGACGGTGGGCGAATCATGTTCCTCCTCCTCAACGTACAGGCTTCCCTCCAACAGCTTCACCGCCTCGATGACGGTGAGGGAGACGGTCTGGCCGCGTCGCCGCGCGGCATCCTGGAGCATCCGTTTCTCGTCGTCATCGACGCGGATCAGCACCGCCTTTTCGCGTGGACCGTTTTGCCTGCACCGTCTTTTCCTTGCCATCGTTTCCTCCTCTCATGGATCATTGATTATCAGGCCTTCGGCACTCGGGTTGTTGCTCCAGCGCCGCAGGGCGCGGGAGGCTGCGGGCTCGGATTGTATATACAATCCGTCTAGCTTGCTTACCTTCGATTTGATGGGCATCTCCATGTGGATGTCCATGGATATATCCATGTGGGTATCCATAGACGTGTCCATGTGGGTATCCATAGACGTGTCCATGTGGGTATCCATAGACGTGTCCATGTGGGTATCCATAGACGTGTCCATGTGGGTATCCATGGATATATCCATATGTGCGCATAGGAAGACGCATGAGGGTGGATGATCGTTCGGGGTGATGTCTTCTTCCACGAATGGGAAGGGGCTCTTCCTTTTTCTGGAATGTCATCTTCCAGCGCCCTTCGCCTTGAGCTCCTTGAGCAGCATCGTCGCGTTGTCGCGGATGCTCGCGTCCGTGAGCGGGGAGAGCTCGTCCGCATAGGAGCGGCAGAGGAGCGCGTGCACCCGTTTCTGCACCCAGGCGCTGCGCGCGATGCCCAGCTTGAACGCGGCCCGGCACAGCATCGTGTATTCGTCGCCGGTGAGCAGGACATTGAGCTGGCGTCAAAAGTTGATTAGTTATGCCGTGTGTATGCGTCCGGAGTGTTTTCAGCCAGATTCCAACAGTTTTGGGCCACTCCGGGAAGGAACAGCCGACGCTTCGCTGGGCCGAACCATCTGACTCGGTTCGCAACAGTCTTGCACATTGCACAAATCTGACATAGGATGTGAATCATGACTGATGATTACGTGCAGGGGACGCTGGAACTGACGCGGGCGTTCGACGGCTGGTGGCTGCCCCAGCGGCCCCTGTGCTGCGACGATGACTACTCGCAACTGGTGCGGCGGAGCCGCGCGGACGCGCTGCGCTGCAAGCACGTCGAGGCGAACCCCGCGTGTCAGGCGAACATGATCGTGTGCGACATCGATGACGAGTACGGCAGGGCGATGGCCCTGTACGAGCACCACGGCATGCGACCGAACTTCATCGCGGAGAACCCGGCCAACGGCCACTGCCACGCGGGCTGGGTGCTCACCGAACCCGTCTGCCGCACCGACATGGCCAGACTCAAGCCCCTGAAGCTCCTGCGGGCCGTCACCGAGGGGCTGCGCCGCAGCGTGGACGGCGACGAGGGCTATTCCGGCCTGCTGATGAAGAACCCGCTGAGCGACGCGTGGGACAGCGACCTGTGCCGCGAGGACACCTACGACCTGCCCGACCTCGTGGCCGCGCTCGAAGAGCACGGGGACATGCCGCCCAAGAGCTGGACGCGCACCAAACGCGCCCGCGAGGTCGGAGTGGGCCGCAACTGCACCCTGTTCGACGAGGCCCGCACCCTCGCCTACCGCGAGGTGCGCCGCCTGCCCGACCGCACGCCCGCCTCCTCCGACCTGCTGCGCGAGTACGTGCGCCGCACCTGCCACGAACTCAACGTCTCGCTGTTCCCCGATCCGCTACCCGTGCGCGAGGTCAACGACACCGCCAAGAGCATCCACAAGTGGATCACCACGCGAAGCCGCATGTGGCGCGACGGGGCCGTCGCCAACGCCGCCACGTTCGTCGCCATCCAATCCGCACGCGGAAAGAAATCGGGCGAGGCACGACAGAGCAAGATCAATCGATACGCACAGGAGGTGTTCGGGAAATGACCATCAAGACGATTCGCAAGAAGCGCCCATTGCCCGCCAAGGAGTTGGCCGAGGCCTACGACGTTTCTGTTCGCACGATTTACCGGTGGAATTCGCAAACGCGCGAGGAGTGGATAGACGAGCAGGCAACGTTGCGCGAATCCATCCGTGCCTACCACGACGATGACGGCCACTCGTGGGCCGCGACCGCCGAGCATTTCAACATGACCCAAGGTGCCGTGCGCGCCCGCGCCTACCGTGCGCGCAAGGAGCGTGCCGCCGAAGCCGAGGAAAAGGCCAGAAATGAGGCCCACAAGAACGAGGTGCCGTTGTTCGAATGAAATACCCAGAAGACTACATACGTATTCACGCCTTTCAAGTGATTCACGACTATGAGGATTATGGGGATTTCGAAAACGAGATGGTGAGGTTCGGAATCGAGGAACTGGACCCGATTCCTTCCCCGACTGCCAAGGACCCTCACTACGGCTTGTTCTGCCGCCACTGTGCGCAATGGGCGTGGGAGCGCAAGGACACCATCGTTCCGTACGATGAATTTTGCGCCGGGAAGCGTTCAGACAAGTTCACGCCGAAGCCCCGGAACCGAAAGAAGAGGACGACGGGTCAAAACGAAGAAATCCGCGCCTACCACGATGACGAGGGCCATACGTGGCCGCAGACCGCCGAGCATTTCAACATGAGCCAGGGTGCCGTGCGTCAACGCTGCTACAGGGCTCGCAAGGAGCGCGAGGCAGAGGCGGCGGAGAAATCAAAGCAAGCACTTAGGGAGGCCACCGTGGAAATCCGTCACGCCGATTTGCAGATCGAGGTCGAGGACGCCGAGGACGGCGGTGTGCTGCTCACGATAATCGATTCCGCGCGCCTGTCGCTTTCCCTGCCGCGCAGGACGGCCAGGGAGCTGCTGGACGCGATAGATGCGTGCATGAAGACGGGTGAGCGCCAGACCACCGATTCGGTGGACGTGTGGAGGACGGCGGACGACCTGCCGCTGTTCGGAATGCACGTCGAAGTCGATGGTACGTCCTGGACGTGCGGCGCGGTGCGTAGCTGGGACGTGGACGGTCTGGCCGACGAGTTGGAGGCGCTGCTGGAGTAGCAAGTGACGTGAACGTATATACGTTCACTCGATTCGCGGTGCGAATCGGCTTGCCGGGAAGACCCGTACCCCATGGTCGGCAGAGCCTCCAGGCCGCTCGCGCGGCATCACAGAAGACCCAACTCCACACCTTCTCGGAAGCGCGGAACAAGCTGGGCAAATGGCCGGAAATGCTCCGCGCAAAAGCCGCTTGCGTCCGCTCGAAGCGTGTTGCGGTACGGTTGTAACTGATGTGTGACACTGATATGATTGCGTATGTAATACGTTCGTGTCGCGGGTGGTGCTGATGAGGATCCAGGTGCTTGACAGGGTGATGGAGCGTCACCCAGAACTGTCCGAGAAGGACGTGGTGACCGCGTTCCGCAGCGTCATGGTGGACGCGGAGCGCGAGTCCGGCGCATGGATGGCGATAGGGCTCGACGGGCGCGGCAGGAACGTCGAGATGCTGTACAGGGCCGTCGGCGACCTCGTGGTGATCTACCACGCGTTCACGCCGCCGACCAAGAAGTTCAGGCGCGAGATAGACCGTCTGCGCGGCGATAGGAGGACGCTATGAGTGATTTCAGCGAACGCGACAGGCAGTTGATGGCTCTGGTCGGGCTGACCGAGGAGCAGGTGCTGGCGGATGAGCGCATGGCCGATTCCGAGACGGTCCCGGACGACCTGACGGGGCGCGTGCACTACGGGCTCCATCTCACCGAGCCCGACGAACAAATGGTCAGCGTGTCCGTCCGCATGCCCAAGAGCACGCTGGACGGACTGACCGCGATGGCCAGGCGGTACCACATCAGCCGCAGCGAGTACATGCGCCGTAAGCTCGCCGGAGCCGTCTGACCGTCGGCGCACGAAGATGGAACACCCGTGTTCCCATAGGTGACACCACGGTGTCACCATGCCGCGTGAGCGGTCTGGAGGCTCTGCCGACTATGGGGTACGGGTCTTCCCGGCAAGCCGATTCGCACCGCGAATCGAGCGAACGTATATACGTTCGCGTCGCTTGCTACTCCGGCCTTCGGCACTCGGGTTGTTGCTCCTGCGCCGAAGGGCGCGGGATGCTGCGGGCTCGGATTGTATATACAATCCGTCTAGCTTGCTTACCTTCGATTTGATGGGCATCTCCATGTGGATGTCCATGGATATATCCATGTGGGTATCCATAGACGTGTCCATGTGGGTATCCATAGACGTGTCCATGTGGGTATCCATAGACGTGTCCATGTGGGTATCCATAGACGTGTCCATGTGGGTATCCATGGATATATCCATATGTGCGCATAGGAAGACGCATGAGGGTGGATGATCGTTCGGGGTGATGTCTTCTTCCACGAATGGGAAGGGGCTCTTCCTTTTTCTGGAATGTCATCTTCCAGCGCCCTTCGCCTTGAGCTCCTTGAGCAGCATCGTCGCGTTGTCGCGGATGCTCGCGTCCGTGAGCGGGGAGAGCTCGTCCGCATAGGAGCGGCAAAGGAGCGCGTACACCCGTTCCCGCACCCAGGCGCTGCGCGCGATGCCCAGCTTGAACGCGGCCCGGCACAGCATCGTGTATTCGTCGCCGGTGAGCATGACATTGAGCTGGCGTCCCCGCTTCAGCGGATGTTCGGGGTCGGGGTCGGTGCGGTACACGTCGTTCCAATCGGTGGTGCCGGGGGCGAGTTCCGTGTAGCTGAACGGCTGGATGGCGTATCTCACGAAACGGGATTTGGGTATGCCCGTCTTGGTGGAGGCCTCGGCAAGCAGATTGAACAGCTCCTGGTCCATGAGGACCCGGAAGGCGTGGCTGTATCGTCGCATGGTTTCATCGTCTCCTTGGTCGTTGCCGTGCCCGGCGCGGCATGGTGCGTCGGGCACGGATGGTTGGCGTTTGGTCAGCGGTCGAAATCGAACGCCGTGCCGCGTTCCTTGTCGATGCGGATGGCCGCGTCGAACTTCTTCCCGGATTTGGATGTGAAGCCCTTCAGGGTGACGGATTGTCCCGCGAGGAGCCTGCGCGCGGTCTGGTCGGTGATGGTCTTGCCCGCGATGCGCGCGAACATCTTCCATCCGCAGCCTGCGGTCGTGGCCCACTTGCCGTCCTTGGTCTTCTCGGTCTTGTTCGTGGAACACTGCCACATCCGGCCGGTTTTCCTCACCGGCTGGCCGCAGCGCGGGCAGTCGCCCCATTCCTGCGCGTCGGTGTTCGCGGTTCGTGTGACGGCATCGGCCTTGAGGTTCGCGGTCGCGTCGGCGGGGATTCGCAATGCCTCCCGGTGGAACATGTCCATCACGTCGGCCGGGTCCCGTTTGCCGTGTTCCACGTCGGACAACGCCTGTTCCATCCGTGCGGTGAGCAGCACGTCCTTCAGTCGTGGCTCCACCACGTCGGTGAGGCGTTCGCCTTCCGTGGTGGCGTGCAATTGCCGGCCCTTGCGTTCCACGAGTTTGGAGCGCACGAGCTTTTCGATGGTGTCCGCGCGGGTGGCGGGTGTGCCGATGCCGCCGGAATGTGATTCGTCGTCCATCCGAGTGCGCCTTGAGGTTTTTGTCCTCCACGCACCGGCTCGCGTGCTCCATCGCGGCCAGCAGCGTGGCCTCGGTGAACGGTTTGGGCGGCCGGGTCTCGCCTTCCTCGACCGTGACCTTCCCGACCGGGCGAATGACGCCGCCTTCCATGAGGTTCGATGGGATCACGTTCCTTCCTCCCGCCGGGTTCGCGGTTTCCTCGTCTTCCGGTTCGGGCCCGTGGCCGGTTTCGACGGCCTTCCATCCTGCGGATACGGTCTCGTCGGAACGACTGGAGAACTCCCTGTCGGTGTCGTCGGAAAGCCGGGCCTTCACCTCGGTGACGATGTGCACATGGTCGTCGCCCACGGCCTCCCACATGCGGCGCACGATGCGTGTCATCACCTTGCGCTCGTCATCGTCCAGGCCTTCCAGCTTCCCGGCGTCCAATTGCATGGTCGGCAGTATCGCGGTGTGGCCGGCCACCTTCGCGTCATTGACGGCCAGCTCCGGGCGCGGGTGTCCGGGTATGCCCTCGCGGGTGACGAACCCTTGGGCGAGACGGCCGGATTCGAGGAGCGCCGTGAGCGTTTCGAGGTCGTCATGCGTGATGTACCGGCTGTCGGTGCGCGGATAGGTGGCGAGTTTGAGTTCGTAGAGGTGCTGCAACGCCTGGAGCGTGCGTGCGGCGGTCATGCCGTACATGCGGCTCATGTCCTTCTGCAATCCGGTCAGGTCATACAGGCGGGGCGGCCGGTCGTTCACCCGCCTCCGGTTCACGGACATGATGCGGAAGCGGCCGCGTTCGGCCTGGCCGCACAGCAGCATCGCCGCATCCTTGCTGTCGATCCGTTCGCTGGAGAGCCGCCATCCGCCCATGTCCGCGATCACGGTCCAGAACGGCACCGGTTTGTGGTTCCTGATCTGCCGGTCGCGTTCCGCGATCATGGCGAGCGTCGGCGTCTGCACGCGGCCCACGCTGAACCGTGCGTTGTAGAGCAGCGAGTACGCGCGGCTCGCGTTCATGCCGATCAGCCAGTCCGCCTTCGACCTGATCTCCGCCGACCATGCGAGCCCTTGGTATTCGGATTCGGGTTTCATCGCCCGCCACGCGGCCTGGATGGCCTCCGCCTCCAGGCTCGCCACCCACAGGCGCAGTTCCGGCTTGCGCGAGCCTTCCATGTCCGCGATGCGGCGGAAGATTGCCTCGCCCTCGCGGTCTGGGTCGCAGGCGTTGACAGGCAATCCACATCCGCGCGCCGGATCAATTGCACGATCTGCCGGTAGCGGGAGCCGGCACCGCGCTCCTCGCTGATCTTCCATTGCCAATGGCCGGACGGGTCCACAGGCAGCGTGTCCAGACTCCATTTCCTCCAATCCCTGTCCTTGTAGTCCTCGGGCATGGCAAGGTCGATCAGGTGGCCCTGCGCCCATGTCACGAGCAGCTGGCCGCACTCATAGCATCGCCCCTTTGGACGGGCGCGGCGCACAACGCCTGCGCGATGGCCGTGGCGACCGATTTCTTTTCCGCGATGACGAGTCTCATTCGCGTTCCTTCCGTTTTTCTGGATTCCTTGATTCTTGTCCGACATGCGAGGACCGGCGCGGGAATCCCTTCCCGGCCGGCCCTGGATGGAAAGGCGTCGCCAAGGTCAGGCGGCGAAGCCGAGCAGCGGCGCGAACACGGCGGCGATGGCCAGCACCGCGATCAGCATGAGGATGACGCCGGCGATCCACGCGATGGCCGTCACCAGCGTGCGGCTCCAGGTCTGTCCGCCGGATTCCACGATCATCGGGCTGCCCACGCGTTTGCCGATGATCGCGCACACGCCCGAGGCGACCACGCACAACAGCACGAGCACCACCTGGAGCATCCCGTTGAGCTCGACCAGCCACGTCCACAGGCCCATGAACCAGCCGGCGAGCATAGAGAGAAACGATTCCATTGATTTTCCTTTCACCTGATTGGAACGACGCTTCCGATTCTCGGCCGCAAAACGGCCGGCCACGGGGCACGGCGTCTACACGCCCCGCCTTCCGCCATGGGGAATGTAGACGCCATGCCCCGTGGAACGCGCGACGGGAAGGCAGACTCGCCTTGACGGAAAAACGAGCGAAAGGAAGATCGTCGTGGCGAACAACCAGAACACCATGCGCGACATGAAACGCAGCATCCTCAAGGCGGTGCGCGACAGCCAGAGGACGAAACAGGATGCGATGGACGAGTACGTGGCGGCGCGCGTCAACATCAAATCATTGGAGGAACGTCTGGAAGAGGCCCGCGAGAAGGCCACCCTGCTGCGCAGGAAGGCGAAGGACGCGGGAAACACCAGCGCCGAACTGAAAACGGCGGACGACCTCATAGACGCGCGGTGGACGGGGACGGAAGACGGGTCGGCGGAAGACGGGTCGCCCGAAAACGCGGATCCGGGAACCGTGAACCCCGAGCGGGAGCATCCGGCCATGGAAGGAAACATGGAAGGCGGCATGCCGGGCGAGCCGAACCGTTGGGAAGGCGGTGAATCGTGAACCGGCCGGAACCGCGTCCGCTGCCGAAACCGCTGCGCGTCCTGTGCCTGTTCGTCGCCGCGCTCCTCGTGTGCTCGCTGGGCGTCATCGTCGCCAACCACCAGCCGTCAACGGCCGGCGACGACCACGGTTCCGCGACGGACGCGAAACAGGAGTCCACGGGCAAAAGGAAAACGGATTCGGGCCCGCGACGGTACGCCGGCCTGGAGGCGGCGGGAATCCCGGTTCCCGGCGACTGGTCTCAGCGCACCACCGCGTTCCCCGTTGACACCCACAAGGACGGCACCCGCACGCTCTCCGAAAAACGCGGACGGCATCACGCTGCACAATGGTTCCGGCCCGATCGACACCGCATTGGAAACGGTGGACGCGCTGCTCGATCCAAAACGGCAGCGACGACGAATGGCGCAAGAACGTGTTCGCGCTGCTCGGCGACGACGGTGCCGGGGAAAGCCATCCGGTCTCCGACGCGCCGCGCTGGTGGTGGACCCAGCGCCGCTTCCACGCCGGATCCGTATGCTCGGGCCAATACGATGACAAGTACGTCAACTACGCCTACACCTGCACCTCCGACGGCAAATGGGAGGGCTCGGATACGGATGCCATCCAGTCCCAGCCGTTCTGGACGACGAAGGAAACCAGCTTCCCGATCCCGGAAGGCGGCGGACCGTCATCCACGACGGATCCGCAGCAGACCGTCAGCCAGGCGTACAACACCGTGCTCTTGCCGATGGACGACGGCAACTGGCACGTCACCGTCTACTGCCCGGCCGCGCTCGACGCGTCATTGCTGGACAAGGATGCCAACGAGCTCGACCCCGATCAGGTGAAGGCCGGCGACGAGGCGTACACGGTGATCTCCGCCACCGGATACGGCACGGTCCAGCATCCCTGCCGGACCGTGGAGGTCGTGGTCGGCGGGCAGAAGCCCTTCTGGTCGCTGAGGAACACGCAATGAGCCGGGCCAGCCGCCATCGGATCCTCGCGGCCATGCTCTCGGCGTGCCTGCTGTCCCTGCTCGGCGGATGCACGCCGTTGACCGTGCTCGCGGTCCTCGGCGGCTGCAAGGACGGCGGCTCCAACGGATCGTCGGGAGGCGTCACGGGAAGCGTCACGACCGGCGAGGTGCGTGACGGCATGACCATCGCGCAGACCAAGGCGTGGTTCAACGGATCCGACGGGCCCGACAACGTGTGCCAGGCCTATCCGGACGGGCAATGCACATGGTGGGCGTGCATGAGAGGCCATAAAATCGGATTGGACGTGGGCTCCTACTGGGGCAACGGCGGCGACTGGGCCGCCAGCGCCACCGCCGCCGGATGGAAGACCACCCGCACCGATCCCGTGGCCGGCAGCATCGTCAGCTACCCGCCCGGCGTGGCCGACGCGGACACCCTGTACGGCCACGTCGCCGTCGTCGAGGCGGTCGACCGGACGGCCGGCACCGTGACCATCAGCGAGATGAACGGGCGCGGCGGCCTGGGCATCGTCAACCACCGCACGCACAGGATCGACGTCGGCGCGGTCTACATCCTGCCCAACGGCAGTGTGTCCACCAATGGTTCCGCCGGCACGGATTCCACGTCATCCGGTTCCGAATCGTCCGATTCGTCGTCATCGTCCGACTCGTCCTCCTCTTCGGATCCGGTGGAGGCGGCATGGACGTGCTCCAGTTCCGACTCGGGCTCCACGGACGTGGTGGTGGACTACGACGGCGACGGCACCCACGCCACGCCGGAACAGGCCCGGGCCATCGCCCGGAAGATGATCGCCTCGTACAAGGACTGGGGAGACGGCGACTATGACGCGCTCGTATGGTTGTGGAACAAGGAATCGGGATGGCAGTGGAATGCCACCAACCCGAGCAGCGGCGCGTACGGCATACCCCAGGCGTTGCCCGCGTCGAAACTCGCCTCCGCAGGAGACGACTGGAAGGACGACGCCGCCACCCAGATCAGATGGGGATTGAACTACATCGCCGGCCGGTACGGCAGCCCCAGCGCCGCCAAGACGTTCTGGCTCGCCCACAACTGGTACTAAGGAGCGGGACACGTAAAGGGACCGAGCATCAGATCTCGGCGGAATCATCTGCCCCGTAGACGCCATGCCCCGCGCGACCGCCCGTATGGGCTGATGATCGGAGCCATGCCCGCCGGACGGCGCGGCACCGATCATCCAAGGGAAGGAAGGACGCATCATGCTGATGGAACCCGATGAATACACGTCCCAGGAACGGGCCCTGACCGACAAGGCGAAGGAGCTGATCGAGCAGCACGAGCTCGACTGGGGCAACGGGGAATGCTTCATCCAACGCGACGCCGGCCACAGCGAACTGTACATGACGCTGGAGGCCCCCAACCACGCCACGGTCACGGTCACGGTGCCGGCCGAGGCGGACGAGAAGGGGCTGAGGCGCGCCATGGCGGACGGGCTCCTCGACTTCGACCCCGACGAGGAGTTCGACGAATGCTGGTCCCGCGAGTTCGCGGCACGCAACGGGTTCACGCCCTCCGGCTTCCTGTCCGGCCTCCAGGAAGACAAAGCGTATTTCGATCTCCGATCTGAGGCGTTGCTTCATCCCGGTCAAAGCAACGCCGGGCAAGGCAACGAAACGATTGCGGAGATCCGCTGGACGGAGGAGGACCTTCGGCACTGGCTGAAAGACCATGACTGGCCCGACAACAACGAGAACATGGACGCGATGCGCGACATGATCTCGGCCAGGGAATTGCGGGACCGCAGCATCGAGGAGGGATGGGAGATCATCGACGCGATGGTGGACGACGGCCGGCTCGCCCGCAAAGACGAAGGCGAGAAGGCCGAAACGTCCGAAACCTACGATCCCGCGAACCCGGCCGACCCGTTGAGCATTGCCGATACGTCTGCCTCGGCCGCAGCCACACGATAAAAGACCCGAGCGAAGGAGCATCATCATGGCCGGATTGAAGGACTACCAGATCAGCGTGTACGTCGCCAACCTGGGCAAATACGTGGAGGGCGTGTTGCAGGGCGCGTGGATCACGCTGCCCATGCCCGCCGAACGCTTGCAGGACACCCTGAAGACCGAGGTGGGATTGGGCGGCCGGTACGAGGAGTACGCGATCCACGACTACGAGGGCGGGGAAGGACTGCTCGCCACCGTGGCGAATCCCGGCGAATACGAGTCGCTGACGGACCTGAACCTCATGTGCCGCGCGTTCGAGGCGCGCGAGGACGACGACCCGGACGTGTACGAGAAGGTGCAGACGGTCCGCGACGCTCTTGACGCGGTCCCGCGCACCCCGTTGCAGTACGCGAACCTCGCGTTGAACTCGGACGAGATCCCCTATCACTCTTATGATGCGCCGTCCTCGGCCGAATCGAAGGAGGCGAAGTATGCCTGGACCGCCGTGAACCATGGGTGGGCATCGGATGCCGTGTGGTCCATGTTCGATACGGGGCTCGGCTATCTGATCGATATGGAGATGTACGGCCGGGACCTCAAGCTCGACGGCGATGTGTCGCTTGGCGACAACGGCTATCTGGAGGACGCGGACTGGCCGAGCGATATCGACGGCCGGTACTCGCGCGAGGAGATCGCCGAGGAGGTCGAATGGCTGGATGATTTCGACGCGAAGACCGGTTCGCCGGCCGCGTTCGACCTCGCCTCGCTCGTCCAGCCGGGCGAACGCATCGCGGACTACACGATTTCCGGCACCGGCACGAACTGGGGAGCCCCCTCATACCAGTGCATCGTGGAGGAGGGTTCCACCGATATCCATGCCGCGCTTGAGGACACGATGCACCGGATCATCGACGCGCGCGCCGCTACTGGCGACGCCGTGGACGTGCTGCGCGAGACCATGGGCGCAATGCCCGCAGCGTCCGTCGGCGAAGACGACGGCGTGAGCCCGATCGACCTTGATCTGGGATATGTGCTGCCCGGTGCCGTCACCTCGTTCGCGGAACGCGCGCAGGCGTGCGACCCCTCGGACCCGCTGAATATGACCGATACGGCCGGTTCCGGCCTTTCCAAGTGAGAAAGGGCGAGCGAGATGGCCTTGACGCCTTTTGACATGGAGGGTGTGAACCGCGACCTGCTCGCGGCCGGGAATCCCGCCAAGCCCGACATGCAATCCATCCTGCGCAGGAACGCGCGCGATCTCGTGCTGGGGAACGCGATTCTGGTCTCTTCCGTCGATGCCAAGGAATTGGAGTTCGGCGTCCACATGGCGTATTCCGACGCGGACGGCGGCTTCGACACCGATCCGAGCGAGGACGTGTGGTTCGAGGCGTCCTCGCTCCCGATTCCCAATGAACGCCCTGATCTGCCTCCCGACAACGCGCTCAGGATCAGGGTCACGGACGTGCTGACCGAATACGGGTTCACGGACATTGACGTGAAAGCCCCGGACAGGACGCCGGAAGGCATCTGGATCGGTTTCGAGGCCATGCAGCCAGTCAGGCTCGACGTGACCTCGGCCCAGGAAGGGCGTTCCGTTTCCTTCACCCTGACAGCAGCCGAAGCCAACGATTGGCGTTCCGGCCGTCTCGACGCGCACGGCCTCTCACGCATGGCCGTCGAACGTGTTCTCGCCAGACCGGGCGACACCGTGACCCTCGCATACGGGGATCCGTGGTATCGGCCGGCGGTGATGTGCGACGGTTCGGGAAGGCTTCCCGAGCATCGCGTCAAGGCCGGTATCGGCACGTTCGTCATCGGCCGTGAAAGCGAGGCGGTCATGCCCGAGATACTGCGGATCGACCGCACTGTTGACCCACGAGACCCGCTCGTGATCGAAAAGGCGTTCGGAAAGGAGAACGACATGGAGAACGGGAATGTCCCCGAATACTGGAAAGGCCTGATGGACGAGGCCGATCTGCCGTTGGCGGGCATCGTGCGCGAGCACGGCGGCGGGTTGATGGACTTCCACCGCATGAAGGGCATCGAACGCCTGACCGGTTCGAGTGACTGGGATTTCTACTCCTGGACGGTGGAAAATTACGACGATGACCTGCTCGACGTGTGCGAACGGGAGAACGCCGCCGACGTGCTCGCCGACTTGCAGGCATGGTGGAAAACGAGCCAGCCCGACATGCGGCAACACGTGGACGAGATGATGGCGGGCATCGACGCGGCCATGGAACCGCTCGACAAGCACCTGTACGCCGCCGCCGAAAAGGAGTTCAAGGAGCGCTCGTTGGACCCGGACGGGGAATGCTACCAATTGGACGGCGGCACGTTCATCTCCCAGGAATCATTCGACGGCATCTGCGGCGACCAACGCGACCGCTACATGGCATGGAAGAACCAGGCCGAACCCGCCAGACTCGTGAGCGCATGGGACGACCCCGCACGCCTGGACCGGCTCGTGGGCGACCTGATCGACGCGGACGATGGCGGCGGATGCTTCTACACCGACGCGCAGCCCATCGACTACACGCAGGGCATGGATTACAGCCCACAGCAGCTGGCCGCAGACAGCGGGCTGGGAGATACGGTCCCGCTGGCGTGTGAGTCCAACGCTTCCTACAGCCTCGCGCACCACCCCGATATCAAATTCACCGCCACCGGGTCTCCCGACGGCAGAAAGGCGCTGGAGGTCTCGGTTCCCGGTTCCGCCCGTCATGCGCTGATCACGGCCAAACCCGGAGCGTTCGACGTGAGCCTGCATGACGAGCGCGGCATCGTGTCCGGCGAATCCTTCCCTTACGAGGCAAACGATTCCTGGACGTACCGGCTTTCCGGCCAGGCGTTGCGCGGCGCGCTGGACCTCGCCGTCGGCTGGGCCGACCCACAGGAAACGTCTCTTGAGACCGCAGGGCTCGGCCTCGCGTTGGATGACGGCATGGAAACGACACACGGCCACTGACGCCGTACGGCAACGACGAACAGAACCAAGGAGCACACGATGGACATGAATTGGATCGACGAGATTCGGGATCCCGAACCCCGCAAACGGTACATCTACAACGCTGACGACTACGACCCGCAATACGGGGACCCGTATTACCGTGAACACAGCACCCGCGCCGACAGCCTGTGGCGGCTGTACGAGGAGAGCGGCACGTCGATCACGTTCGATGCCTTCGCGGACGAATCCCGTCAAACCGATTACAGGATGGAGACCGGCGCTCTGCGTGATTTCTTCAATGGATCCCAGTCGGCGCTCTCCTCGTACAGGAACCCGATGGGAGGCAACCCGCTGATCGCGTTCGGAAGCATAGGCCGATGGGACGGCGAACGCACGGGCATATCCTCGTTCGAGACCTTCGATGATCTGATGAACGGCGATGATTCCCCGTTCAAGGACTGCGAGATCGACCACATCTGGGACGAGAACGGAATCCTGAAGATGCGCGGCCACCACCACGACGGCAGTGTGGAGGTGGAGATACGCCAGCTCACCGACCAGGGATGCGAGGCATTGGAATCCTACGAACAGGCATGGGCTGGCGAACCGTTCGACGCCGCAGGCCGCCACTACGACGGCGGCAAGGAATCCGTGGACCGCTTCTGGAACGACCTGAAAACCGATCGGGGCCTGTCCGTGGAACCCCGGTACGTGGAACTCGCGTTCGGATGCCCGCCCATCGAATGGGACATCGATGCCAGGGTGAGGGACTTCGCCGAACGCATGGGCGACGAATATACGAGCCTGTACGAGCAGGACACGACCAGCATCAAGGGCGGTGATTTCGAACGTTTCGGCGCGTTCGCGGACAATCACCTCGACTTCATACGCGCCCTGACGAAGGCCAGGGGCATGGACCCCATCAGCAGCGACCGCGAGATAGGCGCGTTCCTCAACACGTTCGACAAGCTCGCCGCGATGCCCGAACCGACACCGGCGAAACAAGAAAAAGACGAGCTTTCCGCCGGCGCATGCGATCCGGCCGACCCGTTGAACCTCGAACAGTCATCGTCATACGGCATGACCCGGTGAACGTAAGAAACGACACGGATAAGGGCCATGGAATCATCGGACGACAACGATGATTCCACGGCCTTTTTCCAGGACTTTCTCGAAGGCAAGAAAATCGTCGGACTGTCCATGTGACGCGCCTGCGCTTGTAGACTTATGGAAGCATCGATTAAGGAGCCGATATGCCGAATCCAGCGCTGACTGAGAAAATCCGAAACCTTCCTCCTCTCTTGGACTCTCTGGAGCGGGACGCGGAGGTGTCCGACTTGCTTCGTCGTTCCGATGCCGCCCGAGAACGGTTCAGGCAGATGTTTCCTTTGGATGGGGTGGAGCAGTCAGCGCTTGAGGATTACCGTAAGGAATGGATGGCCCGCTATGTCTACAACTCCAACGCGATCGAGGGATCCACGCTGACGCTTGAGGACACCGAACTGGTGTTGGAGGGCGAGTTCGTGCCGACCGACTCGCCGGCAAGATACATCTTCGCTGCCCGTGGCGTTGCGGATGGCATGGCCTATGCGGAACGATTCGCTGAAGAGGAGCGGACGCTGAGTGTCGAGATGATCCAAAAGCTGCATGAAGTCACCGCATTGGACATGCAGCCCGCGCTCAGGGGTCGGTTCCGCCCCTACGGCTACCAGGCAAGGATCACCGCCACCCGAGTGAAGACCGCCGACCCACTTGAAATCTACGAGGACATGGAAGCGCTCGTGGACGCGGTGAACGGTTCCAAAGACCACCCGATCCTCAAAGCTGCCGGATTCCACGCGATGTTCGAGAACATCCATCCATTCACGGACGGCAACGGACGAACCGGGCGACAGATTCTGAATCTCATGCTCATGGCTGCCGGCTACCGGCCCGTAGCAATCAAACATGATGCCGGCCGCAGCTATGGGAAAAGTCTGGAAGCATGGCAGGTTGACGACGATCCCAAGCCGTTCATTTCCCAGCTTGTCCAATGCGTTGATCAGGAAGAGCGCGCCGTAGCGGAAATCGTCGGCAGATTAAGAGAGAACCCTTTCTCGGAAAACGCCATCGACGGGATTGGTCTCGAAGACGGTCCGGCACGAGGGCGTTCCCTCTGATTGGAACGCTTCAGGATTGTGATAGGTGTACATGAATATGCGTTTTTACATATATTCATGTACACTTATATGCATGAAGAGGAGCGAGGCGATTGATCAGCTGCGCGAGATGGATGCCAAGTACTCGTGCTACGTGTATTGCAAGAACGAACTGGCCGTCGTGCTGGGTGAGCAGGGGCAGAAACTGAACCGAACCCTGTCCAGCCTGGTATCGGCGAAGGCGTTGGTCCGTGCCGCCCGTGGCGTCTACGTGTTCGCGTATTCCTCCCATCTCGGCGAGGGGACACTTCATCAGGTCGCAAAGCGGTTGCGTTCCGGCGAGCTGGTGTGGGAAAGCCTCGAAAGCGCTCTGTCGCGCTGGAACGTGATCAGCCAGATTCCGGTGGATAGGGTCACGTTCATGACCACGGGCCGTGAGGGCGAGTTCCGCACCGCGTACGGGGTGATCGAGTTCACGCACTGCAAGCTCAGCTGGAGTCGCATCCTGCCGAACCTGATCGCCCGCGATGACGGACTGACGCCGCTCGCGTCGAAACAGTGGGCGTATCGTGACCTGAAGGCCGTCGGACGCAACCTCGATCTGGTGGACATGGACGAATTGGAGGACGATGATGACTGGAGCTGACGGCACCTATGACTACAAGGCTATGGCGGCCGGGATCGTCTTGGCCGGGGGCGAGGGCATGGGCAATCTGCTTCCCGTGGTCGAGAAGGAACTTCTGCATTATCGAATCCTGGATGCCATGATGCGCGAGGGTTTCTTCTCCTCGCTGGTGTTCCAGGGCGGCACGAGTCTGCGCCTGTGCCACGGGTCCCCAAGGTACAGCGAGGACCTTGATTTTGCCGGCGGCACCTCGTTCGACATGGACACCCTTAAAGGGCTTGGCTCCTGCATCTCCGATTCGCTCTCGGGGATGGGCGATGATGTGACGGTCCGGGTCAAGGAGCCGAGACCCGACGCCGATGGGCTGACGCGCAGATGGCGTATAGCGATTCGCACGGCCGGTCAGCGCAAGGATCTGCCGAGCCAGACAATCAAGCTGGAGGTGGCATCGATTCCCGCGTACGAGCCGCAGCATCGTCCCGCCTTGGTCAACTATCCGATGTTCCCGGCCTTGTCGGGTCAGATCATCCTCGATGTGGAAAGCCCCACCGAGATTCTTGCCGACAAGCTGCTCTCCTATGCCTGCGCATCGCACCTGCGGCGACGCGACCTGTGGGACATGTGCTGGTTGGCGTCGAGAGGCGACGTCGATTCCCGACGGGCGATGGAGCTTGCGGAATTGAAATCATCTGATTACGGCGAAGAAGGACTTTGGGCAGACCGTGCTGATCGCGTGGCGGGGGTCGCCGATGTGATCGGCTCGGATGCCTTCGCCGACGAGATGCGCCGGTTCCTCCCCGCCGGCCTGATGACATCCACGGTCGAATCCCCACGTTGGAGCGCATGGGCGATCGAACAGATCGGGACGTTGTACGGCACTCCAGGCACTCCATCGTCGGCCGATGCGGTTCCCGGATTCCCTATTTTCGGTGCGTCGAACGACTCCAGTCCAACCCGCTGAACGCTAAGGAGGTCTGCGATGTCGAATCTGGACTATAACTTGCCTGAGCCGACAAAGGCGCAATTGGAGTACGCGCGTTACCTCAGCCGTTTCCAAGCGCCGCGTGAACGCCGGACTCTTTTCGCCCGCACCGAATCGGATATCGCAGCCGCCGATAACGCCCGAGATTTTGCGCAAATTGGTTGAGGGCCTGAGATAGAGACATGGCCCGTGTCCTGTGTACGATTTTCTGTCGCCAAACAAAACAAACCGCGATTGGAAACGAGGGCACGAAGCCATGTCACAGCAGATTCTACAGGTCGACCAGGCCATGTTGGAGACCACCCTGGACCGGATGGTCCGCAAAAGCGTCGAGGAGACCCTGAACGCGATGCTCGACGCGGAGGCCGACGAGATCACCGGCGCCGCGCGCTACGAGCGCAGCGGGGAGCGGAAGGCCTACCGGGCCGGCCACTACGAGCGCGACCTGACCGTCAAGGCCGGCAAGATGAGTCTCAAGGTGCCGAAACTGAAAGGGGCGGTGTTCGAGTCGGCGGTGATCGAACGATACCGTCGGCGCGAGGAGAGCGTCGAGGAGGCGCTGATCGACATGTATTTGGCCGGCGTCTCCACCCGGCAGGTCGACGATGTCAGCCAGCTGCTGTGGGGCGACCGCATGCCCTCGCAGACCCTGAGCGACAAGCTCAAGAAGGTATACGCCGACATCGACGAATGGCGTGGCAGGCCCCTCGAACAGGATTACCCGTACCTGTTCATGGACGGCGTGTGGCACAAAAGGTGCTGGGGCGGGTCCGTGGAGAACGTGAGCATCCTGGTGGCCGTCGGCGTCGGTATGGACGGGCGGCGCGAGGTGCTTTCGGTGGCCGAGGGCATGAAGGAGGACTCGGAAAGCTGGCGCGAATTCATCAAAGGCATGCTCGCGCGCGGCCTCAAGGGCGTGAGGCTGGTGACGGGCGACCGGTGCGCCGGACTGGTGGCGGCTGTGAACGAATTGCTGCCCGGCGCCCGCTACCAGCGGTGCATGGTCCACTTCGAACGCAACATCCTCGCCAAGGTCAACCCCAAAAACAGGGACTGGGCCGCCGACGCGCTGAAGGCCATATTCTCCATGGAATCGAGGGACAAGGCGCTGGAGAAGGCGGAATCCGTCGCCAAGGACATGGAGGCGCGGAAACTGAGGGAGGCCGCCAAATGCCTCAGGGAGGGCATCGGCGAGACCACGACCTACCTGCTCGACGACTACCCCCGCGAGCATCGCCGCCGCATCCGAACGAACAACATGATCGAACGGCTGAACCGCGAGATCCGCCGGCGCACGCGCGTGGTCGGCAGCTTCCCGGACGGGCGCAGCGCGTTGATGCTCATCTGCGCGAGAGTCCGCTACGTAACTTCCAGCGAGTGGTCGACGCGACGCTACCTCGACATGTCAAGGCTCGGTGAGAACGTACAGTCAGCGAACTGATCATCGCCACGGGGACGGGCGAAGACCAAAGTGCGCAAAAACTCGGGCACTACCAATAAAGACATCAATATCTTTGAAGACGGCAAGGAAAGCCGCGACTTCATCCACGTAAAGGATGTTGCTTCCGCGGTTATCAAATCTATCAATACGGCCGTATCGAACGGAGAAATCATCAACCTAGGCAGCGGAATCGGAACAAGTGTCATCGAAATAGCTGAGACAGTGAAACGAATCTATGGCAGTACCAGTAATCTGAACGTTACCGGTGATTTCCGTATCGGAGACATCGCACATAATGTCGCTGATACCCAAAAGGCACGAAAGCTGCTTGATTTCACTCCGTCGATTTCCCTGCAGGAAGGTTTGACCGAGTTTTGCAAATGGGTGCTGGGACAAGAGACCGACAACAGTCGTTACGAACAATCCCTTACAGAGATGGAACGTTCAGGAATGTTTATTCGAAAGTAAGCATCTAGAACCTTGGCCGAAGCATAATGCTATATTGCTTCGGCCAGTTCCAAGAACAATCTCATTAAAAATATTCCCATCATCTTAGATGGCCAAGTACGAAAGCTTTTTTCTTCATCAGTAGCCATCTTTTTAGTATGCATAAAATCATCATCATGTTTAGCCGCATATTCACCAATGGACTCGATCACCCTACCCGGCACACCCACTACGATGGAATTTGCAGGAATATCATGCGTAACAATAGTGCCGCATCCGATGATGCAATTATCTCCGATTGTTAACCCCCGGCATAATAATGGCATTAAAACCAATATGCACGTTATTGCCGATTCGAATTTCCCAAAGAGATCGATATCGGATAGCTCAGAATACTTATGACGCAATACCCACACGCCACCGTCATGAGTCACAAATCTAACACCAGATGTAATCCTGACATTATCGCCGATCTCAATCAACCACGGTTCACTTCCAAAATCCCAGCCATTGAGAATCTCGAAGCCCCCCCCCACGCTTTAAACCCAGCTTTCGGTAATGAGCAGCATTTTTCTCAGCATTACGGAAATGATTCATTAATTTCTCAAACAATGCGGTTCCTTTCTATATCAGACAGATATTTTGCTCTTTTTGTAGAGGAAGAAGGAGACAATCATCAGGACAAATGCTGCTATATAACGAATAATCGTGAAGTGATATAGAGGAATCGCAATGGCGGAAAGCACAATTACCAGCCATTGTATACCGATAATGGCTTTGTCATCATATACGGTTTCCTTGGTTCCCGTGATAGTGAAGTGCAGTTTTTTGGACACACGCATTTGCACATACGACAAGAATACGAATGCAGTCAACATCGAATAGGCCGCTGCCTGATATCCAAATAGAGGAATCAGCACTGCATTCAGTACAATATTCAGTACCGCACCACAAATAGAGGCAATCATTATGTATGAAGATTTTTTGTGATACAACAACACGTTTGCATACATATTGGAAATAGCGTTCTGGAAAATGGCTGCAGAAATTGGCGGCATGATGTAAATCGCTGCCATATATTCGTCAGTTGCGATTATCTTGACCACCTCAGGAGCTAGGAAAGTCATCAATACGCATACCGCAGCATAGATGAGCAGCAGAATCGAAGCGAGGCTCCGAACTCTTTTCTTGCCTTCGGAATCATTAATATTCCGATAGAGGAATGGGACAAACGAAGAATTAATTGCCGACCATACGATTGCGGAAATGGTACTCACCGAGGAAAGTGTGCCATAAATGCCCACAGCGGAATTATCAACGAACCAACCAATCATCACGCGACCGGAATTATTCAGAATCTGCGTGGCGAACTGATTCGCAATAAGAGGCACACTCAGAGCAAGTGAGAATTTCCAATACCGCATGGAAATGAACTTGCGCCCTCGCACCATGATGTATACCCATAGCACAAGAGCAACAGCATATAGCACGGCATAATTCGCGAACAATCGTCCTTCGGCCGCTTTTCCGCTTCCTCGCATATACAATACAGCGACAGTGGAAAGTGCTGATGCCACAATTGCGGAGCCAATCGTCACCAGTGTTGCTGCCTTGTACTTATACTCGTAACGCTGTCTTGCCAGCCAGAACTCCGTAGCCGGCAGCAATAGGAAACCAACTAGCATCAGCAGCAACAGCGATTTGTCTAGGCCAAGTATGCGACTCCAAAAATTGGGAGCAACGGAATATACGGCAAAGAATACGATTGATGTGAACGTCGTGAGCGTCAGCACTGAAGATTCGTACCTATCGCGCTCATGCTCATATTCCTTCAACGCGACCATATATCCGCCGTAAGTCAACGAGAGCGTCGCCACGACCGTCAGTATCGACTGCCAAGAATTGTACAGATTGACTGTGCCCATCTCAGAAGTTGACATGATTCGGGTAAAAATTGGCACAGTAACAAAGGCCAAACCTTTAGAAAACAGCGATGCGAATGTGTATGCTACCGCCGATTTCATACCTTCGGATGGCCGCTTATTCCAAAAATGTTTTTTGATGTGTTTTGCCATTATGCGTCTGCACCATCATTGTTGGAAACGATTGATCCATGAGCCGACGGAATAGTAGTGTCTTGTCTCTTGAGAATATGGGTGAAACTCGGAACGCAGGAACACGGTAAGCTCTTCTTCATCAGGGTTCTGCAAATCAATGACCAGAATATTATTGGGATCATAAAAATTCGCTGACAATAGAGCCATGTTAGTCGAAACGAGTTTCTTGTTGAGGAAAATGGATTCCATCACGCGCATAGAGAATCCGTTCTGACCTTGCTGCGTGATATCCAAAATCGCCTTGCTTTGCGAAACCATATCGAGATAATCCGCATAATTAACATATGAGTGCCTAATGGTGAATGGCAAATCTTCATGCTGATTACCGTTTTCAACAATTACGAATTCCGGTTTCATGCCAGCATCGGAGATAATTTGATGCAAAGCAAGCTATTTTTGCCTTGCGATCCTTAGAAGAAAACCAAGAAACAGGATATCTAGACGTCAGAGCACGCGTCCGGGAGACGCAAGTTCTCGTCATACATGATGGTGTTGAAGCGGAATCCATATTGCTTGCAGTCATTTTCGTCATACGAATAATATGAGAAACCATACTTCCTGCACGCTGCAAGATGGCCAAGGACAACCTGCTTGTCGCGAACAATATTCCAGGAATATAGATAACATTTCGCGTCAGGATTTTTATGTCTATTAATGTTGCGCAATAACGCCGGATCCAGCCATACCGTAAGATCAAAAACAATGATCTTGGAAAACGACTGCAAATCCTTGTACCAATCAGTATAGAACAGCGAGCTGGCAGCAAGCCTCAGCTTCCTCATTGCTTTCCAAACCATTTCGGACGCGCCATGAACTTCGCGGAACACAGGAAAAACCACCACATCAGGAAGTTGCATACTATTGAAATAATAGAAGCTGCCGCTGGGAACAAGTAGCAGAGTCCGTTCCATTACATCACCTCTTTAGCATTCATCAGATTGGAAACCATTAGCGAACGGCGAGGATTATGTGTAGCAATCGCATGTCCAACGACACTGGACTGCTTATGTGTGAAATAGGAGCTGAGATAAATCGGGAACATCATGAGACCCGGATAGAACAAATACGTCTCGCTAACCGTGGAATTGATAAACATAAAAGCAAATACGGCAATAAGTATTTTCTTTGGTTCCCGTCGAATCATTGGATAGAAAATCATAATCATCATCGCCAGCCAGAAAATCACTCCATACACTGCGGCATAGGTCGCAATGCTAGCGGCAACTGCAGCTGGGTCAAATGAGTCTCGTATCGCATAGAATGCGTCATAACCGATACCGAACGGGTCCATGGAAAGAGCCTTCAAACTAGCCATCACTGTAATCCAACGATATTGTCCCGTGCTATCCTCTAAATTGATACCAGCGCCAATGTCTCCACCAAATAGTTTGTTCAGCACTTGAACATAAAGGAGACTCTCTTCCCCGCGAAGCCAGTAGTCAGTGATCAGCACCGCCGTGATGGCGACCACTAGCACTGCAATCTTTTGCTTCAGCATACGTATGTCTCGCTCTCTGACACGCATAAAGAAGAAGCACAACAAAATGACCATCATAGAAAGATAACCGGTCGTCGACTGGCAAGTAATCAGTGTGAGCAAGACGATGACGGTCGCCGTACGATATTGCTTCTCGTTACCAAAATATAATTTCTTTTTCCAAAATAACAGGACGAATAAAGCAGCATTGAGTACAATCTGATACACGCCAGGCTCAGTGTAGAAACCACAATTACGGGTTGCGTGTATTTCAAGATACGAGTAAAGCCAGAGTCCTTTTCCATGAAGCACAGTGGCCCATTGACCCGTTCCCAAGTTCTGCGTCCAGAATGATGTTGCAGGCCATGCATTCACCAGCGAAGGGTTAATGCAAAACGCCGCCCAAAATAGCACACTGATGATGCCAAAGAAACAAACAATTCTTATGAATCGGGTAAGAAACATTCTCCGATCAATAGTCATTGCGATATAGGTGACAACCAGCATCGCTGCGTTGGAAAGAAAAGTTAGGGGCCCCACACCTCCTGTTTTCAATCGGATGACAATCGTTGCCAATGCAAGCAAAAGGCAAAACGACAGCACATAAACATTCCTATATTTGGCGCTCAACAACGCAAGCAGGGCATATATAGCAATAATCACGCCATACACCAATGTGGTATTCAGATAGCGTGACATCGCGCAGCTGCCCGGAATCAGTAACATAAGGTACAGCCACGCGTACTGGAATGTTTTGGTCTTCGTTATGCGAATCATTAAAACCTCTGGAAAAACTAATTTCGACGCAAATTGCCGTTGAGCAATTTTCCTATAATAAGTTTCGACACCATTGATTTCGATGGGAAACTCTTGCTTCCATGTCAATTTGAACAATGATGAATCGGCGATTAATGACTCATAATGACGCTCATTATACCCATTACGGCACATAATTTGGATATCCGCCTTAGCAATAAGCGTTTCCACTGCAGCCGGCCATGAAGTCAATTTCGCTATTTCCGCCGTAGATCGTATTTCCTCACCAATGCGGTGAAGATAGCGTCTAATGCTATTGTGAGCTCCCATTTCATTCCCTGCTTTTTTGCAATACCACGTCACTGACTTTTATGATTGATATATCCCTCGGTGGCATGATCCTTATGCTTGATAATGCAAGGATTGCCAATAACTACCGAGTGACTTGGCACGTCGCGATTCACAAAGGCCCCAGGAGCAATCATTACGTCGTTCCCGACCTTCACTCCTCCCACTATTGACGCATTGATTCCAATCCAAATGTCATCACCAAGCGTTGGAGCACCTTTTCTCTTTCCACGATTCTCCTGGCCAATAACAACCCCTCGATGGATATTGACATTCCGCCCAATAACGGCTTGAGGATTGATGGTGATGCAATAAGGATGTCCGATATACAGGCCACCACCGATAACCGTTTGATGGCTTAACTCGATGAAATTCCTCTGACGGCACCAGCGAAACAGCAGTCGATACACCAACTGCATAGGCTTGAACCTGCACTCTTGGCAACAACGAAATAACCGCTGGAATCTAGGCATTTTCTCAACGGCGTATCGATACTTATCCTGCTCGAGCAAAGTACCCATTGTCATCCTCAGTCCTTTGCGAAAAAATGGAAAATCAATGTTCTGTATCGAGGATTCGGGTAATCTTCGAAGCATCGCCCCACACGGCTTTGGAATCATAGGGCCGATCAGGGAATGCATCATATTTCAATTTGATGGAGAACCCATTCTCGGCAATAAACCGTTCCACCCTATCAGCAAGTTTTTCGGGCTTACCAGAACAGATATTGATAATCCCCAACACTTCATCCTGATTCACCGCCGCGGCAACTTGATGACAGAAATCGGGATAATCTAGAAAATCATACTGGTTCTGACCTGTGGTGAACGGGAACTCTTTCTTGCCTTCGATCTCCGCCGCAACTATTTTTGAGAAAA
>ENA-OQKU01000037-OQKU01000037.1-human-gut-metagenome-genome-assembly--contig:-NODE-37-length-24984-cov-2.367100_pt1 | contig 24984 bp, 24 predicted proteins | sample MGYA00242807_ERZ504816 | MGnify/ENA primary metagenome ERZ504816 (study PRJEB26092, sample SAMD00036376) | human gut metagenome | host: Homo sapiens | study: EMG produced TPA metagenomics assembly of...
GGTAAACGTGGTGGCCTCGCGCTTGAGCAGCTCGTTGCGGCATCAGTCGATCATCGAACCGCCGCAGGCGATCCAAAAGACGTTCTCAATCTTGCCCTTGCGCTCGATGATTTCCTGAATCAGATCGTGTGCGTTCATGGTGATGCCCCTTCTTGTGTGGCGGTTTTGAACGACTGCAGCTCGTACCTGCAGTCGTTCTATGTTGTCCTATTTATAGCACGCACGACGATGCACGTGAAGTCATTTCACCAAACTTGTTCTATGTTGTTCTATCTGTGGACGTTAGATGTCGAACACGTAGCGCGAGCCCACGATCTTTTGGCGTCCGAGCAGCAAGGGCCGCTCGTCCGCATCGGTAAAGTACGCCTCCATATAGAAGAGCGGCTCGCCGACCGGCACCTCCAGCAGCGAGGCCGCCTGAGCATCGGCAAGCGCAATCTCCACCGTACAGGGGTCGGACTTGAGCGGCGCACGGCCCGAATGCTCGGCAACGAGCGCAAAGATGGAATTGTCCGTGAGGTCCTTGTCGGCAAGCGTCTGCAGATAGGGATGGTCGGCCAGCACAAAGGCGTTGTTCTCGAGCATGACGGGCACGCCGTCTGCCGTGCGCACGCGCTCGACAACGATGAGCTCGCAGCCGGGTTCCACACCAAAAAACGCCGCGTCCTCGCGCGTCGCCGCAACCACCGTGCGCGACACCAGACGTGCTCCGGCCACCATGTCGTTGGCGGCGCAACCCTCGGAAAAGCTCTGAACGTCACCCTTCTGGACAATCTTGCGTTTGAGCTTGGGCGCACACACAAACGTGCCCCTCCCCTGCTGGCGGTTGAGATACCCCGCGCGCGACAGCTCCTCGACGGCGCGGCGCACGGTGATGCGTCCCACGCCGTAGTACTTCGCGAGCTCCATCTCGGAAGGAATGCGCGAGCCGGATGCGTACACGCCGCGCGCGATCTCGCCCTTTAAGTCGTCCATAACCTGCTGGTACAGCGGCACGGCGGACACCTCAGTGCGCTCGGTTTTATCGTCGGATGCCATCATTACGCTCCATCCCGTGCATGCTCGGACTCAAACTCTTCAATCGCCGCCATAAACTGCTCGCCAAAGGCATCGGCCTTTTTCTCGCCAATACCGTTGACCTGGATAAGCTCGTCGCGTGTCTGAGGTCGTAGGCGGCACAGGCCGCGCAGGGCCTTGTCAGAGAAGACCATGTACGGCGCCATCTCCAGCTCGGTCGAAATCTCCTTGCGCAGGGCACGCAGGCGCTCGAACAGCTCGGCATCGTCACCCACGCGCGGGCGCTGATCTAGCTCGGCCTCCTCACGCAGCAGATCCACCGCGCGGCGGGCACGGGCCGAGGCCTTGTGCTTGGACGCACGACGCTTACGGTAAAGGCAAACGCCTCGTTCTCGACCTCGCCGGCACGCGGGCCCCAGCCCCACGACCGGGTACTGCCCCCTGCGAGGTAGCCAGATAACCGCGGCCGCACAGCTGGCCGATGATGTCCTTGATGCGCCCGACCGATTCGCTCGACAGCTCACCATAGCCGCGGTCCTCGTCCAGATGCATCTGGCGAATGCGCTCGGTGTTGCCGCCGTGGAGCACGTCGGCGATGAGCGGCTTGCCAAAGCGCATGGGTCGCGTGGCCACATAGCGCACAGCGGCGCGGGCCATATCGGTGACGTCCTCGACCTCGAACTGCGTGAGGCAGTTGCTGCAGTTGCCGCAGCCCTCGGCCTCGTCCGTGGCGGTGGCGCCCGCACCAGCCGCGGCAGCATGCTCGGCCGCGGCCTCGTCGCCAAAGTAGCGCAACATATATTCGCGCAGGCAGCCGGTGGTATTGCAGTAGCCCTCCATCTGGCTGAGCAGACGATATCGATTCTGGAGCGCCCACGCGCGCTGCTCGTCGTCGAGCGCCTCGTCGGCAGCGTCGCCGCGGTCGATCAGAAAGCGGCGCATGCGAAAATCGTTGCCATTCCACAGCAAATGGCAGCTGGCCGGGTCGCCATCGCGACCGGCGCGACCTGCCTCTTGGTAGTAGGCCTCGATGCTCTCGGGCACGTTGTTATGAATCACGTAGCGCACGTTGGGCTTGTCGATACCCATGCCAAAGGCATTGGTGGCAACCATCACCTGAATATCGTCGTCGATAAAGGCGCGCTGGCTCTGGCGGCGGGCGTCGTTGCCCATGCCGGCATGGTAGCGACCCACGCGAATGCCGCTGGGGCCCAGTGCCTCGGCAAGCTCGCCTGCCAGCGCATCGACCGTCTTGCGGGTCGAGCAATACACGATGCCGCTCTCGCCCGAATGCGCAATCACATAGTCGCGCACCCAGGCGGTCTTGGCCTTGTCGCCCATCTCCTCGCAACCAAAGTAGAGGTTCTTGCGATCGAAGCCCGTCACCACCGTCGCGGGGTTTTGCAGGCCGAGCATTTGCTGAATGTCCGCGCGCACACGCTCGGTCGCCGTAGCGGTAAAGGCTGCCACGATAGGGCGCTGCGGCAGGGAATCGATGAACTCGCGAATCTGCAGGTAGGCGGGGCGGAAATCCTGACCCCATTGGCTCACGCAGTGGGCCTCGTCAATGGCCACGAGCGGCACGCCGATGCCGCCTTCGGCCGCAGCTTCCTGCGCAAAGGCCAAAAAACGCGGCTCAAGCAAGCGCTCGGGCGCCACGTACATAAGCTGGTAGCGGCCTTCGCGCGCCCGCTTGAGCACAGTGTTTTGCTGGGCCGGAGTAAGGCTGGAGTTGAGATAGCTGGGTCGCGCACCCGCCGCGAGCAACGCACGGGTCTGGTCCTCCATAAGCGACAGCAGCGGACTCACCACAAAGGTGATGCCGGGCAGCATGAGCGCGGGCACCTGGTAGCAAATGGACTTGCCGGCGCCCGTGGGCATAACGCCCAGCGCATCGCGACCGGCAAGGATCGCATCGACCATGCGGTCCTGTCCCGGGCGAAACGAGGTGTAGCCAAAATAGGCGCCGAGCGTGTCGAGCGCCATCTGCTGCATGCTATCGGTCATGGTTTCCTAACGTTCAAGTCATCTGCCGCCGATTATACGCCGCCACGCGGACCGGTGCCGCGCCGCCATCGGCCACGGGCAACGTAATCCAAGGCGAACGAGCGTGGATTTTTGGACACTTTCCTGATGAGCGTGGATAATCTCCCACTTTGGACCCACCATTGAGCCAAAAACGGGAGATTATCCACGCTCATTCTGCAGATTGCCGCTTAGAGGCGTTTGCAGCGTCGGCCGGTCCGCCGTTCGTTAGAACGGCGGAACCAAAGGCGCAGCGTCGAGCCGTTACGCCGTTCGGCAGAACGGCGTAACCTACAGATCCCCTCCGGCGCCCAGCAGTTTGCGCATGACTTGCTCGGGGTTGACCGAGCCGTCGCGCGGGGCCAGGGCGGTGATCTTCTTCTGCATCTTATACTCGTGCAGCTCGTCCTCGAGCTGGCGCACGCGGGCGCGGAGCTTTTCGTTCTCGCGCTCGCGCTCCTCGGCACGCTCCTTCATATCGAGGATGCGCACCACGCCGGCAAGGTTGATGCCCTGTCAGTCAGCTGGTTGATGAGCTCCAGGCGCTCGATATCGGCACGCGAATACAGGCGCGTGTTGCCGCCCGAGCGCTGGGGGTTCACCAGGCCCTTGGACTCGTAGACGCGCAGAGTCTGCGGATGCATGCCGGTCAGCTCGGCCGCCACGCTGATCATGTACAGCGGTTTGTTCCTATTGTCCTCGGCCATGCTACCTGACCCCTTTCCGTCTCGTTATCGTCCATCATAAGCCCGCGGGCGCGGGCGCGCGCCACGACCGCCCTAGTACGTCGCCTTGTAACGGTTGACCTTCTCGCGGTAGTCGCGCGTGTCGGCCTCGCGCAGCTTGGTCATGGCATCGCGCTCGTCATCGAACAGGTTCGTGGGAACCTGCACCTTAATCTCGACGAGCAGCGCGCCTGTGCGGCCACGGTGCTTAACGTCGGGCGCGCCCATCTCCTTAAAGCGGAACTTCTTGCCCGTCTGGGTACCCGCGGGCACCTTCAAACGGACCGTCGCACCGCCGGGCGTGGGCACGTCCACCGTGCAGCCGAGCGCCGCCTCGTAGACCGAGACCGGTACCTCCATGGTCACGTCGGCACCTTTGCGCTTAAACAGCGGATGCTCCTCCACGTGCGTGGTCACGACCAGGTCGCCGCGCTCGCCGCCGGCAACGCCATACTCGCCGCGACGTTTATAACGCAGCTTGCCGCCGTCGACCGCGCCTGCAGGCACCGAGACCGTAATGGTCTGCTGCTCGCCCGTCGAGGGAATACGGTAGGTGACCTTGTGCGTCACACCGCGAAACGCGTCCTCGGCCGTCACATCAACGGTCAGCGACAGGTCGCCGCCCTTGCGAGCGCGGCTGCGACCCGCGCCGGCACCGGCAGCGCCCGCAGCCCCGGCAAAGCCCGAGCCCCAATCGCTGCCCCAAGCGCCGTTGCCGCTAAAGATGCTGTCGAAGATATCGCCCCAGCCACTGGCGCCCGCGCCGGCACCGTAGCCACCGCCATACGCGCCGCCCGCGCCCGGCATGCCGCCAAACATGAGCATCTGGTCGTACTCTTTGCGCTTCTTCTCGTCCGAAAGCGTCTCGTAGGCCTCGCTGATCTCCTTGAACTTGGCCTCGTCGCCGCCGGCATCGGGGTGATATTTTTGCGCGAGCTTGCGAAATGCGCTCTTGATCTCTTTGTCGGAGGCGCTCTTGGATACGCCCAGGATGTCATAGAAGGTTTTGCCTGCAGCCATCGTAGCTCCTCTCCTGTTATATCCGCCGCCCCTGCGGACGGCGGCTCATACTGTCATATGGCACTAGGCCAGAAAGGGCCCCGGGTGTTGCCCCGGGGCCCTTCTCAATTACTCCTCGGTGCTCTCGGCCGTATCGGCCGTAGCATCCTCGGGCGCCGCTTCGGGCTCCGGTGCGGGGCGCTTCTCGCCACCGTAGGTCACCGTCACCATGGCGGAACGCAGGATGCGATCCGCCATGCGGTAGCCCTTCTGGTACACATCGTTGACGGTCTCGTCGTACTGCGATGCGTCCTCGACACGCCCCACAGCCTGGTGCTCGAGCGGATCGAACGCCTCGCCCTTGGGGTCGATGGGCTCAACGCCCTCGTGCGCAAACACATCGAGCAGCTTGGCATGAACCGCATCGACGCCGTCGACGAACTGCTTAAAGTCGTCGGAAAGCTCTTGGCTGCGGGCATGGTCGATCGCGCGCTCGATATCGTCGATCACCGGCAACAGCGCGGTGACAAGCTTCTCGGTCGCGCGCTCGCGCTCGGCGATGCGCTCGTTGGCGGTGCGGCGACGGAAGTTCTCCCAGTCGGCCTGCAGACGAGCGGTGCGCTCGGTAGCGTCCTTCGCCTTGTCCTCGGCGGCCTTCTGGGCCTCTGCCGCAGCATCGAGCTCATTGCGCACGTCGGCAAGCTCCTTTTGGGCCTGCTCGAACTTGAGCTTAAAGTCGTTGTCGGCGGCTTCCTCACCGGCGCGGATAGCGGCTTCCACCATCTCGTCCTCGGTCATCGTCGCCTCCTTGTTGGAATCCTCTACCTGGTTCTCGGCAGCCTCGGCGGCCGGGGTCTCGTTGACCTCGGTATCGTCTGCGGCCTCTACGGGAATCTTCACGTCCTTCTCCTCAGAGTCAACGGGGGCGGCGCCAGCGGCGGCCGCCTCCGTGCGAGCTTTACGGGCGGACATGATTACTTGTCCTCGTCGTCCACAACCTCGTAGTCGGCGTCGACAACGTCATCGTCGGCAGGCTGGGCACCGGCGGCACCGTCGGTCTGCTGCTGAGCGTCGGCGTAGACAACCTGGGCCAGCTCGTAGGCCACGGACTGCAGGGACTCGCCGGCGGCCTTGATGGCCTCGACGTCAGAGCCCTCGAGCGCCTTCTTGGCGTCGGCGATAGCGGCCTCGGCCTTGGACTTCACATCGGCGGAAACCTTGTCGCCCAGCTCGTTGAGGGTCTGCTCGGTGGAGTAGCACAGGCTGTCGGTCTGGTTGCGGACCTCGACCTCTTCCTTCTGCTTCTTGTCCTCCTCGGCATGAGCCTCGGCGTCCTTGACCATACGATCGACTTCGTCGTCGGACAGAGCGGTGGAGCCGGAAATGGTGATCTGCTGCTCCTTGCCGGTGCCCTTGTCCTTAGCGGAGACCTTGACGATACCGTTGGCGTCGATGTCGAAGGTGACCTCGATCTGCGGCACGCCGCGGCGGGCAGCCGGGATACCGGTCAGCTGGAACTTACCGAGCGACTTGTTGTCGCGGGCAAGCTCGCGCTCGCCCTGGAGCACGTTGATCTCGACGCTGGTCTGGTTGTCGGCAGCAGTGGAGTAGACCTCGGTCTTGGAGGTCGGGATCGTGGTGTTGCGGTCGATCATCTTGGTCATGATGCGCCCATGGTCTCGACGCCCAGCGACAGCGGGGTAACGTCGAGCAGCAGGATGCCCTCGACGTCGCCGGTGAGCACGCCGCCCTGGACGGCAGCGCCGTCGGCAACGACCTCGTCGGGGTTCACGGACATGTTGGGCTGCTTGCCAGTCATGGTCTTGACGAGCTCCTGGACGGCGGGCATACGGGTGGAGCCGCCGACGAGGATGACCTCGGTCAGATCGGAAAGCTTAAGCTTGGCGTCGCGCAGGGCGTTGGTGACAGGCTGCTTGCAGCGCTCGAGCAGGTCGCGGGTGATCTTCTCGAACTCGGCGCGGGTCAGCGTGTAGTTGAGGTGCAGCGGGCCGGACTGGTTCATGGTAATGAACGGCAGGTTGATGGTGGTCTGCTGGGCGGCGGAGAGCTCCTTCTTGGCGTTCTCGGCAGCTTCCTTCAGACGCTGCAGGGCCATGGGGTCCTGACGCAGATCGACGCCGTTCTCCTGCTGGAACTTGTCGGCCATCCAGTCGATGACGCGCTGATCCCAGTCGTCGCCGCCCAGGTGGTTGTCGCCCGAGGTGGACAGAACCTCAAACACGCCGTCGGCGAGGTCGAGGATGGAGACGTCGAAGGTGCCGCCACCCAGGTCGAAGACCAGGATGCGCTGGTCGGTGCCCTGCTTGTCCAGGCCATAGGCCAGGGCAGCAGCGGTCGGCTCGTTGACGATACGCTTGACGTTGAGGCCGGCGATCTTACCGGCGTCCTTGGTGGCCTGACGCTGGGCGTCGTTGAAGTAGGCCGGGACGGTGATGACGGCGTCGGTGACGGTCTCGCCCAGATACTTCTCGGCGTCGGCCTTCATCTTTGCGAGCGTCATGGCGCTCACCTGCTCAGCGGTGTAATCCTTGCCCTCGATGTCGACGACGGCACGGCCGCCCTGGCCCTCCTTGACCTCATACGGCACGGTCTTGATCTCGGAGGTGCACTCGGAGTACTTGCGGCCCATGAAGCGCTTGATGGAGAACACGGTGTTCTTGGGGTTGGTGACAGCCTGGTTCTTAGCGGCCTTGCCCACAACGCGGTCGCCGTCAGCACGGAAGCCGACAACGGACGGGGTGGTGCGGTCGCCCTCGGCGTTCACGATAATGGTCGGAGAACCGCCCTCGAGGACGGCCATAGCGGAGTTAGTAGTACCAAGGTCGATACCAAGAATCTTACTCATTAGAAATTCCCTCTCTCTTGTGCGTTCGCGCCGCCTCGACGGTCTTTCGCGCGGCGCTTCGGCTTGTCTTTCAGGATGTAGTGTATCCCCTTATGGGCCGGAATATACAAAATCTAAGTCAATTCATATAAGATTTCTTATTGCTGAGAGTTTAGGTTCACAAATGCGCAGGTAGACGCACTGATTGAGTTCTCGGCAAATCTATCGAGATCTATGTAGAGATGGCTGAGGTTTGGGCTCGAGGCCGCATGGGGTGGCTTGAGGCGACCCCGGGGGAAAGCGCGACCCGTTTCACGGCTAAATAACGGGATGCGCTTTCCAAAAGCTCGCTCAATCGCTCAATATTACGAGTCACCTTTAGCTAACATTTGCGCAGCTCAGCGGCCCCACCTGCGAATTGTTTAGTAAGCCGTGGCATACTCGGCGAACGGTATGAAGATGCCGGTCAGAGGGTATTGCAAACGGTCGCTCCCGTGGTATGTTTTTGCCCGAATCACACCGACGCGCATCGCCTGTAGCGTCGGTCAACAGAGAGGAAACTACCATGGCTCATCCCGTAATTGATGCCGACGAGTGCATCGCTTGTGGCGTTTGCGTCGACTCCTGCCCCGCTGGCGTTCTGGAGCTCCAGGACGTCGCTACCGTCGCTGACGAGGACTCCTGCGTCGCCTGTGGCGCTTGCCAGGACGCTTGCCCCGCTGGCGCGATCACCGAGATCGTCGAGGAGTAATAACTCCCCCCCACTTGCACACTCAAAAGTACACCGTGCACAAAAAGGAGGCCTCCGCATCGCCGCGGAGGCCTCCTTTTGCATTCGTCGTTACTAGGACAGGTCATCTTCGTAGGGCATCAGGTCTGCCAAATAGCCTTTCTCCTTGAGTATGGCCTCGATCTCGTCGAGGGTTTGCTCATCCTCTGCCGCAATGCGGTGGAAGTGATAGCCGCTCGTCACCGTTAGTAGTGGAAAGCTCTTGCCGCTCTCGATATCGTGCAGGTAGCGCTCAACATCGCGACGATTGCGAATGTCCAGGTCGGCCGTGATCTTACCGTACACGCGGTGATTGACGATCACGTTGAGCACGGCGCCGCCGGCGTCGACGATACTCGTGAGCTCATCGCCTGCCTGCTCCACGCTGTGGCGAACCTTGACCAAGCGCGTGGGCACGGCGGGGCTGCTGGGGGCCTCCTGCAGCACGTAGCCGCGGTTGGTTGCCACGACATCGTGCCCATCGGCGCGCAACAGGGCAATATCCTGAACCACGACCTGGCGGCTCACGCCAACCTCGCGGGCAAGTGCGCTGCCCGAAACGGGCTCCCTGGCTCCCTCGAGCACGCCCATGATGGCACGACGGCGCTCGCGGGCGTTCATTATTTACCGTCCAGCAGACGCAGGTGCTTAAGCGAGAGGTCGAGGATCGGGGCGGAGTGTGTCAGCGCGCCCGAGCTAATAAAGTCGACGCCCAGATCGGCCAGGGCGCGAATATTGCTGGCGTCCACATTGCCCGAACACTCAGTCTTGGCGCGACCGGCGATAAGCTCGATAGCGGCGGCCATGTCGTCGTGGGTCATGTTGTCGAACATGATGATGTCGGCGCCGGCTTCCACGGCCTCGCGCACCATGTCCAGGTTCTCGCACTCGATCTCGACCGTCGTGGTAAACGACGCGTGGGCGCGCGCCATCTCGATCGCGCGCGTCACGCCACCGGCAGCATCGATGTGGTTGTCCTTGAGCATGACGGCTGTCGACAGGTTGTAGCGATGGTTGCTGCCGCCGCCGATCTCGACCGCGGCCTTCTCGAAAACGCGCATGCCCGGCGTGGTCTTGCGTGTGTCGACAAGCACGGTCTTGGTACCCTCGAGCGCCGCTGCCATTCTGTGCGTATAGGTAGCGATACCGCTCATGCGCTGCAGGTAGTTGAGCGCCACGCGCTCGCCCGAAAGCAGCACGCGCGCATCGCCGCGCACCTGGCCCACGTGGTCGCCGGCGTGCACCTCGTCACCGTCGGCAACATCAAACAGCACCGAGCTCTGCGAATCCAGCAGCTCAAAGGTGCGGGCGAACACATCCAAGCCCGCGATGATGCCATCGGCCTTGGCGATGAGCTCCACCGTGGCGGGGCGCGCCGTGGGGCACACACTCGCCGTGCTCACATCCTCAAACGTGATGTCCTCGCGCAGAGCCTGCAGGATCAGATCATCGACGACGAGCTTCATGGTAATGGGATTCATGGTCTACTCCTCCACGGCCTGCGTGCCGGCGGCACGGGCCAAATCATCGATTGCCAGGGAGTCGGCGCTCAGGGCGCGATGACGCCCGTCGAGCGCGGGCTCGCCCGCCTGCTCCACGGCGAGCGACTCGCCGGTGCACATGCACCAGGCGGCACGGCGGCCCCAAACCAGGGACTCGAGCAGGCTGTTGGAAGCCAGGCGATTCTTGCCGTGCACGCCGTTGCAGGCTGTCTCACCGGCTGCGTAGAGCTCGGGCATCGAGGTGCGGCCGTCCTTGTCGACCCACACGCCGCCCATAAAGTAGTGCTGCGTAGGCGTAACGGGAATGGGCTCATCCAGGATGTCGCGACCGTCCTCCAGGCAGCGTGCGCGAATGTTGGCAAAGTGCCCGGTCACTACATCGCGCTCGACGGGGGCAAAGCTCAGCCACTCGTGCTCGGTACCGTCCTGCTTCATCTGCTCGCGAATAGCGGCGGCGACCACATCGCGCGGCTGAAGCTCGTCGGTAAAGCGCTCACCGGCGGCATTGAGCAGAATCGCGCCCTCGCCGCGGCAGCTCTCGCTGATCAGGAACGTGCGGCCTGGCTGCGGCGAGAACAGGCCCGTGGGGTGAATCTGCACGTAGTCCAGGTGCTCCATCTTAATGCCATGCTCCTGAGCGATGTAGCAGGCATCGCCCGTAAGCTGCGGATAGTTGGTCGAGTGGTCGTATACGCCGCCGATGCCGCCCGTTGCCCACAGCGTGTGACGGGCATGGATCTTAAACGGCTCGCCGGCATGCGCGCCCTCGGCGGCATTTACCAGCTCGTCGGCGGGACGAACCGAGTTGTCCTCGTCCACGGGAACGGCAACGACACCGGCACACACCGTGGCGCCGTCACGCTCGCCCGTCAGGATGTCGGTCATGGCCACGTGCTCCAAAATCTGCACGTTATCCAGTTTGCGAACGGCCTGAAGCAGCTTGGTCGTGATCTCCTTGCCCGTAATGTCGGCATGGAAGGCAATGCGGGGGCGCTGTGCGCGCCCTCGCGGGTAAAGTCGAGGCTGCCGTCGGCTTTGCGCTCAAAGTCCACGCCCATGGCCAGCAGGTCGTTGATGACCGAACGGCTCGAGCGAATCATGATGTCGACGCTCTCGCGGCGGTTCTCGTAGTGGCCGGCGTGCATGGTGTCCTCAAAGAAGGCATCGTAGTCCGAGCCCTCGGGCAGCACGCAAATGCCGCCCTGCGCGAGCATCGAATCGCACTCGTCGACAGCGCCCTTGGAGAGCATGATCACGCGCATGCTCGTCGGCAGGTTGAGAGCCGCATACAGGCCCGCTACACCGCAGCCGGCAATAACGACGTCGCACTCCATATCGGGGTATTGCTTGGTTTCCACAGGAATCCTCTCCCTTGAATGTGACATAAGGGACCGTCCCTCATGCCGCATTGTTCTAGCGCGCTGCGTACTCGAGCATGCGGTCGAGCGTGAGCTTGGCCTGATCGGCGGCCTTGTCCGACACGCCAATCTGCACCTCGCCCTCGCCCGTCTCCAGGCAGCGCACGAGCTTTTCGAGCGTGATGAGATCCATGTTGACGCAGGTGGGCTGCACCGCGGGGAAGTAGAACTTCTTGCCGGTGCCCTGGCAGCGGCGCTCGAGCTCGTAGAGTACGCCGCGGACCGTCACGATAATGAACTCGCTCGCGTCGGACTCCTCGGCATACTTGATGATGCCGGCGGTGGAGCCGATGTAGTCGGCCTCAGCCAGGACGTCAGCCTTGCACTCAGGATGCGCCAGCACGAGCGCGTCGGGATGCGCTTCCTGCGCGTCGACGATCTGCTCGACGGTGATGATGTGATGGCGCGGGCAATAACCATTGTTGAGGATGACGTGCTTTTGCGGCACCTGCTCGGCTACGAAGCGGCCCAGGTTTTGATCGGGGATGAACAGGACGTGCTGCTGCGGCAGCTCGGACACGATTTTGACGGCGTTGGAGCTGGTGACGCACACGTCACTCCAGCTCTTGATCTCGACCGTCGAGTTGACGTAGCAGACCACGGCAAGGTCGTCGCCGTACTCGGCGCGCGCCGCATCGACCGTCTCGCGCTTGACCATGTGCGCCATGGGGCAGTCCGCGCCCGGTTCGGGCAGCAGCACGGTCTTGGTGGGGTTGAGCAGCTTGGCGCTCTCGCCCATAAACTCCACGCCGCACAGCACGATGGTCTGCTGCGGCAGGCTCTTGGCAAGCTTTGCCAAGTAGAAGCTGTCGCCGACGTAATCGGCCACAGCCTGAACCTCGGGCGCCACGTAATAGTGCGCCAGGATCACCGCGTCGCGTTGGGTTTTAAGTTGCTGAATGGCCTCGACGAGCTCTGCGGGCACCAGTGCCGCGCGCTCCGTTGCCGTCGTTGCCGATGCTAGGCCGGCCGCGATATCGCGTGCAAGCTCCGACGCATCCATGTTCGCGCTCTGTGCCATCAAGGCCCCTCTCTTTTGGCGAATCTTGGGGCTTTAGTATGACACCTAGGTTTACAGCTGACAAGACAGCTGTAAACCTAGGTGTAAAGTTGAAATAAAGATTCGACCATGCGGCAAGTCCATATTCGAACTGGCAAGCTGAGGATAGCCGAGCTCTCGATAGCGCAGGAGGCATCTTTCGCCACCGCAATACCGCTCGGCGCGAGTTGCGCACCGTGAGGCACGAACGGGCGCTCCCCCGCGAGTGGTCCGCGCCCAATGTGGCAAAATCGAACTACTAAGGGGGCTCAGAATGCTCAAGATTATTGCCTGCGACGATGACGTCGCTTTTCTAGATAGACTGCACCGGATGATCGACCGTTGGTCGATCGAGACGGGCACGGCGGTCGATGTTGCGCTCGTTACGCGCGGCGAGGACCTGCTGGCGCGCCATGCCGCGTCGCGCGCCGACATCATCCTGCTCGACATGATCATGCCGCTCGTCAACGGCATGGACACCGCACGCGAATTGCGCCAGGCCGATACCGCCGTGCGCCTGGTGTTTCTCACCTCATCGCCCGAGTTTGCACTGGAGTCCTACGAGGTCCGCGCCTTCGACTATCTGCTCAAGCCCGTGACTTACGAACGCCTGGCGCAGTTACTCGACGAACTTTCGAGCATGCGCCCGGCGGCAACCGACGAGCTCGTGATCAAAACGTCCTTTGGCTACCACGCCCTGCGCCTGTCCGACATCGAATATGCCGAGGCGCGCAACAAGCACGTGGTCTTCCACCTGCGCGACGGACGCGATATCGAGGCACTCGAGTCGTTCCGCAGCGTCGAGGACCGTTTGGCGCAAAATGCCACCTTCTTTAAATGCCACCGTAGCTACCAGGTCAACTTGCACAACATCGACCACTTCGATCGCACAGACATCGTCATGCGCTCGGGCGCGTGCATTCCGCTGTCGCGCAGCAGCAAGCAGGGGTTCCAAGACGCCTACTTTGCGGTGCGCTTTGAGGGCGGGAGGCGCTGATGATCTCCTCGGTCGAAATGGTCCTTTGGGCAATCCACCACGCCACGACGCTGCTCTTTGGCGTCTTTGCCTCGGCGGCGCTGTGCGGTATCGAAATCAATCGACGCCATGCACTCGAGTTGGTGGGGGTCGGAGCCGCAACCGGCGCTGCCTTTTCGATCGCCAATGTCGTTGGCGGAGAGCTTTTTGCCCGTCAGGTCTATCCGCTCGTCGTGCACTTGCCGCTTACCGTCTACCTATGCGCGCGCTACCACTTGAGTCCGCTACTCGCGACGTTGGGCGTCACCAGCGCCTATCTGAGCTGCCAGTTCAGCAATTGGATGGGCATCGCCGCATTTGCCGCAACCGATTCTCAGATCGCGTACTATCTGGCACGCATCGCTACCACGCTCGGCGTCTTTGCCGTCCTGCTGCATTGGGCCGGCGACATTGGACCCCGCTTGGCGATTAAAAGCCCCACCGAGCTGGGCATCCTTTTAATCCTGCCGCTCGTCTATTACATCTTTGACTATGCCACCAACGTCTACACCACGCTGTTCCACTCGGGCTCGGTGGTGACAGTTGAGTTTTTGGCATTTGCGCTCTGTGCCTTCTATCTTATGTTTCTTGCTGTTTACCTGCGCGAATACGAAGAAAAGGAAACCGCCGAGCGAGAGCGTTGGATGCTCGAAACCCGCGACAGCGCCGCCATCAAAGAGCTCGAGGCTTGGCGTCAATCTGGGCGCGAGCTGTCGATTCTTCGCCACGATATGCGCCACTTCCTACGCGGCCTGGCCACTTTAATTGAGGAGGGCCACACCGACGAGGCGCTCAAACGCATCGATGAGCTCTGCGAAGCCGGCGACCGCACCGCCGTACGCCGCTTCTGCGCCAACGAGACCGTAAACATCGCGCTTTCGTCATTCAACTCAGATATCAATAGAAACGGCATTACCGCCAACCTGCGCGCCGCCGTACCCGAAACCGTCCACGTAGGTGACGCCGACCTGTTTAGCGTGCTCTCAAATGCCTTGGAAAACGCTATCACCGCCGCAAGCGCCGCACCCCAAGGAAAGCGATTCGTCGACCTTGACCTGCGACTTGAGGACGGCCAGCTGTTGCTGTTAGTTTCCAACACGTTTGACCGCGCGCCGCGCATGGTCGACGGCATGCCCGTGACCCGGCATGCGGGCCACGGCTTTGGAACCAAGAGCATCAAACTTGCCGTGGAGCGCATGAACGGCAACTGCCAGTTCCGCATTAACGGCGATCGGTTTGAGCTGCGCGCTGTGATGTAGAAGTACGGCGCCGATCTCGCGGCGCGCCTCGCCCGCCAGGCAATCGCTCGCCGGTGCCGATCCGCTACAGTGGAGCGACCGCCGGGGTCAGCTGCTTGATGTAGGCCCACATGCGCTGCTTGGCCGCTTTGTCGGTCAGCGCCGCCTCAAAGCCATCGAGCGCGAGCACGCGGCGGCCCTGCACATGGGCGACCAGGCCGGGCTTGAGCATGGCGGTGTCGAAGTCATCAATCGCCACGAGCATATCGGCGTAGGTTTCGCGCATGGCATCGGCCGCGCTGTTATCGAGCAGCAGCACCGCCTCGGGATCCAGAGACTCAAGCGCCTCGCGGAACAGCTCGCACGGCAGAGTCTCGCCCACCGCGACCGCTCCGTCGCCTGCGCCGGCGACGCTTGCCAGCACGCAAAAATCCTCGGGCGCGTAGCCGATGGCCCCAAGCGCCTTGCGCAGCGCAGCACCGTCCGGACCGGCAGCCAGCTCGCCGCCCGAACGCTCGGCCTCGTCCAAATCGCCTTTGACCAGCACGATCGGCGAGCACGCGTTGCCCACGATGCGCACGCCACGGACCGCAAGCGATGTGAGCTCCTGCTCGGTCGCCTGGGCGATGGCTTCTTTTTTCTGGCTTTGTGACGTGGACATGCGCTCTCCAATCGTTTGCGTGCCCACCATTATATAAAAGAGCTGCCCGCGAGTGGTTGCTTTGCGGGCGGCTGGGTATAAGCACGGTCGTACTGAGTTTTACGCGGCCGAGCCGCGTCGTATTATGGAGGTCACCATGGCTGACATTAAGCAGATTACCCCCGAGAACTTCGATTCCATCGTTAACGACAGCCTGCCCGTGCTGGTCGATTTTTGGGCGCCCTGGTGCGGGCCCTGCCGATCGCTCTCGCCCATCGTGGACGAGGTAGCCGATGAGCTGGCAGGCAAGCTTGCCGTTGCCAAATGCAACGTCGACGACAACCAGGACCTGGCCATGAAGTATGGCGTCATGAGCATCCCCACGCTGATTGTGTTTAAGAACGGCGAGGAGATTGACCGCTCGGTTGGTGCTCTGCCCAAGGCGAGGCTGCAGGCGCTGCTGGAGAAGCATCTGTAATACGCTTGTTACTTGCCCGCCGTCCATGAGCGGTTTTGCACCGCTCGCCGGACTGCCGGGTGCGGCGCGTGCGACCACGGATAGTATGGTAGTTACAAACAGCCCCCAGTGAACGGGTGCGAGTCGCACAGACTCGCACCCGTTTTCTTATGCAGCGGCGCATAGAGCGAGCGTAGTAAAATCTGAACCACTGAACTGCCCCATACAAAAGGAGATTTTCCATGCATGATGTTGGAATGAACATGAGCCAGCTTGCCATGAGCGTCAAGCAGGTCGACGACACCATCGAGCTCGCTCACGAGTGGAGCCATCAGCTGCTGCATGCGACCGAGAATTTTGACATGGAGCGCATCGGCGCCAAGCTCGAGGCAGCCATGGCCGCGCTGCACGAGGCCCACGACGCACTCGAGGGCTACGAAGAGGCCATCGAGGCCGACCACAACTCCGTCGGCTCCGTGAAGCTGGTGTAACGTGGCCGAACACGAGCACGGCTGCGGGTACGAGCACGAGCATCCGCACGGGCCGACAGGCGACGTGGGCTGCCGTTGCAGCGGCTCCGCCTCCGAGCTGGTCCGTTTTTCGGTCACCGCGCCCGACGACCTGCTGCGCCGCTTTGACGAGCAGATCGCGCGCCGCGGCGACGTGGCCAACCGTTCCGAGGCCGTGCGCGACCTGATTCGCGCCTCGATCGCCAAGGAGCAGATGCGCACGCCCGATGAGCATGTTATCGGGTCGCTCACCATGATCTACGACCACCATACCGGCGACCTGACGCGCCGTCTGGACGAAGTGCAGCACGACTACACCGACGAGATCGTATCGACCATGCACGTGCATCTGGATCACCACAACTGCTTGGAGATTCTAGCGCTCAAGGGTCGCGGCGAGCGCGTCTACGAACTAGCCGACCGCCTGCTGGGCCTGCGCGGCGTTAAGCACGGCGAGCTCACGTGCGCCGCCACCAAGCAGAGCCTGGGGTTGTAACGGGATTTCCCGCAGCGCACCTGCCAAAAAGGGACAGGTTTCAACGAAGGAGGGTCGCATGCGACATGTGCATATCCATGTAACGGGCATTGTGCAGGGCGTTGGCATGCGGCCATTTGTGTATCGCGAGGCCATGGCGCATGGCATTTGCGGCTGGGTGCTCAACGCGGGCGATGGCGTGCACATCGAGGCGCATGCTTCGGTCGAGGCACTCGACGAATTTGTCACCGCGCTGTCGGAGCACGCGCCGGCCGCGGCCCGCGTTGAGCATGTCGCTGTCGCAGACTTGGAGCCCGACGCTTGGGATGCCGACGATGAGCGGGCCTTTCGTATCGTAGCGTCGCAGGATCAGACCGTGCACACGACGCTCATCTCTCCCGATATCGCCACCTGTGACGACTGCCTGTGCGAGCTGTTCGATCCCGCCGACCGACGCTTTCACTACCCCTTTATCAACTGCACCAACTGCGGGCCGCGCTTTACCATCATCCGATCGCTGCCCTATGACCGAGCGGCCACCTCGATGGATCGCTTTCCCATGTGCCCCACCTGCACCGCGGAGTATGCCGACCCACTCGACCGGCGTTTTCACGCGCAGCCCGATGCCTGCTTTGATTGCGGGCCGCATATCATGTGGCGCGAAGCGAGCGTGGGCGATGAGCCGGGCGAAGCCGCCGCGTCGCCGGCCGTCGGCACCACGCGCGAGACCAGTGACGCCATTATCGATCGCTGTGTTGAGCTGCTGGCCAACGGCAGTATCGTCGCCATCAAGGGTCTGGGCGGATTTCACTTGGCATGCGACGCCTCCAACGAGCAGGCGGTAGCCGAGCTTCGCCGCCGCAAACGCCGCAGCAACAAGCCGCTTGCCGTTATGGTGCGCAACCTTGCCGACGTTGAACGCCTGTGCCATGTCAACGACGTTGAGCGCGGCTTGCTGACCGGCAGCATTCGCCCCATTGTGCTGCTGCGCCGACGTGCTGTTTACGAGCGCGGCGGCTCCCCCGACGCCCTCGCGCTCGCGCCGTCCGTCGCGCACGACCTTCCCGAGCTCGGTGTTATGCTCCCCTACACCCCGCTTCAGCATCTGTTGCTTGCCGCGGCAGCAGCCCGCGGCAAGCACGCGCTCGTCATGACCAGCGGAAACCTGAGCGAAGAGCCCATCGAGACCGATGACGACCTTGCCTGGAAACACCTCGTTGCCGCCGGCATCGCCGACGCGTTGCTCGGTAACGACCGAGCGATCCTCTCGCGCTACGACGACTCCGTAGTGCGCGTGGTCGACGGCGCCGTTATGCCCGTGCGCCGTGCTCGCGGATATGCACCCCAGCCGCTGCCGTTGCCGGTGCTCGACGGCGCTCCGTCCTGCGTGCTCGCCTGCGGGCCACAACAAAAGGCCACGATTGCGCTCACGCGTGAAGGGGCGAACGGCGAGGCGACCTGTTTTGTGTCGCAGCATATCGGCGATGTTGAAAACGGCGGGACCTTCGATGCCTGGAACGCCGCGCGCACGCGCTTGGAAGATCTCTTTGACTTGGCACCCGCCGCCTTGGCCTGCGATGTACACCCCAGTTATCTATCGGGCCAGTGGGCGCGCGAGCAGGCACGGGAGCACAATCTGCCGCTCGTCGAGGTGCAGCACCATCATGCGCATATCGCGAGCGTAATGGCCGAGGCCATCGCCGCGGGCCAGCTTACAACCGACGCGCGTGTCCTTGGCATCGCCTTTGACGGCACCGGCGCCGGCACCGATGGGACCATTTGGGGCGGCGAGTTTCTTGTTGCCGGCCTTGGCGGCTTTGAGCGCGCCGCGCATTTACTCACCTGGGCGCTCCCCGGCGGGGCGGCCTCCGTGCGCGACGCCCGCCGCAACGCCTTTGCCCTGCTCAGTGAGCTCGGTCTGCTCGAGCACCCAGGCGCCGCTCGGCTTTTGGGCAGCCTCGACGAGCAAACGCGCAGCGTGACAGCCACCATGATCGAGCACGGCATCAACAGCCCGCGCACCAGCAGCATGGGGCGTCTCTTTGATGCCGCGGCAGCAATTCTGGGCATCTGCGACAAGGCAACCTACGAGGGCGAGCCTGCCATAGAACTCGAAGCCGCCGCCTGGCGCGCGTTCAGCAGTGAAAGTGCCTACCCCACCGGCAATATGGCCAGCTTTTCCGTAACCGAATCATCCCGTCCGGACGACTTCCATGTTCTGAACTCCAGACCGCTTTTTGAGGCGCTTTTGGAGGGAATCAGGACCGGCGTGCCCGCCGGCAAGCTCGCGCTCGACTTCCATGTCACCGTCGCACGCTCCTCGGCACGCATCGCCAGCGAAATCTGTGTGCGCGAGGGCATCGATACCGTCGCGCTCTCGGGCGGTGTGTTCATGAACCGGCTTTTGCTTCAGCTCCTTACCCACGAACTCAAAGACGCCGGTCTTGCCGTCTTGGTCCCCCATACTGTGCCCGTCAACGACGGCTGCATCGCCTACGGTCAGGCCGCCATCGCTCGCGCTCGCCTCGCGCAGACAGCATCGCGATAGGCGTTTTGCCAGCCTGCGCGCCGCCGTCTCACAGGTGTAACGCGTTTGCTCGTGACTCCCGCGAGCGCTACCATCAACTGATGGGTAATTAGGCGCCTATCCAGCGCAAAACGTATAAAAGGGGAACATTATGTGCCTTGCCGTTCCCGGTAAAGTGGTCAAACGCGACGACGACCTTAAGGCGACCGTCGACATGATGGGCATCGAGCGCCCCGTTTCGCTGCGCCTCGTGCCGACGGCACAGGTAGGCGACTATATTCTCGTGCACGCCGGCTTTGGCATTCAGATTGTCGACGAGCAGGAAGCCCAAGAGACACTCGAGCTCGTCAATACCATGACCGAGCTGGCCGAAGAGGACCAGCTCGCCACTAACCCGGCCGAGGCATACTAGTGGCGGCGGCGCAGCCGGTTCACTCCGGTATCGACTTTTCGGCATTTCGCGACCCCAAGCTGGCTCGCGAGCTCATCGATCGTATTCATGAGCTTGTCGGCAACCGCAGCATCAACCTTATGGAAGTCTGCGGTACGCATACCGTGAGCATCGGTCGCTATGGCTTTCGCTCCATTATGCCTGCCGGGCTCAAACTGCTGAGCGGTCCGGGTTGCCCCGTCTGTGTTACCGCCAACCGCGATATCGACCATGCAATCGCGCTCGCCAAGATGGACGGCGCCATCATCACCACCTTTGGCGACATGATGCGCGTGCCCGGGTCGTCTACCTCGCTCGCCGCGCAAAAGGCGGCGGGGCGCGATATTCGCATTGTGTACTCCCCGCTCGATGCACTCGATATCGCCGAACACAACCCCGATCGCCCGGTCATCTTTATGGGCGTCGGCTTTGAGACCACGACGCCCACCATCGCCGCCGCCATTTTGGAGGCCGATGCACGCGGACTCCAGAACTTCTCGGTCTATTGCGCCCACAAGACCACGCCGCCGGCGCTGCGCGCCATCGCCAACGATCCCGAGACCACTATCGACGGCTTTATCCTTCCGGGACACGTCGCTACCATCACGGGCCTGGCACCCTTTGGGTTTTTGGTCGATGAGTTCGAGACCCCCGGCGTAGTCACCGGGTTTGAGCCGGTCGATATCCTGCAAGGTATCTGCATGCTGGTCCAGATGGTTGTCGAGAAAAGGCCGGCGATCGACAACGCCTACCGCCGTGGCGTCAACGCTGACGGCAACCCCGTAGCGCGCCAGCTGGTCGAGCAGGTATTTGAGCCGTGCGACACCACGTGGCGCGGACTGGGACCGATTGCCAACTCGGGTCTTTCCATCCGGCCCGAATTCGCGCGCTTTGATGCCGGCGCCCGCTTTGACGTACCCATTGAACCGACGGTCGAACCACGCGGGTGCCGCTGCGGCGACGTGCTGCGCGGCGCCATCACGCCGAGCGACTGCCCGCTGTTCGGCCACGCATGTACGCCCGAACATCCCGTCGGACCGTGCATGGTGAGCTCCGAGGGCAGCTGTGCAGCATATTTCCGCTACCGAGGCTGTTAGGTTCCGCCGTTCTAACGAACGGCGGACCGGTCGACGCTGCGCGCCATTCAGGCGAGCGATTTGCCTTTCAATCGTCGGCTGCGGGCAAAAGCCCAGCAGCCTCCTCTTTCAAGGCAACTCACTTCGCCTGAATGGCGCTCGCTGACTTTTACTTAACATCGATTCTGCCACACTCAGCTATTGCCGACCCCCCACGATTGGAGTTTTCGATATGTCCCGTACTGCCACCGATAGCACTGTCCTGTTGGGCCACGGCTCTGGCGGCCAGATGATGAAACGCATCATCGATGAGGTCTTTTTGGATGCCTTTGGGTCGCCCGAGCTGCTCGAGGGCAACGATGCCGGCGTCGCCGCGCTGCCCGCGAGCGGGCGCATCGCCATGTCGACCGATAGCTTTGTGGTCTCGCCGCAGTTCTTCCCCGGTGGCAATATCGGCCGCCTCGCCGTGTGCGGAACCGTCAACGACGTCGCGACCTCGGGTGCCAGCGTGCGCTACCTGTCGTGCGGCTTTATCCTCGAAGAGGGCTATCCCATGGATAAGCTCCGCCAGATTGTGCAGACCATGGCCGAGACGGCGCGCGAGGCGGGCGTGTCCATAATCACGGGCGACACCAAGGTGGTCGAGCGCGGCGGGGCCGACGGCGTCTACATCAATACCGCCGGCGTGGGCGAGGTTCCCACGGGCGTGGCGCTCAGCGGCGCCAACTGCCAGCCCGGCGATGTCATCCTGGTGTCGGGTACGTTGGGCGACCACGGCATCGCCATCATGAGCCAGCGCGAGGGCCTGGCGTTTTCGAGCACGATCGAAAGCGACGCCGCGCCGCTCAACCACCTGATTGCCGACGTTTTGGCCGCAGCGCCCGGCACGCGTTGCTTTCGCGACCCCACGCGCGGTGGCCTGGCGTCCACACTCAACGAGTTTGCCCAGGCCAGCGGTGTTGCCATGGAGGTCGACGAAGATGCCGTGCCCGTGCGTCCCGACGTGCAGGCCGCCTGCGAAATGCTCGGCTACGATGTGCTGCAGGTGGCAAACGAGGGCAAGATGGTTGCCGTCGTGCCGGCCGAGCAAGCCGATGCGGCGCTGAGCGCCATGCGCGCCGCCCGCTACGGCGAGAACGCCACCATCATCGGTCGCGTGTTGCCACTTGCCGAGGGCTCCCGTCCCGCCGTGCGCGTGCGCACCGGCTGGGGCTCGACCCGCATCCTCGACATGCTCGTGGGAGAGCAGCTGCCGAGAATTTGCTAGGGCGGAATCGCATGATTGGCGTGATGTCACCTGATATCCCTGGAGATGTTCAGATTCCAACCACGCCCAACGCGGAAGCCCAGTATTATGGGGTGAGTTTTGAAACCCAATGACGGGATGACGGGAGCTTTCATGGCAGCAGCTTTTTCCCATGTGATCTTTGACCTGGACGGCACCATCCTCAACACGCTCGAGGACCTGGCGGCCGCCGGAAACCATACCTGCGAGGCGCACGGCTGGCCCACGTTTGCCGTTGACGAGTACCGCTACAAGGTGGGAAACGGCATGCTCAAGCTGGTTGAGCGTTTTATGCCTGCCGAGTATGCGGGCGACAGCCGTATGTTTGAGCAGACGCTTGCCGAGTTTAGGGCTTACTACGGCGAGCACAAGGAGGACCACACCGCCCCCTATGCCGGCACGATCGAGATGCTCGACCGCCTGCGCGCCGCGGGTGTGCAGCTAGCCGTACTCACTAACAAGGACCACGTCTCGGCGGCTCCGCTTATCGAGAAGTATTTTGGTCCCGAGCGCTTTGCGCTGGTACAGGGCCGTGTCGATGCGTTTCCGCCCAAGCCCGAAGCACCCGTCACGCTGCATGTGATGGAAGAGCTGGGTGCCGATCCGGCAACCACGCTCTATGTGGGCGATTCCAATGTCGATATCCTGACCGGTCACAACGCCGGCCTTAAGAGCGCGGGCGTCAGCTGGGGCTTCCGCGGCCGCGCAGAGCTGGAAGCCGCCGACGCCGACTACGTGGTGGACACCCAGGCAGAGCTCACGGCGCTGGTACTGGGCGAGTAACCGCACATCCCCCCACGGGCAGCTAATGTGGGACGGGGCTCTTTTAGCTGCCCCCGCACCAAAGAAGTGTCCCCAACTGTCGGCAGAAAAGGAACGTCCCAACTGCCACCTTCCCAATGACTACTCCAGCGATGGCAGCGTCGCAGGTAGAGGACGGACAGCGAGCGGGCACCAGAGCGAACAAATTGGCATGAAAAGAGGACGGCATAGACCTTCTGGTCATGCCGTCCTCTTTGAATGACAAGTTGTCGCTCTGGTGCCCGCGCAGCGTCGGCAGGTCCGCCGTTCGTTAGAACGGCGGAACTGAGGGCAGCGTCGGCAGGTCCGCCGTTCGTTAGAACGGCGGAACCAATTACATAAGCTCGCAGACAGCTGCTGCGAAGGCCACGGGGTCCTCGGGCAGAATACCTTCGACCAGCAGGGCCTGGTCATAGAGCAGACCGGAGTACTGCTTGATCTTGTCGGCGTCGCCCGCCTTCTGGGCAGCGACGAGCTTGGCAAAGACCGGGTGCTTGGCGTTGAGCTCGAGCACGCGCTGGCTCTTGGGCATACCATCAGGTGCGCCCTCGGGACCCTTCTGGAGCACCTTCTCCATCTCGAGCGAAAGCGGACCCTCGGTGGTGATGCACGCAGGAGCATCGGTCAGGCGCGCAGAGACGGCGACCTTCTCGACCTTGTCGCCGAGCGCCTCCTTCATGGCGCTAAAGAGGTCCTCGTTCTCCTTGGTGGCGTCCTCGGCCTCCTTTTTCTCGTCCTCGGTCGCCAGGTCAAGATCGCCGGTCGCGACGTTCTTGAGCTCCAGGTGACGATCCTCGACCTCGGGCTCGGCACCGTCGGCCACGGCCTTCTCGGCAGCCTCGCGGGCAGCGTCGTCCTCGTAGATCTTAGGCATATCGGCGGCAACGTACTCACGCATGGCCTGGAACGTGAACTCATCCACATCCTGCGTCAGCAGCAGCACGTCATAGCCGCGGTCGAGCACGCCCTTTACCACGGGCATCTTGGCCAAGCGCTCACGCGAGTCGCCGGCGGCGTAGTAGATGACCTTCTGATCCTCGGGCATGCCCTTGGCATACTCGGCCAGGGTAATCATCTTCTGCTCCTTGGCAGACCAGAACAGCAACAGATCGGCGAGCTCATCGGCCTTCATGCCATAGCTCGAGTAGATGCCGTACTTAAGACCGCGGCCAAAGTTCTCAAAGAACTTCTCGTATGCCTCGCGGTCGTTGTCACGCATATCCTCAAGGTCGGCGGTAATCTTCTTTTCCACACGCTTGGCGATAGCCTTGAGCTGACGGTTCTGCTGCAGCGTCTCGCGCGAGATGTTGAGCGACACGTCGGCGGAATCCACGACGCCACGGACAAAGTTGTAGTAGTCGGGCAGCAGGTCGTCGCACTTCTCCATAATCAGCACGTTGGAGCTGTAGAGCGCCAGGCCCTTCTCGTAGTCCTTGCTGTACAGATCGAACGGAGCGCGTCCCGGCACAAACAGCAGGGCGTCGTACTCGAGCGTACCCTCGGCATGGAAGCTGATGGTGCGCGCCGGATCGTCAAAGTCGTGGAACGTGGACTTGTAGAACTCGTCATAGTCCTTCTGCTCAACATCGGAGCTGCGCTTCTTCCAAATCGGTGTCATGGAATTGACGGTCTCGAGCTCCTGGTAGTCCTCGTACTCGGGCGTGTAGTCATCGCCAGCATCCTCGGGCTTGGGCTTCTGGCGGCTCTTGGACACCATCATCTGGATCGGGTAACGCACATAGTTGCTGTACTGCTGAATCAGGCTCTTGAGGCCCCACTCGGTCAGGAAGCGATCGTAGGTCTCGGCCTCGCCGTCGGCGTCGAGCTTCTCGTTCTCGCGCAGCGTCAGGATGACATCGGTACCGTGCTCGGCACGCTCGCCGTCCTCGATGGTGTAGCCCTCAAGACCGTCGGATTCCCACACATGGGCGACATCCTCGCCGTAGGCGCGGCTGACGACCTTCACATGGCTGGCGACCATAAAAGCCGAGTAGAAGCCCAGCCAAACTGGCCGATGATGTCGACATCGGAGCCCTGCTGCTCGGCGTTCTCCTGCTTGAAGGCCATGGAATCGGAATGGGCGATGGTGCCCAGGTTGCGGTCCAGATCCTCCTGCGTCATGCCGATGCCGTTGTCGGACACGGTGATGGTGCGGGCGTCCTTGCGAAGGCGACGTCGATCGCCGAGCTGAC
>ENA-OQKU01000038-OQKU01000038.1-human-gut-metagenome-genome-assembly--contig:-NODE-38-length-24589-cov-3.335009_pt1 | contig 24589 bp, 22 predicted proteins | sample MGYA00242807_ERZ504816 | MGnify/ENA primary metagenome ERZ504816 (study PRJEB26092, sample SAMD00036376) | human gut metagenome | host: Homo sapiens | study: EMG produced TPA metagenomics assembly of...
CTCAATTGAGCGAGGGTGAGGGGGTGTTTGTCCGATAAGGAAATGCCCGGTCTCGATCTGGTACATCGAAACCGGGCGTATGCAACACATCCAATGTTGAACGATTCCCTAGTCGCCAAACTTTTGAATCGTTCGCATTGCCTTTTAGATTATGGAGGCTGCACAAATGTCTAGTGTAACCGAAGTCGCTGTGCCGACTTCTGATTTTGATGGTAACGCCCCCGTGAATGGTTCGCGGTGCATGGCGTCTACATTTTCCGAATCCCTGTATTGGCGGCGCTCTGCCCGGCGCTACGAGCTGGCGGGTCTTGCCGCTTGGATGCTGGCCGCGTTGTCGTGCGTGGTTTTTCTGGCGATTCTGCTTGCCGCGAGGAATCTCCTCGTGCCGGCCGTGCTTCTGGTGCCTTTGGCCTGCGTGATGGTCCTTGCCGGCCGTTGGTGCGACCGGAACTCGCGCGATGCCTGGGATTTCGCTTTCTGGTCCCTTCACGCGGAGGTGAGGCAATGACCGTGACCGTTGGCGCGCGTTCCCTCGATAACGAGGAGCGCTCGAATTTCCGGGACTACATGTCCCTGTTGTCCCTGTCCGTGGATGCGTCGATGACCGTGAGGGAGATCATGGCGGTCGCCTATCTGATCGGCCGGCATGACGCGCTTCGTGACGTGCGGAACGCCTCGTCGCCGGCTCGGACGGTGAACCGTCGTCTGATCCATGGCGGTCCGTCGGATTGCGTGTTCAACCGCGGCTACGAGGCCGGTGCGGGCATGGTGTCCGACAAGATCGACGCGTTGATGCGCGACGTGGAGGCCCTCAGCGGCGATGACGCGGTGTTCTCGATGCTCAGACATCCCTCGGTGAGCGGGGGTGATGAATGGTGGAATTGGTGATCCTGCTGTTCGTGGTGCTCGCAGTGGCCTGTTTCGGCCTGCTGCTGCCGACCGTCGTCATCATTCTCGCCGCGTCCTATCTGCTGACGTTCGCCCTGTCGCCGCGCGGCCACGCGCCGCGACATGCTTGACGGCCCGTTGGCGTGAGGAGTCGGCCGGTTCCGTGAGTGAGGAGAGCCATGAGAGCGCATGAAACGCATGAGCGTGCCGCGCGTCATGGCGGCTTCCCGGCCCCGTGGTTCCGCTTCGGGCCTGTTGGCGGCCTGCCCCGTCGGACGGCAGCCACGACTTCTACCTGTCGATGATGCTCGACGTTCCCGTGCCGCGCGTGCCCATGCTGCGCGCACGTCTGCTAGACTCCCGCCGAGGGGGTGCCGCATGAGCGTGAACGCGGTCGATTGGGCGCTCAGGTTCGCGCCCGTGGACGCCAGGCACAATGGTGCCGCTCGCGTGCTGATGTGTCTGGCGAACGTGGCCGACGACGAGGGGCGCAACGCGCATCCGACGCACAGGAAGCTGGCCGCGTGGTGCAAGTGCAGCGTGAGCACGGTCAAACGCCACCTGTCATGGCTGGAAGCGAACGGGCTGATCCGTCGCGGCGACCAACGCCAGGCCGGGCATTTCAGCGAGTGGCACCGGCCCGTCGTGTGGGATCTGTGCCTGGGGAACCGTCTGGAGCTCGACCCCGACTTCTTCGACTCGAACGACATCGACGCGACCCGAGGAGGACGGCCCGCAACGGAAAGCCCCGGCCCACACGTGAACCCTGGTTCCGACACGGAATCTGATGATAACCACGGGTCACATGTGGACCGTGGTTATGGCGACGGGGGCACGGGAAAACCCCAGCTCACGGGTGAACCACGGTTCACAGCTGTGACCCCACCCCCAGCTCACCTGGTGAGCTACAGTACGTCCCTAGTACGTAATAACCCCTCTGCCCCTACGGGGCATCTCCCCGCAAGCGGAGAGACCTCCCCGGACGATGACGGAATCCGCGAGGACGGTTCATGGGCCGACGCCGCCGGAGCCGAACCCCCAAGCAGCGAATCCTCCGGGGCTGGTTCCGACGCGGAGGCGGTGTGCCGCACGATGGCGGACGGGCTGCGAGCCTTGCCGCCGATGCCGGTGCCTGAACCGTTGGCCCGGCCCGGCAAACGCGAGCTCGACGCCGCCCGACGGCTGATCGCCCGCCACGGCATGCCACTGGTGCTGGCCGTGGCCGAATGGGCGTCGCTGCCGCCTTCCAAGACCGACAAGGGCGACGCTTCCGGCAAACCGTATGACGGTTTCTGGCGTCGCACGCTCACCGGCCCCCGCTCCCTCGCACGGCACTGGGACCAGGTATGCCTCCAGATGGCCGACGACCCCCACGGGCGTCGCCTGCTCGCCGAACACGGCGTCATCGCCGACAAGGGCGAAACGGCGCAGCCGCCGAGCGCGGAATCCACGCCGAAGGTGCCGAACTACGGCATCCCCGACAACCTGGACCGGCGCGTGTGGAAACTGCTCGACCCTTACGACTTCGATGCGGGCAACGACGGGTTCGAGGCACCGCGCACCCTGCGCCGGCTGTTGAAGCGCGTCCCCGCGAACGACGCAGAAGGCGAACGCAATGCCGTGCTGGAGGCATTGCGGGCGGGCCGCGCCTTCCTGGACGCGGAATCCAGGGAGAAGGACGACGGCTTCGGGCAGCGGAAGCCGTCCGAGACCGGGCCGGCGTCCGTCCGTTTCGGCTTCATCGGCGGCCGTGGGCCGAAGGAGGTGCCGGCATGTTCCTGAAAGGCGAATGCGCGGATTTCCCCGACTCGTGGTCGGACCGCATGTGGGGGCCCGACGACCTGCCCAACCAGCGAACCCAATACGAGCTGCGCCGCGCGGCGGTGCGGATCTGCGAGGCCTGCCCGGTCAGGGCCGAATGCCTCGCGTTCGGCATCATGGTCCGGGACCAGTACGGCATCTACGGCGGACTGCCGTTGAGGGCCCGACGCCAGGTGCTGAAGACCGCGCAGGAGGCCGGATTCCGGTTCGACCCCGACGACCCGAACGCCGAACGGCGGCTCGCCCGGTACATCCGCGAGAACCCCGAGATCGTGGCGGCGGCACGCGAACGCGAATGCAAGCGCCGCAAGACCGATCAGCGCAACGCACGCCAGCAACGATGGCGCGCCACCACACGCTCGACCGGCAAGGCGAAGGCCCCGGCCGCCACACACACCCCGCCCTTGCAGGACACCCTCTTCTGAAGACAATCCGATACAGATAACCGGTCCGGCCCCATAAGGACGAACCATTCCGGAAACCCGTATACGCGGCAAACCGTGGAACCGTGCACCCGTGGACACGGGAAGCCGGAAACCCGAATGAAAGGAACAATCCCAATGACCACGAACACGAAAACGGTGGCCTTCGTCAACCTCAAGGGCGGGGTCGGCAAGACCACCAGCGCCATCGGCACCGCCGAAGCACTCGCCCGACTGGGCCATACCGTGACGGTGCGCGACGCCGACCCGTCCGGCGCGGCGACCCTGTGGGCGCACAAGGCCCTATCGGCCGGCCGCCCACTGCCCTTCGGGGTGGAGGTCGTCAACCGGTTCACCGTCGCCGCGCCCGCCGAGGAGGAATGGGTGCTGATCGACACGCCTCCCTTGCAGACCGATCTGGTGGAGGCGGCGGTGGACGCGGCCGACCTCGTGCTGCTCGTCACCACCACCGGCCCCATCGACCTGGAACGCATGCTGGAGACCATCCGGCAGATCAACAAGCCCTCCTCGGTGCTGCTGACCCAGACCCGCTACGGCACGCGCAGCCTCAGGCACGCCGAGGAGTTCCTGGCCGAGAACGGACTGGCCCATTGCAGGGAGACCATCCCGTACAAGGAGGCCATGCGCCTCGCGCCGGACGAGGGCCGGTTCCCGTCCGCCTCGGGCTACGGACTTATCGCCAAGGAACTCAGCGACGCATTCAACGCCTGACACCCGCAGAACCGGAACCGGAAACCCGTGTCCACGCAAACCCGTGGACACGGGGACACGGAAAGGAACAACATCATGGAGATCAACAAGCCGATGACCACGAGGAACATGCTGGCATCGACCCTCACCGACTACAAGAAACCGGTCAAGCTGCCCAAGATCACGGTGGAGCTCGACCCCATGCTCAAGAAACGGTTCAAGGCCGAGGCCGTGCGACGCGGCACCACCATCCGCGACATGCTCACGGCATGGATCGAATGCGACTGCCTCCCCTCGACGCGGCGGACGCAAGGGCCGAGGCGAAGCAAGACGGAAGAAGGAGTGGATGATGACGGATGACATCGAGGAGCGGGCCGCACTGGCCCGTCGCGGGGTCATGGACCATTCGGATTGCGAGGAGTGCACGGAGGACTGGACGTTCCTGATGCGTCAGGGACGGCGGGAGTTCCCGTTGGGATTGCGCACGGTGCTTGCGTGCCTCGCGTTCGCCGAACGCGAGGGCGCGGTGCCCGAGCTGCCGGCGGATTGGTGGGTTAGAATCAACAGGAGGTATCGATGACGACGATGCGCGGCGAGGGGGGCCGACTATGGATGCGTTCAAGGCATGGCCGGGAAGGGCGGAAAGCATCGTGATCAGCCAGGAGTCATACATGAGGTGCACCGGCGGCGTGGCCCCGTGGCGTCGTGACGGCGACAAGGGGCCGTCCTACTACGCGGTGTGCCCGCTGTGCGACAATCCCATCCAGATTGTCGGCCTGTTCCGTCGGCAGGAGGAAAGCCGTGCGCGCCGGCCCTACGGGCGACACCACCGGGGCGACGTGCCGGGCCTGTGCCGCTACGACGAGGACGCCTACCTGCACTGCCCGTATGCGGATCCGAACCATCGGACGGACATCCGAGCGAGACGTCATCCGAAGGACCAGACCGGGCGGGCCCTGTATGGTCTCATGCGCGGCGAGTTCGACCGGGTGGCGCTGGCGTGGGAACGGTTCTCCGGCATCCATCTGGGGCCGGGGGCCGCCCGTGACATGCTTCGCAAATGGCGGGACGACCAAGGATGGCGCTACTACGACGCGACCTACGGCAATCTGCCGCAGATGCTGTTCTTCGCGGCCGGCGGACAGAACCTGGTCAAACGCTACATCGTGCCGGACAGCCCGTTGCACGAACGGCTGAAAGGCGTGCCGCAGGTGAGATTCACACCGACGCGCTCCCGGTACGTGCAGGTGGACAAGGCCGGGCCGGGGTTCCTTACTCTGGATTTCCTGCTGTACGCCCGGCGCATCGAATGGGACGGACAGCACATGAACGAGACGTTCAGGCTACGCGGCCTGCTGGGCCGCGATGACGGGCAACAGGCCTTCGATGACCTGACCCTCGACGTCGATCAGGACTGGCTCCCCCACACAGCGGACGCCCAGCCCGGCCGCGACGAGCGGCTACTCGACATCGCGCGGGAAACGCTGCAATCCGACGCGGGTATCCCGGCAGATCAATAAAGCGTTATCAATGCAAGGAGAACAATGATGAACGAGAACGACAAGACGGAAATCCTCGAACCCGTCGAAACACCCGCCGAGAACATCACAGAGCCAAGCAAGGATGGAAGGAAGTGTCCGAAGTGGCTGCCGCCCCTGGTCGCGGCCGTCTGCGCGGTGATTCTGGTCGCGGCCGGCATCATCGGCTGGAACGCTTACAGCGGCGCGAAGCTCGCCGAGGCCAAGGAGGCGTGCGTCACCGCCGCCGACACCGTGCGCAACAATGCCAACGAATACAACGCGCTGCTCAACGGCGATGCCGCCGATGCCGCCGCCGTCAAGGCCGAACAGGTCAAGGACTCGAAGACCGTCGAATCCTTGGGCAAGGAGCTCAAGTCCTCGGCACCCGAATACGAGGGCTGCGTGGCCGAAAACGCGCAAGGACTGGATGCCGCCACCGTGAAGCTCAATGAACAGGCCGACTGGTACGAGACCCACGAGAAGAGCCTATCGAAGGCGGTGAGGGCCGTCGCCGAATCCAAGGCCGCGAAGAGGCTGGATGACGCGAAAACGAATCTGACGGCGAAGCTGGACGAGGCGTCGAAGCTGCTCGCGGATTCGGACGGCAAGGTCGCGGACAACGCCACCCGCGACGCATTGTCGAACGCCATCGACGCGGCGAACGGGCTGAAGGACGGGAACGATCCGGCGAAGATCGACGGAGCGCGCAAAACGCTGGAGGATGCCATCAACGGCGTGAACGCGAGCGTCCAGGCAAAGACGGACGCGGATGCGCAAGCCGCCGCAGCGGCAGCAGCGGCAGCCCAGGCTCAGGCGCAGGCCCAATCCACCTACAGCGGCGTCTCCTCCTACTCCGGCGGCGCGTACAGGCGCACGGAAGGCTCCACTTCCGGCTCCAACACATACCGTGGCACCACATCGGGCGGCTCCGGCCCGGCCGGCGGCTCCGCCCCAAAGCCGAACCTCAACGGCGCTTACGGCTGCGGCAACAGCTGCACCGGCAAGGATGATGGCTATTACCATCACTGATCGATGAATGACTGATTATGGCTCGTATCGGGAAACCGGTACGGGCCTTTTTCATGGATTTCGCAAAGGAAAGCCATGTCCCTGTGAACCTGTGCCCCCGCATTCCCGTGTACCCGTATTGCCGGGAAATACTTCCGGATTTTTTGTAGACGCCATGCTCCGTGGCTCGGCGTGTCGCCTGTGAGGCTTGTTGGTGGCTGCCGGGCCAACCGGTGGCTACCTCCCGTTATTCCTGCGGTCGGAAGCCCCGCCACCCCTTGAAAAAAGAGGCGGCGGGGCCATGACCGGAACGATTGAGGGAGGGGATGAACAGACAAGGTTAACGGAGGTTCATTTACATGAACTTTGGCAGGAAGATGATGAAGGCCGGTGTCGCGGCGGTGGCTGCGATCGCCACGCTTGGTGCCGGCGGCGTCGTCGCATCGACCGCGTTCGCGGGCGGTGGCGGCGGCAACCAGCCCGGCACGGGCGGCGATCTGGCCGCGGTGCAGTTCTGGCAGTACAAGGACGATGCTTCGGGCGCATGGGGTCCGGCCACGAGTCTTGATTCGGTGCGCGCCGCCATGAACAATGCCGGCGTGACGTTGGAGGGCGATGGCGTCACGAAGGCGCAGGCCGCATTGGACCAGGCCCGTACGGAATGCGAGACCGGTTTCCAGCGGCGTCACCCCGGCGAGGGCAACGGCGACTGCCGAGTGGTCGCGGTCGGCGCGGTGCCAGCCGTCATCGGCGGCAACTACATCTACAACGGGTCCGGCGCGGCTTCGCCGACCGGGACCGGCGGCTGGTACGACAACTGGAACACCTACGTAGCTCCAGGAACATACCAGTATGGCAGCACCGTATATAGGACCTCATATCCGTTCGATGATGATCCGTCGAACAGCGTGGATGCGATCATGCGTCGTAATGTGGAGGCTTCCAGCAAGCCCTCGATCGTGGTGATCGTACTGGACAAGTACCAGCCGGCACCACCGACCTATCACTTGAGCGTGAGCACGCAGGCTGCGGAGATGTCGGGCCAGTCGGGCGACACCAAGGATGCTTCGGACACGATCACCCTGTCCAGCGACGGGTCGAAGACCGAGAACGTGAACGGCACCGCGACCCTGCACTGGCGTGGCATTGACGGCACCGAGAAGACGGTGGCGAAGCAGTTCACCGCATCCAACAAGGGCAGCGCCACAGTGAGCGCGTCCTTCAAGGAAATGGACGCCTCGTGGGAGTCGTGGCCTGCGGGCAAGCGCTGGTGGGACGTTGACGTGGCGAAGCAGGGCGACATGGCCGAGGCGGTCTCCCACAAGGGAGAGAACGACGGCAAGGAGTCCGGCGAGAAGACCACCACCCCGCCCGAGAAATGGCTGACCAACGGGGCCGCCAGACGGTGCAGGACGGCAACGACTCCATCGCCTCCGGCTCGCTGTACACGGCGCACATCAAGGCGCATTCCAACGCCTCCGGCAAGTTCTGGATCTACGACACGATCGACACCAAGGACGTGGTGATCGGCGGCACCGACAAGGACGACGTGAGCAAGGTCAACGTGACCGACGCGAACGGCAACATCGTGCCGGCGGACATTTCCATCGACGATTCCATCGATGGCAAGCGCGTGGTCAAGGCGCACGCCACCGCCCCGCATTCCGGCCTCTACACGCTGAACGTGCCACAGTCGGCCAAACCCACCGGCGGCGACTACGAGATCAACGACGGTTCCGTGGCGTGCTGGAACGGAGACAACGGCACCGGCAGCCTGGCCGACTGCCAGACCGGCAACAGCGACAGCGTGGGCAAGGTCACGCCGACCCCGGACAAGGTGTGGGTGCTGGACGAGTCCGGCGCTCTCGTGGCCGAGGACAAGCAATGGACCAACCAGCAGGGCGTCGATCAGAAGACGTTCCTCGTGGGCGACCAGGTGGGCGTGGTCGTCAACGGCAGCATCCCCGCGCACCTGCTCAACCCGCTGGCATCCTATTCCATCACCGATGATCTGACCGGTTCGAACCAGTGGATCGACTGGAAGTCCGGCAAGGTGTTCGTCGACGGCAAGGACGAGACCGCGAACTTCACCATCGCGATCGACCGGAAGGCCGGGACCGCGACCGCCACCGCGAAGTCCGCCTACATCGCGAAGACGATGTTCAGGAACAGCGCGAGCAAGGTCAGGTTCTACCTGACGGGCACCATCAAAAAGGGTGCCACCGAGGGCAAGAAGATCCAGCTGACCAACAAGGCGTACGAGAAGTGGAACAACGAGACCCGACCGACCAACGAGCCGCCGGTGTTCGTGTGGACGCCCAACCCCAACAAGGCGTGGGCCATGAAGGTCGGCGGCAAGTGGCAGCTGACCGTCGATCCGACCAAGACCGACAAGGTGGGCGGCGACGACAAGTACTACCGTCTCGGCGACGAGGTGGCGGCGGTCATCTCCGGCACCCTGCCCACAGGATTGGGCCGCGTGCCCGAGATCGCGTGGACCGACGACTTCGCCAACGTCGATAGCATCCTCGACCTGAAGGACACCTCCAACATCAAGGTCTACGAGCAGGACACCACCGACGAGGCCAACGCCAGCGTCAACGACCTGAACAAGACCGGCAGGGACGTGACCGACCAGTTCGACATCACCGCCGAGGGCACCAAGGTCACGGTCAGCGCGAAGGACTCCTACGAGGCCGCGCAGAAGGACCTGAAGACCGCGAAGCAGATCAGCGTCGTGATCCCGTTCGACGTGAACTTCGACACCGTGAAGCTGCTCGAATCCTACGGCAAGGCGGAGGGCGACGAGCTCAACACGTGCGCGGACCCGAAGGGCGACGACCTCGACAACAAGGGCGGCCAGACGGTCGGCGGCAGCACGGTGGACACCAACACGCCGAAGATCTGCGTGACCGTGCCCCCGATCCACAAGCAGGTCATCGCCGAATCCTCCCAGGGCGGCGACCAGTCCAGCATCGACACCAAGACCGTGTTCCCCGGCCAGACCGTGGAATACACCGTGCGCGTGGACCCGCAGATCCCCGCGGACCAGGCATATTCGGTGACCGCCATCAAGCTGAGCGACACCTATTCCGAGTACACCACCGCGAACAAGCAAACCCTGGAGATCACCGACCTGGGAACCGGCGGCATCATCCCGAAGAGCGCCTACAAGGTGCAGTGGGACGAAGCCAACCACTCGTTCGAGGCCACGTTCACCAAGGACTGGGTTGCCGCCAACTGGAAGGCCGGCTCCAACCCGCGCGTGCTGCTGCGCTTCGAGGCCAAGGTGAACGAGGACGCGCCCACCGACAAGACCGTCGACAACAAGGCCGCGCTGACCGTCAACAACGGCGTCACCCCGTCCAACAAGGTCGAGAACGAGCCGCCGGTCATCAAGCCCTCCAAGCAGGACACGCAGAAGGACCCGACCATCAACATCGACGGCAAGACCGCGCTGCTGGGCGACAAGGTGTACTACCGCGTCAACATCGACGCCTCCAGGCTCACCGACACCGCCTACAAGGTATGGCGCTTGGGCATGACGGACGACTACGACCAGGAGTACCTGACCCTCGACGCGAAGCACGTGGAGATCCTTGACGAGACCGGCAGGGACCGCACCGGCGAGTTCAACATCCAGGACAAGGACGGCGTGCTCTACGCCTTCGCCAAAACCGTGGACACCCAGATCCCCGCGACCGGCGAGACCGTTCCCGGCGACCCGCAACCCCGACGACCCTGAAGGCGTACAGCGAGAAAACCGACAAGGATTACGACCCGCTGAAGGACCCGAGCATCGACCAGTCGCTGCTGGGCCACACCTACCAGGTGGTCATGCCGATGACCGTCACCAAGGTCAAGGACGGCCACACGGTGGAGAACACCGCCACGCAGGTCACGAACGACAAGCGCGACAAGACCAACACCGTCACCAACCCGCTGAAGGAGATCAACCCGACCAAGGACGTGACCGTGAAGGTCGGCGGCGACAGCATCGACGGCAAGAGCGTGTATCTGAACCACACGTTCCTCTACCGACTGGATTCCAGCATCCTGCCCCCGGACCGCGCCTACCAGACCGTCACGGACTGGGGCGGCACGGACCAGCTGAACACCGAGTACGACCAGTACCTGGGCAACTGGGCCGTCTACGCCTCGCGTGATTTGTACAGGGACGGCCAGATGCTCGCGGCCAAGGGCGAGAAGATCGCGGGCAGCGGCTTCGACTCCTCGAAGTTCGGCGGCAACCTGTTCACCGTGGACGCCGACGACAACGGCAAGGTCACGGTCAACGCGACCCAGACCTACCTCGACCTCGTGAGCGCCGACAACGAGCACGAGGCCGGCTGGGTGCTCTACCTCCAGTGCAAGCGCATCGCCGTGGCCGACGAGGTGCCCAACACGTGGACCGAGACCATCAACGGCCAGCCGCGCGAATCCAACAAGGTCGTCACCAAGACCCCGGACATGACCCCGAGCATCCACCTGGAGAAGGTCGATACCCCGACCTCAAGCAGGACGGCCAGGAGCAGGCGGACCGCGACGACCCGAAGCAGGCGCTGAAGATGGACGCCGACAACATCGGCATCACGTTCATCATCACCAACACCTCCAAGACCGACCCGGCCACCGGCGACGGCGCATGGTACAAGGCAAGCGACCTGAACCTCGCCGACTCCACCATCGTCGGCGACGCGCACGTGGACATGGATTCGCTCACCTACCCCGACAACTGGGACACCCTGGTGCTCAAGCCGGGCGAATCGGTCAGCGTGACCGGCACGCTCAAGGGCGTCAAGGAAGGCGACACCCACACGGACCGCGCCATCGTCACCGGCACCCCGCTCGTGGAATGCGCGCCGTCCAACGGCGACCCGTTCAACGACAAGACCGACGGCGGCGAAGACACCGATCCGGAATACTCCACCGGCGACGTGACCGAGATCGACGGCAAGCAGCTGTGCGCCGACACCCAGACCACCAGCAACACCGACGACTGGAACGGATACCGTGCCAAGCCGTTGGCCTCCACCGGCACGGCCGTGCTCGGCCTTGCCGGCGGCGCTCTGGCGGTGCTGCTCGCGGGCGGCTCCCTGCTCGTGTTCCGCAAGCGCCACTACGCACAGGGTTCCGGCCGCCACACGGCCGTGAACGCGGGCAAGTGACCCCGTGGCGCTCCGGCCTCGTCGTCCGATGACGGCCGGAACGCCCTCCATTGACTTCACATGCCGGAAAGGGGCATAAAGCTTTCCGAATCCCGTGCCCCGGACGGCGTGTGAACCCCCAGGCCCTTCGCCAGCCTCTCCCCCGGCGAAGGGCCTTTTCCATGCCCGGAACCCGTGAACCCGTGGAACCGTGGAGCCGCAGACCCGTGGAACCGTGCTCCCGATGGGGCCTGTAGACGGTGCGCCCCGCAGCGGCCCGCGACCCGGCGCATCATCGACTCTGACATTGTTCGCACCATCATCATTCCTCTGGAGGTTGCACATGGCTGACAGGCAAACCGCATTGGCCGTATTCGATTTTCTCGACTCGCTGCGCGCCGGACAATACCGCATCGGCGCGGACGCGGAAAAGGACCATGCCACGGCGGGACTGCTGGCATCGCTGTCCGGCGACACGGGGCTGCGCGACGCCGTGTGCGCCAAGCTGATATCGCCGGGCATGGAACGCGCCCGTTTCCTCATGGTCGCCGAGCATGATCCGCGCGCCTTGCCCCTGTTCGCCTCGGGCCAGGTCAAACCGTGGTACCAGGCCGACTACAACGTGCGCGAGATCGCCAACAGCGAGTTCCACCAGGACATACCCGCACTGCTGTGGCGGCTGTCCAACACCATCCCGGATTCCGCGCGAAGGGAGGGCGCGCTTGAGGCCGCCGCGTACATGAGCTTCATGCAGGGCGATCCCGAGGCCGCGTTCACCGGCCATCTGGGCCGGCTCGCGGCGGTTTCACCCGAGGGCGAGGTCACGCGCTGCCTCATGGACGCGCACGAACACGGCCAGCATCCCGCATGGGTCATGGAACAGCGGCAGCTGCGCGAACGGCAGGCCGACGCCGCCGACGGCATGACCGCCACCGCGCCGGACCGCCCGAGCCTTCGCCAGCGCCTCTTCCCGAACCGATGAACACCTCCGGCACGGACCCATGGGAGATGGGCCCCATAATCGCCGCCGGCACCGCCGTCGCCATCGACACGGCACGAGAACCGGAACCGGAACGCCGGCCACCGGCCGAACCCGAACCCGAGCCCGGGCCCGGGCTGGAGCCGGATGCGCGATGCGTGGACGACGCCGGAAGCGAAGGCCGGGCGAACACGGCCGTCGATCCGTGGGAGATCGGCCCGCTGCCATCGGCCTCGAATCCGGTGGGGAATGATATCCCGGCCGATGCCCCGGCATCGGAACCGCAGCACGTTGTCGGTGCCGTGGAGCCGGCCGATCTCGCCGACACGATCGACCTCACGCCGGTCGGCGACCGGGATGCCGCCATGCCCGTGCGCGAATGGAGGCGCATGGCCACGACCGCGGGCGGCATCCTGCTCGCGGCCTGCGTCACGGTCGCCGGCATGTCCGCGTGGAGATCGCATGAATCCGCCACGGCCGCACGCGAGCTGGAACAGGCGACGGCGGACTGCGCCACCGCGCGCGCTGCGGCGAAGAAAGCCGAACAGAAGCTGGTCGAATATCTCGACGGCGACCGGCTCGCACAGGCGAAAGCGGTCACGGCCGACAAGCTCGCCGACCCGGAAACCCTGGAAACCCTCGACAAGCTGGCCGAACAATATTCCGAGGGCGAGCGAATCCCCGCATGTGCCGCCACGGACACGGAAACGGCCAACGCCACCACATCCAAGCTGCAAGCCATCGAAAAGAAGCACACGGGAAATCTCTCGCGGCTGAAGAAGGCGGCGGGCGCGGTGTTCTCCTCACGGCTGGCCCATACCGTCGAACAGGGCGAACGATTGTATTCCTCCTCCGAAGGCAAGGTGCAGGACGAATATTCTCGCGCCCTGCTGCGCGCCTCCATCGACAAGCGCGACGAGAAGGCCATCACCGACGCCATGGACAAGGTGAACGCCTCCATCGACGCGAAGACCAAGGCCGACGAGGAAAGGAAAGCGCAGGAGGAGGCCGCAGCGGCTGCGGCGGCGCAGGCGCAGAGCACGCCGGCACCGCAACAGTACTCGTACACGCCCTCCGGCTCCGCTTCGGGCCCGGGTTCCGGCCCGTCCGGCGGCGGATACCATTCCTCCGGCGGTTCCGCCGGCTCGACCGGTGGTTCCGCGTCTCCGGGCTGGTCGGTGCCCGCGAACCCGGACCCCTCGCAACTGCCCGGCACCGACCCGAGCCTATGAAAGGACCAACACCATGCCACAACTGACCACGTTGATCCCGTCGTTCGCGGCACCCGTCACCGACCGCGTGTGGCTGGTGGGCGCGCACGGCGGTGCCGGATGCACCACGATCCGCCATTCGGATCCGGAACGTTTCGCCGACGCCGGCCGCGCGCTGCCGGTGAGCCAGGATCCCTCCATGCCGTCGCGCGTCATCCTGTGCGCCATGGGCACGGGGCGCGGCCTCGAATCGTTGCGCGCGCTGCTCGCCGACCAGTCGGCCGGACTGTTCGGCGCATCGATCCTGTTGGGCGCGGCCATCACCGACCCCGTGCCCCGTATGCCCCGGCCTTTGGTGGCGGCGCGCATCCAACTGTCATCCGCCGTCCGCGTGTGGCGGCTGCCCCATATCAAAGGGCTTGAACTCGACGGGTTTCCCCGGCGTTATCCGGCCGCGTACTCACGGCTCGTGAAGGACGTAGACGCCATGCCCCGCGCCACGGCCCATGTCGGCTGACGATGGTGCATGAACCTAACACGAAAGGAACAACCCAATGCTGCATGAAACATGCGTGATCCTCGCCGAGACCCTTTCCGACCCGACCCCGTGCCTGCCTCCGGGATTCTCGGGCCCGGTATCCACCGCCCTGGGCTGGGTGAAGGCGCTGAGCCTGGTGATCGGCGTGGTCGCGCTGGTGCGCATCGGCGTGCACATCCTGCGCCAGCAGGGCGACGGCGTGCCAGACCGCGACGACACGTTCGACAAGCTCGTCAACTGGGTGATCGGCATCTTCCTCGGTGCGGGCGCTGTCGCCATCCTCGCCGCACTCGGCCTGTCCGTCACCGCAAGCTGCTGAGAAAAAGCCATGAAAGGGATTCGACGCATACGGCAGCGCCTGTGCGCGCTGCCGCTCGCCCTCGCCTGCCTCATGGGCCTCGCCGCCTGCGGCGGACCCGACTTCGGATCGTTCAGCAAGGAGCTCACGTTCGGCGACAAGCAGGTCAGCGACACCCAGACCACCTACGTGATGAAGATACCCGAAGGCAGGCTCGGCGACCTGATTGGCCCCAGCCAGATCCAATGGGTCATCGACAAGTACCAGGCCGGCTGGGTGCGTGCCGGAATGGTGTCCGCGAATCCGACCGGCAAGGAGCTCAAGAAGTATGCGCGCGCCCAGTTCAAGGCCGCACCGAACCTGCAATGCGATGCGTTGGAGAACACGTATCAGGAGGAGTCGTCCGACGAGGGCAAATGGGAGTACAAGGACTCCTCGTGCCGGAAGCAGCGCAAGCTCTCCTGGCTGGAGAAGACCCTGTGGAACATGTACCAGGTGCAGTCGGATTCCACGATCGAATGGCTGTCCACCAGCCGCAACACGCTGGTCGCCGCGGACGACACGGTATCAACGTTGCAGGCGAACGCCACCCCGGACTACGATTCGTGGTTCGCACCGGTGAACCGGTACCTGCGCATCGCGCAGGGCGTGCTCGTCGCAGCCGCCGCGATCAGCCTGATCGTGCTGAGCGCGCGCATCGTGTGGAACATCGGCCAGGGCGGCGAGGGGCGGCTGCTCGACCGCATCGGCTGGATACTGCTCGGCGTGCTGCTCGGCTCCTCGTGCGCGAGCATCGCGCTCACGTTCTTCTCCCGCTCGTCCGGCGGCAATCCGGGCCTGCCGTCATGGACGCCGGGCGGCGGCACCACGTTCTTCCTGTCGGACTACATCCGTATGCAGGTTGACCCGTTCCTGATCATCGCGGCCGTGTGCGGCGTGATCGCGGCCGGCTGGAAGCTCGTCACCCAACAGGAGGGACGTGACCTGATCCCGTTGGGCAAGGCGTTCATGTGGGCGATCCTGAGCGCCGTGTGCCTTGCCGGACTGGTCAACACGTTCCAGGCCACATTCGACACGTGGACCGCCGACGTGCTCAGGTCCGCAAGCGGCATGATGAACGACGCCTGGGAATCGAAAAGCCTGGCCGCGAGCTCGTTCTTCAATCTCGGCGCGCCCGTCGCCATCGTGCTCACCATCGTGATGTGGATCTGCGGGCTGATCAGCAAGATATTCGCCTACTTCCGCGCCGGGATGCTGCCGATCCTGGTGGGCGTGGCACCCATGTGGGCCGCCATGAGCTGGATGGAGACCGGCAAGCAGGCTTTTGCCAAGACCATCGGCTGGCTGGCCGCGTTCCTGGCCTACAAGCCCGTCGCCGCACTGGTCATGGCGACCGGCAGCGCGATCATGGCCACGGCCGGGCCCGGCGACGACAGCCAGGCCATCACGCTGATGCTCACCCTGAGCGTCATCATCCTCCTTCCCGCCATGATCCGCGTGATCGTGCCCGCAGTGCAATCCTCGGTCGGCGGTGGCGGCGGCGGAATCCTGCCCTCCATACTCGGCATGGGAGTCGCCCTGGCCGGCGGCGGCCTGCGCAAGGCCATGGGCGGCAAGGGCGGCAGGAAAGGCGGCGACAGCGGTGGCGGCGAAGCGTCACCGGACGGTGCCAAACCCGGTGCCGGCCGAGGTTTGGCCGGACTGCTTTCCGGACTCGGCCGGGGCGACGGCAAACCACAGGGAACGAACGGCGGCGGCAGGCACGCCAAGCCGCTGGAAGGCAATCCCACGGGCGGCGAACCACAGAACACCGGCGACCAGCCACAGGGAGCGAACCGCAAGGGCAACGGCGGCAAACCGCAGGGAACGAACGGCAATGGCACGGGAAGCCCGGTTCCACCGGCACCCGATGGCGCGCCACCCGACCCGTCAGGCGGCAACAGGCCGCAGGGGGCGAACGGCGATGCCGGCGGGTTCGCCCGCGAGGGCGCACCGGACGGCGCGGACCGTTCCTCCACGCGCAAAGGCAAGACATTCTGACGCATTAAGGAGATTCGGATAATCATGGCGTCGAACACGACATACGGGGATTGGATGCGGCCGATGCCGGGAGGCATCCGCAACATCGGCATACCGTTGACGATAGCGGGCATGGGCGTATTGACCTGCACGCTGCTGGTCAGCATGGCGAGCGTGGTCGCGGCCATCGCGATCCTCGTGGTCGGCATGGGCGTCATCCTCGTGCTGGCGATCAGGGACCGCGAGCACCGCAACATGGTGGACCGCGCCGTGGAGAAACGCACGTGGATGGCCGCGCAGCGTACCGGCGCAAACCTGTACCGTTCCGGCCTGCTCGCGCCGATCGACGGCGGCAAGGCCATGCTGCCGGGCATCCTCTCCAGGGTGGTCCTGACCTCGGCGCTGGACGGCTTGGGCCGTGAGTTCTGCCTGGTGCGGCATTCGCACACCGGCGAATACTCGCTGCTCCTGTCATGCCAGCCGCAGGGCGCGAGCCTCGCCGACGACGACGTGGAGGACTCGTACGTGGCCTCGTGGGCCGGGCTCATGGAATCGCTCGCCTCCGAGACCGGCGTCACCCAACTGGCCGTGACCGTGGACACGGCACCCGATTCCGGCGTGCGTTTCCGCCGCACGCTGAGCAAACGCATCGTGGAGGACGCTCCCGAGCTCGCGGCGCGCGCCATGGCGCAGATCATGGACCAGTACGCAGCCGGCGGCGCTTCCAACGACGTGACGCTCACCTTGACTTTCCGCTACACCGACCGTGACGGCAAATACCTGGAGGCCGGGGAGGCCGCGCGTCGCATAAGCCTGCTGCTGCCCTCGATCCGCGAGCAGATAGCGCAGGCGGGAGGCGGTGCCGCGAGGGCCCTGGGCATGGAGGAGATCACTCGCATGGTCCGCGTCGCCTACGATCCGGCCGCGCAGGAGACCATCGAGGAATCCGACGAGCCCCCGTACATCGCATGGGAGGATTGCGGGCCGCTCATGCACGAGGCCGGCTGGAGCCATTATTCGCACGATTCCGGGCTGAGCCGCACATGGGAGATGGTGGACCCGCCGCAAAGCAACGTGACCGCCGACACGCTCACCCGACTGCTCAGCCCATTGGCGGACTGCGACCGCAAGCGCGTCACCGTGCTCTACCGGATGCTGCCGCCCGACAAGACCATGTTCATGGCCGAACAGAACCGGCAGAAGGCAGCCAACCAGGTCAGCCAGGAGAAACGCGCCACGGTGAGGTCCATGAGCCAGATCGGCAAGGCCAACCGCCAGGCCGTCGAAACGAACCAGGGTGCGGTCATGGTGTTCTTCGGGATGCTCGTCACCGTCACCGTGTCCAGGGGCGAACAGGAAAGCCAACGACTCGAAGCCGCGTCACGCGCCGTGGAACAGGCCGCAGGCGGCGCGAAGATCGACCTGCGCCCCTGCTACGGGGCACAGGACACGGGATTCGCCGCAAGCCTGCCCCTTGGATTGAACGTCAGATCATACACTCCAGCCGGCCCCCTCGGCCGGCTCCTGTCCTGAACGGAGGACACATGATGCCGATGCCATGGAAGCCGTCGAAACGGAAGGGAACCATGCCAAGCGCCACGGCCACGGACCCCGTGGCACGCATGGAATCCATGCTGCTCGGTCCGTTGAAGGCCAAACCGGACGAGCCCGTGCCCCCGATGCCGTGGCGGGGGAAACGCTCGCGTGGAGGCGGCTATGCGGCCCTGATGCCCACGATAGACGAGTTCTTCGGCACGTCGAACCAGGTGTGCGGCGGGTTCTGGCCGTTCGGCACCGACATGGCCCTGCCGGCCGAGGGGGTGCCGGTCGGGCGAAGCCTGATGACGGGTGCCGGCGTGTGCTGCGACCCGATCAGCTGGTTCAAGGCCGGCATCATCAAACAGCCCTCTATGTTCCTGCTCGGCCTGCCGGCCATCGGCAAGAGCACGTTCGTGCGCCGCGAGGTGCTGGGACTGAGCGCCCTGGGCATGAACGCGATCATCCCCGGCGATCTGAAGCCCGACTACGCCTCACTGGTCAACATGCTCGGCGGCCAGGTCATCCGGCTGGGAGCGGGCATCGGCGTGGTCAACCCCCTGGACCCCGGCGACCTCCATTATGCGCTGCAACGCTTGGAGGGCAAGGCGCGCAAGGACCTCACGGACTACTACAACGACACGAGGGCGGCGCTCATGGAGGTGCTTTTGACGATCATGCGCACCGGCCGCGAGGCCGACGACGTGGGCGGTGCCAGGGGCGTGACCGCACGCGAATCCGATATCCTTTCCGTGGCCGTGCGCGTGCTCCACGACCGGCACGGCGACGACCCGCAGCCTCCCGTCATCGCGGACCTGCGAGACCTGCTGCGCGAAGGGCCCGACGAGGTGCGTATGGCGGCGGTCTGGGACGACCCGGAAAACGACGAGCTCTACAGGGCGCAGGTTCGCGGCCTTCTGGCCGACCTGCACGGGTTCTCGAACCGCATGACGAAGTTCGGCCGTCTGTTCGGCGACCAGACCACCGCGCGCATCGACCTGTCCAGGCCCGTGGACTTCGATATCAGCGCCCTGGCCCAGTCGGGCGACGATGTGGTCGCCGCCGTGCTGGCGACCACATGGACGAGCGCGTTCGCCGCGAAGAACGCCGCCGACGTGCTCGCCGAGGAGGGATTACAGCCCCGGCGCAACCACGTGATCATCATGGACGAGATGCACCGCGCTTTGCGCGCCAGCCCCCTCCATGGTCGAAAAGCTCGACCTGCTCACCCGTCTGAACAGGCAGTGGGGCGTAGGCCAGATCATGATCACACACACGTTCAAGGACCTGATGTGCATGGAGACCCCGGCGCAGAACACCAAGGCGCGCGGCTTCGTGGAACGCAGCGAGATCAAGGTGCTGGGCGCTTTGAGCCGCATCGAGGTGGACCGCTACCTGCGCGGCGAATGCGGACTGCCCGTATCCCGGCGCGAGGAGGACATGCTGGAGGATTGGGCCACGCCCGTCAACTTCGGCTCCGACGCCTCGCACAAGGGTCTGGGCCGTTTCCTGATCAAACTGGGAGGACTGCCCGGAATCCCCATCAACGTGGAGATGTGCCCGCTCGAAAAAAGCGGGTTCAACGATACGAACCTCAAATGGCACGCCTAGAAGGGAACCCTGCGATGACAGACCACCTCGCCACCGGCATGAAACGCATGATCCGCACCGTGGCACGCTCCGCATCCCTCTCCGACCGGCTCGGCGAGCGATCCCGGCTGCTGCGGCTGACGGGCAACCGCAGCACTCTCGACTTCCGCCCCGCCGAGCACGGCGCATCCTCATGGGACTTCGAAATGTCGATAACCCCCACCGAGCCCAAGCCGTACGGCAATGCGGAAACCCGTGAACCCGTATGGCGTGAGACGGTCGATTCCGCCACCTATGGCGAATCGAGGGCGCGGGTCGCGCACGCCGTCGAAACGTTCAGAATATACGACAACACCGGCATCCTGCCGGAAACGGAAAACCGGTGAAAGGACCACGATGAACGACGCCGCACTGCTCGACTCGCTGCACGCCGCGCTGCGCAATCCCGACCTCGCATGGTACACGGAATTCCATGCCGGCGAATCCATCGTCGCCGGCTACCTCGATTCCCTGACGGACCCGTATGACGACGATGCCATACAGGTTCCCGAGGGCTGGTTCCGCTACTCGGTCGTCACCCGTGAAGGCGACCACGCCCTTCCATGGATGGAGCACTGGAACGAATACGAGTATTCGATCACCCATCACATCGATTGGAACGGCAAAGGGTTCACGCCATACGACCTGTACTGCACACAGGACCTCACCGGCATGATCGCCGACGGCTCGCTGGCCTCGATCCGGGAGGACGCGCGAACCATATTCAAGGACCGGCCCCTGACGGACGACTACCTTTTCGCCAACTCCATCTGGCCCGAACCGGAACTCCTCGGCCTCGTGGACGACCTGACCGGCCGCACGGGACGAAACCTGTAAGGACCCTGTAGACGCCATGCCCCACCCCGCCATGGCCTTGGACTGATGATCGGGGTCATGGCGGGAACAGCGGGTTGCCGCCGAGGATTGTCAAGGAGCCGAACATGCCTTTGGAGAACACCGATGCCGAAGAGCGGATCACACGGGAGACGATGATCGGATGGATCGAGCATTGGGGCGAATCGTATGACGACGTGCGACCCGATGACGGTGCCATGCGGCTGGCGAACCGCATCATCGAATACAACGCGGCGACTGAAACCATCGAGGCGTTGCGGAACCCCGATGCCGTGTACGACGAACTGGCATCCATCCTCCAGCCGGTGCTCTCCTCGATGGACGGCACCTATTTCGCGGGCTCCGAATGGTTCGCCGGCGAAGTGGACCGCATGGAAGCGGACCGCATCAACGGGGAGCAGCCGGAGGAAACGGACGGCCTGGCCTCCGAAGAACCCCGCATCCCGTTCATCGTGGAGAGCGAGGCCACAGCCGCCGATACGGACGAACCGCCGTTGGACGAGCTGATCACCGCAGCCACACACGAATATCTGGACTCAGGCATGACCTACGACGGATTCTCGGAACATGTGCGCACCACCTGGCGCAACGCCGCCGCCTACGACTGGTCGAAGCTCATGGCCGAACCACGCTCCACGGGCGAATGGTCGTCCGACGCGAACCGGCTCGCCGTATTGGGCGTGATGATGCAGTTCGCGCCCGAATCAACGTGCATGATGATCGCCAGCGACATACTGGCCGAGAACGCTCCCCTATCCCTTCCGGCATTGCGCGAACGCATCAATACGCCGGACGGCATGGTGAACACCGACCTGCTGTTTTCCCGGCTGATCGACAACGGCACCACGCCCGATCCGGCGCGCATCGACATGGCGATGGGGATCCTCGGCCCGTTGGAGGCCAACGCGCCGACGGACGCCTGCTACCGGATCATCGGCCTGAAGGCCATGCTCAGCCTCGCCATGGGCGACGGTGAGAAGGCGCGGGAACTCGCCGAACAGGCCATCGGCTACGACGCCTCGGACCGGTTCGCGTCAAGCGTGCTCGACCGTCTGCCGGAAACCGATCCCGCCATGGAGGCGGCGAACGTGTGGGAGAACGGCGGGCATTTGGGGCGCTGACGTAGACGCCGTGCCCCGCGATGCCACCGGTCCGGCCGGATGATGGGAGTCGCCGCCGCCATTGAAGGCGCTGGTATTCCCCGAATGAAAGGACCATCATCATGCCACAGTCAATGCAAGTGGTTCGCGGTCTCCTCGCCGCGAACCCCGATTACTGGCCGGCGAAAGCCGACGCGGACGGCACCACGAGCTCGGCGTACCTGCGCGCCACCGTGTATGAGGACCGCCCGCGAGTCCGTCAGAAGGACGGCAGCTATACGGACAATCCGCTCGGCCCGGTGAGAACCACCGTGAAATTCTGGGGCCAGGCTGCCGAGCTCCTGCACGGCATGGATTTCCGCCAGGGTGACGCCGTGGTGGCGACCGGCCGCATGGGCGATCCCGACGCCTTCATCAGCCAGAAGGACGGCAAGGCATACGCACGCCCGGTCGTGATCGGCGATTCCATGCAGATCGATTCCATCGTGTCCCAGCGCATCCAGCTCGCCCGCGAACGCAAACGCCAGGACAAGGAACAGGCCGGTGCCGTGGCCGATGCCGGGCGAACGGATCCATGGACGGACCAGGTTGACGCCTCGCGCGGCGAATACGTTGGCGACGGCGTTCCCCGCACTTTCAACGGCGAGCCCTTCGAACCGCTGTCGGGCTATCCGACACCGGGCGCGGCTCCCGCTCCGGCGGACCCTGCGGCACCGGATTTCCTTTCCACCCCATCCGATTTCACGACGGGCAACGCCCGCTAGCCATGACGCAAGCCCTGGCGCATCGACGGCGGGACCGCTTCCATCGGTTCCGCCGTCATGCTTGAAAGGAGAAATGAATCTTGGCCGACGTCGATCCGAAACTGCAATCGAACCGAGTGAAGGATCTGGGCGGCACGGTCCGTCCCAGCCGCAAGATCGAACTGGCGATCATCGTCGCGGTGTCCCTGATCCTCACGACGTTCGCCCTCGTGTGCTCCCATGCGGGGCATCCCTTCCAGATCTTCGCGCTCATGTACCTGGTCTCCGGCCAATGGTCGCTGACCGCAGGCCAGTGGGCGCTGGCCGTGGCCGTGCTCGTCGTACTGGCCGTGGCGTGCGGCGTGGGCGCGTGGCTGATCGCCAGCAAGGCCGTGCCGTGGGCAACCGGCGCCAAGGCACGCACCCGCGTGGACGTGTACGCGCCTGCGATGGGCCATGGCGAGGCCGTGGAGAAGGTGACGCGCCAGCGCGCCGAGGCCATGGCGTCAAGGCTCATAGAAGCGGACCACTGGCGAAAGGGCATGTCGCCGGGCTATCCGCTGGGGCTCAACATCGTGGACAACACGTCGATGTACACCAGCTGGGAGGACATGGCTATCGTTCTGGCGGGCCCACGTTCCGGCAAATCCCTGTGCTACGCGATCCCGGCCGTGCTCTCGGCACCGGGCCCGTGCCTGGCGACCTCGAACAAGGGCGATATCCTCGACGTGACCGCCCCGATCCGCAGGCTCGACCATCCGAACGGCGAAATATGGACGTTCGACCCCGAACGCATCGCGGACCCGAACCGGAAGAGCGCGCCGTGGGTGTGGGACCTGATCGCCTCGGTGCAGTCCATCGCCGACGCGAAACGCATCGCCGACTGCTGGCGTTACGCCTCGGGCCAGCCGCAGACCGGCGGCGACGACTTCTTCCCCGGCACCGCCGCCCAGCAGCTCGCCGACTACCTGTTCGCCGCGCATCTGGGAGGCCGTTCCGTGTCCGACGTGTTCAGGTGGTGCTCCAACGAGCGCGACACGTCGCCGGCCGACATCCTGAGCGAATACCCGCGCTACGCGGGCATCGCCTCGCGCGTGTCCAGCGTGATCGCGCTGACGCCGGAAACCCGAAGCGGCGTGTTCGGCAGCCTTCAGACCATGGTCGCGTTCCTCGCGGACCCCGAGATCATCGACTGGATCGACCCGCACCGGGATACGAATGGGAACATCGACGAGCGGCGCGGCCTGTTCGACCCCTACGAGTTCGCCACGAGCGAGGACACCCTGTACCTGCTTTCCGCCCAGGGCCGTCCCTCCACCGCGTTGACCGCCAGCCTGACGGCGGTGGTGGCGTTCACCGCGTTCCAACGCGCCCAATCCGAGTTCACCGGCAACAACCGCCGTCTGCCGGTCCCGTTGTGCTGCGTGCTGGACGAGGCCGCGAACATCTGCCGCTGGCCCGAACTGGCCGACGTGTACTCGTATTTCGGTTCGGCGGGCATCCCGATCATGACGATCTGGCAGAACCCCGACCAGGGCAGGGCCGCGTTCGGCGAGACGAACTTCGGCTCGCTGTTCAACAACGCGAACATCACCGTCTACCTTGGCGGCATCAAGGACGCGAAATTCCTCGGCGAGATCAGCCAGCTGGTGGGCCAGAGGGAGATCGTGCGAGGCAGCGTCAACATCGACGGCACCGGCCGGCGCAGCGTGAACAACTCGATCCAGAAGGAGAACATCCTCGACGTTTCCGACCTGACCGAATGGCCCGTCGGCCGCGCGCTGCTGCTTCGCATCCCAATCCCGGGCGCAGATCGTCAAGACCCTGCCATGGACGGGCAACAGGCAATGGGCCGACGCCCTGACGCAAGCCAAGGCGAAAGCCCGAGAAGAGCAGAGAAAGGCCGCATAATGAGCGAACACACCTCGAACACCACGTCCGGCCCTGATGGGGAGGAATGGGAGCGCGCGGTCGGTGCCGCCAAGACCCTGCTGTCATCGGACTGCGGATGGCTGGAACTGTTCACCCGCGCCATCCTGGAGGAGAAGGGCGTGCCTTACGGCAAGGGACTGCCCAACCCCGAAGCGCCGCACATCCCCGAGGACAAGGAGATCGAAGAGGAAACCATGCCGGGCCAAGGCGAGCCGACGCCGACCGCACCCGA
>ENA-OQKU01000042-OQKU01000042.1-human-gut-metagenome-genome-assembly--contig:-NODE-42-length-22784-cov-2.383899_pt1 | contig 22784 bp, 20 predicted proteins | sample MGYA00242807_ERZ504816 | MGnify/ENA primary metagenome ERZ504816 (study PRJEB26092, sample SAMD00036376) | human gut metagenome | host: Homo sapiens | study: EMG produced TPA metagenomics assembly of...
CCGACATCCACCTGGAGCGCGGCAACGGCAACCTCATCATGGCCCGCATCATCGACCGCCTGATGGTCGCCGGCGAGCCCGCCATCGTCAGCTTTAACGGCGGCACTAAGGACAACGCCATCAACCGTGAGTGCAAGGCCGAGCTGGTCTACACTGATCACGCTGCCGCCGAGGCCGCGGCCCAGATCGCAAAGGGCATCATTGCCGACGTCACTGCCGAGCTCGAGGTCTTTGACCCCGGCTTTACCTGCACCGTCGAGATTGCCGACGACGCCGAGGTCGAGGCCATGGATCAGAAGTCCGCGCTTGCCCTCATCCGCGCCCTGCGTCTTGCCCCTAACGGCGTGATTCGCCGCAACGTCGCCACCGACGGCTCCGTCGAGGTTTCCTCCAACATCGGTGTGGTTGCCACTTCTGACGACGAGGTCAAGATCATGCTGTCCCCGCGCTCCTCGATTACCTCGCTGCAGAACGAGTTCAAGGACCGCCTGCAGACGCTGGCCGATGTCCTGGGCTTCGACGCCAAGTTCGAGTTCGAGTATCCCGGCTGGAGCTATGCCGAGCATTCGCCGGTCCGCGACATCTTTGTCGAGAGCTATCGCGAGCTCTTTGGCTCCGAGCTGCGCATCGAGTCCATTCACGCCGGCCTTGAGTGCGGCCTGTTTGCCGAGGCCCTGCACGGCCTGGACGCCATCGCCGTGGGCCCGACGCTCTCCGATGTCCACACCCCGGACGAGAGCATGGAGCTCGCTTCTGCCGAGCGCTTCTACGAGCTGCTCATCGACGTCCTCAAGCGCCTTGCCGCGTAAAGGTCACGCCGGCAGCGGTCCGAGCCACGTGCTAGCGGATTGCAAATGACATTACGAGAGGGGACACCCGGTCTTTTGCGACAGGTGCCCCCTCTCTTCTTTTAAGAAATGGGAAATTGATTGGCGTCTAGCCCATATCCGCCTTGATGAGGTCGATGGTGCGCTGGCAGTTTTCGCGGACGGGGCCGAGCATATGCTCGCGCAGGTCCGCCATGCCGGGCAGGTCGGCATATTCGTCCATGACCTCTTCCATGCAAATGGGTACCTCGTAGGCGAGGTCCATCATGGCCGCAAAGCAAAACTTCTCGGATAGCCCGGCATCGGTAAGCGCCGCCTCCAGCGCGGGGTCGCCCATACCGTGGTATCGGCGGATAGCGCCTGGACCGATGCGTCCCACACGGTTTTCGCCGCCAACGCTCATGGCAAGGCGCGCTCGGGCGGCGCATGCGCTCATATGCCAAACCCGATGCGACATCGTACATTCGAGCCATCATGGCTGCGCCGTCGTTTCCAAGGAGCAGGGAATAGTTTTTCGCATGCGCATCCGGTGCGCCGATAATGGCGTTGAAGAACAGTATTTGCGTAAACAGATACAGGTTAAGTTGATGGTGGCTCGTATTTATGAGGAGCTCTTGAATGTCGCGGGTGGTCGGGCCGCCGTCTGCCGTGACTTTTGGCGGGCATCACCCCAAGTGCCTGGCAGAGGTCTTCTTGATGTAGACGCCTGATCGTTCCGTCTTCGACTTTCATGCGGTCATAGCGCTCAACAATGAGGGCAGGTTCGTCCTCAAACATACGATATTCGACGTTTGCCGTTGCGATACCGGCGCGCTGGGCGCTTTTCATGCAGACAAACTCATTGAGAGCCTCGAGTTTAAATCCGATAACGCCATTTTTGAAAATATGCGTCGTGGGCGAGGAGCCCACACATTCGCACCAGCGACCGTCTATGAGTGCGAGTGCGAACTTGCCCTGGTTGCCTCCAAGTGACCAACTTTCATCTAGACCCATCCACGATGCATCGCGGTCATCTCTGATCGACTTGAGACGCAGCGCAATCTCGTGATCGCCTATAGGGCGGTATTCGCTGGTGCGATGCAGGACGGCGTTGACGTCTTCTTCGGCACAAAACTGCACTCCACCCGGACAGTCAAGTCCGATATGGCTGAGTAGCGCAACGGCATTGTTGGGTCTAACGTCGAATTCGGCAGCAATCGCTTTTCGCTGATCCTCGCTGTCGGGTAGAAGGCCAAACAGGTACGGATTCATGACCTGTTGTCCGTATGTGCGATTCGATACGGGTATGTTGGTCGATAGGGCTGGCCCGTCATAGTCATGATCGTAGGTAAAGCTGATAAGACCGTTCTCATCTTGCGTGAGCGTTCCCGCAGGTACGCCGCAAATAATGGTCCGAAGTGATGTTCTGGCCATTGGCTATTTCCCGTCAGGCTTTGGTTGGACAGATGCGTTTGCGGCAATCGAGACTCCGAGATTGGACATGGCGAAATCTGCGAAGGTTTTGTCGTAGAGTTCAGACGTAAAGGGGGCGTCTGCAAGAACCGGAATGGCGGCGCAGCAACGGTAGCTATGAGAGGGACGTTGAGCGCGATGGCGTCTGGGGGTGCTGCGAGTTTGCAGATCGGCATGCGGAACGTTGGCTGATTGCTCGTTATTCGTTTTGACGATATCCCCTTGAGCGGCGAGCGCCAGTCCGAGAGCATTAAAGATCGCCAATAGCTTGTCGAGTCGAATGCCGGTGGCATCTCCCAGCTCGAGCGATGCGAGCAGGCGCTCCGAAACACCGGCTTTTTTAGCGAGGGTCGCACGGGTGATTCCCTGTGACTCGCGTGCCTGGCGCACGTAGATGCCAGCTTGGCGCGGCGTGGTGATGGGAAAGGTATCCACGGCAATCTCCTAACGTGCAGACTTTTGCATATCAGTATGACATGCAAAAGTCTGCACGAAAAGGCCTTATGCAAAACTCTGCATGAGACTTCCATGTTGACGTTGAACTTATGAGAGGTCGTTTTTTATATCGCGAGGATCCCCAGATGCTCAAGCAAGATCTTAAGTCCGATGAGGACGAGTACGACGCCACCCACGATGGTGGTCGGGTTTTTCGTAGCGCGCGCCAAAGGTGTGGCCGATCGCTACGCCGGCGACGGAGAAGATAAACGTTAGTCGACGCCGACTAAAGCGATACAGCGGGAACGATATCGACCGAGAGTGCCGCAAACGAGATGCCAACGGCTAGGGCGTCAATCGAGGTGGCAATGGCGAGAACCAGGTATTCTACCAGGTCAATCTTCTCGGCATTCTTGTTGTCGCCCTCGCCCTCGTCCTCATCCTCGGTAAAGGCTTCCCACAGCATTTTGCCGCCGATAAAGGCCAATAGGATAAAGGCGATCCAATGGTCGATGGGTCCGATGATGTCCATGAATTGACTGCCGAGCGCCCATCCGATTACGGGCATGCCGGCCTGAAAGCCGCCAAAGAACAGGCCGAGCACCGCGGCGACTTTAAGGTCGATCTTCTTCATGCCAAGGCCCTTGCAGATGGATACGGCAAAGGCGTCCATCGAAAGGCCAACGGCGAGCAGCACGAGCTCTGCGAGTCCCATAGTCTGGCTCCCTCTCTGCGGGCGAGCCCGATTACGCGACTACTCCCTCATTTATTATGAGACCCGATGCTACCACATGAGCAGTCAAAGGAGCCCCGTCCCAAATGAGCTACCTAAGCGGTGTTCGCTCATTCTGTAAGCATCGGATTTCGTGGCTGCTGCGGGGACAAACCGTGAGAAACTATTTAGCGTTTATGGAGCGTATACGATGGGAGCGATGCCTTGGATAAGAACGAGCTGCAAAAGCGTATGGAACAGGCTATTCGCCTGACTGCCCCCGGCCAGCCGATCCGCACCGCCCTCGACATGATCATTGCTGGTCACCTGGGCGCTCTTATTTGCGTCGGCGACACCGAAAACGTACTCGCTGCCGGTAACGACGGCTTCCCGCTCAACATTTCGTTTACCTCGAACCGCCTGTTCGAGCTTTCCAAGATGGACGGTGCCATCGTCATCGATGGCGACCTCACCCAGATCCTGCGCGCCAACTTCCACCTCAATCCCGATCCCTCGCTCGCCACGAGTGAAACGGGCATGCGTCACCGTACTGCCGCTCGCATGTCGGTGCTCACCGACGCCATCGTGATCTCGGTTTCGGCTCGTCGTGCCGTCGTCAACGTGTACGTCCACGGCAAGAGCTACGAGATCCAGCCCGTCACCACCATCATGAGCTCGGTCAACCAGCTCGTCGCCACGCTCCAGACTACCCGTCAGTCGCTCGATCGCTCCCTGCTGCGCCTGACGGCCCTCGAGCTCGACGACTACGTTACGCTCGCCGACATTACCGGTATTTTCTCGAGCTTCGAGATCATGCAGCAGGCAAAGACCGAGCTTAAGGATTGCATCGTCAAGCTGGGCAACCAGGGCAAGCTCGTGCAGATGCAGCTCGAGCAGCTCGCCGGCTCCAGCATGGATACCGAGTACGACCTGATGATTCGCGACTATGCGAGCGATTCCTCCGAGGCAAACGCCGAGAAGATCCGCGCCGAGCTTAGCCGCATGACGCCCAAGGACTTGTCCGACCCACAGCATGTGGCGGCGGTTCTGGGCTACGACGACCTGGACGAGGACTCCGTCATGACGCCGCTGGGCCTGCGCACGCTTTCGCGCGTCTCCGTCGTGCGCGACGGCGTGGCCGAGAAGATTGTCGACGAGTACGGCTCGCTGCAGGAACTCATGGACGACATCAGCGAAGATCCGGAGCGCCTGGGCGACTTTGGCGTTAACAACCCTGCCATTCTTGCGGACTCCCTGTACCGCATGAAGGGCACCAAACAGGGGAACGCATAATGGCGCCCGTATGCGCCGTGGTCGTTGCCGGTGGCAGCGGCCAGCGCTTTGGTAACCCCGGTGGCAAGCAGCTCGTCAACGTTGCGGGCCGTCCGCTTATGAGCTGGTCCATCCGCGCGTTTGATCGGAGCGATAAGGTCGGCCACATCGTGGTGGTGTGTCCTGCCGAGCGTCGTGCCGAGATGCGCCGCCTGGCCATCGACCCGTTTGACTATGACACGCCCATCAGTTTTGCCGATGCCGGCGATACCCGCCAGGACTCCACCCGTGCCGGCGTGCATGCGGTACCGGCGGGTTTCGAATATGTCGCCATCCACGACGGCGCCCGTCCGCTCATCACGACCGAGGCCATCGATCATGCGATCGACGTGCTTGTGGGCGACCGCTCGCTCGACGGTGTCGTGTGCGGTCAACCCGCGATCGACACGCTCAAGATCGTTGACGGCGATAACATCGTCGAGACGCCGCCGCGTGAGCTTTATTGGGCTGCGCAGACGCCGCAGATCTTTAGCGTCGATGCTATGAAGCGCGCCCACGCTGCAGCCATTGCCGAGGGCTTTATCGGCACCGATGATTCTTCGCTGGTTGAGCGCATGGGAGGACGCGTTCGCTGCGTCCAGAGCCCACGCGACAACCTTAAGGTGACGGTGCCCGAGGACCTGCGTCCCGTAACCGCGATTCTGCTCGGCCGCATGGCCGAGGGAGAGGACCTTCCCCATGTTCAGTAACCTGCGCATTGGCCATGGCTACGACGTTCACCGCCTGGTGGAGGGGCGTCGATGTATTATCGGCGGGGTTGACATTCCCTACGAGCGCGGTCTGCTGGGACACTCGGATGCCGATGTGCTCGCGCACGCGTTGGCCGACGCCATTCTGGGCGCCTGCCGCGGGGGAGACATCGGCAAACTGTTCCCCGACACCGATCCCGCCTACGAGGGCGCCGATTCGATGGTGCTGCTTGCCCGTGTGATGGACTATGCGCGCGAGCTGGGCTTTGAGTTTGTCGATGCCGACTGCACCATTGCCTGCCAGCAGCCCAAGATCACCCCACACCGCGATGCCATGCGCGCCAACCTGGCCCATGCTCTGGGCGTTGACGTCGAAAACGTGGGCGTCGCCGCCACTACGACCGAAAAGCTCGGTTGGGAAGGCCAAGGCGAGGGAATTGGCGCCTGGGCCGTCTGCCTGCTACAGAAAACCGTTAAGGAGTAACGAATGCGTATCTACAACAGCGCTACCCATAAAAAGGAAGAGTTCCAGCCCATCGAGTCCGGCAAGGTCCGCATGTACGTGTGCGGCCCCACGGTCTATGACAACATCCACATCGGCAATGCCCGCACGTTCATCAGCTTTGATGTGATTCGTCGCTGGCTCATCGCGAGTGGCTACGAGGTCACGTTCGCCCAGAACCTCACCGATGTCGACGACAAGATCATCAAGCGCGCCAACGAGCAAGGCCGTACGGCTGCCGAGGTCGCGACGGAGTTCTCCGACAAGTTCATCGGCGTCATGCGCGCTGCCAACGTGCTCGATCCCGATGTGCGTCCCCGCGCCACCAAGGAGATTGGCCCCATGATCGCCATGATCAAGACGCTTATCGAGCAGGGCCACGCTTACGCAGCCGATAACGGCGATGTGTACTTTGCCGTGCGCAGCGATCCCAACTACGGCCAGGTCTCGGGCCGCAACATCGATGACCTTATGGTGGGTGCGCGCATCGAGGAGAACGAGGACAAGAACGACCCGCTCGACTTTGCCCTGTGGAAGGCCGCCAAGCCCGGCGAGCCCAGCTGGCCGAGCCCCTGGGGCGAGGGCCGTCCCGGCTGGCACACCGAGTGCGCCGCCATGGTGCACCGCTACCTGGGCACCCCGATCGACATCCACGGCGGTGGCTCCGACCTTGCCTTCCCGCATCACGAGAACGAGTGCGCTCAGGCTACCTGCGCCTGGCACCAGGGCTTCTCCAACACCTGGATGCACACGGGCATGCTACTGGTCGACGGCGAGAAGATGTCCAAGTCGCTCGGTAACTTCTTTACACTGGCCGAGGTCCTCGAGCAGCACTCTGCCGCGGCCCTGCGCTTACTGATGCTGCAGACGAGCTATCGCTCACCGCTCGACTTCTCTTGGGAGCGCTTGGAGGGTGCCGAGAACTCGCTCACGCGTATCGCCGGCACGGTCGAGAACCTGCGCTGGGCTGCAAGCCACGCGACCGCCGACGCCGATGAGGCTGCCGCCGAGGAGTTTGCCGCCAAGGCCGCCGAGACCCGTGCCGCCTTTAAGGAGTGCATGGACGACGACTTTAACACCGCCGGTGCCATGGGTGCCGTCTTTGGCTTTGTGACCGAGTGCAACCAGTATTTGGAGCATGCGGGCGATGCTGCCGACAAGGCCGCAGCCCTGGCTGCCGCCGATACGCTGACCGAGTTGCTCGATACGTTTGGCGTTGAGCTTCCCGAGCCCAAGGTCGAGTTGCCGCTGGGCCTGCTGGGCGTTGCCGCCGGTCTGGTTGCCTACACTGGTGACGATGTGGACGAGGCTGCTGCCAAGATTCTCGAGGCTCGCGCCGAGGCCCGTGCTGCCAAGAACTGGGACCTAGCAGACGCCATCCGCGACCAGCTTAAGGACCTCGGGCTGACGATCGAGGATACGGCCGCCGGCACCCGTATTAAGACTCTCTAGTATTTGTCGACCGTTCGAGGTGCGGCAGATTGCCTTGAAAGAGGAGGGCATAGACCTGGTGGTCATGCCCGACGATTGAAAGGCAAGGTGCCGTGGCTCGGACGGTCGATTCTTGTTTGTTATCTATTTAAGGAGGTCGCTTTATGGCCGACAATCGCAAGCGCGCGTCTCGTGGCGGCAAGCAGGCTGCTTCTGGCTCGCGTCCGATTCGCCGTAATGACCGCGCTGCCGCTCCCAAGGGTCAGCGCGATCGTACCCAGGCCGCACGTCCGCAGCGCGATCGCAACCGCGACGCTGTCCAGGCTCCCAAGGGCGAGTTTATCGAAGGCCGTCGTGCTGCCGCCGAGGCGCTGCGCACTGGTTTTCCCATCAAGTGCGCGCTCATTGCCGAGGGCGGGGAGCGCGATGCCGCCCTGTCGCGTCTGGTCGATGACCTCAACGCCGCGGGCGTCCGCATTAAGTATGTGCCGCGTGCACAGCTCGATGTGCTGTCGAGCCATGGCGCTCACCAGGGCATCGCGCTCGAGGTTGGCAACTTCCCCTATGCCGATGTCGCCGATATCCTCGACCGCGCAGGCGAGGGTCCGGCACTTGTCGTGGTGCTCGACCATGTGACTGACGACGGCAACTTTGGCGCCATCGTGCGCTCCGCCGAGGTCGTGGGCGCCGCGGGCGTCGTCATCGCCAACAAGCGTGCCGCCGGCGTGACCGTGGGCAGCTACAAAACCTCAGCCGGTGCCGTCATGCACCTGCCCATCGCGCAGGTTCCCAATATCGCCCGTGCGCTCGATGACCTCAAGGCCGCTGGCTTTTGGGTGGGCGGTGCCTCCGAGCACGCCGAAGGCAGCTGTTGGGATGCTCCCTTCGAGGGCCGTGTGGCGCTCGTCATGGGCTCCGAGGGCGACGGCATCTCGCGCCTGGTGCTCGAGAAATGCGACTTTTTGACCAAGCTTCCCCAGCGTGGCATGACCGAGAGCCTCAATGTTGCTCAGGCGACCACGGCGCTGTGCTTTGAGTGGCTGCGCCGCAACGCCGGCGAGCTCGTGGGGGAGGAGTAACACATGTCCAAGAAGAACCGCGCCAAGTCCAAGGCCAAGCGCTTTGGCGAAGGCTCGGCCAAGCCGATTGTCTCGGCCGCGACCTACGGCGTGGGCGGCAATGCGTTTGCGCAGGCCATCGCCGATCCGGTCTCGACGGTGCACTCCAATAAGCCCGAGCTTTTAGTGGTCGACGGCTACAACGTGATCCACTGCACGCCGCGCTACGAAAAGCTCGTATACGACCATTCCGACGATCCGTATTCCAGCGACGTTCACGATATGGCGCGCACCGCCCTCATCAACGATGTCGCCGCGTTTGCCCAGGGCCGCTACGAGGCTGTGATCGTGTTCGACGGCGCGGGCAATATCTCCAGCGAGCGCCCCAACCTGCCGGCCCGCGGCGTGCGCATCGAGTTTTCGCCGACGGGCGTATCGGCCGATACCGTGGTGCAGAAGCTCTGCATCGAGGCGCGCGAGGAAGGCCGCGCGTGTTCCGTAGTATCGAGTGACGGCACAATCCAGGCCGTCGTCATGGGCAAAGGCGTTACGCGCATCTCGAGCCGCATGCTGGTGGACGAGATCAAGCAGATCGACAAGGACGTGCACGAGGCTGAGGAAGCCCCGCAGATCAAGATGACTCTGGGCAGTCGCCTGAGCCCCGATGCCCTGGCAAAGCTCAAAGCCCTGCGCGGGAGGTAGGGGAGTTGGTGGGGCGATGCTGTCTCGCTAACTCCATTCAGCGATGTCGATCATTCTTTCGAGGCGCCATGTTAGCGCCTCTTTTAGATAAGGCAGTCTCGCTGTAAGAGCGTCGTTTTTGGATAGGATTTCGATTGCCTCGTCAACGAAACCCTCGAGCTTGTCGTCGTCAAACCAGCTCATATCCTCAACAAGCAGCATTTGTTTTGCGGGGCTTGAATGAAACTGCGCGCTGGTAAAACTGTGCTCTCCTGCCTTAAGCTCCTCTAGAGAAATGTTGCACCAGAGCGATGAGCCCGAATCGAAGATGGGGGCAGGTCTGCAAGCTAGCGTGTTGACGTTTCGCACAATGCCAAAGTTACGCCAATGACGGTCATAGTTGGCGATGATGTCGTCGCACACGATCATGCGGTCAAGGGCATCCTTGACGCCTGTTACCCCGAGTTTCTCGCAGTTTGCTACATATCGCTCGTAGTCGGTTAGTCTTTCATCTGCGTTTGCGTACTGATTTACATAGAACGCAGGGACATACTCTTCTTCATCAGTTAAGAAGACATCGCATATGCTCAGGGCGGAAGTGCCCGTGCCCTCGAGCGAGTAAGGCACATAATCGCAGGCGTTTAGGATGCGACGATGGAGCGCGGTCGCTACCAGCTCGTTATATGGTTCTTGGTTTAGGTGCGCTCCTGCCTTATGCAGAATTCGACGCCCGCCCTCGCATGTCCAATACTTCTGAAGGTTGCCGTCCGAGGTGTTATCGGGCTTTGCGGCGGCTGCTTTGCCCTCTGGGGCGAAGGGTGCGATGGACAGAGAGACGTCGTCAAAAGCATTATTGAAGAAGTTAATATCCTCCCACGCGAGACCGGAATCTTGGGGTTTAATCCAATACTGGTCGGATAGGGAGAGGCCGAGATTTCGCTGGATGAGTTCGTCGGGAACATCGACTGCTGCTTCTGCCAACAGGGATGCAAGCCCAATGCGTGCGAGCGGGATACCGCGGCCTCGCCACCAAATGCGGAAAGAGTCGAGCGACACGGGACTATTGGGGCCAAGTACTCCAATAGGGGCGTGGGTGTAATCGATGTCGGCACCGATGTGGGTAAAGTCTTTTCGCGATGTGCTGTAGACCAGCTGGGCGACTTCGTGCGTGCGGTTCATGAGGGTAAACGTAATCTCGCTTTTTCCATGGCCTCGACGGGGGCGTCCTCCCGTTTTGGTCACGGAGCGGAGTCGTGCATTGACGCTGTCTTTATCGATGAGCCATACACCAGAAGCCTTGCGTGCCTCAAGTGCTCCGCTTTTTATGAGCTCTTGCACCCTGCGCGGGGTGATGTCGAGTAGCTCTGCAGCTTCCTTCGTGGTCAACATCGCGAAACCCTTCGCCAGAACGAATAGTTTTATCTTCTTCATTGTAATAAAAACTATTCGTTCTGGCGAATAGTTTTTGAGATGTGGTCGGTCAAAGGGCCTGTTGCGCCTCGTCCGCAATTCCTTTATTCTAAACAGGCTTCGCGCGAAAGCGCCAAGTGTGCCAGTGTGGCGCAACGGTAGCGCAACTGATTTGTAATCAGTGGGTTGCAGGTTCGATTCCTGTCACTGGCTCCATGAGAGTTTCGGGTTCTGTTCCCTTGTGGGACAGGGCCCGTTTCTTGTATGTGCCGGAATCGAACCTCCGAGGGCGCGAGCGTCAAGCGAACGCGGAGCGTTCGTAGCGAGCGGGCAAGGATGCCGGCAGGCATCCGAAGCCGGAGCGGATACGCGAAGCGAATACGCGGACTTCCTGTCACTGGCTCCATGAGTTTTCGCAGGTCGGGGGCCGTATGGCTCCCGATGTTGCATTTTCATGCAACAGTTCATGCAACAAAAATGCAACAATTAAATCTGAAAGTGCACTTGTGTGTTTTGCAACCGATGCTCATTGTCAATAAACGCGTGCAATGAAGCGGGAAAAGCCAAGCTTACAGTTGCTGTCTCCATTAGAGTTTTGGGCTTTGTGTCTCCAACTGGGATAGAGTGGAAAGTGACCAGGGCGCTGAGAGCTCCGATGTTGCTTCTCGAAAGATCGCACGCCGTGCACGGCTCTCTTTCCTGTAGCCCATGGGTATTACTATAGTCTAGATTTAATTCGGCGCGAGAAGTCAAGAGCGACAAGGATTTCCCGTCGTTTGTGAGCAAGGCGATTGAAAGGACCCATGATGATTAATAGCGTAGAGGATCCAACGGTTGCCAATATTTTGTCGACCGATATGCTAAAAATCTATGACATTCCTCGTTACCAGCGCGAATATACTTGGAATCAGCGCGACTGGGCGAATCTCTATGACGATATCACCCAAACGACGCCGGCTACTTTCTGGGCTCGTTTATTGTCGTGAACGGGACTGTGAATTCCAAGATGGATACCATTCACTATGAAGTTATCGATGGCCAACAACGCCTGACGACGCTCAGCCTTCTCCTTGCCGCCCTCTATACTCGCATCATGGAGCATAAGGATTCTATCGATGACGACATGATGTTGGACGATATCCGACCCCTGCGCAATCGTCTGATCTTGAAATCTGACAAGTCAATGACGCGCGTTATTCCTCAGGTTCAGAATCATAATCTTGAGGATTACCGCTGGATCTTGAAGGAACATATCGGCCTAGATGCGGTTATGCAAAAGCCGAAGTTCCTTGGTCTGAGAAAGATGTCTAAGGCATTCAACTACTTTTACGATCGACTGGGTGAGGACGTTGGAGGCAGGGACGGAATCGAGTGCGTTCGCTGCCTCCTTGATATCTGCAGGCTGGTGTGCTCGGCGGTCGTGGTCCAGATTACCGTAGATAGCCATGCTGACGCCTACACCTTGTTCGCGTCCCTTAACAACCGCGGTGTTCCCTTGAGCGCCGTCGACCTTATCAAGAACATGCTTCTCGGCAAGGTTGCCGGGGTGGATGACGGACAGCTCGACTATTACTTTGAACGCTGGCAGGAAGTGCTCCACAATCTCGGCGATGACTACAAGACGCAGGAGCGCTTCTTCCGCCAGAACTACGATGCCTTCCGCCGGGAGGTGAACTAAGCCATTTATCGGCGAATCTGGCTCCCAACTCCCCCTCGGTTCCGTTAGCCACGCGTTCCAACCTTCTGAAAATCTACGAGAAGCGGATGGAAGCCGATGACGGCGCCCTTAAGGTGTTGGACGAGCTGACCGAGAATTCCGCACTCTACTCGAAGATCATTGGACTCGATCAAGAGGGCCCGGATTCCGAGCTTTCGGATCAGCTTTTGGAGCTTTCGAGAGCGCAGGGCGTCGCATCTTACCTGATGCTGCTGTTCCTCTTCAAGAAGCAGAACCAGTTGGAGCTAAAAGATGAAACCCTGCGCTTCTGTTAAGCTCCTCGTCTGCTTCTTTGTCCGACGCAACCTCACCGATACGCCTCCCACACGTGACCTTGAGAGGCTCTTCATCAGTATTTGTGAGAGCCTCGAAAGCGAGGGTCTCAAGGGCATTGCGGCCGCGGAGTACATCAAGAAGCGCCTCGTCGACGTGTCTGCCAGTGACGCTTCCTTCAAAGAACGTCTTGAGGGGCCGATTTACGACGTCAATCCCGATATGACGCGCTACATCCTTACTGTTATCGCATCTCCGAGCGTTACGAAAGAGATGAAGTCACTTTGGGAACGATACGCCTCCGGAAACTACGTCTGGACAATCGAGCACATCTTCCCTCAGGGCAAGAACATTCCAGATGAATGGGTGAAGATGGTTGCGGACGGCGACATGTCTAAGGCGATTGAGGTGCAGGAGAAACAGGTCCACACGCTTGGAAATCTAACCATCACCGGGTATAACTCAAAGCTGAGCAACATGCCCTTTGTGACCAAGCGAGACCGCAAGGATGTCAACGGGGCGAATGTCGGATACCGCAACGGGTTGAACCTGAACGACGAGTTGGTAAACACGGATACCTGGACCAGCGAGCAGATTCAAGAGCGCACAGACAAGCTCGTTGGACTAACTTTGAAAGCTTTTTGACTTTGACGAGATTGAGTTCTAGTGACCGCCAGCAATATCTTGGGGACATTCAGTCCAAACGATTCAATCTTGATCTGTAACATCTAGACCGTTATTTCTCTTCAAGCTGTTACAGATTGAGATGTTAAGACGGGTTGGCGGGTAATATCTCGATCTGTAACACGAAGGGGCGGAAAACCGTTCGTACTGTTACAGAATGAGACGTAAGCCAGAGTCTCTGCGAAACATCTCGATCTTAACAGATAGGGGAGAAAATGTTCTCTAAATGTTACAGATAGAGACAAAGGCGGGAGCGGGCCCAGCCGTTTACCTTGAGCGTGGATTTCTGGACGTACGAGCGTGGAAAATCTACCGCCTAATGAATGAGCGTGGATAATCTGCCACTTTGGGTTCGAAGCCGTGCTAAAAGAGGGAGATTATCCACGCTCGATTTCAAACGGGAGAAAATCCACGCTCGTTCGTGCCGGAAAAGTCCGATCGCGACCTATGTAATAGTGCAAGAGGGTCGTTATCGAAGGCCGATGCTGTAGGCGTACTCCACCGTGCCAAAGTGTTCCCTTGGGAAATGTCACCAGCGTAGCGAAATCCACCGTCCTTCATATCTAAACTCAACAAAAACGCAGGTCAAAGGCATATAGATACGCCCGGAACCGTGTATCTAGAGGTTTTCGTTGACAGCCCCCAAGGTTGCATCGTATTATCTTTTTCGTTCGCGGGGGCGGCGGTCCAAAAGACCAAAGGACCTGCGGATACTTGAACGATTGGGAGTTTGCCCGAGTGGTTAATGGGGACGGGCTGTAAACCCGTTGGCTCTGCCTACATAGGTTCGAATCCTATAGCTCCCACCCGTCAAGTGCCTGTATAGCTCAGTCGGTAGAGCACTTCGTTGGTAACGAAGAGGTCACCAGTTCAAGTCTGGTTGCAGGCTCCATCCGGCGGTGTAGCTCAGTTGGTTAGAGCACACGGTTCATACCCGTGGCGTCACTGGTTCGAATCCAGTCACCGCTACCATAGGTAACACGGTGGCTTCTCAATAGTATGTTGAGAGGCCACTATGGTATAAAGGCAAAGTCCCGTCCGGGGACGACCTGTTAAGAGGAGGGCTTTATGGCCAAAGAGAAGTTTGAGCGCACTAAGCCGCATGTTAACATCGGCACCATTGGTCACGTCGACCACGGCAAGACCACGCTGACCGCCGCCATCACCAAGGTTCTCTCTGAGACCGAGGGCTGCAAGGCTGACTTCACTGCGTTCGAGAACATCGACAAGGCTCCCGAGGAGCGCGAGCGCGGCATTACGATCTCCGTCTCCCACGTTGAGTACGAGACTGCTGCCCGTCACTACGCTCACGTTGACTGCCCGGGCCACGCTGACTACGTCAAGAACATGATCTCCGGCGCTGCTCAGATGGACGGCGCTATCCTGGTCATCGCCGCTACCGACGGCCCAATGGCTCAGACTCGCGAGCACATCCTGCTCGCCCGTCAGGTCGGCGTTCCCTACATCGTCGTCTTCCTGAACAAGTGCGACATGGTCGACGATGACGAGCTCATCGACCTCGTCGAGATGGAGACCCGTGAGCTCCTCTCCGAGTACGATTTCCCCGGCGACGATATCCCCGTCATCCGCGGTTCCGCTCTGGGCGCTCTCGAGGGCGACGCCAAGTGGATGGACGCTATCCGCGAGCTCATGAAGGCCGTCGACGAGTACATCCCGACGCCTGCTCGTAACAACGACCTCCCCTTCCTGATGGCCGTTGAGGACGTTATGACCATCTCCGGCCGTGGTACCGTTGCTACCGGCCGTGTCGAGCGCGGTGAGCTCAAGCTCAACGAGCCCGTCGAGATCGTCGGCATCAAGGATACCCAGAACACCGTCGTTACCGGTATCGAGATGTTCCGTAAGTCCATGGACTTCTGCGAGGCTGGTGACAACGTCGGTCTGCTGCTCCGCGGCATCAAGCGCGAGGACATCGAGCGCGGCCAGGTTCTCTGCAAGCCCGGTTCGGTTACCCCGCACACCAAGTTCACCGGTGAGATCTACGTTCTGACCAAGGAGGAGGGCGGCCGTCATACCCCGTTCTTCGATGGTTATCGTCCTCAGTTCTACTTCCGTACCACCGACGTTACCGGTACGGTCAAGCTCCCCGAGGGCACCGAGATGGCTATGCCTGGTGACCACATCACCATCGAGGGCGACCTCATCCACCCGATCGCCATGGAGGAGGGCCTGCGCTTCGCTATCCGCGAGGGTGGCCACACCGTCGGTTCGGGCATCGTCTCCACGATCATTGAGTAAATTAGCTCTTTGATATAGCTGACTTAGAGAACCCGGCACTTATTTGGGTGCCGGGTTCTTTTCTGCAATGGATATTGAGCCGTTGCTGGTGTCGAGAGGATCGATAATGGTCCTGGATGCACCGTCGATTAGATCTCGATGGCTTCATTGATGTGTTCCAAATATGAATGGATCCAGCGAGAACCAATTGATTCGAGGTTTTCATTGACAGCACTTACGTAGAGCTGATAAAGTACCAACTCGTGCCCGTACGGGGCGGAAATGAAAGGTTCAGGATAAATGCGTACTCTAGTTACTCTTGCGTGCACTGAGTGCAAGCGCCGCAACTATACGACCACCAAGAACAAGTCGAACATGCCTGATCGTATGGAGATCAAGAAGTATTGCCCCTGGTGCCGTCACCACACGCTGCACAAAGAGACTCGCTAGTCTCTAGTCACATACGCCAGTAGTTCAATTGGTAGAGCATCGGTCTCCAAAACCGAGTGTTGAGGGTTCGAGTCCTTCCTGGCGTGCCAGTCATTATTCCGTAAGCTCCCAATTGGGGGCTTACGGTTTACTCATGTATAAGCGCATTGCGCGGAGGTAACCCAAATGGCCAACAAGAAGAACAAGAAGAAGGCTCAGCAGCCGGCACCTGCCAACAACGCTGCCGCCAACTCCAAGGTTGAGGCCAAGAAGGCCGTTGCCAAGAAGAACGAGAAGGCTGCGAAGTCCAAGAAGAACGAGAAGCCTGGTTTCTTCGCCCGCACCAAGAAGTATTTCGCTTCGGTGAAGTCCGAGATGAAGCGTGTCACGTGGCCCGATAAGAAGGAGCTCGTGAACTACTCGGTCGTCGTTTGCGCTTCTCTGATCGTCGTCGGCGTCGTCATCGCTCTGCTCGATGCTGGCTTTGGCGAGGCTCTTGCTCTGTTCTCTGGATTGAGGGGCTAAACCATGTCTAAGCGTTGGTACGTCGTTCACACTTACTCTGGATACGAGAACCGCGTTAAGTCCGATCTCGAGCATCGCATCGAGACCATGGGCATGCAGGACCGTATCTTTGATATCGAGATTCCTATGGAGCGCGTCACCGAGATCAAAGAGGGTGGCAAGCGCGAGACCAAGGATTCCAAGATCTTTCCGGGTTATGTCCTGGTTCGCATGGAGATGGATGACGATGCGTGGACGTGTGTTCGCAACACGCCCGGTGTCACCGGTTTCCTGGGCGGCAATGGCAAGCCCGCTCCGCTTTCCCGCGACGAGTACAATAAGATGACTCGTCGTCCCGGTAAGGGCGATTCGCCCAAGCGCACCTCGGTTGATATTGAGGTCGGCACGTCCGTCCGCGTCACTGATGGCCCGCTTACCGACTTCGATGGCAAGGTCTCCGAGGTTAACACCGAGGCAGGCAAGCTGAAGGTCACCCTGATGATCTTTGGCCGTGAGACGCCGGTCGAGCTCGACTTTAACCAGGTCGCTGTCATCGCTTAAGTTTTCGTCCGTTCGCGCGAGCGTGCTTCTTCTGTGACTGCTCATCTCAGGAGTGCTTCTAACACGTGCGTGCTTACGATATAGCAAGTACTTCACACTCGTGATTCGAAAGGAATGACCATGGCTGAGAAGAAGGTTGCCAACGTCATTAAGCTCCAGATTCCTGCTGGTGCAGCTAACCCCGCTCCTCCCGTCGGCCCCGCCCTGGGCGCAGCTGGCGTGAACATCATGCAGTTCTGCCAGGCCTTTAACGCCGAGACGCAGGACAAGAAGGGCGACATCATCCCCGTTGAGATCACTGTCTTCGAGGATAAGTCCTTCTCCTTCATCACCAAGACCCCGCCGGCGGCTCACCTCATCAAGAAGGAGTTGAACCTCAAGTCTGGTTCCGCTAAGCCCCAGGCCGACAAGGTTGGTCAGCTCTCCCAGGAGCAGCTCACCAAGATCGCCGAGATCAAGATGCCGGACCTCAATGCCAACGACATTGACGCCGCCAAGAAGATCATCGCCGGTACCGCCCGTTCCATGGGTGTCACCATCGCTGAGTAGCGATTTCTTTTGGTAACGACGGGTGCTCCAACCGGGGCGCCCGTTTAATGTGTGCAATAGGGCACACGATACGATGTGGGAGGGCACGCGCCCGTTTAACCACAGGAGGTAATGCACATGGCTAAGCATGGTAAGAGCTATAACGCCGCTGCCGAGAAGATCGACCGCGCCACGCTCTACACCCCCCTTCAGGCTGCCAAGCTCATCAAGGAGCTCGACACCGCCAAGTTCGACGAGACCGTCGAGGCCCACTTCCGTCTGGGCGTCGATACTCGTAAGGCCGACCAGAACATCCGCGGCTCCATCTCCCTGCCCCACGGCACCGGCAAGACCATTCGTGTTGCCGTCTTCGCCGAGGGCGAGAAGGCCCGCGAGGCCGAGGCTGCCGGCGCCGACATCATCGGTTCCGACGAGCTCGTCGCCCAGATCCAGAAGGGCGAGATCAACTTCGACGCCGCTATCGCTACGCCGAACATGATGGCCAAGGTTGGCCGCATCGGTAAGATCCTTGGTCCCCGTGGCCTCATGCCGAACCCTAAGCTCGGTACCGTGACCATGGACGTCGCCAAGATGGTCTCCGAGCTCAAGGCCGGCCGCGTTGAGTATCGCGCCGACCGCTACGGCATCTGCCACGTGCCCCTGGGCAAGAAGTCCTTCTCCGAGCAGCAGCTCGTCGAGAACTACGCTGCCCTGTACACCGAGATCCTGCGCGTCAAGCCCGCTTCTGCTAAGGGCAAGTACGTTAAGTCCATCTCCGTGTCTTCCACCATGGGCCCTGGCGTCAAGGTCGATCCCGCTATCCAGCGTGACTTCCTGGCTGAGTAACTAACGGTTACTGCCTGAGCAAAGCAAGCATTGCTAAAGAAACCCGGTTCTGTCTCGTGCAGGACCGGGTTTCTTGCTATCGCGTTAAAACCACCTTAAAGGGGACAGTGCCCCCTTTAAGGTGGTTACCAGGGTGTTCTAGCGGTTGAGGACTCGATAGCCTCGTGGCGCTTGAGTTCGCGACGCATGGTTTGCGAATTGAGCCAGGCTGCCTGCCAGCCACGGATGGGGTAGCGCGCTTCGTCCAGCTCAAACTGCGTATAGCCGCAGGCGTTGATGATCGTTGCCCCGCATGCGTGCTGACGCTCACGTTGAAAGTCGCGACCATAGCATTGGTGCACATGCCCGTGCACCATGTAGTCAGGATTCCAGGACTCGAGCGCTGTGTTAAAGCATTCGAATCCTCGATGTGGCAGATCGTCCAGATCGCCCACGCCGGCGGCGGGCGCATGGGTGAGCAATATGTCGCAGCCGCCGACCATCTTCACTTTGCGGGACAGCTTTCGCACGCGCTTGGCCATCTCGCGCTCGGTGTACATGTTGGCGCCATCTCGGTAGCGCATGGAGCCGCCAAGCCCCGCAATGCGGACGCCGCGATACACGTACACGGTGTCTTCGACACAGATACAGCCGCCCGGTGCATGACGTGCGTAGCGGTCATCGTGATTGCCGCGTACGTAGATGAGCGGTTTGTTGATGACCGTGACCAAAAACTCAAGATAGTCCGGGTCCAGATCGCCAGCGGACAAAATCAGGTCGACACCCTCAAAGCGTTCTTTGCGAAAACACTCCCAAAGGCATCGTTCTTCGGTATCGGCTATGGCAAGGATTTTCATAGGGCGCGGACCTTCGACTCATCGTCGGGCTGCGGAATGGTGCCCACCACGTTGTCTGCCAGCCAGTCCATCTCGACGATTTGCGTGCTCGGCAGTGGGGGAAAGCCTTCTATCTGCACCACGCCGTCTTGGCTATGGAGCTCGCCGCCAAATGGATTGATGGAGCCCTCGACAATGCCATTGCGCAGTAGCTGAACGAGCTTGCGCGTCTGATAGGGCAGGCCTGGAGCGTAGCGAATATCGATAACGCCCGAACTCATGCCATACCAGTAGTTGACGGCGCGAACCTGGCTGTCGTCACTGGTCTCATCCCAGGTGCCATGCAGCAGGCTTCGCACGATAAGCTCGTAGTAACGGCCCCAGTTCCATACCGGCATGGCAATGCCGGCAACCTTGCCATCGACCAAGCGGTGGAGTCCGTAGGCTGTGGGGTCTTCGAGCGGCTTTGACATGTCGGCGCCGGACATGACGCTTACACCTTCGCGGCGCATGGCGTCGGCAAGGCCTCCGGCGGGCACATCGCCCCAGGTCAGGATAATTTGCGCGCGGGGGTCGAGCAGCGAGGCGCCAATCGCAAAGGCGTTGATCTCGCTGAGTGCGCCCGAGGCGAAGACCGACGCGTGGTAACCGATGCGGTGGTTGTCCGCCATGCTGGCCGCAAGGGCGCCCAGCAGAAATTTTGCCTCGTACATCTTTCCAAAATACGAGCGCACGCTTTGATGGGGAAGGCCGATAGAGCAGTTGAGGAACCGCAACCGGGGATACTCAACGGCTGCCCTGAGCGCGTATTCCATCAGGCGGTGCGAGGTCGAGAAGATGACGCTGTCTCCATGTTTGACAGCCGTTTCCACGGCGGCGTAGAACACGTCCGGATCGTGGCAGTCCTCGAACGCCTCGGTGCGCACGATACCGCCAAAGTGCTCATCGAGATACTGACGCCCTTGGTCGTGCAGGCTGTCCCAGCTCGACGTTGCGCAGGGGAATTCATGGATAAAGGCGATGCGCAGGGGGTTGGCCGCCGAATAGACGGTCTTGCCCATAAAGAAGTTGAGCACGCCGGAGGTGGACTTGGCGGGCGACTCTTCCTCATCGACGCTCGGCGCTTCGACAAGATCGACCTTGTCCTCGTTATTTTGCCGGCAATGACCAGCTCACGCCAAATCTTACACAGGCGGTTTACGACGATATCCGTTGGCGTATCCAGCAGGCGGTCCTGGTTGTACACATTGAGGTAGACGAGCATGGCGTCGGCGGGCGTAATGTCCAGGTGGTCGCCGCCCGCGCGAAGGTAGGCGCGCTTAAAGAGCAGGAAGGTGTGGCGCAGGTAGTCGACCTTTTTTTGCGGCCATTTTTCGATAAGGTTCTCGACCGAGTATCTTGGCGAGCGTTTCGTAGCTTCCCTCACGCGAGAACTCGATCTCGTATAGGGGGCAGACGCGCCAAAACGCGCAGAACTCACCGTATAGGCGGCTTTCGACGGAATCCCATGTGCCGGGGTAGAGACGGGTAATCTTGGCAGAAACCGTCGGGGCGTCCAAGAATTTGAGGACACTGACGCGTTTGTTGCCCTCTTGGACGTAAAACCGATGCATGAACTCGGTGACGATGACGGGATCGCGATAGCCCTCGGTCACTTGGATGTCGTAGAGGTTGGACCACTTGCGGGCGAACTCGGTGCTAAACGGCAGCAAGGGCATAAAGTTGCACGAAAAGGCGGACTGACGGCCCTTGGTAACCGTGCCGACGACCATTTCGAGCGGAATGTCTCTCAGACCGACATTCTCTCGCTGGCCTAAGGGAAGCTGGGCAACCAAGCTATCGAGGTCCGTGAGGTACGGATGCTCGCTTTGGCTAATGGCGCGTCGACGTCCTTGCTCGCCGCGCTTGCGTGCTTGACGATAGGCCTCTTCCATAGTTTTGCTCCCTTAGTCGTTTAAACAACTATATGAACCATGGTATCACGAATGAAAACCACCACAAAGGTGCCTGTCCCCTTTGTGGTGGTTTAGGCGATGATGGGGGCGATGGCGCGGATGCAGGCGTCGGCCGCCGTAAAGGTGGTGCTGTCGTCGCTGACGATAAAGATGATTTTGCCCTTAATGCCAAAGTCGCCGATCTCGCTAAATAGCACGTAGGGTTCCTTGTCAAAGCCTGAGATGGGAAGCACGGCGGCCTTGGTGGCGCTGGTCAGCTCGTCTGCCAGCGCGTCGAGCGAGGCCCATTTGGAGGGGTCTTTGACCGCGACGGGGACGGCCACGCGCCCAAAGGGCATCAAATGCACGAGTGTGTTCTTGGAAATGTTGGAGTTGGGGACGATGACGGTCTGCCCGCAGGCATCTTCGATGGTCGTGTGGCGCCAAGTGATGTCCTGGACCACGCCCGACACGCCGCCGACCTCGATATTGTCGCCGGGCTTGATAATGCCCATAAAGGTCACCTGCATGCCGCCGATAAGGTTTGATAGCGTGTCCTGAAAGCCGAGCGAGATGGCGATGCCGCCGACGCCAAGAGCGGCGACGAGCGCGTTTGCGTTAATGCCAAAGCAGTTGTCGAGGATAAAGCTGCCGCCGATCATCCAGATGACGGCGCGTGTGATGTTGATGAAGATGCTCGATGCTGGGAGCGGGTTATCATCGCGGTTAAGCAGGTGGTGCAGGGTCTTGGACGCGATTTTGGCGGCAACGGCGGTGCCGATGGCCAAGATACCGGCCCAGATGATGTTGTGGACCCATCGTTGTGCAAAGAAATGAAGAATTGGCTCAAACAATTCCATGTAGGGAAACCTCCTCATGATCATCCAACCATGATACCCACCAAGAAGCCCGTCCGATCAAAATTCGGACGGGCTTCTGTGCTCGATATAAGGGTTACGCGGCGGGGCTGCAAGGCCCGGCGGTGTAGCTTAGCGTCGATGCTTCAGATAATGCCGAGAATGATGATGACGATGCCGCCGATGAGGCATGCGCCGATCACAGCTAGCGTGCGGTCTCCCGTTGCGGCGAGCTTGCCGGTCGTCTTCTTGGTGATGACCTTCGCGGTCGTCGCGTCCGTCTTAGGCGAGGGTTCAGGCGTCGGGGCCGGTGTGGGCGTGGGGTCCACGGCAGCGGAGCCAAAGCCAATGGTGCCCGCGAGCGAGGCCATCTTGCTCTCCCAGCCGTTCTGCCCAATTAGCGCCCTTAGCGCTGACTCGCAGGTACCCCACTCGGTGTGCTTGGTGGCGTTTGCGAAGGTGGGGAAGTCGGTCGTGTTGGTGATGATGTAGTTGTTGGTGGCGACGGTGTAGTTCTTGGCGGGATCGAGCATGCTGCCATCCTTGGTGAGCGTGGCGCTCACAATGCGCTTGCCTTCGGGCTGCGTCCAATCGATTGTCACGTTGATTCCGCCGAAGGAAAGGACGCTGCCGGAGTCGTCGCGCCACTTGTACATGTCTTGCGCTTCCTGCTCGGTATGGCCGGCTGCCACGTAGGCTTGCTGAAGCTCATAACTGTGATTGCACTCGTCGCTGATCTGCAGCGAGTGCTCGAGCGCTGCCAGGAAGTCCGCACCGGTCATGGTCCAGGTCTCCACGGTGTTGCCGTAGGGCGAGATAGCGATGACGTTGCCGGCGGTCACATCGCCCGCAGCGATGCCGCCGCGGAT
>ENA-OQKU01000043-OQKU01000043.1-human-gut-metagenome-genome-assembly--contig:-NODE-43-length-22545-cov-6.006646_pt1 | contig 22545 bp, 18 predicted proteins | sample MGYA00242807_ERZ504816 | MGnify/ENA primary metagenome ERZ504816 (study PRJEB26092, sample SAMD00036376) | human gut metagenome | host: Homo sapiens | study: EMG produced TPA metagenomics assembly of...
GCGGCTCGGCCACGGCAAGATACGTTGCGGTCACGCCGCCGAGCGAACAGCCGGCGCCGGTGATCTTCGTCATCATCGCGCTGCCTCCGGGCAGGCGGAACGTGCGCTCGCCGTCGGTCACCAGATCAACCGCGCCGGACACCGCAACCGCGCCCTTGCCGACGGGGGAGTGCTTCGCCAAATGGCGGGCCACACGTTTGGCCGCGTCGATGGCCGCGTCGACCTCGTCAACGGCCTCCACTCCAGCCGGACGCGTGGTCGGATCAGTGCTGTCGGCGTCGGCCAGCCCCCACATCGCATCAAGCGCGATGACCTCGCTCGCATTGCCGCGCACAATGGTCGGAGGCGCGTCACGGAACGATTCAAGAATGAACGTGCGTGTTTCGCCAATGCCCGCAGCAACCGGGTCTAGCACCCACGTCTTGCCGTTTTCGTGCAGTTTGCGCGCGATTTCCGGCAGCGCGTCCTTGAAGAACGGCAGCAACGTGCCCACGTTGATGTAGTTCGATCCGGCGATTTCGGCGGTGGCGATCACATCATCCGGCAGATAGCTCATGGCCGCGGTGCCGCCCGCCGCAAGCTGTGCGTTGGCGACGAGATTGATGGTCACGAAATTGGTGAACGACTGCGCCAACGGAGTCTGTTCGTGCACGTCCGTGACGGCCTGCTTGATTTTCGCGCGAATCGGATCGATTGCGGAAACGGCCTCTTCGCTGTCGTTGCGTTCGGCGTCGTTGAATGAGTCACTGCTCATGTCTGCTCCCTACGTTGGTTCTAACCAACAGGTTCAAAGGGTCAGGCCTTGGCCTATCTCAGCTTGCCGGTTTCCGCCGCCAAGCACCCCTGCATGTTCAAAACAATATTTAATGTATTCGTCCCTATTGACAGCGTGTTTTCCTATCATCCGCAATTGCCGTCGTGGATGGAGGTGGCGATCTGGTCGCTTTGCGCGTCCATCGCGTATTCGGCGACTCCCTGTTGTTCCGTGGCGATGCGTCCGCGATCGGCTCCGAAATACAGCGCGGAATAGGAGTTCGTCACCGCTTCCGTACGGTTGCCGGCGATCGCCGGCTGTGTGGTGCCGCAGGAGATCATGATCGAACGGTGCGAAAGTTCGTGCTTGACCATGTCCACCAGCCAGGGGCTTCGCGCGGTCTGCGTCCAATCCGGGTGTGTGGTGAGGATATGCATGATATCCCGCTGCGAGCGGTCGGGCATCTGGCAGTAATATGCCGCCACGAATCCATTCGGATTCTCGCCTGACTGGCCGCCGCAGTTGAATTCCATGGTCTGTTCGATCTGTACGCCCATCGTCGATGCCACGTTCGTGGCGAGCGTGTACCATCCGGCCGGATCGAGATCGCCGTTGCGCTCGGGCACGGCGATTGCAGCCGCCGAGGCTTCCGCGTTATGCAGATTGCTGACCGCAGTCGAGACCTGCTGTTTCACGTCCGAGCGTAGTTTGTGCAGCGACCGTAGGTCGGCGAGCATCTCCCTCATCGATGCATACGCGCGCTGTTTGCCGTATCGGTCGATGAGCTCGTTCGCCTGCGTCGGATCATCCACCTGCAGCAGCCATTGCGCCGCATGCTGGCTGAAATCATCCGACATGGCCGCGTCGACCGCGCTGAGCAGTTCTTTGGTCTGTTTGTCGAGATTATGCGCCGCCACGCGCATGTTATCGATGATGGTGCGCTGTTGGTTGCGGTACAACAGCCCGATGATGCGTTCCTGCGGATTGTCCGACAACAGGTACTTGATCTGCTTGGCGTCGGCAAGCCGGTCGTAATCGTCAATATATCGTTGCACGGTTTCGATGTGCGTGGCGAATTGGTTCGGATCATCCATGCTCTGCGCGAACGTGATGCTGTCCTGCGCGGTCTGCCGGATACTTTGCATCGTTTCGATCTGCGGCTTGACGTTACTGACCGCGTCGCTGGTGGTGGTGCGGAGGAAATTGGCGACGCTGGCGATGACCGCAAGCACGACAAGCACGCCCACGATGCGCAAGACATTTCGCCGGCCGCGCGAATTCGGGTTGTGGTACAGCATATCTCCAGCCTACCTTGTGTAATGCATCGTCTGTCGCCGTTCCGATCGCTTGCCGCATGGTCTCCCGTGCGCATGCGGGACGGCGGCTGGGCTGTCAGCCTGTGACGGTAGGCTGTGCGGTTGTAAAGACCCCAAACCGTTCAAACCAGAAGGTGCATTGTGGCTGTATCCAAACTCGATGAAGTCGTATCCCTCGCCAAGCGTCGTGGCTTTGTTTTCCCCGCCGGTGAAATCTATGGCGGAACCCGCTCCGCATGGGATTACGGTCCGCTCGGCGTGGCGCTGAAGGACAATATCAAGCGCGAATGGTGGCGTTCCATGGTCGTCACCCGTGGCGACGTGGTGGGCGTCGACACCTCCATCATCCTGCCGACTCCGGTGTGGGTCGCATCCGGCCACGTGGCCGTCTTCAACGATCCGCTGGTGGAGTGTCTGAACTGCCACAAGCGCCAGCGCTCCGACAAGCTGGAGGAATCGTACGCCGAGAAGCATGGCGACAAGCTGCCGGAGAACGGTATGGCCGACATCGTGTGCCCGGATTGCGGAACCCGCGGCAAGTGGACCGAACCGCGCGACTTCAACATGATGCTGCGCACCCACCTCGGCCCGGTCGAGGACGAGAACTCCCTGCATTATCTGCGCCCCGAAACCGCCCAGGGCATCTTCGTGGACTTCAAGAACGTGATGACCTCGTCCCGCAAGAAGCCGCCGTTCGGCATCGCCAATATGGGCAAGTCCTTCCGTAATGAGATCACGCCAGGCAACTTCATCTTCCGTACCCGCGAATTCGAGCAGATGGAGATGGAGTTCTTCGTCAAGCCCGGCGAGGACGAGGCCTGGCACCAGTATTGGATCGACGCACGCACCCAGTGGTATCTCGACCTGGGCGTCAAGCCGGAGAACCTGCGCCACTACGAGCACCCGAGGGAGAAGCTCGCCCACTATTCGAAGCGCACCGTCGACATCGAATACAAGTTCGGTTTCCAAGGCTCCGATTGGGGAGAGCTCGAAGGCATCGCCAACCGCACGGACTTCGATCTGTCCGCGCATGCCGAGCATTCCGGCGAGGACCTGAGCTACTTCAACCAGGCCACCGGCGAGAAGTACGTGCCGTACGTCATCGAGCCGGCCGCCGGCCTGACCCGCTCCCTCATGTGCTTCCTGGTCGACGCCTACGACGTTGACGAGGCTCCGAACACCAAGGGCGGCGTGGACAAGCGCACCGTGCTGCACCTCGATCCGCGTCTGGCTCCGGTCAAGGCCGCCGTGCTGCCGTTGAGCAAGAAGCCCGATCTGCAGAACGTGGCGCAGAAGCTCGCCGCCGACCTGCGCCAGCACGAGTGGATGATCGATTACGACGAAGCCGGAGCCATCGGCCGTCGCTACCGCCGTGAGGACGAGATCGGCACTCCGCTGTGCGTCACCGTCGACTTCGACACCCTTGACGACCAGGCCGTCACCATCCGTGAACGCGACACCATGCAGCAGGAGCGCGTCAGCCTCGACAAGGTGGCCGACTACATCGCCGAGCGCATCGGCGAGAAGCGCGTCAGCGTGCCGCAGATGCCGGTCGAAATGGGTGGCGAGGCTTGGCCTGAGTCCGTCAAGATCGCCGAAGCCGGTGGCCTGTACTGATCGCCACGAATCGGTCATATTGAACGGAACAAGTCTGACCTATGCCAGATAGCATTGTGAATGCCTACGAGGAATCCGACGTGCTCGACCCGCGTACCGACGCGGAACGGCCGTCGGTTCCTCCCGTTATAAAGCCCGTTGATCTGGGTCCGGTGCACGTCGAAACGCCGGTGGTGCTTTCGCCTATGGCGGGCGTCACCAACTGGCCGTTCCGCGTGATCTGCGAAAGCTACGGTCCCGACGGTCTGTACGTGGCGGAAATGATTACCGCGCGCGCATTGGTGGCCCGCAATCCGAAAGCCCTGCGCCTATGCCGTTTCGCACCCAGCGAGAAGATTCGCTCGCTGCAGCTGTACGGCGTCAATCCCTCGATTGTGGAGCAGGCCGCGAAAATCGTCATCGACGAGAACATGGCCGACCATGTCGACCTCAACTTCGGCTGCCCGGTGCCCAAGGTGACGCGTCGTGGCGGCGGATCCGCGCTGCCATGGAAAACGGACCTGTTCCGTGAGATCATCCAACGTGTGGTCAAGGTGTGCGACGCGGCCAACGTGCCGGTCACGGCCAAAATCCGCGTCGGCATCGACCATGAACACGAGACGTTCCTCGAAGCCGGGCACATCGCGCAGGAGGAAGGCTGCAAGGCCGTCACCCTGCACGCGCGCACCACCGCCGAATATTACGGTGGGCATTCCGATTGGTCCCGCATCGGCGAGCTGGTTTCCGAGCTTGATATTCCCGTCTTCGGCAACGGGGATATTTGGGGTGCCAACGACGCGTTGGCGATGGTCGCCGAAACCGGTTGCGCGGGTGTTGCGATCGGCCGCGGCTGCCAAGGCCGTCCATGGTTGTTCGCCGACATCAAGAACGCGTTCGCCGGCAGTGACGAGCGCGTCGACCCCACGCTGGGCGACGTGTGCCGCGTGATCGAACGGCATGCCGAACTGCTGACCGAATTCTATGATGACGACGAGCGGATGGCCGTGCATGACCTGCGCAAGCACGTCGCGTGGTATCTGAAGGGCTTCCCCGTGGGCGGTTCCACACGCCGTGCGTTCATGGAATGTGAAAATCTTGAGGATGTCCGGCGCGAGATAGGCAGACTCGACCCGAACATTCGGTTCCCAGAACGCATCGCCGACAAGCCAAGGGGGCGCGTGCGCTTCGCCAAAAAGGTGCATCTGCCTTACGGATGGTTGGAATCCCGGGAAACCACGCACGAGGAGCGTGAGGCGCTGTTCGGGGATGACCCGATGGATGCCAGCTACTAAAGCCCGTCACGCATGTTCGAAGAGCCGTGTACAAATGACTGAAGGGGTCAACGCAGGCAGAATGAACATGCTGACAGCAAAAAAGTGAAAAAACGGTGGTACACGCCTGGAAAAGTGCGCGTATCATCGGTGCGATTGCGATAGAGTTGTTCATATACGTGAGTGAACAGGAGACAATGGTGAGCGAGATTGCCCAGACTGACAATTTCAACGACAAGACCAACATCAAGGTCGTCGGTGTCGGTGGAGCCGGAGGCAACGCTGTCAATCGCATGATTGCGGAGGGTCTTCAAAGCGTCGAATTTATTGCGATCAACACTGATGCAAAGGATCTGCTGCGATCCGACGCCGATGTCAAGATCTCGCTGAACGATGCCTCCAGCCGTGGTCTGGGCGCTGGCGCCGACCCGGAAAAGGGTGCCAAGGCGGCGCAGGATCACCAGTCCGACATCGAAGAGGCGCTTAAGGGCTCCGACATGGTGTTCGTCACCTGCGGTGAGGGCGGTGGCACCGGAACCGGCGCCAGCCCGATCGTGGCACGTGCGGCCCACCAGCAGGGCGCGCTGACCATCGCCGTGGTGACCCGTCCGTTCAGCTTCGAAGGTCCGCAGCGTTCCGCTTCCGCCGCGCTCGGCATCGAGAACCTGCGCAAGGAAGTCGACGCGCTGATCGTCATTCCGAACGACCGACTGCTGGAACTGTCCGACCGCACCATTGGCATCGTCGACGCGTTCAAGACCGCCGACACCGCACTGCTGGCCGGCGTGCAGGGCATCACCGACCTGATTACCTCGAATTCGTACATCCACGTTGATTTCAACGATGTCAACGCGATTCTGCGTGGTGCCGGCACCGCGCTGTTCGGCATCGGTTCCGCTCGGGGAGAGGACCGCGCCACGCAGGCCGCGGAAATCGCCATCAGCTCGCCGCTGCTGGAGGAAAGCATCGAGGGTGCGCATGGCGCACTGATCAACATCGCCGGTCCGACCGACCTGAAGCTGCAGGAAGCCGCAGCCGCGGTCGCGCTGGTGCAGAAGGCCATCCATCCGGAAGCGCAGATCATCTGGGGCCTGTCCCTGGACGACGCCTACGGCGACGAGGTGCGTGTCACCGTCATCGCGGCAGGTTTCGATGCCAATTCTAAGAAGCCCGACCAGCCGGCCGAAGAAAAGCCGGCCGCGGCCAAGGAAAACACGGTACCGCTGTCCGCGTTGTCCGCCGGCGTGCAGGCTCCCGCCCAGCAGCCGCAGCCGGTGCAGACTCCGGCGGTGCCGCAGGTGCAGCCGCTGTCCAGCTACATTCCGTCCACTCCGGACCAGAACGTCGCCTCGTTCGACCAGACCACCGAGCATGAAGTGGTTTCGGCTAACGATCCGGGCGACCTCGATATTCCGGATTTCCTGCGCTAAAGTCAACGCGTAGACGCGAAAGGAACATACATGGCAGGTTTCATGAAGAACGCGATGTCGTACTTGGGAATGTCCGACGTCGCCGAGGGCGAGGATGATTTCGAGGATGACGTCGACACCGGCGAGACCTCGTTCGATTCGGATCATTCCGTCACCCCGATGCCTTCCTCTTCGGCTTCCGCTTCCACGCCGTCCGCTCCGCGTGAGCAGTCCAACCCGTTCCAGGGGGGTAGAGTGAGCCGCATCACCACCATCCATCCGAAGACCTATGACGATGCGCAGATGGTCGGTCGCGCCATTCGTGACGGCATTCCGGTGGTGCTGAACCTGACAGGTGTGGCCGAAGCCGTGGCATACCGCATCGTCGACTTCTCCGCCGGTGTGGTGTTCGGCGTGCGCGGCTCCATCGAACGTGTCACTCCGCGCGTGTTCCTGCTGAGCCCGGCCCAAGTGAACATCAAGGTCGAGGAGCCTGAAGACAAGGGTCCGGCCCACGACCTGTTCGCCGACTGAGCCGTGTAGCACAGAGCAAGCACAAATCAGACGATTATGCCCCCACCGAAAGCGGGGGCATCTTGTTATGCGCGCTTGATACAGTGACAACGTGATTCTCTCGATAATTGGTAGCGTCGTCCATTTTCTGGTCAACGCCTATATCCTGGTGCTGTTCGTCCGCATGATTCTCGACTGGGTGTTGGCATTGTCGCCGACGTGGCGGCCAAGCGGAATCGTGGCCTCGTTGTTCGACGCCATCTACCAGCTGACGGAGCCGCCGTTAAGGTGGTTGCGGCAGTATATTCGTCCCGTTCCGCTCGGACCGATCTATTTTGACGTCGCGTATCTTGTGCTTTATTTCGTTCTTGTGGTCATTGATTTCCTTATTTAGCACCTCTAAAAAACCGTTTTTCCGCAAAATATCTATGGTTTCGTGCTAGAGTCAAACACTGAAAGCAACAACAGTAAGGCATCAAGCCCAAAGCGAGGTGTAAGGATTTATGGCTCTGTTGACGCCGAAAGATATTAGGGAGCATACTTTCCAGACCGTAAGGTTCAAGGAAGGCTATGACGTCGATGAAGTCGATGACTTCCTCGATCAGGTAACCGAGACGGTGGAAGCCCTTGGCAAGCAGGCAGTTGCCGGCGGACAGGCCACGCAGTCTCTTGGCCCGGATGTCGCAGGACTCAATTCCAAGATTTCCGAGTTGAATGCTCAGATCCAGTCCCTGCAGCAGGAGAACGCGACGCTGAAGTCCGCCTCCGAGCAGGCAGCTGGTGCGGGAGACCAGGCCGCTCAGGCCGCTCAGGCCGCGGCCGCCAAGCTTTCCGAGGCAGAGGAAAGCAATCGTGCGCTGTCTTCCCAGAACGAGCAGCTCAAGGGGCAGATCGATCGTCTGTCCGCGCAGGTCGATCAGCTCACCGCCCAGGCAGCCGAAGCGGCCGGTCAGGCCGACCTTGGCGAGCAGCTTACCGCCGTGCAGCACGAGCGTGACACGTTCCGCGCACAGACCGAGGACCTGTCCCGTCAGCTGGCATCGGCCCAGGAGCAGGTGGTCGTGGCTCAGCGTCAGAAGGAGCAGATCGATCAGCTCACCGCAAAGCTTCAGGAAGCGCAGGACCAGGTCGCTCAGGCCCAGCAGCTCACTCAGGAGCATGCTGCCCAGTCCCAGCAGCAGGATGCCCAGGTGAAGCAGCAGGCCATGCAGATCCAGCAGCTTGCCCAGCAACTGAAGGATTCCCAGATTCGCGAGGCACAGCTGCGCGAACAGGTCGCCAAGTCCGAGCCGAGCACCGAAACCGGCAGCCTGCAGAAGATCGCAGGTGCCGCGGCAAGCGCGAATACCGAGCCGGAGCGCGCCACCGCCATGCTGACGCTGGCCATGCAGCTGCACGACCAGTACGTCGACAAGGGCAAGGCCAAGGCCAAGGAGATCACCGAGGAAAGCCAGCGCAAGTACGAAGAGATCATCGGCAGCGCCAACGACTACTCCAACCGCACTCGTTCCGAGGCTGACCAGTACTCCACCGACACCCGCGCCAACGCCGACAACTACCTGTCCGGCAAGACCCAGGATGGCGATGCCTATCTGGCACAGAAGCAGCAGGATGGCGATGCGTACCTGAACCAGAAGACCGAGGAGGGCGACGCCTACCTTGCGCAGAAGACCGAGGAAGGCAATGCCTATCTGGCCGGCAAGCAGCAGGATGGCGACGCTTATCTGGAGCAGAAGCAGCAGGAAGGCGACGCCTACTTCGCGCAGAAGCAGGAAGAGGGCGACGGCTACCTGGCTCAGAAGACCCAGGACGCCGACACGTACTTCTCCGACAAGCACACCGAGGCCGACAACTACGAAGCCGAAGTGCAGAAGCGCGCCTTCGACTACGATTCGAAGACCCGTACCGCTGCCGACGACTACGCCCAGCAGGTCCGCGACAACCTCGAGACCCAGACCAAGGTCATCGAAGGCAACATCAAGGGCCTCAAGCAGTTCGAAACCGAATACCGTGCACGACTCACCGACTTCCTCGGCCAGCTCGTCAACCAGGTGTCCGATACGAACAACTACGACCAGGACCCTCAGGACAACAACGACTGAGATTAGCCTGTGTCTGACATCATGAAGAATGATCAAAGACGGCTGCGCGACCGCGTGGCCGTCTTTGCGTGTATTGCGATCGCGACGATCGCGATTGACCAGCTCACCAAGATGTGGGCTTTGTCCGCATTGGCCGATGGCCGTACCATACGCGTGATTCCCGGCCTGCTTTCGTTGACATTGGTGCGTAATCCAGGCGCCTCGCTCGGCATGGGCTCCGGCATGACGTGGCTGATTTCCCTGCTGGCGATGGCGGCCTGCGTGGCGTTGGTCGTACTTGCCGTCCGCACCATTTCCATGAAATGGACGGTGCTGTTCGCCTTCGCCTTCGCAGGAGCGTTCGGCAACCTCATCGACCGCGTCATCTACGCGGAAGGGTTCCTCAACGGCAAGGTCGTGGATTTCCTGAACTACGGATGGTCCATCGGCAACGTGGCGGACATCTTCCTCATGCTCGCGGGCGTTGCGGCGGTGCTGCTGCTGTTCCTCGGGGAACCGTTCAGCCAAAAGGACCTTGACGAGGCCAACGGCAAGACGCTTGGTGATGATGCGAACGCAACCGACGACGGGGCGAAAGCAGCATGAGCCGTCTCGTACCCGCTCCCGACGCGCTCGTCGGCAAACGATTCGACGTCGCGGTCGCCAAAATGCTTGGCATTTCCCGGGCCAAGGCGGCCGACCTCATCGAAAGCGGACAGGCGCGCGTGCTCGGCAGGGACATTTCCAAATCGTCGACCCTGCAGGCAGGCGAAACCGTAGAATTCGACATCGTCGAGGAACGGTCCGAACCGGAACCGATCGCCCATGACATGGCCGTCGTCTATGAGGACGACGATGTGGTCGTGGTGGACAAGCCGGTCGGCGTCGCCGCGCACGCATCCGTCGGATGGACCGGTCCGACGGTGCTTGGCAGCCTGATCGACAGGGGAGTGCACATCACGTCATATGGCGCGGCAGGCCGTCAAGGCATCGTGTCACGACTCGACGTGGGCACATCGGGACTGATGCTCGTATGCAAGTCCGATCTTGCGTACGTGGAGATGCGCCGGCAGTTCGCCGAACATGAGGTCGTCAAAACATATCACGCACTCGTGCAGGGCAATCTCAAAGAAGACAAAGCCACCATCGAAGCGCCGATCGGACGCGCCAAAGTCTCCGACTTCCGCTTCTGCGTGACACCGGCCGGCAAAGAGGCCATCACGCATTGGGACGTGATGGAACGTTTCGGCGAAGCCACGCTCGTATCCGTGAACCTGGAAACCGGCCGCACCCATCAGATCCGCGTGCATTTCTCATCCATCGGGCATCCGTTGGCGGGGGACGCCATGTACGGCGCGAATCCGCAGCTGAGCGAGGCGCTTGGCCTTGAACGGCAATGGCTACACGCCATGCAATTGGAATTCCGCCATCCGCGTACGCACGTGTGGACCACGGTGAAATCGCACTATCCCGCCGACCTGCAGCATGCGCTTGACGTGATGCGCGCACGGCACGCCGACCAGTCCCTATAAAAGTGTGGCCGGACGGCCAGAAACGACTCCACGCCGTCATGAAGCCCAGCTAAATTGGAACGCATGGCTACTTCCGCAAATTTCGTGCAACTGCATAATCACACGCATTATTCGCTGCTCGACGGCGCATCGAAAATACCGGATCTGGTCAAGCGCGCCAAGGAACTGGGCATGCCGGCCGTCGGCATCACCGACCACGGCAACATGCATGGCGCGTATGAGATGTGGAGCGCCGCGGTCAACGCCGGCATCAAGCCGATCATCGGCATCGAAGCCTATGTAACGCCGGAAACCGCACGTCAGGACCCCACCCGTGTGAGCTGGGACACCAACTGGAATCCGGATCTGGATCCGCTGCATCGCCGCCGTAACCCGGATGATGTGTCCGGTGGCGGTGTCATCACCCACCTGACCATGTGGGCAGAAAACGACGAAGGCCTCGTCAACCTCATGAAAGCCTCCACCGACGCGAACCTTGAAGGCCGAGTCATGCGCTATCCGCGTATGGATAAGGAAATCCTCGCCAAATATTCGAAAGGCATCATCGCCTCGTCCGGCTGCCCGTCGGGCATCATCCAGACTCGTCTGCGCCTGGGCCAGTTCGATGACGCGTTGCGTGCCGCCGGCGAATTCCAAGACATTTTCGGCCGCGATAATTTCTACATCGAATTCATGGACCACGGCCTGAAAATCGAAAAGCAAGTGACCGACGGGCTGCTCGACATCGCAAAAAAGCTCAACGCGCCGCTGCTGGCCACCAACGATTCCCATTACACGCGTGCCGAAGACGCCGGCGCGCAGGACGCCATGCTGTGCATCAACTCCGGCTCCACGCTGGACGAGCCGGGCCGATTCAAATTCGACGGCACCGGCTACTACATCAAATCCGCCGAGGAAATGCGCGAACTGTTCAAAGACCTTCCCGAAGCGTGCGACAACACGTTGGAGATCGCCGAACGCTGCAACGTCATGTTCGACGATCATGAAGACGGCGCGTTCATGCCGCAATTCGACTGTCCGGAAGGCTGGGACGAGACGTCGCTGTTCCTGAAGAAGGTCGAGGAAGGCCTGGAACGCCGGTACAATGGCAAGCCGTCGCTCGAAGTGCTGCGGCAGGCCGACTACGAATGCGGCGTGATCTGCCAGATGCAGTTCTGCGGCTACTTCCTCGTCGTGGCCGACTACATCAACTGGGCGAAGGCCCACGGCGTGATGGTGGGGCCGGGCCGTGGCTCCGCCGCAGGCGCCATGGTCGCGTATGCGATGGGCATCACCGAACTTGATCCGCTTGAACACGGTCTGATCTTCGAACGATTCCTCAATCCGGAACGTGTCTCACTGCCTGATATCGACGTCGACTTCGACCCGGACGGTCGTGGACGCGTGCTCGACTACGTGGGTGAGAAATACGGACGTGACAAAGTGGCGCAGTGCGTGATCTACGGCACCATCAAAACCAAGCAGGCGCTGAAGGACTCCGCCCGCATCATGGGATACGACTTCTCCGTCGGAGACAAGATCACCAAAGCCCTGCCTCCCGCACAGACCGGCGGCAAGGACATTCCGCTGCACGACATCTTCGACCCAAGCGCGAAACGATACGCGGAAGCACGCGAATTCCGCGAACTGTACGATTCCGACCCGGACGCGAAACGCATCACGGACGAGGCGATGGGCATCGAAGGTCTGATTCGTCAGACCGGTGTGCACGCCTGCGCCACCATCATGGGCAGCGAGCCGATCACCAACACGTCGCCGCTGCTGGAACGTACCGACGGCACCGTCACCACCACGCTCGAATACCATACGTGCGAAACGCTCGGTCTGGTCAAGATGGACTTCCTCGGACTTTCCAACTTGACGGTGATCCGAGACACCCTGAACAACATCGAGGCGAACGGCAAGGAACGCATCGACCATACGAAGATTCCGCTGGACGACCGCCCCACCTACGACCTGCTGTCCCGTGGCGACACGCTCGGCGTGTTCCAGCTCGATTCCGACGGCATGCGCTCGCTGCTGAAAACGTTGAAGCCGAACAACTTCAACGATATTTCCGCACTGATCGCGCTGTACCGTCCAGGTCCGATGGATATGGATTCGCACACCAACTATGCGAAGCGCAAGAACGGTCTGCAGAAGATCACGCCAATCCACCCCGAAGTGGCCGAACCGCTTAAGGAAGTGCTCGACGAGACCTACGGTCTGATCGTCTACCAGGAGCAGGTGCAGTCCGCGGCGCGAATCCTCGCCGGCTATTCGCTGGGCAAGGCAGACGTGCTGCGTCGAGCGATGGGCAAGAAGAAGCCGGAAGTGCTGGCCAAGGAGAAGATTCCGTTCTTCGCCGGCATGAAGGAGCATGGATATTCCGAAGAGGCCGCGCAGGCCGTGTGGGACATCCTCGTGCCGTTCTCCGGCTACGCGTTCAACAAGGCGCATTCGGCCGCATACGGTTTGATCTCCTACTGGACCGCGTATCTGAAAACGCATTATCCGGTGGAGTTCATGGCCGCCCTGCTGCAAGGCGCCAGCACGAACAAAGACAAGACCGCGCTGTACCTGGGCGAGGCGCGACGCATGGGCATCCAGGTGCTTTCTCCGGACGTGAACGAGTCGGTGTACGAGTATTCGGCAGTCGGCGACGTCGTGCGATTCGGCCTCGGCGCCATCCGCAACGTCGGCAAGAACGCGGTCGATGCGATCATCGCGGAACGTGAGAACGGCCACGGCAAGTACGTGAACTTCACCGATTTCATCAAACGCGTGCCGTTGGAGGCGCTGAACAGGCGATTGGTGGAATCGCTGATCAAGGCCGGCGCGTTCGACTCGATCGACCCGAACCGTCGTGCGCTGTTCACCATCCACGAAACGGCCATCAATTCGGTCGTCGGCCTGAAACGCAAGCAGGCGGAAGGCCAGTTCGACCTGTTCGCCGACCTGGACGATTCCAAAGAGAACGATTCCGCCATGGGAGACGCCATGGTGCAGGTGCCCGACGTGGAGGAGTGGGACAAGAAAACCAAGCTCAACTTCGAACGTGAGATGCTTGGCCTGTACGTGTCCGACCATCCGTTGAGCGGCATGCAGTCGATTCTGGTGTCGTTGCGCGAAATGTCGATAGCGCACCTGATCGACCGCGCGGGAAGCATGCCGGACGGCCAGCAGGTGACGATCGCGGGACTTATCACGAACGTGGACCGCCGCGTGTCGAAAAAGGGCAATCCGTGGGCCATCGTAACCGTCGAGGATTTGGAAAGTTCCATCCAATGCATGTTCTTCGGCAAGGTGTACGAGGCCGCCGCGCCCGAGCTCGCCGTCGACACCGTGGTACAGATCCGCGGCCAGGTGGAGAAGCGCGATGAGACAGTGAGCATGCGCGCCACCGAATTCACCGTGCCGACGTTGGAGGCGCAGGATGAACGTCCGCTGACGATTGTGCTGCCGCCGATCGCGCTCGACCAGTCGCATGTGCGGCGGCTCGGGCAGATTCTGACCAGCCATCCCGGCCCGTGCGAGGTGAAACTGGCGTTGATGGACGACAAAGGCAACGCCAAGGTGCTGACGTTCGGAGACCGGTTCCGCGTCAAACGCGACACGTCGCTGTTCGCCGAAATCAAGATTCTCTTCGGACCGAGCTCGCTTCCGTTGGCCTGAACGGTTTGACTTGAACGGTTTGACCTGAACAGGTTTTTGATTGCCGGCCGATGCTGAATGGCGTCGACCGGCATATATTTTTCGCGGAAATCGGCATGGCATGGAAAACGGCGGATCTGCGTGTCTCACAATGCGGCTGAATGTGAGACGACGGGACGTTCTCGTGACTTGGCGTTGTTACCATGGGGCGTTATGAGCGAAGAAAACTATATGCGAATCATTGACCTGCGCGGCAAGAAGCTGACCCGAGCCGAAATGCTGGAAGCCATGCCCCGCGCCGAGATGGGCACCAACGAGGCCACTGAGCTCGTACAGCCGATCCTCGATGATGTGAAGGCCCGCGGCGCTGCGGCCCTGCGCGACTTCGCGGAGAAGTTCGACCATATCCGTCCCGAGCATCTGCGTGTGCCGGTCGAGGCCATGAAGGCCGCCGTCGACGAGCTCGATCCGGAAGTGCGCGCCGCCATCGAGGAATCCGTGCGCCGCTGCCGCGCCGTATCCGCATCCCAGGTGCCGGCCCCGTTCCACACCGACCTGGCCGAAGGCGCGCGCGTCGCCGAACGTTGGATTCCGGTGCAGCGCGTCGGCCTGTACGTGCCGGGAGGCAAGGCCGTCTACCCGAGCTCCGTCATCATGAACGTGGTGCCGGCGCAGGCTGCAGGCGTCGAATCGCTGGCCATCGCCACCCCGCCGAGCCGCAGCAACTCCGACGGCCTGCCGGACAAGACCATCCTCGCCACCTGCGCCATCCTCGGCGTGGACGAGGTGTACGCGGTCGGCGGCGCTCAGGCCATCGCCATGTTCGCTTACGGCGCCAAGGGCTCCGAACCGCAGGACGGCGAGATCCTGTGCGATCCGGTGGACAAGATCACCGGCCCGGGCAACATCTTCGTCGCCACCGCCAAGCGCATGGTCTCCGGCATCGTCGGCATCGACGCCGTCGCCGGTCCGACCGAAATCGCCATCATCGCCGACAAGGGCGCCAACCCAAGCTGGCTCGCCGCCGATCTGATCGGCCAGGCCGAACATGACGAGCTCGCCGGTTCCGTGCTTATCACCGACAGCGAAGACATCGCCGACAAGGTGCAGGAAAGCCTCAAGTACCGCGTGCCTCGCACCGAGCACGCCGAGCGCGTCAACACGTCGCTGCGCGGCCGCCAGTCCGGCATCATCCTCACAGACGGCATCGAACAGTCCATCGACGCGGCCAACGCGTACGCGGCCGAACACCTTGAAGTGCAGACCGCTGATCCGGATGCCGTGATCGCCAAGATCCGCAACGCCGGCGCCATCTTCCGTGGCCCGTACTCCCCGGTTCCGCTGGGCGACTACATGTCCGGTTCCAACCACGTGCTGCCGACCTCCGGCACCGCGCGCTTCGCCGCCGGCCTCGGCGTGCACACCTTCATGAAGCCGGTCGAAGTCATCGAATACGACGAGCAGGGACTGAAGACCCTCGCCGCCCGTGTGAACGCCTTCGCCGTCTCCGAAGATCTGCCGGCACACGGCGAATGCGTGCTGAGCCGCTTCATCGACGACCCGTACAACAAGGCGACCATCAAGGAACAGGAAGAGCAGGCCGGCCTCCGATGAGCGAGACTTCCAGCAACGCGATTCCGGCATATCTGCCGCTGCGCAACGACCTGATCGGCGAAGAACCGTACGGCGCGCCGCAGCTCGACGTGCCGGTGTGCCTCAACGTCAACGAGAATCCGTACGCGCCCGAACCGGCCGTGGTGGAAACCATCGCCCAGCGTGTCAAGGAGATCGCCCCGACGCTCAACCGTTATCCGGACCGCGAGCACATCGAACTGCGCAAGGCGTTCTCCACATATCTGGAACGCGAATCGGGCGTGAAGCTCAGCGTCGACCAGTTGTGGGGCGCCAACGGCTCCAACGAAATCATGCTGCAGCTGTTCCAGGCGTTCGGCGGCCCTGGCCGCATCGCGCTCGGCTGCGATCCGACGTACTCCATGTATCCGGAATACGCGCGCGACACGTTCACCACGTGGAAGCTTGCGCACCGCAACGCCGACTTCACGCTTGACGTGGACGCCACCATCAAGGCGATCGAAGACGTCAAGCCGGCCATGATCGTGCTCACCAGCCCGAACAATCCGACCGGCACCCCGCTCAAGCCGGAAAATCTGAAGCGCGTGCTCGAAGCCGCCCGTACCGCCGAAGTGGCAGGCGCCGCCGAAGGCGTGCATCCGGTGGTCGTGGTGGACGAGGCGTACATCGAATTCCGAGATCCGGGCACGCCCACCGCGCTGGAACTCATCGGCGAATACGAAAACCTCGCCGTCAGCCGCACCATGAGCAAGGCGTTTGCCTTCGCCGGCGCACGCGTCGGCTACCTGGCCGCCAACAAGGGCATCATCGACTGCGTGCGCATCGTGCGCATGCCGTACCACCTGTCCGCCGTCACCCAGGCCGCCGCCCTCGCCGCGTTCGAACACACCGACGAACAGCTGAGCCGCGTGGCGCACCTGCGCGAAACCCGCAACGCCACCTCCGCATGGCTCAAGGAGCAGACCTACAAGGGCCAGCCGCTCGAAGTGGCCGAAACCCAGTCGAACTTCATTCTCTTCGGCGGCCATTTCGACGACCGCGACCGCATCTTCGACGAACTGTTGAAGCGCGGCGTGCTCATCCGCGTCGTCGGTCCGGAAGGCTGGATGCGAGTGTGCATGGGCACCGACGAGGAAATGGCACGGTTCCGTGAGGCGTTGGTCGAAGTGCTGCGCATCGTGGAACAGGGCTGAACAAGCCGGAACGCAAGCTGGGATACTGTCCGGAACGGAAGTTCGTGACAGTATCCGGCAATAAGCTTGAAACAGAACAGAATCGCGGTGGCTGCGGAAGACGCAACCACCGCAATCGCAATATCGTAGCTGTAATATCGCAACTGCAACATCGCAAAAGGAGTCGCAACATGGCACGTACTGCAACCATCGTTCGTGAAACCAGCGAATCCAAGGTGGAGCTGAGTCTCAACCTCGACGGAACCGGCAAAACCGACATCGACACATCCGTGCCGTTCTACAATCACATGATGACGGCGCTCGGCAAGCATTCGCTGATCGACCTGAAAATCAAAGCCACCGGGGACACCGACATCGACGCGCACCACACCGTCGAAGACATCGCCATCGTATTCGGCGAGGCTCTGAAGCAGGCCCTCGGAGACAAGCGTGGCATCCGCCGTTTCGCCGACGCCACCGTGCCGCTCGACGAGGCACTCGCCAAAGCCGTCGTCGACATTTCCGGCCGCCCGTACTGCGTGTGCACCGGAGAGCCGGAAGGCTTCGAATACTGCATGATTGGCGGGCATTTTACCGGTTCGCTCGTTCGCCACGTCATGGAATCCATCGCCATGCATGCCGGCATCTGCCTGCACCTGCACGTGATTTCCGGCCGCGACCCGCACCACATCGCCGAAGCCGAATTCAAGGCTTTGGCCCGCGCATTGCGTTTCGCCATCGAACCCGATCCGCGCGTCGACGGCATTCCCAGCACGAAGGGCGCGCTGTGATGTCCGACGACAAGGACGATTTGAACGGTTTCGACGGCTTAGGGAAGACCAACGACGACGGCATGCATTTCAGCGAAGAGGAGCTGGAAGCGGCCATGGCCGGCTTCGAAAAGGAATTCCAGGACGAGGAAGCTGCCCAACAGAACGATGCTCCCGCGCAGGTGCCATTCGATCAGCCGGATGAGACGGTTAATTCCGATGCGTCTTCCGACGAATCGCAGGACGGCCTGCAATCGAAGGAAGCCGACGCGGTACTGTCCGAAGCCGAGAACTCGCTGTCATTCGACGACGAGTTGCAGGGACTGCTGGGCAACCGTGCGAAAGTCGCGGTGATCATCACCCGACTTGCCTCCGCACGCCTGTTCGCCGCGTTCTGCCAACTGTCCGACATCTCCGCGCAATGCCTCGCCTCACCGCAAGGCGCGGTCGCTGTATTACGCAATCTCGACGGCGATGGCCCGGAAGTGGCCATCAAAGATCTGACCACCGTGGTCTCCGGCATGCCTGCCGTCCTCGCGATCAACCGTGCGGACAAGCTCGAGGCGACGATGTACCTGCAAGGCAAGGTCGGCCAGACGTTCGCGCCACCGGTGCTGCTCACCTCCACCGCGCCGTTCGTCGAAGACCTGCTGCTGGGCATCACCGACGTTCAGGGGGTGCGTGATTCCGGCGTGGAAACCGTCGATTCCGCAAGCCTGACCCGTGATGACGCCATGAAGATCCTCGCCGAGCACACGCGATTCGGTCGTGGTTCGTCAAGCATCGAATAAGTTTTTCCCCGAAGGATGGATTCTTCGGCAAGCAAAAGAAGGAGAGCGCCCATGATTTCCGTGGTGGTGTTCGATTACGGTTTCGGCAACGTGCGTTCCATGGTGCGCGCGCTGGCCAATCTCGACCTCGACGTGACCCTCACGTCCGACCATCGTCAGGCTCTGGAAGCCGACGGACTGGTGGTGCCGGGTGTGGGCGCGTTCGGCGCATGCATGGAAGGACTGAAAAGCGTCGGCGGAGACAGGGTCATCAAAGACCGTCTGCGCGCCGGCCGCCCGGTGCTCGGCGTCTGCGTGGGCGAGCAGATCATGTTCGAACGTGGCATGGAACATGGCGACGGCACGCCCGGTCTCGGTCTGATCAAGGGCGATGTCGAGCTGCTCGACGCCGACGTGGTGCCGCACATGGGTTGGAACACCGTCGAAGCGCCGGAAGGTTCCGTGCTGCTCAAGGGCGTGGAGAACGAACGATTCTATTTCGTGCACTCCTTTGCCGCGATGAGCGCTTCGCCTGCCGACACCTCCGCCGACCAGCTGGACTTCGGCGACGCGGAAGAGCATGTGACGTGGTGCACCTACGGGCGCAGCCGATTCGTGGCCGCCTACGAACGTGGACCGTTGTTCGCCACGCAGTTCCATCCGGAGAAATCCGCCGAAGCCGGCGCGCAGCTGCTGCGTAACTGGGTTGCGACGTTCTGAACGCGGATTCGCGCAAGGCAATCGCAACAATCGCAAAATCGTAAATTCAAATCGGTAATCGCAAGATCCGTTGAACGGCCGAAAACCGTTCAACGCAACGAAAGGTATGACATGTCTTTGACGCTGCTTCCCGCCGTCGACGTCCGTGATGGCAAGGCCGTGCGCCTGCGCCAAGGCGAATCCGGCTCCGAAACCGACTACGGCTCCCCGCTGGAAGCCGCCCGCACGTGGGTGGAATCGGGTGCGGAATGGATCCACCTCGTCGATCTCGACGCCGCATTCGGCACCGGCAACAACCGTGACCAGCTGCGCGCCATCGTCAAGGAACTGGGCGACAAGGTCAACATCGAAATGTCCGGCGGCGTGCGCGACGACGCCTCGCTCGACGCGGCGCTCGAAGCCGGCGCGGCCCGCGTGAACATCGGCACCGCGGCTCTGGAGAACCCCGACTGGACCGCTTCCGTCATCAAGAAGTACGGCGACCGTGTGGCCGTCGGCCTTGACGTGCGCGGCCACACCCTCGCGGCCCGCGGCTGGGTGAAGGAAGGTGGCGACCTGTTCGAGACCATGAAGTTCCTCGACTCCGTCGGCTGCTCCCGTTACGTGGTCACCGACGTGGCACGCGACGGCATGATGAGCGGCCCGAACATCGAGCTGCTGCGCGAAGTGGCGTCCCGCACCGACGCGAAGGTCACCGCATCCGGTGGCATCTCCAAGCTCGACGACCTGCGCAACATCAAGGAGCTCGCCGAACTGGGCGTGGACGCCGCGATTCTCGGCAAATCGCTGTACGCGCGCGCCTTCACGCTGGAGGAAGCCCTCGAAGTCGCACGCTGACATGTCGCGACACGGCATGTGTTAACGACGTTCGTAACATGCGCATGGAACGATTGGACACTATGGATAAACAGCAAGAGTTTGCTTTGCGCACGGTCGAGGAACGCGACGTGCGCTTCATTCGTCTATGGTTCACGGATGTGTTGGGAACACTGAAGTCCGTGGCCATCGCGCCGGCGGAACTGGAAGCCGCATTCGAGGAAGGGCTCGGATTCGACGGTTCCGCCGTGGAAGGCCTCACCCGCGTGTCCGAAGACGATATGATCGTCAAGCCCGATCCGTCGACGTTCCAGATTCTTCCGTGGCGCGGAGGCCCGCAGGGCACCGCGCGCATGTTCTGCGACGTGCTCACGCCTGATGGTGAGCCGTCCTTGGGTGACCCGCGCCACGTGCTCAAGCAAGCGCTGGCCAAGGCCAAGGAGAAGGGTTTCACCTTCTACGTGCATCCGGAGATTGAATTCTATCTGTTTGAAAAGCAGGATGACTGGGCGCAGACTCCGAAGCCGATCGATGAGGGCGGCTACTTCGACCATGTGCCGCGCAGCCCCGGCATGGACTTCCGCCGCGCCACCGTCAACATGCTCGAGCAGATGGGCATCTCGGTGGAGTACTCGCACCACGAGGCGGGGCCAGGCCAGAACGAGATCGATCTGCGATATGCGGACGCGCTCACCACGGCCGACAACATCATGACCTTCCGCACCGTCGTCAAGGAGATTTCGCTGGAGCGAGGCATCCATGCCAGCTTCATGCCGAAGCCTCTCGCCGACGCTCCGGGCTCCGGCATGCACACGCACTTGAGCCTGTTCGAAGGTGACGCCAACGCGTTCTACGAGGCCGGGCAGGAATTCAACATGTCCGTCACCGCACGACAGTTCGCGGCCGGCATCCTGCACCATGCGGCTGAGATTTGCGCTGTCACCGACCAGTACGTCAACTCCTACAAGCGTCTGTGGGGCGGTGCCGAGGCGCCGAGCTATATCTGCTGGGGCCATAACAACCGTTCCGCGTTGCTGCGCATCCCGCAGTACAAGCCAGGTAAGGGCAACTCCGCCGTATGGAATTCCGCGCGTTGGACCCGGTCGCCAATCCGTACCTCGCATACTCCGTGCTGCTGGCCGCCGGACTCGATGGCATCGACAAGCAGATGCAGCTGGGCGAGCCCACCAGCGACGACGTGTGGGAGCTCACCGACGCCGAACGCCAGGCCATGGGCATCCAGCCGCTGCCGGAATCGCTTGACGAGGCTCTGAAGATCATGGAGAAATCCGACTTCGTGGCGGATGTGCTCGGCGAGCATGCGTTCGAATACTTCCTGCGCAACAAGCATCAGGAATGGGATGAGTACCGCAAGCAGGTCACCCCGTTCGAGCTGAAGAAGTATCTGCCGAAGCTGTGATCGCGGACCATCGATAGAAAAAACGTCATACACGAGGCCGCCGTCCGGAACATAAACCGGGCGGCGGCCTTGCTCGTGCGTTTCGCACACGTCTATGGCGGAAAGGCCACGGGGAATCGGTGTCGGACTGGTCGAGGATATGCTCGAACGGCATATCCTCATTGGGATGCATCAGCCTCGCGGGCTGCCGAACATCGAATGGTAGATAATCGCGAAATTGCGGTTGCCGTATGACGAGCAGGAATCGCCTTCACCGGCCCCCGCTTCGAGCGCCGCGGCATTCGGCTGATACGGGGTGTATATGTACAGCAGCGCGGTCGCTCGGTTCTCGATGTACACGTTGCTGCCGCCGCAGCTGGCATTTGGATTGTACTGGATGTAATTGAGCCGTCCGGCATGGTAGCCGTAGCGTCCCTCGTGCCGAAGATAGTACTGGTACCGTTTGGCCGCGCCGTACACCTGTTTGAAGAAGCCGGCATAGGTGGGGTCGCAGTTCGCATCATCCGGGCAGCTCAGGCCCATCGCCGCTTTGAATTGGAAATCGTTTGGATTGGTGGCCGTGAGCAGATGCTGCTCCTTTTGCAACACGGTGAGCAGCACCTTCTGGCTGATGCCCGCATGCCTTGCCCGCCTTGTAGACAATCGCCGCCGCGCTTTCGTTCGGGCCACCATCATAAGCCTGGCAATATTCGTCCGCGGACTGCGATTCGGTGCTGAACGTCATGGACTTCAGGCATCGTTCGCCACTGCAGGCCACGCCCTGCTGTTCGATGATGGTGCTGACCTGCTGCTCGCTCAACGCATTGCCGTTGAAGAACGTGCCGTCGGAAATGATGTTGCCGGGATTGAAGTCGTATTGCGACTGCGACTGGCTTTGCGCGGTGAGCGCCTCGTTCACCTGCACGCGCCAGCCGATGAAGCGCACCGCCCCCACGATGATGGCGATCGCCGCGATCGCTGCCACGGTCGCGGTGGCGACCATGCCGATGCGTGCGATGGGATTCGCCTTCCGCCACATGGTGCGGAGATTCTTGAGATTGAGGGGCTTGCGATTGCGGGTTTTCCGTGCTTTGCGCGTGCTGTTCGTCTTGCGTGTCATCGTGCGTCATATTGTATCGCGCATGGCATAATGTTGCCTCGGATTGGTTACGTCAATCGATTGATGTCCCGGTGTGGAAG
>ENA-OQKU01000048-OQKU01000048.1-human-gut-metagenome-genome-assembly--contig:-NODE-48-length-19537-cov-3.031994_pt1 | contig 19537 bp, 15 predicted proteins | sample MGYA00242807_ERZ504816 | MGnify/ENA primary metagenome ERZ504816 (study PRJEB26092, sample SAMD00036376) | human gut metagenome | host: Homo sapiens | study: EMG produced TPA metagenomics assembly of...
TCGACGACCCGCCAGGCCGAGATGGATCGATTCCGCGCGGCCCGTGACACGGCCGTCGCTCAGCTCAAGCAACTGCGTGACAACGTCGCCGCTGAGTTCGGCGAAAACAAGGCCGAACTGTTCGACGCCCATCGGCTTATGCTCCAGGACCCGGACTATGCGGAATGCGTCGAAGGTTTGATTGCGCAAGACAAGGTGAACGCCGAATTCGCGGTGAAGAGCGCCGCCGAACAGTTCGCCGCCATGTTCGCTGCGATGGATAGCTCGACCATGCAGGCTCGAGCCGCTGATGTCAAGGATGTTTCTCGCCGCGTGATGAACGTGCTGCAAGGCAAACGCGATAGCACGGCGCAGGATGGCAGTGTACAAGGCGATGCTGTGCAGAACGGTATTGTGCAGAACGGGATCGCGCAGAACGGCGAAAGCCACATCATCTTCGCCGAAGATCTTGCTCCCAGCGATACCGCGCAGCTCGACCGCGCTAAGGTTTTGGGCCTCGTGACCGCCAAGGGCTCAGCGAACTCGCACACCGCGATTCTGGCGCGCACGATGGGCCTGCCCGCCATCACAGGTATCGGCGACGCCTTTGACCCGGCCGATGATGGTCACGTTGCCGTAATCGACGGCACCAGCGGTGCGGTATTCGTCGACCCGGACGAGGCCACGCTGACCGAATACCGGCGCAGGAAGGCCGAGGCTGAGGAGCACCTAAGCCTCCTGCGGAAGCTCAAGGGCAAGCCCACCGAAACCAAGTCCGGTCAGCGGGTCCACCTGTACGCCAACATCAGCCGTCCCTCTGACGCAGCCGCCGTGCTGGCCAACGATGCTGAGGGCATCGGCTTGTTCCGCAGTGAGTTCCTGTATCTGGAACGCGAGGACTGGCCGACCGAGGAATTTCAGTTCGATGCATACGGACAAGTCGCACAGGAGATGGGCGACCGTCCGGTCATCATCCGTACGCTCGACATCGGCGCGGACAAACAGGTCGGCTACTTCAATCTGAGCCACGAGGATAATCCCGCGCTTGGTTACCGGGCAATCCGCATCTGCCTGACCCGCCCGGAGATTTTCAAAGTCCAGTTACGCGCATTATTGCGCGCCTCAGCATACGGCAACATCGCCATTATGCTGCCCATGATCACCTCTGTGCAGGAGGTACGCGACGCCAAGCGGATTCTTGAAGAAGCCAAAAGCGAGCTGCGCGGCGAGCGCATCGACTTCAACGAGAGTATCCAGATCGGCGTTATGATTGAGACGCCTGCGTCGGTCATTATGGCCGACGAGCTGGCCGCCGAAGTCGATTTCTTCTCCATCGGCACCAACGACCTGACCCAGTACACGCTGGCCTGTGACCGTCAGAACCCGAGTCTCGAACGCTTTGCCGACCCGCATTCACCAGCTGTGCTGCGCATGATCCAGATGACTATCGAGGCTGCCCATCGTCATGGCATCTGGTGCGGCATCTGCGGCGAGCTTGGCGCAGACTTGAGCCTGACCGATACGTTCCTGCGCCTAGGAATCGACGAACTGTCCGTCTCGCCCACCAGCGTCCTGCCCCTGCGCAACGTCATTCGCAACCACTGAGATTCAAGGTCGCTTCGGCTGATTCCGATGGCTTTTTGGGCATTGCATTCGGCTGGACATTCGACATCGCATCTTGCCGGCATTTCGTCGTGGGGCAAAGTGTACAATCACCACGTTTGCTTTCGCGCCCAGCGTAAATCGCGTCGCCGGCTCCGCGAACGGATTTCCAGTCACACAGAATGCCGTGAACAGTCAGCCATGCCTGTTGCGCGGCGAAGAGAAAAGAAGAAGCAGTGGATTATCCTCTCTTTACCAAGCTGGCCGCCGAGTTCTTCGGCACCGCCATTCTGATGATCTTCGGCAACGGCTCCGTGGCCAACGTTGAGCTCAAGAACACCAAGGGCCACCACGCCGGCTGGCTGAACATCGCCATGGGCTACGGCTTCGGCGTCATGTTCCCGGTGCTCATGTTCGGTAGCGTCTCCGGCGCGCACATCAACCCGGCCATGACCATCGCCCAGGCAGTGAACGGCCTGTTCGACTGGAATCTGGTGCTGCCGTACATCATCGCCCAGCTGCTCGGCGCCGCAGTCGGTCAGCTCGTGGTATACATCACCTACTATCCGCACTATAAGGACACCGAAGACGCCGACGCCATCCTCGGCACTTTCTGCACCACCGACGCCCACAACGATCGCGTGAACTACTTCGTCAACGAGTTCTTCGGCACCCTCGTGCTCGTGGTCGGCGCACTGTGCTGCCTGTCCCTGCCGTGGGGTGAGGAAGACCATGCTGCCGCATCCATCGCGGTCGGTTTCATCGTGTGGGGCCTCGTGACCTCCATGGGTGGTCCGACCGGTCCTGGCCTGAACCCGGCCCGCGATCTCATGCCGCGACTGCTGCACGCCATCCTGCCGATTCCATCCAAGGGCTCCTCCCGCTGGGACGAGGCTTGGATTCCGGTCGTCGCCCCGATTCTGGGCGCTATTGTGGGTGCGTTCGTGTTCAAGTTGTTCGCCTGATCGCATTCAATCATTCGTGACTTGTTTGCCTGACCGTCGCATAAGTTGCGTTTGATATATGAGAACTGTTGCATAAAGCCTGTTTTCCTCGGAAAATTTCCGGTACGGGGGAAGCGGGCTTTTTGCATGCCTACTGTTGGCTGGTAGTGTTGCCGCGGAAGAGATATGCTGCCACCTGCGTGACGGCAGGGTTATAAGGAGGCCGGATTGAAGCGAATTCGTACCATTCTGCGTGCGCTCGATCCGAAAGCGGCCGCCACCATGAGCCGCCGGGAACGGACGGAAGCGTTCCGCATCCGCAGAAGCGTCGTGGCTTGGATTCTTGCATTATGCGTCATCGTGTCATGTACGTCGTGCAGCGTGCATGCCGTGCTGGTCAACGCGGTGCTGAACGGACATGCGAAAACGGCGCAGATCGGCAATTCCGGAACACATTCAGAAAAAACGGATCAATCCGCGAAATCCGAAAAGAAATCGCAACAATCAGAGAAGAAAACCTAGGAATCGTCGGAAACGAAAGACGCAAAGGCCTCAGCGGAGGAAACGGCGGAACCGCAGGAAGACGCCGTCACCAAAGCGCTTCGCGAGCAGTCGGCCGCGCTGATGGACGATCAGAAAAGCGAAATACTTGCGAAAGCGCAGCAAACGGCGCAAAACAGCGGATATGGCATGGTGCAATATCATTACTGTGTGGTCACCAATGGTGAAGTCGGATCAGTCGAAGATTTTTCGAATGCCGTGTTTCGTATTCTGAACAGCGAACATGGATGGGCGCGCAGGCGCGATTTTCGAACCTTCTACGGACGGCAATTGCGATTTCAATATCGTGCTCGCCCAAGCGTCGACCTTGCCGACGTTCTCGTCGGTATGTTCGGAGCAATACAGCTGCCGTGTGGGCAACAATGTGATTATCAACGATGATCGTTGGAATTCCGGCACGGACGTGTGGATGTCGGGAGGCGGCGACTTGGCGCGATATCGCACGATGGTGATCAATCATGAGGTCGGGCACCGGTTGGGGCATATCGACAATGAGATGACGTGCGCGGGGCTGGCCAAGCGGCACCGCTTATGCAGGAGCAGTCCATATTTTTGGATGGCTGTGCGATCAACGAATATCCGCTTGATTCGGAATTATGGATTGGCTGAACGCGATTGCGGAATAGAGCTGCAGAATAAAACTGCAGAATAAAACTGCAGAATAGGGCCTACAGTCCGAAATATGCGTTGAACTCGCCTTGATCGAGCGTGCGGTCTGACGTGTTGGTGCGAACGGCATCCCAACTGAATACGCCAAGCGCTTCGTCGGCGCTCATAGGCTGCGGTTTGGTGTGTTTCAGGTCTCCCTGCAATCCGAGCAGCCATGCGCAATAGCCGATGATCTGTTGCGCGGTGGCGCCGTGTGCCGTGAGTATGCCGAGATCGAGCGAGCGCTCGCGTTTGGCAAGGCGTTGGCCGGCTGCGTTGTCGATGAGGGGCAGATGCGCGTATGAGATGGTCACATCGTCAGGTTTATTGGAACCGTCGGCAGGATGGAAGGGCTGTGTCGGTTCGGAAGGCTTGAATCCCGCGTTGATAAGGGCTTTGCGAATGTAGATTTGCAAAGCGTTGGAGCGAAGCAGATCACGGCCGCGCACAATGTCGGTGATGCCCATGTCGAGGTCGTCCACGGTGACGGCCAGCTGGTAGGAGTAGATGCCGTCCGAGCGGCGCACGATGATGTCGCCGATGTCGTGGGCGAGGTTGTATTGCTGGGTGCCGAATACTTCGTCGTGGAAGGTGATGGTGGTGTCGGCGGTGGCGATGCGCATCGAGTGGCGGTCGTTGTTGGCGAGGCGTTGTTTCGCACGCTGCGGTTCGCTGGCGATGAGGCGTCGGCATGTTCCTGGGTACACGGTGAAACGATCGCCTTCCTGTGGTGCAGAGGCGGCGCGGATGTCGGCGCGCGAGCAGAAGCAGGGGTAGATGAGCGGTGTTGCCTCAGAGGTGGCTGCTTCGTTGCCTGCTGTAGTGCTGCAGGGCTTGGAATCGTTGAAACCAGTACTGATAATATCGCTGATTTCGTCAAAGCTCAGCTTGCTGAGAAGCTCAAGCGCTTCTTGGTATAGGGCGTGTCGCGACGACTGGAATACCGGTTCGTCATCCCAACCGAGACCAAGCCATTCGAGATCGCGCATCATGGTTTCGGCGGCGCCGGGAACCACTCGTGGCTCGTCGATGTCTTCGATGCGCAGCCGTATGGAATCACCCGATTTGCGGGCGGAAAGCCATGCTCCGAGCATGGCGTAAACGTTGCCGATGTGCATGCGTCCTGATGGGGTTGGTGCGAATCGGCCGGTCATGGCTGCTCCTTTGGTGGGTTGACTGTGGCAGTACGCAACTGTACCCGTTGGGGTTTAGCTAGGTTTAGCGTAGGGCGATTCAGGTGGCGTGAGCCCCCATAGCCTTACGTTAAAGTGGTAGTATATGCCGTTCGGGCGCGTTCGTTTGTGATGGTAATCTACGAGCACGAGAATGGTATTCCGTTTTGTCGGATGAATGGGGTCGATATGACGAAAAGGCAGTTTAGTAACACGGAGGTCGAGTATCTTCGTGCGTTGCCGGCGGTTGAGTCGGTTACGGAAAATCGGATCACGTATTCGCGTGATTTTCAGATCAGTTGCATGCGACGATATTTGGATGGAGAGCGGCCGAGCACGATTTTCACGTCGGCTGGGTTGAGCCCTGCGATCATCGGGCGCAAGCGTGTGGAACGTAATATCGCACGTTGGAAAGTGGATCTGGATATTATGGCGGCCGCAAGAAGCAATTCCACGACGGGCGCCTTGTCTTCCGACACCAGGGAACGATTGGTGACTGTGCAGTTGGGGCAGATTCGATCGCTGACGTGTCAGGTGCTTGCGTTGAAGGAACGCGTTGATGCTTTGGAACGCAAATTAGACGAATCGCAAGGCTGAATTTGAGTTCGCTGAGAAATTTTTTTTGTAAGAAAAAAGTTTTTTTCGGCGCGTGTTTAGTAAATCTTGCATATAGTTGCTGTCGGACGGAGTCTTTGAAGTTCCCCCTTCTACTGCCGTCTGTTTTATTAGCCCGTACGGATATCGGTCGCTTTATCGCTTCACTTCAGACCGTCGTACGGGCTTCTTCTTACTCTGGTAGAGGTAGTTGGGATTGAACGCAAGAGGCTGAACATGACTGCATATATGGACCATAAGAATCTTGCCAATGAGGCGATCGACGGTGTGCGTGCCGTGCAGATCGCCGATGGCGTGCATCGTGTGCTGGACCGCATCGCATCGGCGGAGCAGCATGCCGGGCGTGACGCAGGTTCCGTACGCCTGCTTGCCGCCACGAAAACGCGCGACGTGGGTGAGATCATGGCTGCGATCGACGCTGGCGTGCGTATGATCGGCGAGAATCGTCCGCAGGAAGTGATGGCGAAGGCCGAAGGATTGATGGCACGTTGCGGGGAGCGCGGATTCGCGTTGGGCGTTGCCGACGATGCCGGCGCTTCCACTATTGCGGGTGAGCATATTCCGTTCCATCTGATCGGCCAGCTGCAAAGCAATAAGATCGGCAAAGTGCTGCCGGTCGTCAACACCATCGAATCGGTTGATTCCCTTGACTTGGCGGAGAAAATCTCGCGCAGGGCCGTGGCGCGCGGCATCACCGTGGGCGTGCTGCTGGAAGTCAACGAATCGGGTGAGGCGTCGAAATCCGGCTGCGATCCCTCGCATGCCATCCGCATCGCGCAAAAAATCGGTACATTGGACGGACTTGAATTGCAGGGGCTGATGACCATCGGCGCGCATGTCGACGACGAAACCGCCATCCGCAAGGGATTCGAGCACCTGCGCAAAACCCGCGACCATATTCTCGAATCCGGCGAGCCGGGCACGCAATCCTGCCGCGAACTGTCGATGGGCATGACCGGCGACATGGAACTTGCGGTTGCGGAAGGATCCACCATCGTGCGCGTCGGCACCGCGATTTTCGGCGAGCGTGCTTTTATCTGACGTTTTCTTCCTGTGACGGGCCTTCGCATGATGTGATGGCCCGTTTTTTTTTCGATGTTTTTGATTGTCGGGCGTTGCATGTCGATGATATGGACGATTCGACGATTGTTGCGGGTAGACTGGCAGACATGAGAATCGCACGTTTTTCGCATAATGATGTACCGCAATACGCTTTCGTGCAGACCGACGAAAGCGACGGCAAGGACTATCTCGTGGCGCTTGAGGGGCATCCTCTGGCCGGTGCCGGTGTGAAGCCGACCGGCGAGCGTTTTCCGGTGGATGGCGATGGCGTTCGTCTGCTCTCTCCGGTGATCCCGTCGAAGGTATACGGGCTGGCCAAGAATTACGAGGCGCACGCGCAGTTCATGCATGAAGCAGGCCATTCCGACATCAAGCACGCTCCGGAAGACATGGTGATCTTCTCCAAGCCGAGCACGTCGGTGATCGGCCCGGACGATCCGATCGTGATCCCGTCGTACTCGAACGATATGAATTTCGAGCCGGAAGTGGCCGTGGTGATGGGGCGCATCGCCAAGAACGTGACGGTCGAACAGGCCATGGATTACGTGCTCGGCTTCACTTGCGTGAACGATGTGACATTGCGTGACCTGCAGGGACTTGACCCGATGTGGACGCGTGCGAAAGGCTTCGACACCTCCTGCCCGCTCGGCCCGTGGATCGTGACCCGCGACGATTTGGATTGGAAGGACGCGAAGATCTCCTTCACGCTGAACGGTGAGGATGTCGAGCTGGCTTCCGGCACCACGGCGAATCTGATTCACGGCATTCCGGAGCAGATCGCGGCGATTTCCAGCTTCACGACGCTGCTGCCGGGCGACGTGATTCTGACGGGCACGCCGAACGCTTCCGGCCATCTTGATCCGGGCGACGAGGCGATCGTGCACGTCGAAGGCATCGGCAGCCTGCGCAACGTGGTGGTGCGCGGCTGATTGCCGATTGCTGATTGACATATTGAAGATATGAAGGCCGTCACCTTTCGTGGGTGACGGCCTTTGTGCTGCGTTGTTCGCGATTTCCCGTTTAGTGAACAAAAGTTGAGTGTTGCAGGCTCAACTTTTGGGAATAGAATGGTGGTGAAGTCGGTTGAGCATATCAGACAACGACATATGCGTCGACGCGACCGTGCGAAAAACGGACGATCGGCGCGAACCATGGAGGATGATATGGAACAGAAGTTCACCACAATGGCGCAGGAAGCCATTTCCGACGCCGTACAGAACGCGTCGGCAGCAGGCAACGCGCAAGTCGAAACCCTGCACCTGCTTGATGCGCTGCTGCGCCAGGAAAACGGCGTGATCCGCGGTCTGATCGAAGCCGCGGGCGGCAACGCGCAAAACATCAGCGCCGCCGTGCACCAAGCGCAGGACGCGCTGCCAAGCGCCAGCGGATCGACCACCGCGCAACCGCAAGTCAGCAGGCAACTATCCGCAGTACTTGCGCAAGCCGGCAAGGAAATGCAGCAGATGGGCGACGAATACGTATCCACCGAACATCTGCTCATCGCCATCGCGGCGGCAAAGCCGAATCAGAGCGCGCAAATCATGGAACAATACGGCGTGACCGCCGACGCGCTACGCAAAGCCGTGCCAACGATCCGAGGAGGCGCGAAAGTGACCAGTCCCGACGCCGAAGGCTCCTACAAAGCCCTCGAAAAGTATTCGACCGACCTGACGGCAGCCGCGAAAGAAGGCAAGCTCGACCCCGTGATCGGCCGCGATCAGGAAATCCGCCGAGTCATCCAGATCCTGAGCCGCCGCACCAAGAACAATCCGGTGCTGATCGGCGAGCCTGGCGTGGGCAAAACCGCCGTGGTGGAAGGCCTTGCGCAGCGTATCGTCGCCGGCGATGTGCCGACCACCCTGCAAAACAAGAAGCTCATCTCGCTTGATCTGGGCTCCATGGTGGCAGGTTCGAAATACCGTGGCGAGTTCGAGGAACGCCTGAAGAGCGTGCTGCAGGAAATCAAGAACGCAGACGGGCAGATCATCACGTTCATCGATGAGATCCATACCATCGTCGGCGCGGGCGCGGCCGAAGGATCCATGGACGCAGGCAACATGCTCAAACCCATGCTCGCGCGAGGCGAACTGCGCCTGATCGGTGCCACCACACTCGACGAATACCGTGAGAACATCGAAAAGGATCCGGCATTGGAACGCCGTTTCCAGCAGGTGTTCGTAGGAGAGCCGAGCGTGGAAGACACCATCGCCATCCTGCGTGGCATCGCACCGAAATACGAAGCCCACCACAAGGTGACCATCGGAGACGATGCGCTCGTGGCCGCGGCGACGCTGTCGAACCGGTATATTTCCGGCCGTCAGCTGCCGGACAAAGCCATCGATCTGGTTGACGAGGCCGCATCGCACCTGCGCATGGAACTCGACTCCTCGCCTGAGGAAATCGATGAACTGCAGCGTCAGGTCGACCGTCTCAAGATGGAAAAATCGTACCTGCTTGGCAATCCGAAAGACGATGCCGACGCGCAGAAAGCGGAAAACGAGCTTGATGAAAGCGCCAAGGAACGTCTCGACGACCTCAACAAGGAAATCGCCGACAAAAGCGAGAAACTCAACGGTCTGAAAGCACGCTGGGACGCCGAAAAGAACGGCCACAACCGTATCGGCGACCTGCGCAAGAAGCTCGACGAACTACGCACCCAAGCCGAACGGTATGAACGCGAAGGCGATCTGGCGAAATCCTCCGCCATCAACTATGGCGAAATTCGGCCATCCAGAAGGAGATCGCGCAAGCCGAACAAAACGAGGCGGCGGCCAAGAACAGTGCGGCAGGCGGTGCTGACGGTGGCTTGGGTGGCGATATTCCGATGGTGCCGGACCGCGTTGACGCCGACTCCGTGGCCGAAATCGTGTCCGACTGGACGGGCATTCCCGTCGGACGCCTCATGCAAGGCGAAAACGAGAAGCTGCTGACCATGGAAGACTATCTCGGCAAACGTGTGATCGGCCAGAAGGAAGCCATTCAAGCGGTTTCCGATGCGGTACGTCGTTCGCGTGCGGGCATTTCCGACCCGAACCGCCCAACCGGCTCGTTCCTGTTCCTCGGCCCCACCGGCGTGGGCAAGACCGAGCTCGCCAAGGCGCTCGCCGGACTTCCTGTTCGACGATGAAAAGGCCATGGTGCGCATTGACATGAGCGAGTACATGGAGAAGGCCTCCGTGTCTCGTCTGATCGGTGCTGCGCCGGGCTACATCGGCTATGAGGAGGGTGGCCAGCTGACTGAGGCCGTGCGTCGCCGCCCATATTCGGTGGTGCTGTTCGATGAGGTTGAAAAGGCCAATCCTGAAGTATTCGACGTGCTGTTGCAGGTGCTCGACGACGGCCGTTTGACCGACGGGCAGGGCAGGACCGTGGACTTCAAGAACACGATTCTGATCATGACCTCCAACCTGGGCTCGCAGTTCCTGGTGAACACCGAACTGGATGACGAAGCCAAGAAGAAGGCCGTGATGGACGCCGTGCACATGCAGTTCAAGCCGGAATTCATCAACCGCTTGGATGAACTGGTTATGTTCCACCCGCTTACGCGCGAAGAGCTCGGCGGCATCGTGGACATTCAGGTGGCGCAGGTTTCGGCCCGCTTGGCGGATCGCCGCATCAAGCTGGATGTTACCGATTCGGCGCGCGATTTGGCTCGCCAACACCGGTTACGACCCGGCGTATGGCGCTCGCCCGCTGCGTCGTTTGGTACAAACCGAAGTCGGCGACCAGTTGGCGCGCATGCTGCTGGCCGGCGAAGTGCACGACGGCGACACCGTGCTTGTGGATCAGACCGGCGGCGACCATTTGGAGCTTTCCTCGTGGGCGCCGGGGCAGATTGACGACGATTTTTCGGCAGAGGCTAAGTGACGGTCGGAGTCATTCGGCTGATCGGTTTGGCCTGACTGACTGTTGATTGGCCGAGTCACAAAACGGTCTAACCGTTGACGGTGGGCGGACTGCGCACATGCGGGTCCGCCCATTTTTCGTGCGATTGCGCGATTTTCTTTTGCGAAAACCGTTTTACCGTGACGGTTGGCGGTCGTATGCCTGCAAAACCAAGCCTGCGACCGTCAAAACCGTCGCACCGATCAACACGGCGATCGCAAGCTTCGGCTGAAGCCCGAAAATCAGCCACAAAGCGAACGTCCACACCGCGATGACCATCGTCACGGTCGCGGTAATCTGCGTTACCCGCGTGCGAATCTCATATGTGATGCTGGCCTGGATAAGCGTATCCATGCTTTTGCTGTGTTTCTTCGCGTTTCTTGAGATTGTATTTCTTGCTTTTCTTGCGATTGTGCGGTCGGAATATCGCCTTCCGATGCTTTCTTTGCCATGGGGCGTTGCGCGATCAGCGAAATCGCAAGCGATAGCACGGCGACCATGCTTGCGAAAGCGAAATACTGATTGCGTGACCCCGCGGGGAAAATCCACGACACCACGCACGCCAGCAGACTGTAGACGTACACGATGGTCATGGCGAGCGACAGCAGCGAATCCGCGTTGGGCGTGTGGCTTTTCAGGGCGGCGGTGCCACGATTGTGCATCGGCGCGGCGCAGTAGAACATGACCGGCGTGGCGATGATGGCGTGCAGCCATGGATTGGTCAGCCAGTGGGGAAGTGTGATGCCGCCGAATGTCAGCATGGTTACGGTGAATGTGGGAGCGGTCAGTATGGTTGCGATGGCGAGACTCTTGGCGATGTCGCTTCGGTGTGTTGCGCCGGCTGCCTCGTCTGGATTTTCGGTGTGATTTTCGGTGTGATTCTTGGCGGGCTTGTCATCGGTGATGCGTTGGTGGGAGGGGGCTATGTCATCGTTTTCGCTTAGGAATAGCCTGAGGATGGCCCAAGTGGCCACGGCCGCCGCAACAATCGCCGCCACCGTCATAAACAAATCGAATCCCATGTGTTTCCGAACCCCCGGATTGCCTCTTGAATGCCTCTCGAATATTCAGCGTGCTCGCGTTGCCGCATGTTCGTGAGCATGCTTTCGGCTCCAAGCATAATGCAGCTGGGCATGGATGTCTTGCGAACTTTGATCTTCCAAGATGTCTTGGTCATACTGTTATATAGAACATATGTTCGACAATCCTGTGTTTGTGGTGATTCTTCTGGTGGTTGTGGCCGCGCTTGGAGCCGCGGCCGGCTTTTTTGCGGGCCGTTCCAAAGGGCAGGAAATGGCCCGTGATGCGAAAACCGCTGATCTTAACGAGGCGAAAGCGCAGATCGAAGCTGATCGGCAGGAAATCAGCGAATTGTCCACGGCGGTGACCCAATACCGCACGCAGGCGGAAGGGTTGGCCCAACAGTTGACCTATCTCAAATCGCAGCTCGCGCAGGCCCAGCGGGCCGAACAGGAACGTGTGGAGCGGGAGCGTGAGCGTGCCGCGGCCGAAGCGGAACGCAAGCAGGCCGAAAACGAGCGAAAACTGCAGGAGCAGAGCAAGGTATTGTCCGCGCTCGCGCCCGTGCAGAAGAATCTTGACGCCCTGCAGCAGAAGGTTTCGCAGATCGAAGAGGGTCGCAAGCGGGAAATGGGTGCGCTTGGCGAGCAGCTCAAAGGCCTTGGCGAGCAGCAGGCTCGTCTTGACCGCGAAACCAACGCCCTGTCGTCCGCGTTGCGCAACAACAAGGTGCGTGGTGCGTGGGGTGAGGCGCAGCTGAGGAACATCGTGGAATCCGCGGGACTGCTGGAACATGTGGATTTTGACACGCAGGTGGTCGTTACTGATGCGGACGGGCGTACGCAGCGTCCGGATATGATCATCCATATGCCGGGCGGCAAAACCATTCCAATCGATGCCAAGGCTCCGTACGCCGATTATCAGAAGGCGTGCGAGATTCCCGATACCGCCACGCCCGAGGAGCTGACGCGAAAGTCGGAGCTGCTGCATGCGCATGCCAAGGCGGTGCGTGAACATGTGAAGACTTTGGGCGACAAGGCCTATTGGAACGCGTTCGACGATGCTCCGGATTTTGTGATCGCCTTCATTCCCAACGAATCCCTGCTGCAGGCGGCTTTGGAAACTGACCCGACGCTGATGGATGACGCGTTTGCACGCAAGGTGGCTTTGACCTCGCCGATTACCCTATGGGCGGTGCTGAAATCCGTGGCGTACGCGTGGCAGCAGCAAAGCCTGACCGATGACGCGAAAATGCTGTTCGACCTGTCCCGCGAATTGTATGAGCGGTTCGCGGTGTTGGGCGATCGCGCCACCAAGCTGGGGTCCGCCATCACCAAAACGGTCGGTGCCTACAATGCGTTCGCCTCGTCGCTGGAATCGCGCGTGCTCGTCACCGCGCGAAAGCTGCAGCGCGTCGACCAGAGCAGAATCATCGAAGCCGTGAACATGATCGCGCCAGAAAAGGCCGATGTCCGCGAACTCACCGCTCCTGAAACCAACGAGCAGTAGGTGCTGTGAAAAGGGTGTATTATGGGTGCTTTGGGGCGAGTGCTGCAGCAGGTGTTGTAATGCTATTTGGCTTTGTATGGGGGTCTATAAATCCTTGATGAGGCTCTTTTAAGGGGATTGTCCGGCTTCCGCCGTCTTTGTTGCAAAGGGGCTGCTGGCTGGAATTGTTATTGAATTGTTACTGGCTGGGATTGTGGTGAAAGTCACCATAGCTTTGAATAGAACATAGACCGTTAACGTTCACAGTGTTGTAGGGCGCGTCGCGGTTCGTGGTTGGACATGGACGGTCCGGCCATGCGGCCACAAGCAAAAGAAAAACAATAAATACGGACCAGCGCCGCCGACTCAGAACGAACGACGGTGATGCAGTAATGAAGCATAAGCAGAGCGCTAGCTATCACTCTATGTCGTAACCGTGTGCGGCGGTGGTAAATCAAGGAGAGTGCATGAAACGACATAGCCAACGATTACGCGATATTCTCAGACGTGGGCTTGCCATCGCGGTCACGGTACCGATGATGGTTTCGTTCGCGCCGGTCGCATTCGCTGAAGACGGCGCCGGAACCGGTAACGGTTCGGCAACCCCCTCTGCTTCAAGCGGTCTGAACCTGCTTGCCAGCTATGATTTTTCCGACGGAACTGCGACTGACACATCCGGCAACGGGTACAACCTGACCATGAACGGCGGTGCGAAGGTCGAAGCGTTCGGCGACAGGAACAATAACCAGGCGTTGTCTCTGCGAGGCAATGGCCAGTATGCTTCGTTCCCGGATGAGCTGTTCGCCAAGGCGGGCAACTCGTTCACCATGGAATTCGCTGCCAAATCACGTCATGCTGATGACGGCAACTATTTCAGCTTCTCTGTGGGTGGAAGCCAGCAGAAATACCTGTTCTGGTACCTGAGCACCAAGTCCACGAAGTTCGTCATTTCCGATAACAAGTGGAACAATGAGCAAGGATTTAAGACTTCGCTGTCTAACAATGACAATATCTGGCACAACTACAAGCTGATCGTCGACGGCGAAACCCTCACCATGCTTCGTGACGGCGAACTTGTCGGATACAAGGCAAACACCGGCATCACCATGGCCGATCTGGGCAGCACCGCCGCAACCATCGGCAAATCCCTGTATAGCGGCGACGCTTATTGGAGTGGCGCGATCGATGACATCAAGATCTATCAAGGTGCGGACGTCACGTTGCCAAGCAGCGTGACGATCGTTGGCGATGGCGTGCTTGACGGTGCACTGACCATGGTTGAAAACAGCGCTACGAAGCTAACGGCCACGGTTTCTCCTGAAAACGCCATCAGCACCGATGTGACATGGGAGTCGTCGAAGACTTCCGTCGCCACCGTCGGCAGCGACGGCACCGTCACGGCTGTCGGAGAAGGAACCACCACAATCACGGCGACTACGAAGGCCGGCGGCGTTTCCGCAAGCGTTGACGTCACCGTCAAGCCGTTGGATCCGGCGACCGTGGTCCAATTCGATCTGGATTCCGCGATTTCTGCCGTCAACGAGGCGACCACCGAGAATCTGCCGCTGATTTCCACCGGCTCGAAGTACGGATCCACCATCACTTGGACGTCTTCCAATGAAAATGTGATCACCGGAACCGATACAAATTACCAGGCGCCGTCGGTCGGATCCGCTGACCCGTATAAGGGTGCAGGCGTTGTGACCCGCCCTGCATACGGTGACGGCGATGCCGCGCCGGTAGAGCTGACCGCCACCGCGGCCAACGCTGACGGCAGTGTCACCAAAACCGCCAAAGTGTCGGTGATAGTCAAGGAAAAGACTCGCGAAGTGCCTGACGAAGCTTATGCCGCAGTCACCTTCCTGTCGGATTCCGACAAGACGAATGGTAAGACGGGCGAAGCGCTGTACATGTCTGCCACGGAAGGCAACAACTTCTTCTCCTTCAAGGAAATCAACAATTCCAATCCGGTCATCGAATCTTACGCCGATACCAAGGGCCTGCGCGATCCTTACGTGCTCAAGTCGCATGACGGGGACAAGTACTACATGATCGCCACCGATCTGAAGGTTTCCGCACAAGGATGGGGCCAGAACCAGCAGTATGGTTCGCTCAAGGTTGAAGTGTGGGGAGTCCAAGGACATGGTCAACTGGACTCGCACCAACGCGGCTGACGGCGATACCGGCATTAAAATCAATGTCGACAATGCGGGCATGACGTGGGCTCCGGAAGCCTACTGGGATGATTCGCTCGGCGCTTACGTGGTGTTCTTCTCGTCACGTATGTACACCGACGACACCCGTTCCACCGCGGTGACCAGCACCAATACCGGCTACGCGTACAACGTGCTGCTGTACTGCATCACCCGCGACTTCAAGACCTTCACCGAACCGGTGATGTGGCAGGATACCAACTATTCCCGTATCGACTCCACGGTCATCAAGGTTGGCGACTACTACTACCGCTTCACCAAGAACGAGGAAAGCGGCGCTGCCGGAAGCTACATCACCAACGGCAAGTCCACGTTCCTTGAGCGTTCGAAGGTGCTGACGGCCACCACCGAGGAGGCATCTCCCGATACCGATCCGGAAACCGGCTGGCAGCTGCTTGACCAGCGCATCTTGCCGTTCGAAGGTCCGGAGGCTATCAAGCTCAACGCCGGAGACAAGTATCAGAATGAAGCAGGGGATGCCATGGTCATCATGGCTGATTCCGGTGGATACCAGCCGTACATGACCAGCGAATCCGCTCTGCTGAGCTGCGATTGGAACAACCGACTGTCGCAGACCGATGGATGGCATACTCAGAAGGATCAGAACGCGGGTGTGAGCGGCTACGTGTATGCCAATGGCATGCCGACCCCGACCGCCACGGTGCGTTCGTCAATGTGCCTGCTGCCATCGCCGAGAACATGCATCGTTGGACGACCGCCAACCCCACCACTCCGGATGCGACTGACTCCACGACCAAGCTGGAGCGCGGTAGAGACACGCTGACTGCCACTGTCACCGCCAAGGACGGCGGCAATGTGGCCGGATCGGTTGTCTTCACCGCTGGCGACTGGACCGAAACCGTCAAGCTCAATGCTGATGGCGTCGCCACAGTCACCGCTCCAGAAGGCGCGCTGGGCAAAGTTTCCAAGATCACGGCGGCCTACGGTGGGTACACCGATAACTTGGTCAACGTGTCTGACGATGCAATCGAGCAGACTCCGGATCCTGATCCGACTCCGGACCCGACTCCTGATCCTGATCCGACTCCGGCTCCGACCACTAAGCCCGGTACTACCACCACCAAGAAGACTGCGAAGAAGGCTGCGGTTGTGGTGAATACCGGTGCCAATGTCAAGGGCATAGCGCTGGTCGCCGCAATCCTGGCCATCGGTGGTGCGTTGGCTGTTCTGCGTCGCTGGAAGGCAGCTCGCTGACTTCACATGAACGCTTCGCCTATTCCGTTTCCACGTATTCCATCCATCCCGCGTGAAAACAAGACGAAGCCCCGTAAGAGAAACCGTCCGGTTCTATTTACCTCCTTTCCGGACGGTTTCTCATCCTCCTTGTTATGCATGAATCGCATGCACTAATGCTGAATTCTTCAAGGAATATTTATGAATACGAGAAAACATCTCACCGTCAAACGGTTGACCGGCGCTATCGTCGCCGCCGCAACCATGACTGCCGTTCTGCTCGTTGCGCCAAGTACGATGGCATCGGAGCCATCGGCGCTTGACAAATACAAGAACGAAAGCAGCCTGCTTGTAGATCTGAATTTCAACGATCTTACGGCAGGACAAACCGGAACCTACCAATCGGGAAATATCGTCGCTTCGATTAATGGCCAGACGGCCACGGGAACCGGCGAAGACGGCACCACTGCAGCCAACCTGTCCAGCGGATTCTGGATGAGCCTGACATCCGCGGATGGTAGTGCGGTGCTTCAAGGCAAGCATGCCATTACCATCAGCTACGATTCGAAGCCCGCATCAAGCGGCAACAGCGGCTGGACGCTGTACGCGGCCCGCGATGCGGCGAAACCAACCTATGGTTATGAGCATTACATCGGCTTTCTTGACAAAACCGACAAGATCACATTCGAACGCTACAGCAACACCACGGGCGGTCGCACGGGAGCCAATGTCAGCGGTGCTTCCAGTGTCGGCTGGAAGCACGTGGATGTAGTCGTATCCGACGAATCCACCACAATGTACGTCAACGGCACACTTGTGAACAGCGTGGAGGCCAAAGAAAGCCATGATCTGACAGAAATCCTCGGCAAAGACGGTGGTATTCTGCAACTCGGCAAAGCGAATTGGGGCGCGGAATACTTTACCGGTCTGATCGACAATTTCAAGATTTACGACAGTTCCCTAGCTGCGGCGACCGATGCGTTCAACGCCATCAGCGTTGCGCAAGAGGCAACCGAAAACTTCTCCGTCATTACGGAAAGCAACGGTGTGCCGATCGTTTGGTCGAGCGATAACAACGCGATCCGGTTCACGGAAGATGGAACCGCGCAAGTTACTCGCCCCGCAGTCGGTGAAGCCGATGCTGTGGCAACTTTGACTGCCAAGCTCAACGGCTCGGACGATCAGTTGCGGACGTTTAAGGTTACGGTTCCGCACATCATATCGGACGATGAGAAGATCCAAAGCGATCTTGATGCCGTGAATATCTTGGACGCCGACGATATTCGTAGCAATTTCGTGGTGCCGACGGTCGGTGACAATGGCTCCGCCATTACATGGTCCGTCAAGAACGATGGCGGTGCGAACGCTTCTATCGCCGAAGGATATAACGAGAACAATGCCAAAGTATCGGTGAATCGGCCGGCTGCCGGCAAAGATTCCGTCAACGTGACATTGGAAGCGACGGCGACGAACAACGGTGCCACCGCAAACCGGGAATTCCCGATCACCGTTTCGCCGATGCCTTCCGACCAAAGCAAAGATGAGGCATACATTTGGGCGTTCTTCACCGGCGAAGGCGTGGGAGGCGAGAAGATAAGCCTCGCCGCTTCCAAGGGCAACAACGCGCTCGACTGGAATACGCTCAATGAAGGCACTCCGCTGTTCACCTCCACCGAAGGCGAACAGGGATTGCGCGATCCATTCATCATGCGCTCGCATGACGGCGACACCTTCTACATGCTTGCCACCGATCTGAAGATCTCCGGCAGGAAGGGCAGCTTCTCGGCGGCACAGTACAACGGTTCGCTGTATATCGAGGTTTGGGAATCCAATGATCTGGTGAACTGGACGAACCAGCGTCATATCAAGGTCAGCGACGACAGCGCGGGCAACACGTGGGCTCCGGAAGCCTACTGGGATGATGAGTTGGGCGAATATGTGGTCTACTGGGCCTCGAATCTGTACGACAATGACGATTCGAGCACTCGTACCTCGCCAAGTTACAACCGCATGATGTATGTGACGACGCCTGATTTCATCACGTTCTCCAAACCGAAGACGTGGATTGACGTGGATCGGAGAGGCCAAGCTGGAGCGGGTTCCATTGATGTGACGGTGCAGAAGGAAGGCGACACCTACTACCGCATCTACAAGGATGAAAAGTCGATGACCTTGCGCCAGGAGAAGTCCAACACCCTGACCGATTCCATTGGAAAAGCCGGCGTCAAAGACTACAGCACGGCATTGTCCGGCAGCTCGTGGAGCGAAGTCGGCACCGCGATCGGCAACGACAAATCCAACGGATACGGTGGCACCTTCTCCGCAGGCGAAGGCCCCTCGCTGTTCAAAGCCAACGAAGGTGATGTGAACGGATACCAATACTATCTGTTCGCCGACCAGCCCAGCTATCACGGAGGTCCGAACCATTACGTGCCCATGGCGACCACCGACATTTCCGACGCTTCGAAGTGGACGGTAATCGGCGACAAGATGCCCGAGGAGAACTTCCCCGTCAATTCCGATGGTGGCAAGCCCCGTCACGGCACCGTGGTTCCGGTCACCCGCGCCCAGTATCAGACCGTGCTTGAAGCCTATGCGCCGAGCATCGCGGTCAAGTCGGTGGCATCGGTTGACGTGTCCACTAACGCCGGGACCGCTCCGACGATGCCGGAAACCGTGCATCTGACAATGGCTGACGGCTCCGAACAGGATGCTGACGTGCAATGGGATGACATCGACGCGGACCAGTACGCCAAGGCTGGCACCTTCACCGTCAAGGGAACCGCCCAAGACGACTCCCGCATGCCCGTGGAGGCAACCGTGACGGTATCCAAGCCGGATGACGGCAAGGATGATCCCAAAGATGACGATGCTGCCAAGAAAGCCGGATATCTGTGGCTGTACTTCAACGCATCCGACTATGAAAAAATCAATTACGGATACAGCAAAAACGGCCTGAAATGGCAAGCGCTGAACGATGGTGAGGCAATCATGTCTTCCACGCAAGGCACCAAAGGCATCCGCGATCCGCATCTGATTCGCTTGGAAGAGCCGGATGCGGACGGCAACAAGTATGTGATGCTCGGCACCGATCTGCACGCCGAAGGAAGCGCTTCGGGCGGTTCTTGGAATCAGATCAACGCCAGCACCTATC
>ENA-OQKU01000050-OQKU01000050.1-human-gut-metagenome-genome-assembly--contig:-NODE-50-length-19094-cov-8.450203_pt1 | contig 19094 bp, 14 predicted proteins | sample MGYA00242807_ERZ504816 | MGnify/ENA primary metagenome ERZ504816 (study PRJEB26092, sample SAMD00036376) | human gut metagenome | host: Homo sapiens | study: EMG produced TPA metagenomics assembly of...
TTTCCTTTTCGATTCGGGTCTCCACGTCGATGCCGAGTATTCTGGCGGTTTCCATGAACAGTTCGATGCCGTCGACCCCGTGGTAGGAGGCCATCACGTCATAGGCGCGGTTGGCATCCATCAGCGTGCGGATGATTTCCGGATCGACGCCGGGAAGCACATCCATGCCTTCGTATACGGCTTCCGCAACCGACTGGTCGACTTCTTCGGAGCGTTTCAGCAGCACCTGCGTCATCATGCCGGAGAACATCACCTGCAGGTTCTCCGCATATTTGACATCGTTTTCCAGTTCCTGGTTCGTTTGTAACGGCCACATCTTGACCAGATCGACACCGTAGTCAACTGCCATGGAGACCACGTGCGAGCCGTACATCGAGTCGACGACCTTCTGGTCGTATACAAAAGACATACTTTCTCCTTGTATATCGTGCGGCCGGCCCGAACCGCAGTCATCCCCGACCGCGATTGAGCCACCGCATGTTTTGGTTCACATTATTCGACGTCCGCCGCCGGATCGGCGTACGTAATGGACATTATTTTCCCGGTATTGCAATCGTAAGTGATGGAGGTGATAGAAGCGAGCGCGGTGTGGCGCAACAGCATGTTGTGTTCGGGGTGCCCCGTTTCCAGCATGTGCCGGTAGCTCCAAATCGGCGATTCGTGGCTGACCACCACGATCTGTTTGCCGGGATATTCCGCCACTTTCTCCAGGGCGAAGTCCTGCATGCGATGCGCGATCGACTGGTAGCTTTCGCCCCAGCTCGGCTTCCACAGGTTGCGTACCAGCTTCCAGTTGCCGTTCTTCCACAGCGCGCCTTCGCCGAAGCCGATACGCTTGCCGCGAAATTCGTTGCGCGCTTCGATGAGGCGTTCGTCCGTCTGCAGCTCCAGCGGTTCCTCGCCGCGCAGTCCACGTACCGAATTCAGCGATTCGAGGATCTCCCCCGCCGTTTCGCGCGTGCGTTCCAGCGGCGACGAGTAGACGGCGGATACGGTGTTCAGCTGCGGGCTGACCGCGATGTAATGCGCGGTGGCCTGCGCCATGCGCACGCCCACGTCGGACAGGTGGAAACCGGGCAGCCGCTCGTACAGCAGGTGCCCGGGGTTCTCCACTTTGCCGTGGCGCACGAAATGGATGGTTGTCGCCGGCATATTGGCCGCCTTTCTTGCGTTTCGGACCTGCCGGCCACGTGCTGGCTCAGCACGTTTCGCCGGTCGCCGGCCCTGTGAAAAAATTCGTCGATTCGAATATTGGTTCCTGCCCTAATGTACCGCGTGTCACGACGGTACCTGCGCATAAAGTTGCCTTGGTCAACAAAGACACACAAACAACACGCACCATCCCACCTTTCTCCCCGTGTGCGGCATGTCAAACATGTCAATCGATTGACGTGTTCGGACGACTGGGGCAGCGAGCTGGTATCGGAAGCGGTTAACCAATAATTCAGGGGAACCACCACCATCAGTCCGCACGCGACGCAAAGCTGCGGACGTCACGAGCGAAACCGTGAGCGGAAAGGAGCGGCAAGCATGACCAACAATGTCCTCGTCGGCGTCAAAGACATCGGCCAACGTCTTTTCGGAGGGTATGCGGAGCTGCTTCGCATACCGCACACCGCGCGATTCTCCGTCGGATCGGTAATCGCCTGCATGCCGTTCCCAATGGTCGGCATGACGATCACGATTTCCGTGCAGCATTACTACGGCAACTATTCGCTGGCGGGCGCGCTGACGGCCGTGCAGGCGATCGCGCTGGCCGTGGCGAGCCCGGTGCTCGGCAAGCTGGTCGACAAATTCGGTCAACGGCAGGTGTCGATTCCCACAATCATCGTGTGGATGGTGGCGGCGATCGCGCTGGTCTCCTGCATCACCGCACGCGTGCCGTCGTGGATCCTGTTCTGCATAGTGCCGTTCATGGCCGCGATTCCGCCGTGGGGCGCGATGAGCCGTCAACGTTGGACGACGCTGCTCAAGGGCGATGCGGAGAAGACGAACCGTGCGCTGTCGCTGTCCGGCGTATTCGACGAGTGCATGTGGGTTATCGGCAATCCGCTGGCGTCCACATTGGCCGTGATCTCCGGACTGCTGGCGTTCTCGTTCACCGGCATGTGCGTGGTGATCGGCGCGCTGATGTTCCTGACGGAGCTTACGACCGAGCCGAAGTCGCAGACCCAGCTGGCCCGCGAGGCGGGCATGACCCGCAAGGAGTACCGCGAGCGCGAGGCCGCCCGGTCCAAGGCGCTGCGAGGCCGGAGGCCGCGGTGGAGTACGCGCGCAACAAGGCGCGTGCGGAAGGCAAGACGGCGGCCGAGGTGCAGGCTGCGATGGAGAAGGCCGAGGCGGAGGTGAAGGCCGGACGCAAGGAGTCGATCTGGGGTCCGGGCCTGATCGCGGTGTGTGTGACGTGGTTCGGCCTGGGCGCGTTCCAGTCGGCCGCCGGCATTTCGATCGTGGCATTCGCCACCGAGGCGCATATGAAGCAGTTCACGGGATTCGTGTTCGCCTGCTTCTCGTTCAGCTCTCTGATCGGCGCGCTCGTGTATGGTGCGAAAAATTGGACGATTCCACTGTGGAAGCGTTTCTACTTCTGTCTTGCGGTGGTGAATCTTGGAATCGGTTCGTTCATGTTCGCCAAGCATTTATGGGTGATCATGATCATCTACCTGTGCATCGGCGTCTGCCAGGCTCCGACGTGGGTGAACGGCAACCAGCTGATGCTGCACCTGGTTCCGCCCACACGTTTCACGGAGGGTATGGCTTGGATGGGCGCAATGAATTCGATCGGCGGTTCGGTCGGTTCCGCGATCGCCGGACAGTTCATCGACCGCATGGGCTCGCGGGGCGGTTTCATTGTGGTGACGGCGTTGGCGTTGACGTCGCTGGCGATCGCGATGCTTGGTTTCAAGCAGATCAAAGAATCCACCGAACAGCCGACGCTTACCAACGTGAGTGTGTGAACCGTATAACCGAGCCGGCAATCCCAGGAAACGTACGCCAACCGCAGAAAGGCGCGTCCGAATCGCAATAAAAATCCGATTCGGACGCGCCTTTTCGTATGCCGTATACGAAACGCCGCCAGCTACTTCGGCCAGCCCTTCGGCGTGTGCTCCAGCGACCAGACGCCCAGCTTGTGCGAGAAGCTGTTCTCCCACTTGGCTTCCAGCTCCTCCGGGCTCAGGCGGTTTTCCTTCTTCTTCAGACGGTTCGTGGCGTTGGTGTGCGTATCGTCCAGCAGCCACTTGCGGGTCAGGAAGTTCCACACCATCACCACGGCGGTGGCGATGAGCTTGCCCACGTTGGTGCGGATCAGGTATTCGGTGCTCTGCGACACGTAGGCATCGTGGTTCATGCCGTACGTGGAGATCCAGATGATGGCGTCGTTCATAAACAGGCCGATCACCGCGCCGACCACGAAGATGACGATCTCCATCCAACGCGCCATGTCCTCACGATGCTTGAACACCATCTTCATGCTGGCGACATAGTTGAAGATCAACGAGATGATAAACGAGATGGTGGCGGCGAGCACGTTGTGCATGTGGAAGGCGCCGACGAGAATGTTTAGAATACCCCAGTCGATGATGAAGGCGATCACACCCACAATGCCGAATTTCATAAGCTGTTCAATCAGTTTTCTCACACGGGATATTTAACACTCGCGCGCAGACCACCTAAACTTGGGTAACGAAGAACAATATATTTCAACGATTGCAAGGAGCAGCAATGCCAGTCATCCACACGCACGTTTCCGTATCCACCACCCCTGGGCAGCGCGAGGCACTGAAGGCCGCCTACGGCAAGGCCATCACCGCAGTTCCCGGCAAGTCTGAAGGCTGGCTGATGTGCCCGTTCGAAGACAATATGCCGATTTATTTCGGCGGTGACGATTCCAAGCCGGCCGCATACGTGGAAGTGAATGTGTTCGGCCGTTCCGTGCCGGGTTCCGCCTGGGAGAAGCTGACGGAGCAGATCATGGCCGCGCTGGGCAAGGAGCTGGGCATTCCGGCCGACCGCACTTACATCCGCTACACCGCCACGACTGACTGGGGCTGGAACGGTGGAAACTTCTGACGAAGTTTCCACCGTTCCTTCGAGGTTTGCCCATATTGCAAACCTCTCACCTCACCTACGGGAAGCACGTCTAGGAAGCTCGCCTGACTACGGCAGGGAAATCGCAATATCAGCACCCCCGACCGCTCACAAAAGCGAGAAACGGGCCTTTTCTACGGGACGTGAGCGAAAAGGGGTATGAAAACCGGCAAAATCGTCAGTAATCATACCCCCTTTTGCTCATAAGAGAGAAAAATCGCCCCATTCCGCAACTCGTGAGCAAAAGGGGGCGCACATGCAAGCACGCCCGCACCCACAAACGGACAACGTAAAGGTATCACCCACGAAAAAGCCGCCGGCCCGAACGGGACCAGCGGCTTTGTATTTACGCCGAATCAACGATTAGCGAGCGCCCTCGACGGTACGGGACGTACCGCCACGCGGCGCAATCGCAAGAAAATCAGACGATCTTCGGCATCGGGGTGGTCAGCGACGTGGTGAGGTTCACGTGCACCAGGCCCGCGCCGGAATGCACTTCGACCTTCTTCAGCGTGACGGTGCGCTCGGCTTCCGGAGCGCGGTCGTTGTCGGTCATGGTGGCCGGAGACTTCACCGCGACCAGAGCAAGCGAGCCGAAATCGATGCCCGCGCTGGCGCACAGACCCTCGGCGGCCTGCAACGACTCGGCGAAACCGTCCTTCAGAATCACACGGTCGGCCGGAACGCCATACGCATGCTCGGCGACCCAACGCACGCTCTCCACCAGAGCCATGCCCTTGTGGCTGTGCGGTTCGGCCGGCATAGAACCGTTCGTCACGGCATCGACGAACGCATCGAGCTGCGGGGCGAGCGCGTCGCCACCGTCGCGGTACAGGTTGCCGATGATCGGGTCGCGGAATTCCAGTTCCTTGGCGGTGTCCTTGAGCGCCGGAATCTGGTCGTCCTCGCCATCCCACAGGTTGATGAGCGGGAAGGTAGGAATATCAAGACCTTCGAGGCGCTGGACGTGGAACGGGTAGCGCCATGCCAGATCCGGATCGTCGCGCCACGTGGAAGCGCGGGTCACGACGATGGCTGCGGACGGCCACTGCGCGTCGTATTCGCGGCAGGCTATGTCAAGCCACTTCTGCGCGCCTGCGTCGGTACCATAGCCGGCTTCGACGATGACCACGTCATGCAATGCGCACGCCATCTCCACGGAAACCAGCGTCGGAATGCCGATGGACACGTTGGCGAACGGGCCGCCGTGCACGTACACCGGAGAGCCGTTCACGGTCTCCGTCTTGGCTGGCTTCACGGCGTCGCCGAGGATGCCGGTGATACGCCACAGGTCAACGAATTCGCCGAAGGTCACGGCCTTGCCATCCTTCGTGCCGGCGACCATCTTGGCAACGCGCTCGGAGATCTCATCCATGGAACGCGACAGCACAACGATCTGCATGAGCTCGCAGGTCGGGGTGAGCACCACACGCTCAGCCACGTCGCCCTTTCCACGGTCCACTGCGATCTGGCGCAGGGAACGGGACGGCACTTCGGAGACGCGCGGTACGAGGATGGTGTCCAGCTTGCCGTCGTCAACAGCCTTCTCCGCAAAGGAGACCAACAGGTTCTGGGCGGCCTCGATGGCTCCCATTTCACCGCACAGACCCCAGTCGATCAGCTCCGGGTGGGTCAGGGAGGCCTTGCCGCCGCCCGACGCGCCACCCTTGGAACCGGCTGCGGTGATGCCCATGCTCGGCTGGCGCAGCACGGCGGCCGCGTCGATGCCACGTTCGCGCAACGCATCGATCAACGCAATCGTAGTGGTGGTCTTGCCTTCGCCGCGGGACGCCTTCAGCGGGGTGTCGGCGGTGACGAGGACGACCTTGCCGTGCTTGCGCGGCGCATCCGGATTGTTCTTCAGATAATCGAGATAGCCGAACGCATCAATCTTCTGCACCAGACCGTATTGGCTGGTGAAATCCTCAATGCTGGTCACTGGGTTCCTTTCTTGGGAAAGCATTCCGCTGTATGGCGCACAACGTACGCAACAGACATCGCCTATGCAACGCGCGCCGGCACGAGCGGAAAAGCAAAGACGATTGCCATTCTAATAAGCACGCGCCACCAAAGAAAACCGGCTCCCGCACAGCGGACGCGCGCCGACCGTCATACGGAACTGTTTGTGGCGAACGCTGTGCGGAAGCCGGTTGCTACGCGGGTTTTCGTGGAATTTCTTGCGATTGCGCAATCGCAGAAAATATCAGAAGTCGGACATGTGGAAGCCGTTCTTCATGTTCATGCTGGTGGTGTAGAGCACGGAGTCGAGCAGCTTGTCGGTTTCCTCCTTGAGCTGCGCGGCCATGGTCTCGTTGGCGGCGGCGAGCACTTCGCGCGCCTCGCCGTTGCGGACGGCTTCGATGATTTCGTCCGGTTCCATCGGCTGCACGTCGCCGATCTCGTCCTCGGCGTCGAATTCGTCGACCACGCCTTCCACCAGTCGGTCGATCTGCTCGTCGGTGGCGGCTACCATGCGGTGGCCCATGCCGCCGGTCTTCTCCTGGTAGCGTTCCACCGCATTGGCGGTGTCGGCGAAGCTGGCGTCGCACAGGGCCGCGATGATGCGGTTCTCCCAGTAGAAGTTCTCGGAGGTGACGCGCGTGGTGGTGTCCTCAAGATACTTCGGCGTGGAGTCGACGTTCGGGAAGAACGGCACGAGCGTGTTGAACGGGTTGGAACCGTAAGCAATCCACTGCACGGCACGGTTGACCTGCGGGCGGTACGGGCGAATCTGCATGACGGACAGCTGGCTCTGACGGTTGATGCCGATCGGACGGAACATGTGGCGCGAATGCTGGTCGCCGAGCTTGCCGTACGGATCGTACGGGGTGCCTTGGTAGTGGGAGCTCAGCACGTACTTCACGTCTTCGATGGTGATCTTGCGATCGGGCTGGCGAGCCCATGGAATGTCGTCCGCGGTCGGCTGGTGGTCGGCGTCCTGACCGTCCCACTGCTCGTCGTACGGGTTGAGGAAACGCTGCATGTACCAGGCGCGCGGGGTGTTGTAGACGTGGTCGGAATCGGAGTGGGAGCCGAACGCGTCGCGCGGGTTGAACGGGGTGACGTTCTCCACGGCCAGGTCCAGATGGTTGCGTTCGATGAATTCGCCGAGGTCCGCGGAGCACATGTGCTCTTCCTGGTTTCCGAGCGCGTCGTCGAGGTCGAATTCGTCGATGCCGAGCTGGTTCGGCATGGTCACGTATGCCTCGTCCGGCACACGCTTGGCGATCCAGTGGTGGCCGCCGACGGTTTCAAGCCACCAGATCTCATCCACATCGGAGAAGGCGACACCGTTCATTTCGTACGTGCCGTACTGTTCGAGCAGCGCGCCGAGACGTGCCACGCCTTCACGGGCGGTCTTGACGTACGGCAGTACGAGGGTGAGGAAGTCCTCTTCGCCAATGCCGCCGGGCACTTCCGGCTCGTAGCCGTCTTCGCCTTCCTTGCCCTTGGCCGGAGTGAGCTCCACGAACGGGTCGGCGCCGAGCACGCGCTCGTTGGTGGTGAGGGTTTCGGTGGCGCTCATGGCCACGTTCGCCTCGTTGACGCCGGCTTCGCCCCAAATGCCTTCCTTCAGATCCGCGTTCGGCACGGCCGTGTACTGCAACGGCTCGTCCGGCAGATCCACTTCCACATGGGACAGCACGCTCTTATAGTGGCGCGGCTGCTCGTCCGGCTTGACGACGATGAAGCGCTTCGGGCAGAATTCGCCGTTCGCGCTGTCCTCATTGCGGGCGATGATGGTCGATCCGTCATAACTTGCGTCCTTGCCGACCAGAATCGTGGTGCATGCCATATATGTAGGTTCCTTTCGTTTGTTTTGTTTACGTTTGCGGTATTCTTTGGTATTATCTTGCGATTACGCGGTTTGCGCCTTGCCGGCTGTTCTCGCCGGTTTCGCCGGTCACGCCTTGCCGGTCAGGAAGATCGCGCCTTGGTCGGCGATCGCACCGGAATTACGCAGCGCGCGTTCCATCTCGTTGAGCCAGAAGCCTTGATTGAGGCCGTTCAGCGGCGCGGTGGTGCCCCATACGTGCAGGTAGTATTCGTGATCCCGATCAGGCGGATACGGACCGTTGTAACGCATGGTGACGGCGGGATCGTCGCTACGGCCCTTCAGCAGCGGCGACGCGGCGGACGTGCGGCCCTGCACCGTCTCGGGAATCATCGCGGACACCGTGCGGGAGAAGTCGGCGGGAATCGCCAGCGCGTGGGAATCGTTGAAATCGTACATCAGCGCGTCCACGGGCAGATTGGCGAGCGACCAATGGTTCCACTGGAAGCCGCACACCGGAATGGAATCGGGATCGACGAATTCCCAATGCAGGAACTGCACGGACGGGTCGAGCTCGTCGATATAGAAGGGGAAGGAAACGATCGGAGTGCCGTCGATGCAGTTCTCAGGCGGCGCCGCCTTGGCGAACGCGTCGGGAATGACGGTGAAATCTGCGGAAATCTTCATGCTTCCAGTATCGCGCATGCGCGTGACGCGACGCGGCCGTATGACGCGTCTACGCCGGTGGCTCAATCGATGCAATCGCAGCAATCGACGCAACCCGCAACCGAAACGACCCCGTCCGCGCGGCGATCGCACGGAACGGGGTCATTCCGGGAAACAGGGCCTATCAGAACCGAATCGCTCTCATAGGCACATTTGCAGTGGCGGAACCCTGCGGCCGCGATGACGCAGCCGCAAAGTCCGGAATAGCCGAGCGAAAGAAAGAAGGGGGAAAAATCACTCGGCCGGCTTGTAGAAGTCGCCGTTGAGGGCGGCGGCCGCCTTGGCCTTGGCCTCTTCGAAGGTGACTTCGGCGAGGGAGGCGCGCACATCGTCCAGCGCCACCGGGGTCATGGACAGCGAGTTGACGCCGAGACCGGCCAGCACGACCGCCAGATCCGGATCGGCCGCGGCCTCGCCGCACACGCCCACCGGCATGCCCTTGGCGTTGCCCGCGTCGCAGATCATCTTGATGGCGCGCAGCACCGCCGGATGCCATGCGGTCTGGTAGTTGGCCACGGAACCGAGGGTACGGTCGGCGGCAAGGGTGTACTGGGTCAGGTCGTTGGTGCCGATGGACACGAAGTCGGCCACGTCGGCCACCTTGTCGGCCATCAGGGCGATCGACGGCACTTCGGCCATAGCGCCCACGAACTTCAGACCGAAGCTCTTGCCGAGTTTGACGAAGTAGTCGGCCTCATGCTGGTCGGCGACCATCGGGGCCATGACCCACAGGTTCGCGTCGGTTGCGGCGTCGGCGGCGGCGAGCGCCTTGAGCTGGCCTTCGAGCACGTCCATGTGGGCGCGCAGGGTACGCAGGCCACGCAGGCCGAGGGCCGGATTCGGCTCGTCTTCCGGAGTCAGGAACGGCAGCGGCTTGTCGGCGCCGGCGTCGAGCATGCGGATCACGACCTTCTTGCCCGGGAACTGGCTGAGCAGCTCGGTGTAGGCCTTGGTCTGCTCTTCGACGCTCGGCGGCTCGGAGTTGCCGATGAACAGGAATTCGGTACGGAACAGGCCAACGCCTTCGGCGCCGTATTCCAGCGCCTTCGCGGCATCGGACGGCTTACCGACGTTGGCGAGCAGCGGAATCAGATGGCCGTCCTTGGTGGCGCCCGGCTTGCCACGCAGTTCCTTGGCTGCGGCGGCACGGGACTTGGCGGCTTCGGCGGCGGCGATCTCGTCTTCGCTCGGGTTCACCACGATCTCACCCTTGGCTGCGTTGACGATGACGTTGGTGCCGTTCTCAAGTTCGGCGGCTTCGGCGGCGGAGACGACCGCGACGATGCCACGGGCGCGCGCCAGAATGGCGGTGTGGGAGGTCGGACCGCCCTGGGAGGTAACGATGGCCAGGGTCTTGCTCATGTCGAGCGCGGCGGTGTCGGCCGGGGACAGGTCTTCGGCGACGAGCACGAACGGGGTTTCGCTGACCGGCAGGCCTGGGGCGGGAGCGCCCATGAGGTCGGCGATCACGCGCTGGCCGACGTCATGCAGGTCGGCTGCACGCTCGGCCTGGTAGCCGCCGATGGCGCGGAACATGTCTTCGACCGCGCCGAAGCCTTCCAGCACGGCGCGCTCGGCGGTCTTGCCCTGGTTGATGAGGTCCTTGATGGACTGTGCAAGGGACGGATCGGAGGCGAACATGGCGATGGCCTGCAGAATCGGGGCGGCCTGCTTGGCGCCTTCGTCGCCGTTGGCGGCTTCTTCGGCGCGACGGTTCAGGTCGGCGTTGACGAGGGCGAGCGACTTTTCGACGCGGGCGATTTCGGTTTCCGCGGAGATGCTTTCGGCGCGCGGAGCGTCCGACGGTTCCGGCAGCGGAGCGGCCATGCGAATGACCGGGCCGACTGCGACGCCACGACCGATACCAACACCCTTAATGTTCATGAGAACTCCTTTTCCTGTTTCCTTGGGAAAAAATATGGATACGCAAACGATTGCAGGATTATGCCTGCCTTGCGTAGGTGAGTTACTGCAATGATCCCCACCGTCTTTGCCGGTAAATCATTTTCAGCCTGAGATTAGTATACACGAAATTCCCGCAAAACAAAACCGGTAAACGTTTTCTGTGTTTCGTAAAAACTGTGCTATGATAATCGCAAGAAATGCAGATGCCGGCAAAAGCCACATAATGCAATCGATATGCAAAAATCGATATACATCGACGTGTAAATATCGAGACAACCCAACGTAAGCAAACCAACCACCAACCACAACAAAGGAGACCATTATGGCAACCCGCAATCTCGTCATCAACGATCCGGTCGGCATTCACGCCCGTCCGGCCGCCATGTTCGCGCAGGCCGTCACCGCTTCCGGCCAGACCGTGACCATCGCCAAGGAAGGCGGCAACGCCGTTCCGGCCGGCTCCATCCTGTCCATCATGGGTCTGGGCATCAAGCAGGGCGACACCGTGGTCATCAACGTCGAAGGCGACAACGCCGAGGCCGTGGCCGACAACCTGGCCAACATCCTCGTCAACGCCGAGTGACGCACCGCGCATAACGCGCTGACGCACTGACGTACGAACGTTTCGACCGCCCGCCATATTCGACGGGCGGTCGTTCTATTCTTAATAGGTTCTTCGCGGCTCGAACCGGTTCATCAGACCAGACCTTTGGCCGAGAAGCACACAGGGGTTTAGGGCACCCTCTAGGGCATTTTGAAAAACACTTAGGGAGCCGGCAAACGCAAGCCGGACACGACGGAAAGGACAGCGCATGGCAGGCAGAACCGACAGCGGCAGCTCAATCACCAACGTCGCGGCGACGGCCGGCGTGTCCATCGCCACCGTCTCACGCGTGCTGTCCGGCAAACGCGGCAAGGACGACGATATCGCCCGCCGCGTGCGCGAAGCCGCCAAACAGCTCGGCTATTCAGTCAACTACGCGGCGAGCGCGCTGCGCAGCGACGTGACGAAAACCATCGGCCTGGTCATTCCGAGCGCCACGGAACCGTTCGCCGCGCAACTGCTCGACGAGATCGAGCCGACCATCGACACCGAATCGCAACAGCTGTTGCTGGGCATCGGAGCCACGCAGGAAGCGCAGGCGGAACGCATCGAATCGCTGGCCAACCGCCATGTGGACGGGCTGATCGTGGTGCCCGCGGCCGGCGCGGACCTTGCCGGAACGCTGAACCAGTACGCGAACACGCTGCCGATCGTGCAGATCTGCGGACGGCAGACCGCGCCGCGCGTGTCCGTGGTAGGCATCGACGAAAACGCCGCGATGGAGGCGATCGTCAAACATCTGGCCGAGCAGGGCATCGCGTCCGCCGCGTATATGGCCGGCAACGAGCTGTCTTTCGAATCGGCGGAACTGTTCGCCACATTCCACACGCATATGCGCACTTACGGGCTTGCCACCAGCGAAAACTGGAACCAGTTCGGCGAACGTACCGTGCAGCGCGGTTTCGATTGCGCCATGCGGCTGTTCAACGGGCCGCTCGTACAGCCGGAGGCCGTGGTCTGCGCCGACGATGCGATCGCGTTCGGCGTGATGGTGGCGTTCGATGCGTTGGGAATCCGCGTGCCGGAGGACGTGCTGGTGGTCGGCTACCACGATTCCGCCATCGCGCGTACCACCATGCCCCGTCTGACGTCGGTGCGTGCGCCGTTTGAGCGTATTGTGTCGGAATGCTTACGATTGCTGGCTTCCGGCCCTGCCGGAGGCGCGGCTGAGACGACTGCTGCGCCAGGCGGCAGCGTGCGCGCGCCCCGCGTCATGCTCGCCCCGCAGCTTATTGTGCGGGACTCCTCGGTGTTCCGCCGGTGAATCGCGAATCGAATCGCCGGTAATTACTGGAAATTACGAAAATCACGGAATCAGCGCGCAGAACAGCGCTTCGAACACCAAAACCGGATTGCCGTTGCCATTGAGCCTGCGGCGCACGGTGGCGATGTCCTCCAGCCGACGCACGGCCCCCGTACGGTCGAGCCGTACCGACAATTCCGTGATGGCGGAACGGTTTTCGAGGTTGATGAGCCCCACCGCGTCCTCGGCGTTGTTCTGCAGCACCGCCACGTCACGGTAGATACTGGCGACCGAATTGAGCGCACGGTCGAGCACGTCACGCGTGAGTCTGGTGGCGCGTCGTTTGAGCTCGTCTTTTTTGGCGATCGCATTGTATGCGCCACGCAGTTTCGGGGGTATGCGGTCTTTGGGTCCGAGCCCGTTGATGCGGCGGAAATCGGCTTCCGCTTCGGACGCTTTGACGTTGACTTCCGCTTCGGCCTGCGCCTTCGCGTTGTCGATGAGGTTGCCGGCCAATAGCACGGCATCCGACGCGCGATGCAAGCCGAGCACGCCGACGATGAGCTCGTCGCGGTCCGTCATGATGCGTTCGTCCTTGGCATACAGGCTCGCGATGCCGATGTGCCCCTCCGACAATCGTGCCGCACGCGCCGCGATATTCGGCTCGAAACCTTGCGATTCCAAGAATTTCGCCACCGCCTGGTTGGACGGTACGGCCAAGTTGACGATGCGCGTGCGCGAGCGGATGGTCGGCAGCACGTCTTGGGCGCTGGGCGCGCACAGCAGCCAGATGGTGTGCGGGCTCGGCTCTTCGATTTCCTTCAACAGCACGTTAGTGGTGCGTTCCATCATGCGGTCGACGTCTTCGATGATGATGATGCGCCACGGCGCGGTGCCGGGCATCTGCTCGGATGTGGTGATGATGTCACGCACCTCGTCGATGCCGATGGTCACTTTGTTGGTGGCCAGCACGCTCACGTCGGGGTGGGTGCCGGCAAGCACCTGCTCGGTGGTTTTGGTCGGCTCATCGTTCAGGCCATGATCGGGGCTTTCGAGCGCGGCGGCGAACGCGCGGGCAACGTTGGAACGGCCCGATCCGGGAGGGCCGCAGATCAGCCACGACTGCGCGATGGCCTTCGGGTCGCCGCTGGCGATGGCCTTCAGCTGTTCGACCACCTGCGCTTGGCCTACTATGGAGTTCCACACGCTCATGCGATACCCCCGTCAGCGGTGCTCACGGTGTCGAAATCGGCTTTGATACGCGCCCACACGTCTTCGATGGACTGGCTTGCGTCAATGACGTGGAACCGTTCCGGCTCACGTTCAGCCAAGTCGAGGAACGCGACGCGTATGCGACGCTGGAAGTCATTGCCGGCCGCCTCCATGCGGTCTTCGGCATGCTGCAGCCGCGCATGCGATTGCGCCGGATCCATATCCAGCAGATACGTGCGTTCCGGCAGCAGACCGTTCGTGGCCCACATGCTCAGGTTTCGGATTTCCGCGGCCGTCAGCTCGCGGCCGCCCGCCTGGTACGCCAAAGAGGAATCGAGATACCGGTCGGTGATGACCACCGCGCCGCGTTGCAGAGCGGGCAGAATCACTTCCGCGACGTGCTGCGCGCGGTCGGCGGCGAACAACAGCGCCTCCGTACGCGGGGCGATGTCGGCACAATCGTTCTCATCCCCCGTATCCACGCCGTGCAACAGCATTTTGCGAATCGCCACGCCCAATGCGGTGCCGCCCGGCTCGCGCGTGACCACGCATTCGCGGCCCTGAGATTCAACATATGCGCGCAACCGTTCGACCTGCGTGGTCTTGCCCACGCCGTCAACGCCTTCAAACGAGATAAAAGTGCCCTGCATGCCTTTCACTGTACCGTGCGCCCCTGCCGTGCCCGGCCATTCGGCCCACGGCTTGGTGTCGCACGATGCCGATTGTCTTGCGGAACATCAGATCGTGCGACGTTTCGCGCGCCGCATAACGTCAGCGTGCGGGAACGACTTCAGGACGCGCGTAGCCTTCGTTGGCGGTCAGCCAGTCGACGTCAGCCTTCACGGTGGACGCGGTGGAGCCGATCTCCTTCGCTATACGCGTATTCGCCCAACCCTTGTCGGCCAGTTCACGCACCTTGGCACGGCGGTCGGCACGCGCCTGTTCGGTCGCGTTCACCTTCTTCGCGGATTTCGCTCCTTTGGCAGCGCCCTTCTTGGCTCCCTTCGCAGCCGTCTTGCGGCCACGACGCTTCGACGGCCCCTGCGCGCGCTTCTCCGCCAGCAGGCGGAACGCCTCGGCCGGTTCGATCGATTCGGGCGCATACTGCTTCGGCAGTGTACGATTTGTCTCGCCGTCGGTGATGTACGCGCCGTAGAAGCCGTCCTTGATGGTCACGTGCTTCTGGGTTTCCGGATCGGTGCCCAAGTCGCGCAACGGCGGCTTGGCCGCGCCACGTCCACGACCGCGTCCGTACTTCGGCTGCGCGAACAGTTCCTTGGCCTTCTCCAAGTCGACGGTGAAGATCTCGTCTTCGGAAGCCAGCGAACGCGTGTCGGACTTGCCGTCGGCACCGGTCTTGGTCAGGTACGGGCCGTAACGGCCATTGTTGGCCATGACCGTAACCGTTTGCATTTCGCCGGTTTCGGCGTTCGCCTCATCGTAGGAGCCGACTTCGCGCGGCAGGCTCAGCAGTTTCAGCGCGTCTTCCAACGTCAGCGATTCGGGACTCATCGTCTTGAACAGCGACGCCATCTTCGGACGGTCGGAAGCCGCCTTCTTACCGCCGGAACGCTTCGTCTTGCCCGCCTTGCCTGCGGCGGACTCGGCAGCGGTATCGCCGGCATCTTCCGCGCTCGGCATGACCAACGCCACGTACGGGCCGAACCGGCCATTGCGTACCTCGACGGTGCCGCCGGACACCGGGTCCTTGCCCAGTTCACGCGGCCCACCGGAATGGTTTTCAATCAGATCGTGGCCGACCTCGACGGTCAGCTCATCCGGAGCGAGCGTATCCGGCAGCGAGGCGCGCTTCGGATTGCCTTCCGCATCCAGATGCTTCATGTCCTCAAGATACGGGCCATAACGGCCGACGCGCACGTGCAGGCCATCGCCGATATCGATGGTGTTGATCTCACGCGCATCAATCTCGCCAAGCTGCGCCACCTGCTGCTGCAGGCCCTCATGCGCCTCGTCGGCGGACTGGGCCGCACCATCGCCGGAACCGAAGTAGAAGCGGGTCAGCCACGCCTTGCCGGTCTCATGGCCACCAGCAATCTGGTCGAGGCCGGTTTCCATATCGGCGGTGAACTCGTAATCCACATACTTCGGGAACTTCGTTTCAAGCAGTTTGGTGACGGAGAACGCCAGCCAGGACGGAATCAGCGCACGGCCACGCTCGTACACGTACCCGCGGTCGATGATTGTGGAGATGATGCTCGCATACGTGGACGGACGGCCGATTTCCTTCTGTTCCAACGTTTTGACGAGCGACGCTTCGGTGTAGCGCGCCGGCGGCTGGGTCTCGTGGCCGTCCGCGGCAACGTCCACGGCGGCAAGCTCGTCGCCCGGCTGCATCGGCGGCAGGGAAACGTTGTCATCGGTTTTCTTCGAAGCCTTCGCAGACTTTTCGGCCTTATCGCCAATCTTCACGCCCGCCGCCTCGGCGCTCTTCTTCGCGTCGGCAACGCTACGGCGGCCCTCGCCGGTGGCCTTCATGAAGCCGGGGAATTCGATGACGGTGCCGGACGCCTGGAACATGGCCTCGCCGTCGGCTTCGGTCGGCGAGGACAGACGCACGGTGGCGGTGGAACCGGTCGCATCGGCCATCTGGCAGGCCAGCGTGCGCTGCCAGATCAGGGTGTACAGCTTGAGCTGGTCGGCCGGCACTTTAGTGGCGATTTCAGCCGGATCGCGGAAATGCGCGCCCGCCGGTCGGATACATTCGTGGGCTTCCTGCGCGCCCGCCGTCTTCGTGGCGTACTGCTTGGGCGCATCGGACAAGTACTTTTCGCCGAAGTGCCGCGACACCGCTTCACGGGCGGCCGCGATCGCCTCCTGCGACAGCGTCACCGAATCGGTACGCATGTACGTGATGAAACCGTTTTCGTACAGCCCCTGCGCGGCACGCATGGTCTGGCGCGAGCTCATGCCAAGGCGATTGCCGGCCGTCTGCTGCAGCGTGGACGTGGTGAACGGCGGCACCGGACGGCGACGGTACGGCTTGGTTTCCATCGACGAGACGGTGAACGTCGCATATTCCAGCGATCGCGCGATCGCATTCGCGTGCGTTTCGTCCAGCTGCACGACGTTGTCTTTGACGCCGGCGGCGGTCAGCTGGCCATCATCGCCGAAATCCTTGGAACCGGCCAAACGACGGCCACCCAGCGACACCATGCGAGAATCGAACGCAACATTGTTGCCGTCGGCGTCGGGCGCTTCCAGCGTGGCGGTGACATCCCAATAGGGGGCACGCACGAACGCCATGCGCTCACGCTCACGCTCCACGATCAGACGGGTGGCCACGGACTGCACGCGGCCCGCGGACAGGCCCGGACCGACCTTGCGCCACAGCACCGGGGACAGCTCATAGCCGTACAGACGGTCCAGAATACGACGGGTTTCCTGGGCGTCCACCATGGCGGCGTCCACATCACGCGTGTTGTTCAGCGACGCCTTGATCGCTTCCGGCGTGATCTCGTGGAACACCATGCGCTTGACGGGCACCTTCGGCTTCAGCGTCTGCACAAGATGCCATGCGATCGCCTCACCTTCGCGATCCTCATCAGTGGCGAGGTAGAGGGTGTCTGCCTTCTTCAGCGCGCTTTTCAGGTCGGCAACGGTTTTCTTCTTGTTGCCGTCCACGATGTAATACGGCTTGAATCCGTCTTCGATATCCACGCCGAACTTGCCGTACTTGGCTTTCTCGGCCGCCGGCACCTGGCTGGGCTGGGCAAGGTCGCGGATATGGCCGACCGATGCCATGACCGTGTATCCGGAGCCCAAGTATCCGCCAATCTTCTTCGCCTTGGTAGGAGACTCCACAATAACGAGCTTGCTGCCGGTAGCCATAGCCACTCCTTATTACTAGTGTTTGCAACGCAATAATACTCACTGAATACGGAGAAATGGCAAACCGCCCGTGTGGCGTATGGACGGCAGCATGCCCGGAACCGGCTGTTTTCAGCGCTTCGGCGGTGCGGGCGGCGCTCCCACCAAACCCAGTTTCGTCAACGGCGAGGCGGTCAGCTGACGCATGGCGAGCGTTATGCCAAGCACCAGCGCGGAAACGGCGGCCGTCAGCAGCGCCGTGGAAACGTACGCGCCGGCATTCGTCCATTCGGCGCTCATGGCGAGTCCCGGCTGAATCTGCCAGATGATATACGCGCCGTACAGGATGCCCAATACGCCAATCGTCAGCATCACACTGCCGACGATCTGCACGCTTGCCGACGAGACGCGCGTGCCCGGCTCATCCATGCCGCTGGCGAACGTGGTGGCAAGCGCCAGCAACGCCAGTCCGCCGACGATCAGCAGCGCCATAATCACGTCGGTCGGACGATGCCATTGCGCCGCGATCACCGACAATCCGACCAGCACCGTATACGCCCAACCAATCACCGCCACCAGCGCACGCAGCACGCGCGGTACGGCGCACAGCAGCATCACGCTTGCCGCAGCGGCAAGGATGACATGCCCGGAAGGCGCGGAATTATTAGGATTCGATTCCAAATTAATAAGATACGGGCGTGGCAGCAGCGGCTTCAACAGTTCGGCCGCGGCGAAACACAGGCCTCCGAATACAGCGAGCTGCGCGATCGACAGCCACCGTTTGCGCACGATCAGCACGGCAAACGCGATTGCCCCCATGATGACGCTGACGGTGATGACCACTGCGGAAATGGCGAAGACGTGCACGACCGGCGCCAGCCAACCCGGCAACGCGGCATCGAATTTCGACCAGACGATATCCTCATAGCTTTGGCCGTCCATGGTGCGCACGCCAAGCCACCAGACGCCGGCGGAAGCGGCAAGCATCAGCAGACCGAACACCACGCACAGCACGATGCTGGACACGCGCGGATGGCGGGTCAGCGGATCCGCCTGAGCCAAGCCTTTGTTGACATCCTGCGGAGAAAGCACCGCCTCGACTTCGCGCATATCAGGGAACGACAACGATTCCAACGGTTCCGCAGGCGTTGCTGCCGTGGGCTGCTGAAGCATGTTCACAGGCTGCTGTGGATCTCGGACAAGTGGCTTGAATTCGTTGGTCATAGTCACCGAGAATACGGCATCGCCCCTACTGTGGGGAACGAATCGGAGAAGATATAGAAAAACCTCCACGCACCCGGAAGAGGCCACTTACCCTTGCTGCATTCCTGCCCTGGGGGAGTTGGGTGACATACCGCCACGCGGAGGCTCTTGCCATATTACACCATGCCCGGACCTCGCCGCACCGACTAGACGCACGGGTACACTTGAGAAGGAATCGCACGCCACCCTTGTGCGTTTGCGTGGCTGCGATAAGCATCGATAACGTTTGGAAGGTTGTTTTCTTATGACTGATGCGGTGGAGTATCCCGATCTGGTGGTCGTGGGCGCGGGCCTGTTCGGCCTGACCGTGGCCCAGCAGGCCGTGGAGCATCTGGGCGTGAGGGTCGAGATCATCGACGTGCGCGACCATATCGGCGGCAACGCGTACAGCTACATGGACGAGGAGACCGGCGCGGAGATCCACAAGTACGGCGCGCACCTGTTCCACA
>ENA-OQKU01000051-OQKU01000051.1-human-gut-metagenome-genome-assembly--contig:-NODE-51-length-18998-cov-6.035398_pt1 | contig 18998 bp, 16 predicted proteins | sample MGYA00242807_ERZ504816 | MGnify/ENA primary metagenome ERZ504816 (study PRJEB26092, sample SAMD00036376) | human gut metagenome | host: Homo sapiens | study: EMG produced TPA metagenomics assembly of...
GACTGCACGATCTGCCGTTTGAACGCCTCGTCGTGGTGGCGGGGATGTTTCGGGTCGACCATCGTCGGCCTCCAATCCCACGTCATTCGTCCCTCATCTGAGGGTCTAATACATTGTAGCCAATCCAATGATGCCCTCGACCTGGTGTTCGAACATGAACGAGAAGGTTCTGCGTTCCACGTCTTTTCTGCCGTCGGTATCCACCACCAGCAGAATTTTCCCATTACGCCAGGCTTCGTCCTGCGCGCTTTGGATCACCTGGCCGGCGAAGGGCGATGTGGCCACTCCGTCGCTGATGAAGCCGATGATGTCGGAGCGGCCTCGGGCCAATCCGCAGGCGAGCGCGTTGTGATGGTAGCCGAGTTCGTCAGCGGCCCTGCGCACCTTGCGGCGTGTGGATTCCGTGATCTGCACGTCCCGGTTGTCGTTCACCGCCCATGAGGCGGTTGCGATGGAGACACCAGCCGCTTCGGCCACGTCCCGCAATGTCACTTTCGCCATGCCCGCGTATCAGCCCCGTCCGACGCCTAGCGCATCAGGTTGCGCAGGACGTACTGGAGAATACCTCCGTTGCGGTAGTAGTCCGCTTCGCCTGGCGTATCGATGCGAACGACGGCATCGAATTCGGTCGTGGAACCGTCCGCGTGGGTGGCGGTGACGTGGACCGTCTTCGGGGTGACGCCCTTGTTGAGTTCCTCGACACCGGAGATGTCGTAGGTTTCGGTGCCGTTCAGGCCGAGGCTCTCATACGATTCGCCTTCGGGGAACTGCAATGGCAGCACGCCCATGCCGATGAGGTTGGAACGGTGGATGCGTTCGAAGCTTTCGGTGATGACGGCTTTGACGCCCAGCATGACGGTGCCCTTGGCGGCCCAGTCACGGGAGGAGCCGGTACCGTATTCCTTGCCTGCGAGCACGACGAGCGGCACATCATGGTCGATATAGTCGCGAGACGCTTCGAAGATCGTGGTCGGCTTCTTGTCGAGGAAGTCGTAGGTGTAGCCACCAGGGGTGATTTCCTCGCCGACGGAGGCGAGCAACTGGTTGCGCAGGCGGATGTTGCCAAACGTGCCGCGGACCATGACCTCATGGTTGCCTCGACGGGAACCGTAGGAGTTGAAGTTCTTCGGTTCGACGCCACGGTCGGTCAGGTATTTGCCTGCCGGGCTGGAGGCCTTGAACGCGCCTGCCGGGGAGATGTGGTCGGTGGTCACGGAGTCGCCGAGCAGCGCGAGCACGCGGGCGCCGTGGATGTCCTTGACCGGATCCGGGGTGGCCTTCATGCCGTCGAAGAAGGTCTGCTTGCGCACGTAGGTGGAGTTCTCATCCCATGCGAACAGTTCGCCTTCCGGCACGTCAAGGCCCTTCCAACGGCGGTCGCCTTCGAACACGGAGGCGTAATCCTTGAGGAACATCTCGCGGCTGACGGTGCCATCCACCACTGCGGCGACTTCCTCATTGGTAGGCCAGATGTCCTTCAGGTACACGTCGTTGCCGTCCTGGTCCTTGCCGAGCGGCTGGGTTTCGAAATCGAAATCCATGGTGCCGGCGAGCGCGTAGGCGATGACGAGCGGCGGGGACGCGAGGTAGTTCATCTTGACGTCCGGGCTGATGCGGCCTTCGAAGTTACGGTTGCCGGACAGCACGGAGGTGACGGTCAAATCGTTGGCGTTGATGGCCTCGGAGATTTCCGGCAGCAGCGGGCCGGAGTTGCCGATGCAGGTGGCGCAGCCGAAGCCGACCAGCTGGTAGCCGAGCGCGTCGAGATCATCCTGCAGGCCGGCGGCCTTCAGATAGTCGGCGACGACCTGGGAGCCCGGGGCGAGAGACGTCTTGACCCACGGCTTGGGCTTGAGTCCCTTGGCATGCGCGTTGCGGGCGATCAGGCCGGCGGCGATCATGACGGACGGGTTGGAGGTGTTGGTGCACGACGTGATGGACGCGATCGCCACGTCGCCGTTCTTGATATCGAAGTCGCCACGGAAGTCAGTGGATACCGCGATCGGATCCTGCACGGTCTTGTCGGTTTCGTACGCCGGCAGCGTGGCTTCGAACTTCTCTTTCGATTCGGACAGCCTGATGCGGTCCTGCGGACGCTTCGGTCCCGCGATGGAAGGCACGACGGTGCCAAGGTCGAGTTCCAGGTATTCGGAGTACTGCGGTTCTACGTAGTCCGGATCGGTGGCGTCGCCCCAGAGCTTGTTGGCTTTCGCGTAGGCTTCGACGAGAGCGATCTGTTCTTCGGAACGACCGGTCAGACGCAGATAGTCGAGGGTGACGTTGTCGATCGGGAAGATGCCGCAGGTGGAGCCGAATTCCGGTCCCATGTTGCCGATGGTGGCGCGGTTGGCCAGCGGCACGGAAGCGATGCCTTCGCCGTAGAATTCCACGAATTTGCCGACCACACCGTGCTGGCGGAGCATGTCGGTGATGGTGAGGACCACGTCGGTGGCGGTGACGCCTTCCGGAATGGAACCGGTGAGCTTGAAGCCGACGACGCGCGGCACGAGCATGGAGATCGGCTGGCCGAGCATGGCGGCTTCGGCTTCGATGCCGCCGACGCCCCAGCCGAGCACGCCCAGACCGTTGACGGTGGTGGTGTGCGAATCGGTGCCCACGCAGGAGTCGAGGTAGGCGAGGTCGCGACCGCGCTCCCCCGCCTTGGTCATGACGACTTTGGCGAGGTATTCGATATTGACCTGGTGGATGATGCCGGTTCCCGGCGGCACCACGCGGAAGTTGCGGAAGGCCTGCTGTCCCCAGCGCAGGAACTGGTAGCGTTCGCCGTTGCGCTGGTATTCGATGTCCATGTTCTGTTCGACCGCGTCGGCCACGCCGTACTTGTCGATCTGCACGGAATGGTCGATGACCATGTCGGACTGGACCTGCGGGTTGATGACCTCCGGATCTCCGCCAAGCTCCTTGACGGCGTCACGCATGGTGGCGAGGTCGACGATGCACGGCACGCCGGTGAAGTCCTGCATGACCACGCGGGACGGGGTGAACTGGATCTCGTGGCTCGGCTGTGCGGCCGGATCCCAATCCAACAGGGCCTTGACATGATCATCCGTGATGTTGGCGCCATCGATGTTGCGCACCAGGTTCTCAACGAGAACCTTCAACGAATACGGGAGATGATCGATGCCCGGCAAATCCGCGATGCGGTAAAAGTCGTAATCCTTGCCGCCCACCTTCAGGGTGTCGAGCTGGTCGTCGCGCACAGACATGCTACCTCCGAGCTTTTGTGGCTGGTTGAAACTGCTTTCCAGCAGCCGATTATCCGTTGCCAACGATACAGCCACGTTACTTCAGCACTGGCGTGTCTTCTTGAAACGTGAGAAAATGGCGACCATTTTCGGCACGCACCACAGGCACAGCACGAAAACGATGGCGGACACCACAAGCGCGACGCCCGTCGCCGCGAGCATTTCGCCGGACGGTATCACGAGCGCGAAGAAACGCGCGACGGGCGGAATGAACATGCCGGCCACGCCCGCCACGGCGAACGCCAATACCAGACCGCCTCTCCACGAGTTGAGCGGCCGGGCCACGCGCGCCAGTACGAAGATGCCCATCATCAGCAGGATAATCGCGTTGACGCCACGAAGCATGCCCAGCTGCGCGGCGGAATGCTGTGCGTCCCAGCCCATGAACTTCGGCAACAGCCACGAATCGGCGAGAATCGACAGAGCCGTGGCGATGCCTCCCGGCAATGCGAAGTGCACCACGCGCCTGAGGAAGCCCGGAATGTAGCGGCGCGTGTTCGGCGCAAGCGCGAGGATGAACGCCGGCATGCCGATGGTGAGTGCGCCGATGTAGGTGATATGGCGGGGCAGGTATGGGAATGGGATCTGCGTCAGCACCACGCCGAGCGAGATCAGCGCGGAATATACGGTTTTGACGAGGAACAGGCTGGCCACGCGTTCCATGTTGGCCATGACCTGGCGTCCACGTGCCACCACATCGGGCAGATGCGAGAATTTCGAATCGACGAGCACCACCTGCGCCACGGCCTTGGTGGCGGGTGCCGCGTTGCCCATCGCGATGCCCAGGTCGGCCTCCTTGATGGCGAGCGCGTCGTTCACGCCGTCGCCGGTCATCGCCACGACATGATCGCCTAGGTGCAGCGCCTGGACGATCGCCTTCTTCTGGTCGGGCAGGACACGGCCGAGCACGTCCACGTTCTCCAGTACTTTCGCCAGTTCCGTGATGTCGGCGGGCAGTTTGCGCGCGTCCATGAAGCGTGGCTCCGCGTCTCCGGTGAGCCGTACTTTTCTTGCGATCGCACCGACGGTGACGGGATTGTCGCCGGAGATGATGCGGCAGCGCACGCCCTGCTCGCGGAACCAGGCGAGTGTGGCTTCGGCGTCGTCGCGAATGTGCTCGGAGCATAATACCAGCGCGACGGGCCGCGATGCGGGGTCGATGGCGGGATCGCTTTCGTAATCGGCGGGCGCCTTGCCGTCATGCCGTGCGATCAGCAGCACGCGGTTGCCGTCGTGTGCGGAATCGTTGACCAGTCGAAGAACGTCGGCGTAATCGCCATCCAAGTGGGACAGCACGACTTCCGGCGCGCCCATCGTCCATACCGCGCCGTCATCGGCAATCGAGCTCCATTTGCGTGCCGACGAGAACGGAACGCGCGCCGCAACGGGACCGGCGGAGAATCCCTGCTTGCCCAGTCCGTTGAGAATCGCCAATCCGGTGCCGTTCGGCTGTCCTTCGTTCGACAGGTCGTACAACGCCTGTTTCACGGCATGTTCGTCAACGGTATTGGCTCCGATGCCATCCAGCATGCGTATTTCGTTGAGCATGATGCCGCCGTCGGTGACGGTGCCGGTTTTGTCGAGGTTCAGGCAGTCCACGCGTGCGAGGGTCTCCACGGATTCGAGCTCCTGCACGAGCGTGTTCTTGCGTGCCAAACGGATGGCGGCGAGCGCGAAGTTGAGCGAGGTGAGCAGTACGAGGCCTTCGGGGATCATGCCGACCACGCCAGCCACGGCGGACACCACGGCGGAACGCCATTGGCCGGTGGAGATGGCTACATCCCAACCGCCGACCGCGTGCACCTGCGACCAGATGAGCAGCACGCACAGCGGTACGACGAGGAAGGTCATGAATTTGAGGATGGTGTTGATGCCCTTGTTGAGGTCGGACACAGTCTTTTTGTAGACCTTCGCCTGCGCGGTCAAGGTGGCGGCATAGCTGTGCGCGCCGACCGCGTTGACCTTGACCAAGGCCATGCCGGAGACCGCGGTGGATCCGGAATAGATGTCGTCGCCTTCGTTCTTGCGCACGGTGCGCGATTCGCCAGTGAGCATGGATTCGTCGAGTTCCAGACCCCAGGTGCGCACGATCTGCGCGTCGGCGGGAACCTGTTCGCCGGAGCGGATCCACATGAGGTCGCCGAGCACGATTTCGTTGTGCGGCACTTCGACGTCCTTGCCGTCGCGTCGTACGAGATAGTCGGAGGCTACGAGGATGGAAAGCTTGTCGAGCGTTCGTTTGGCTTTCAGTTCGGTGATGATGCCGATGCCGGTGTTGATGAGGATGACGAGGCCGAACACGGCGTCTCTCCATGATCCCGTGACCAATACCATGACCATGGCGGCGAAGATGATGCCGTTGAACAGGGTGAACACGTTGGCTCGCACGATGTCGGCGAACGAACGTGACGTGGACGATTTGACGGCGTTGACCTGCCCGCTTTCCGTAAGGGCGGCGACTTCCGCTGCGGTGAGCCCCTTTTCACTGGTTTCAGGCATGGTTTGACTTTCGCTCATGCTGCCAGCATACCGCTTGGCGATGCGCGCCCGCAGGCTTTTCCCGTAAAGCTCCGGCAAAATTCAGGGTTTTCTCAGGGTGCGTTCAGCGCCACGCATCCGAACCGATTCGAACTCACCCGAATGCGTGGAGCGGTTCACTGTTTGCCGCCGTGGCTGATGGTGGTGACGAGGATTGCTCTGTCGTGCGGGTCGTTGTTGGCTATGCCGGCTACCGCGTCGGCGAGCGGCGTCGCATCCGTCATGCGGTCGTTGATTGTGAGCGTCGCCGCGAACAGCGTGCTGTCGGTCGGCGTGGCGATCGGGTTGAGCAGTGCCACTGGAATGCCCGCCTGTCTTGCGGTTGTCAGCGTGTCGTACCAGCCGTCATGGTTCACGCCGGACACGTCGATTCCCGAAATGACGATGATGCTGACCATGCGTTGCGCCATATCCTCGACCGCTTGCCGGGCGGTGTCCTGCATGTCGACCGTGCCGGCGACCGGCAGATACACCGGCCTGAGCCCGCCCGCCTCCATGGCATCCAACGCCAGGCGATCGGTCTGTTCGTCTTGGGAGCCGATCATGGCCACGTCGAGACTGTTGCAGTCCTTCATGCTGTGGGCGACCGCATCGCCTGCGGACTGCGTATCTCCCACCGCGGCATTGTTCGGCGTGCAGCCGGCCAGCATGGAGATGCCGAAGACGGCTGCAAGGAGACCGGCTGCGGCACGCCGCGCAAAACCGGTCATCGTGTGGCTTTCCTGAATAGCGCCACCGTTTCGACATGGTGGGTGGTCGGATAGATGTCGAATGCGCGAATATCGGCAAGATCGTATCCGAGCGAGGCCAATGTGGCGGTGTCGCGTGCCAGCGATGCCGGGTCGCAGGCGATGTATACGACGCTTCGCGCGCCGGATTCGGCGATCTGCCTGCATACCTTCGCACGTGCGCCGGCACGCGGCGGATCAAGCACCACGATATCGGGTTTGGCCAAATCGTTGCGTACGTTGGCAAGCGTCTTGGCCACATCGCCCACACGGGCGTCGACATTGTCCAAATGGATGGCCCTCAGATTGCGTTGCGCGTGTTTGACAGCGGTCTTGCCACCTTCCACGCTCAGCATGCGCGTGCGGCCGGCGCTTAACGTGGCCAACGGCAGCGTGAACAGGCCGGAACCGGAATACAAATCCCACAGGCATGCGGAAGCGGCGCCGTCAAGCTCGCCATGCACCAAGGACATCACATGGCCGGTCAACGCGATCGGCGCGTGACGGTGCATCTGCCAGAATCCGCCGGCGTCCACACCGTATTCGAATTCACGTCCGCACACCGTCACCTTTTCGGTAAGCTCGCGATTGCCCGCCGTCACCTCGCCATCGACGAGCACGGCGTAGTTGTCGGCGATTTCGGCATTGCCGCGAGGCTCGGGAACAGACAGACGAATCTGCGATCCGGGAGTGAATCCCCCATCCCACACGTGTTCCTTCTCGGCCACGTTAAGCAACGCGCGACTGGCCAACGGCATGGTGTCGATCGGCACACGCACGTGGGTGCCGCGTCTGCGCATGGACGGTCGGCCGTTCTCGTCCGCGATCATCTCGATGCGGGTACGCCAGTGCAGCCCATGCTCCGCCTCATCCTCGGGCATGCGCTCGATCGGCACGTCAACGTCGACATGGCCGAGACGTCTCATCTGTTCGGCGATGGACATGGATTTCCATTTAAGCTGTCCGGGCAGTGAGACGTGCACCAAATCGGCACCGCCGACGCCGCCGCCCATGGCAAGCGGACCCGCCAACGGCCATACGGGTTCGACGCGGTCCTCGCTGGCTTCCAGCACTTCCGTCACTTCGCCAGTCCAAAAACGGTCCTCGCGATCATGTGGCTCGTCCAACACGACGCGTACCAGCTCGCCCGGCAACGCGAATCGCACGAACACGACGCGTCCGTCGATGTGGCCGACGCAACGGCCTTGGTCGGCGTATCGTTCGATGCGGATGGTCGATTCCATCAGTGCTGTTCCTCCGTTTCGTTGTTGTCGTCCATCGCGTCGGCGTTTGGTTCGGCCAACGTCTTATGCCGATGCATGGGGGTGGCCACGATGAGGTACGACACCCAGATGGCCAACGCCCAGAACGGAATGCCCATGAGCAGACGTGCAGTGCCGAGCCAGCCGACCTGGTTGGACAGGTACAACGGCACCTGCACCACCAGTCGTAGGGAGAACACACCGATCCACAACGCGGTGATGATGGTGTACGCGCGGTTCAATGCCTTGTCGCCACGCCAATCGGCAAGCCATGCGCGCAGATGCTCGGTTGGCAGTGTCCGGATGAATTCGATCACCAAGCCAAGTCCCGGTACACGTACCATCAACGAAATGGCGAGCAGCACGATGTAGAAGGCGTTGGTCAGGAATCCGAACATGTAGTAGTTGCGCGCCTCGTGGCTGTTCCATGCCCAGATCAGGCAGATGCCGACTGCCAGAAGGCCGGAGACGGCGCCCATGACGGATTGGCGTTGGCATAGGCGGACGATCACCTGCAGTACGGCGAGGGCTGCGGATACGCCGATGGTCAGATGCAGGTCGGAGGTGATGACGAACATCACCACGAACACCACGCCCGGCAGCATCGATTCGACGACGCCGCGCGGACCGCCGATCGCGTCGATGACGGAGAAATCGTCGGCATCGCCGGCGTCGGCGAGCGCGCCGAGGCCGGTTCTTTTCTTGGTTTCGGTTTCAGCCATGCGTTTGTGTTTTCGTGGTCGTCGTTCGCTCAGCGCACTTCGGAGAACATCGGTCCACGCGACAACGTGGTCTTGACCTCGACCTGCTGGTCGGAGTCAAACGGTCCCTTCGGCTGGCCTGGAATGTCCATCGTCCTGCCTGCCTGTTCGGCTTCGGCGGCTTCCTTGGCGGCCTTGCGTTCGGCCGGGGCGACCGGCGGATGCATCGGGATGAGGTCACGCGGGGCCAGCGGGTCCTCGCCGCGTTCCACGACGATGTTGGAGAAAAGCTGGTTCAGCGCCTTGGTTTCGGCGTGGTCCGGATCGGTGGCGGCTTTGCCGGAGAAGATGCCGCGCAGCATCCACCGCGGTCCGTCCACACCGACGATGCGGGTGACGACCTTGCGTCCGCCCTTGACCACGACCGGCAGTGTCAGTTCGGTGCCGAACACGCCGTCGGTCTCCTTGGCGTCTTTGTTGGCCTCAACCAGGTCGGCGCGCACGTCATCCCACAGTCCCATGGTCTTCGGCGCGGCGAAGGCTTCGATCTCCACGCTGGAGGATCCGTAGGTGATGGTGGTGCCGAGCACCTGCTGGGTGGCGCGGTTGGCCTTCACGCGCAGTTCGATGCCTTGGAGGAACGGCAGATAGTAGGCGCCCATGTCGAGGTATTCGTCATAGTCGGGCACGTTCTCGTCGTCGACGTCCCACGGACCGTGCTCATCGCCACGGCCGTCGTACTCATCGGATGGTTCCGGAAGGATGGTTTCCTGAATTCCACCGGCGGGCGCCTCAGCGGTTTCGGAGATGGCCTCATCGGCCTTGTCGTTCTCTTCGGCGGCGGCTTCAGCGGCTTCCTCGCTCTGACGCTTCTTCTTGCCGAATCCAAACAGTCCCATGATGTTCCTCATTTCATTACGGTTGCAACCGTGACTAGCCTAGCACCCATGCTTAATACGGGCTGGGAATCGGAGTGTGTCCTCCCGTTGCCCGGCATTGGCCGGATGACGGCCGCAAAAACTCACACGTCGTAGGTGATGCTCAGCGGCGCATGGTCCGACCATCGCAGGTCGTAGGTCGGAGCTTTGTCGATGACGAATCCGCGGGCCGTTTCGGCGAGTTCGGGTGTGGCGAACTGGTAGTCGATCCTCCAGCCGACGTTGTTGTCGAAGGCGCGGCCCCGCTGGCTCCACCAGGTGTACGGTCCTTGGATGTCTCCGCACAGGGAACGCATCACATCCACGAATTCCAACTCCCCCAGCCATTTGTCCACGTAGGCGCGTTCCTCGGGCAGGAAGCCGGCGTGCTTCTCGTTGGCTTTCGCGTTCTTGATGTCGAGCGGCGTGTGCGCGATGTTGAAATCGCCGCACAATACCGCCTGCTTGCCGCCGTGCGCCGCTTCATCGCGCAGTTGTCCCATACGTACCAGCATGGTGTCGAGGAAACGGTATTTCTGCTTCATTTTCTCCGGATCGTCGGTGTTGCCGGCGTGCACGTACACGCATACGACAGTGACGGTGTAGCCTTGCGGGGTCTTCACATCCGCTTCGATCCAACGGCCGGAATCGACGTCCTCGGCAAGTCCCGGCAGTCCGTAGCGTTTGTCGATGACGGGCAGCGCGGAGAGCAGACCGACGCCGGCGCGTCCCTTGATACGGCAGATCTCGTTCATGCGATCAAGCCCGCTTTGGTCGGCGATGCGTCCGGCGGTCGCGTATTCGAAGCCGAATTCGTCGAAGATGGGGGTCGATTTCGTTTTGCGGGGCGCGTACTTCCTGCATGCACCACACGTCCGGCGTGTTCTTCGCGGCCCATTGCTCGATGCCTTTGCGTTTCGCCGCGCGGATTCCATTCACATTCGATGTCGTGATTGTGATCGTCATAGCGCCTTAGCCTAGCCGGAATACAAGAAAACCTCCCTTGTGGGAAGGGAGGTTTTCCAGATGGCTGACGCGATCAGTCGAGTCCGAGCTGCAGCTTGCCGCCCGGGATGGCGTCCAGCAGGTCGCGGGTGTACTGCTTCTTCGGATGGTCGAAGACCTCGTCGGTGGTGGCATGCTCCACCAGCTTGCCGTGCTGCATCACCACGACCTCATCGGCGATCTGACGCACCACCGCCAGATCATGGGTGATGAACAGGTAGCTCAGCCCTTTTCCGCCTGCAGGTCGTTGAGCAGGCGAAGCACCTGGTCCTGCACCAGCACGTCCAATGCGGAGACGGCCTCGTCGCAGACGATCACATCCGGATCGAGGGCCATGGCGCGCGCGATGGCGATGCGCTGCCTTTGGCCGCCGGAAAGCTCGTTCGGATAACGGCTCATCACCGATTCCGGCAATTCCACCATGTCGATGAGCTCGCGCACACGCTTGGCACGGCTCTTCTTGTCTCCGATGCCGTGGATGCGCAGCGGCTCCTCGATGGACCGGTAGATGGAGTACATGGGGTCGAGCGATCCGTACGGGTTCTGGAACACCGGCTGCACATGACGTCGGAAGTCAAGCAACTCCTTGCCCTTGAATCCGGAGATGTCTTTGCCGTCGTAGGTGACGGTGCCGGCGGTCGGCTCAAGCAGTTTCAGCACCATGTTGGCCACGGTGGATTTGCCGGAACCGGATTCGCCGACGATGGCCAATGTGGTGCCCTTCTTGATGGAGAAGCTCACATCGTCGACCGCCTTGAACATCTCCTTCTTGCGCGGCAGTTTGAATTCCTTGGTCAGGTGATCCACCGTGATGATGGCTTCGCCCTTCTTCAGGGAATCCTCGTTCACCGCGTGCTCCATGACCGCGGTGGCGTCGCCGCCATGTTCCTTGACGGAGATGATGCGCTGCGATGCCAAGGACGGCGCAGCGGCGACCAAACGCTTGGTGTACGGATGCTGCGGATGCTGCAGCACTTCCAGTGAAGGACCGGATTCCACGACCTGGCCCTTGTACATGACCACGATATGCTGGGCGCGTTCCGCGGCCAGACCGAGATCGTGGGTGATGAACAGCACCGCGGTTCCCAGGGAATCGGTCAGCATGTGCAGATGGTCGAGGATCTTCTTCTGCACGGTCACGTCAAGCGCGGAGGTCGGCTCGTCGGCGATGAGCAGTTCCGGACGGCAGGCCAGACCGATGGCGATCAGCGCACGCTGACGCATGCCGCCGGAGAATTCGTGCGGGAACTGGCGGGCACGGGTGGCGGCGTCAGGCAGACCGGCCTCGGACAGCAGACCGGCGATGCGGTCGTCCATGGTGGAGCCGACCACATACTTCTTGGCGATGTACCATGCGTCATCGTCCTTCACCCCGGCTTTGATCAGGCCATCGGCCACACGCCAGCGGGTTTCGGATCCCGGAACCCATTCCTCGGCGAACCGGGCCATGATCTTGTCAAGCTCGTCACCGCTCTTGCCGATCTTGGCAAGAGCCTCCTTGGCCGCGGCGATCAGATCAGGCAGTTCCTTGGAACCAAGGAAGGTCTCATCGTCATTGCCCTTGAGCTCCACTTCGTCACCGGCCAGGGCCTTGGCGAATTCGGAACGCTTTTCGTGGTCGATGTCCATGTTGTTGGCCACCAACGCTTCCTTGACCTGGGTGCCGATGCGCCACACCGGGTTCAGGTTGCTCATCGGATCCTGCGGGACAAGACCCATCTTGCTACCACGGAGCTTGTCGAAATCCTTCTGCTTGAAGCCGGAGATCTCCTGGCCATCAAGCTTGATGGAGCCGCCGACCACATGGCCGGTTCCCGGAAGCAGGCCAAGCACGGCCATGGCGGAAGTGGATTTGCCGGAACCGGATTCGCCGACGATGGCCACCCACTGGCCGGGATACACGCTGAAGGACGAGTTGCGCACGGCATGCACGGCCTTGCCTTCATCGGTGGTGAAGTCGACCTGGAGGTTCTTGACCTCCAACAGCGGCCCGTGGGCGCGCTGCATGGCCTCGAGGTTGTTCTCGGTATTCATTTCAGTCATCGAATATCCCTTCACTTACACTCAGGCCGTACGGCTCTTCGGATCGAGCGCGTCCTTGACGGCGTCGCCCATCATGATGAATGCCAGCACGGTGATGGCCAGCGCGGCGGACGGGTAGAACAGCACCATCGGGTCAGTACGCAGGATGGACTGCGCGTTGGAGATGTCTCCGCCCCAGCTGACCGTGGTGGTGGGCAGGCCGACGCCCAGGAAGCTCAGCGTGGCCTCGAGCACGATGTAGGTGGCCAGCGAGGTGGTGCCGACCACGATGATCGGAGCCAGCGAATTCGGCAGGATGTGGCGGAACAGGTTGCGGATCGGGGTGGATCCCAGAGCGGTGGACGCCGTGTTGAATTCAAGGTTCTTGGCTTCCATCACGGCACCTCGCGCGATTCGTGCCACGGAGGTCCAGCCGAACAGCGTCATCACCAGAATGATCTTCCAGATGGAGCTGCTCGTTTTGAACATCTGGAGCACCACGATGGCGCCAAGCAGAATCGGCAGCGCGAGGAAGATATCGGTCAGTCGGCTCAGCACGGCGTCGACCCATCCTCCGAAGAAGCCGGCGATTGCGCCGATCAGCGTTCCGAGCAGCACCACCAGCAGTGTGGCGAACACGCCGACGCTCAGCGAGGTGCGGGTGCCGTAGACCACACGGGAGTATACGTCGCAACCTTGCAGGTCGAAGCCGAACGGATGGCCTGAGGAAGCCGGCTCAAGGGAATTGTCGAGCGTGCAGTAGTTCGGGTTCTGCTTGGTCAACACGCTCGGGAACAGCGCCACGAACACGATGAAGATGATCAGCAGTCCGGAGATGATGAACAGCGGGTTCTTACGCAGGGTTCGCCATGCGTCGGCCCACATGTTCGAAGCCGGTGCGGATTCGTCCATCGAGTCGACGGCCTTCAGGGGCGTCTCATCGAGCGGTGCCACATAGCGTTCCTGTCCCGGAAGCACGGTGGAAGGATTGGTCTCATTCATTTCGGTCATTTCTTGTTCCCTCCCTCGACTCACGCGTAACGGATTCGCGGATCAAGCGCGGCGTACAGCATGTCGACCAGCAGATTGCAAACCACGAAGATCAGCATGAGCAGCGTCACGATGGACACCACCAGGTTGCCTTCTCCCTTGAGGATGCTCTGATAGGTCAGGTAGCCGATGCCATGCACGTTGAAGATGGTTTCGGAGATCATCGCGCCGCCCATCAGTGCGCCAAGATCCTGGCCCAGATAGGTGACGACGGGGATCATGGAGTTGCGCAGCACGTGGCGCAGCATGACGGATTTGTTGTCCATGCCCTTGGCGCGCGCGGTGCGCACATAGTCGAGGGCGATGTTGGACGAAATCTCCGTACGGCTCAGACGGATGATGTACGCCATCGATACAGAGCCAAGCACCATGGCCGGCATCAGCAGATCAAGGAATCCTGGATTCGCTCCGGCGGTGACCGGCAGCAGATGCCACTTCACACCGAGGAAGTACTGGCAGAGGAAGCCGGTGACGAAGGTCGGCACGGAGATGAGCAGCAGGGAGAAGATCAGGATGACGGTATCGCACCACTTGCCCTTCTTCAGGCCGGAGATCACACCGAAGATCACGCCGAAAACCGCTTCGAACACGAAGGCCATCAGGGCGAGCTTGATGGTCACGGGGAAGGCGCGGCCGATCACGTCGATGACAAGCTGTCCGGAGAAGGTCTTGCCGAAGTCGAGGGTCAGCGCGTTCTTCAGGAACAGCAGATACTGGACGATGAACGGCTTGTCCAGATTGTATTCGGCACGGATCTGGGCCGCGACCGCTTCGTTGACCGGCTTGTCGCCGAACATCGCCTTGACCGGGTCACCCGGCAACGCGAACACCAGGGCATACACCAGAAGCGTCGTGCCGAGAACCACAGGGATCATCTGCAGAATGCGTCGCAGAAGATACTTGCCCATTGGTTTCTCCTTTTGATTACTCACTCGTTCGCCAGCCGTTTGCGGCTTCGTCCCCTACGCTCACGCGTATAGGACATGAGGCCCGGGGCGGCCGGCGCTTGCCCCGTTACGTATCAGTGATACTGCACCACAGTGCTTTATATTGCAGTTTCATGAAAGACAGCTGAAAATATACCCCACGCGCGGACATCTTCTGTTGATGTCGCATGTCCAGCCGTCATGGACCTCCGATGGAAGCCCCGTTTATTACGCGGAAAGGAAGGAACGGATATTCGAATCCGTTCCTTCCTTCATGTCGATCCTACGAAATCAAAATCAGAGAACGGCTCACTTGCCGGACTTGGTCATGTTCTCGTAGACCGGCAAGTTCTGCCAGTTCATCTCGAAGCCGGAGACACCGGTCGAGGCCACACCATAGGCATTGGCGTAGTACAGCGGAACGGCCGGCAGGTCGTTGAGCAGCACTTCCTGTGCCTGCTGGTACAGCTTGTTGGCGTCTGCGACGGACTTGGAGGCAGCGGCCTTGTCGCACAGCGCATCGAACTCCGGGTTCTTGTAGTCGCCATCGTTGGAGCCGTTGCCATCGGCAGCGGCGGAGGCGAAGTTCTGCACCAGGTAGTTTTCGGCGGACGGGTAATCCGGCTGCCAGCCGCTACGGAACGCGCCGTTCACCTTGCGGTCGGACACGGCGGTGCGGAAATCGTTGAAGGTCGGGTACGGGTTGGTGGCGGCCACGCCGGCGCCCAGCACGTTGTTGATGGAGTTGACCACGGCGGTGTAGATGACTTCGTGTCCACCATCGGCGTTGTAGGCGAAGGTGAACTTGTCATCGGAGGTCCACGGGCTGATGGCGTTGGCCTTCGCCCACAGTTCCTTGGCCTTCTTCTCGTTGTACTTCAGGTTGCCGGAGCCCTTGAGGGAATCGGAGTAGCCCGGGGTCAGCGGGGAGGTGAAGTCGGCGGCCGGGGTGCCGGTGCCGTTGAGCACCTTCTTGCAGATGTTCTCGCGGTTGATGGCCATGGAGACGGCCTGGCGACGCAGGGTGCCTTCCTCGGTGTCGGTTTCGAAGTGCTTCAGCTTGGCCGGGATGGTGAACTGCTGGATGACGGAGCCGGCCTTGTTGTAGGCCTGTACGGTGGAGTCCTTCTGGAAGGTCTTGGTGGCGGAGGCCGGGACGGACTCCATCACGTCGAGGGAACCGGACTGGATGTCGGCGTAGGCGGCCTCATCCTTGGTGTAGACCTTGAAGGTCACGCCGTCGTTCTTGGCGACGCGGTTGCCCTTGTAGTCGGGGTTCTTCACCAGCACGATCTGGTTATCGTGGTCCCAGGACTGGAACTTGTACGGGCCGTTGCCGACCGGCTTCTCGCCGAAGGCCTTCGGATCCTTGAAGAAGGATTCCGGCAGCGGAGCGAATGCGGTGTAGCCGACCTTGATGGCGAACACGGAGTCGGAACGGTTCAGGTCGACGGTGAATTCATGGTCGTTGACGACCTTCAGGCCCTCGAGCTGTTCGTCGCCCTTGAGCTTGTCTCCATCCTGGAGCTTGTCGTAGCCCTTGATGGTGGAGAAGAAGGAGGAGCCGAGCTGGGCGTTCTTGGCGTTGGCCGTGTAGCTCCATGCCTTGGTGAAGGATTCGGCGGTCACCGGGGTGCCGTCGGTGAACTTCCAACCATCCTTAAGCTTGATGGTGTACTGGGTGGCGTCATCGTTGGACTTGATGGACTCCGCCACTTCGTTGGAGGCGTTGCCCTTGGCGTCGAAGGAAATCAGACGTGCGAACAGCAGGTCGAGCGGCTTGCCACCGCCGGTCTCGTTGCAGTCGCCCGGGATGAGCGGGTTCTGCGGTTCGGAATTGTATGCGGTGATGACGTTGGAACCCTTATCAGCGGTGGAGTCACCGTTGGAAGAGCCGCAACCGCTGAGCAGCATGCCGAATGCGCATGCGGCCGCAGCGAAAGCCAGAGCTTTCTTCTTCATGGAATTCATATTCTCCTTATCCATTATTTCCAGAGCCGTAAGACACTGTTCAAAAAGAAGGCGGGCGTCAATACCGTGGCATCAACGTCCGTCTTCGTTCTGATGGTGGGTTCATTATCACTCGATTGAGGGACAACCGCTCCATATCCGAGGGAGGCCCATGCAAAATAATCAAATCAAAACTCATCATCTGATAAAACAATCCGTTTTTCCCGCTTATCGCCGGAACAACTTATCCGCATCGTGCGTATGGACGGACGCGGACATATCCGTTCGCTGTCAGCGTACTTTGCCAATCCGCGTCACGCCCGTGGAAACGCCTGTCCGTATCGCGCCTTCAACTGTTCGATGGACACGTGTGTGTAACGCTGCGTGGTCTTCAGCGAGGAATGCCCCAGCATCTCCTGCACCTCACGCAGGTCCGCTCCCCCGTCGAGCATATGGGTCGCCGCACTGTGGCGCAACGCATGCGGACTGATGTCTGGCACGCCGGCCTCCCGTGCCCGGTCGTGCACCACCTTGCGCACCATACGTTGACCGATCCGCCCGCCCTGCGATCCCAAAAAGAACGCGTCGTCCGACATGTCACCGCATAGTACGGGACGGCCATGTTCCAGCCAATCGCGCAAGGCCTTGTCGGCTGGTGCGCCGAATGGCATGACACGCTGCTTGTCGCCTTTGCCGGTCACTTTCACCGTGCGGTTGCCGAATGTCACGTCGGCCACGTCGAGTCCGACCAGTTCCGCCACACGCATGCCGGTGGCATAGAGCAGTTCCAGCATGGCCGCGTCACGCAGCGCGATCGCCTGTTTTTTCATATTCGGTTCCTGCGATCGCGCCTCCATGCCGTCCTCATCAACGCGGTCCATCAGCTGCTGCGCCTGCGTTTCGTTCAATACCGCCGGCAGCGTATCGGGGATTTTCGGCGTCTGCAACGAAGCCGCCGGGTTGGCGGACGTCATGTCATGGTCGTACGCCCATGCGAAGAATCCACGCACGGCGACGGTTTTGCGCGCCATGCTGCTGCGTGCGTGATTTTTGGACGATTCGGCCATCCACAGGCGCAAATCCTCGATGGTCACCTCATTCAGATCCACGCAACCCTGTTTCCGCAACGCCACCAAGCATTCCTCGACATCGCTGCGGTACGCCCTGCGGGTGTTTGCGCTCAATCCACAGTTGGCTTTCAGATAGGCGTCGAATCCGTCCAACGCATCATCGAAACACATGCAAACCACCTTCCGCTTCGTCTGAAATGAACAGACACCACGCAGACACCGTATAAATGCCATTCCGCAGCGTGATCGAATGTCATCTCACGCGATGGCACGATTCCATTATGTCCCCATACCGATAGACTGATGACGATTAGGCATCCTACGAACAGGCGGTATTATGACTCGTCATTCCATTCATGACGTACAGCATCCGACAGCCGAAAACCCCGATGATGGGATTGTGGCCAGCGCCATCGACCTGACCAAGGTCTACGGCTCAAAAGACAACGAAGTGATGGCGTTGGATCATGTGAATGTGGAATTCAAGCGCGGTGAAATGACCGCCATCATGGGCCCTTCCGGTTCCGGCAAGTCCACGCTCATGCATTGCATGGCCGGACTCGACGCCCCTTCGTCCGGCAAGGTGATGGTGGAGGGCCTCGAGGTCTCCTCCATGAACCAGAAGCAGCTGACGGATCTGCGCCGCGAACAGATCGGGTTCATTTTCCAGTCGTTCAATCTGGTGCCGACGCTGTCCGCCGAGGAGAACATCCTGCTGCCGTTGCAGATAGCGAAACGTCCGATCGACCGCGACTGGTTCAACCAAGTGGTCAAGGTGGTCGGTCTGGAGAAGCGGCTCACGCACCGTCCAAGCCAGCTGTCCGGCGGCCAGCAGCAGCGCGTGGCCTGCGCCCGCGCCATCATGGCACGACCGTCCGTGATCTTCGCCGACGAGCCGACCGGCAACCTCGACTCGCGTTCCAGCCGTGAAGTGCTTGGCTTCCTGCGCGATTCGGTACGCGACTACGGCCAGTCGATCGTCATGGTCACCCACGATCCGCGTGCGGCCTCCTTCGCGGACCGTGTGCTGGTGCTCGCCGACGGCAACATCACCCGCGACATGCAGCATCCGACGTACAACGAGATTCTTGAGGTGTTCGCCGGCGACGACGACATCGACGATGTTTCCAAGTACGCCGCCTCCACCGCCGTTCCGACCGTGACGGAGGACTCGCAGGCATGATTCGCATAGGATTGCGCGACGCGCGCAGCCATTTCGGCCGTTTCATCATGTCGATCGTGGCCATCGCGCTCGGCGTGAGTTTCGTGGTCGGCTCGTTCTGTTTCCGCGAAATGCTCAACAACCAGGTTTCACAGATGATGTCCACCAATGCGGACCATGACGTGTACGTGCGCGGTTCGCAGGAGAGAAAAAAGATTCGTCGGCGATGTCGATGGAATCGACGAAAAGCTACAACGATGTCGACGTCGATCTGGCGGGTACGATAGCCAAGGTCGACGGTGTTTCCTCGGCACGCGTCGTGCACATGCTGTCCGGCGTGGTGCTGCTCGACAAGCATGGCGATGCGGTGACCACCATGGGGTCTCCGACGCTCGCCATAG
>ENA-OQKU01000054-OQKU01000054.1-human-gut-metagenome-genome-assembly--contig:-NODE-54-length-18474-cov-3.386003_pt1 | contig 18474 bp, 20 predicted proteins | sample MGYA00242807_ERZ504816 | MGnify/ENA primary metagenome ERZ504816 (study PRJEB26092, sample SAMD00036376) | human gut metagenome | host: Homo sapiens | study: EMG produced TPA metagenomics assembly of...
CAGCCTGGAACAACTACGCTCCGACCTCAACGACTATGTGTGGTGGTTCAACAACCAAAGACTCCACTCCACCCTCGGATACCGGAGTCCGAAGGAATTCACCGAACAGGGACTCGTCCTCTAAGAACCTGTCCAACACACCGTTGCCAGTCCAGCGCCGCCGTGGGCCTGCCGTTGGGCGTGCACGCGCTCATCCGCCCGCGCGCCGGATCCTTCGTGTTCACCGACGAGGAACAGGCCGTGCAGCTTGACGACGTGCGCGCCGCCATCGAGGCGGGCGCCGCCGGCATCGTCGTCGGTGGCCTGGCCGCCGACGGCACTGTGGACGAACCCTTCGCCGCGGCGCTCGCCGACGCCGCGCGCCAGGCGGGGGAGCGGGCCGGCCGTGCGGTGGAGGTGACCTTCCACCGCGCCTTCGACCTGGTGCCCGACCGCCTCGCCGCGCTCGACACGCTTATCGGCCTGGGCTGCACGCGTGTGCTCACCTCCGGCGGCGCGCCGAGCGTGCCCGAGGGCTTGGCGGCGCTTAGCGAGCTGGCCTCGCACGCCGCGGGACGCATCCAGATCCAGGCCGGCGGCGGGCTGAGCCCCGCGGCCATCCCCGCGGCCCGCGCCACCGGCGTGGACGCCGTGCACCTGTCCGCCAAAACGACCGTCCTGTCCGAAGGCGGCCCCGGTGGCGGCGGAGCCGCGCCCATCGAGGTGACCGACCGCGCCACGGTGCGCGCCGCCGTCGCCGCGGCCCACGCCGCCTGAGCGCGGCGAGACGCCTACAGCTTGCCCAGCGCGGCCTGGAGCACCGCGATGCCCTCGCCGCGCAGGACGTTCCCGTCGCCGCAGTTGCACCGGCGCACCGGGATATGCCGGCGCAGCGCGGACCCCATGCGCGCGTTGAGCTCGGCCTCGGCGCTGCCGAGGAACGAGTCGCCGACGATCTCGGCCGGTCCATGCACGACGATGTCCGCCAGGTCGAGCAGGCTGGCCGGCATCGCCAGCGCGCCGCCGAGCAGACGCCCGGCCTCGGCGAGCACCTGGGCGCGCTGTGAGGGGTCGGAGGCGATGATGGCGCTGAGCCGGGGCACGTTGATCATCGCCTCCAGGCAGCCGCGCTTGCCGCACACGCATTCCTCGCCGGCCGGGTCGACGACGACATGGCCGATCTCCCCGGCCGCATGCGTGGGGCCGAGCACGACGGAGTCGCCGAGCAGCAGCGCCGCGCCCACGCCCATCGACATCTGGACGAACAGCGTGTTGGGGGTGCCGCCGCCGTAGAAGCGTTCGGTGAGCAGCGCGCTGTTCGTGTCGTTACTCACCGTGACCGGCAGTCCGAAGCGTTCCTCGAGTGCCGGGCCCAGCGCCACGCCGGCCCAGCCGAGGTTGCGCGAGTCGATGACGGTGCCATGGCCGTCCACGATGCCGGTGACCGCGATGCCGATGCCGAGCACCTCGCCGGGCGCTTGGGCGAGCAGCCGGGAGACCATGCCGGCGATCCGTTCGGGATCGGCCTGCCCGGGGTCGTCCACCGCCAGTTCGGTGGAGGCCAACGCGATGCCAATCAGGTTGAGCACGGCGCCGCGCATGAGATACGGCTGCGACAGGTCGATGGCGACGATGGACCAGTGGGAGTCGTCCACGCTGACCAGCGTGCCGCGTTTGCCGCGCCGCGCCGCGGATTCCTGGCGGCCGGACTCCCTGAGGATGCGGTGGTCGATGAGGTCGGAGACGACCTGGGAGACCGACACGCGGCTCAGTCCGGTCATCCGTCCGATTTGGGCGCGCGAAAGCGAGTGCGAGGGGAACAACAGACTGAACACCGCCAGCCGGTTGCTCATGCGCACGTCCGAAGGGTCGGCGCGCTCCGTGGTGGTCATCAGCGGCATCAGCGCCGGGCCGACGTCCCGGCTGTCCATGGTGGGTGTGGTCATGTCGTCTCCCTTGCGTGCTGGTGCCCGCCCTCGCTCGCCGTGGCTCGCAAGGGTGGCGTCGTGGTGGTTTCCGACCTCATCGTCGAAACATTAGGAACGCTTATTAACAAACAACTATACCCGCGTACGGTGTGTCGCCATGCCGTGCGCGGCGGCCGGGAACGGGCGCATCGGCAATTTGTTAGTGAAGTTGACGGGAGAGGGGAAGGTGGGTAATCTCAGACACAGTTGCCACGACGAAGTGGCAGCACATATTGCAGCAAAAGTGAAGACAATGATTTCCCGCAACAAGCGCTTCATGGCCGGTCTGGCCTCGCTCGCCGCGATGGGCATCGCCCTCGCGGGATGCGGTTCCTCCGGCGATTCCACCGCCGGCGAGGACAAGGGGAAGTCCGACGGCCCGGTGACCATCACCTATCTGCATCGCCTGCCGGATTCCGACGGAATGACGAAGGTCGACGACATCGTGGCCCGCTGGAACAAGGACCATCCGGATATCCAGGTCAAGGCCACGAAGTTCGATGGCAAGGCCGCCGAGATGATCAAGAAGCTCGAGACCGACGTCAAGGCCGACAACGCGCCCGATCTGGCGCAGGTGGGCCTGGCCGAGCTGCCCGAGGTGTTCTCCAAGGGTCTGGTGCAGGACGTGACCAGCGAGGCGGAGAAGTACAAGGACCACTTCGCCGAGGGCGTGTACAAGCTCATGACCATCGACGGCAAGGCCTACGGTCTGCCGCAGGACACCGGCCCGCTGACCTACTTCTACAACAAGGCCGAGTTCGACAAGCTGGGCATCACGGTGCCCAAGACGGCCGACGAGATGGTGGAGACCGCCAAGAAGGCCGCCGCGCAGGGCAAGTACATCATGAGCTTCCAGCCCGATGAGGCCGGCAACATGATGTCCGGCCTGGCCGGCGCCGCCGAGCCGTGGTACGCCACCGAGGGCGGCACCTGGCATGTGGACACCGAGACCTCCGGCTCCAAGGCGTTCTCCGATCTGTACCAGCAGCTGCTCGACTCGAAGGCCACGGCCGTGGCCGAGCGCTGGACGCCTGACTTCGACGCGCTGCTGCAGCAGGGCACGCTCATCGGCACCGTGGCCGCCGCCTGGGAGGCCCCGCTGTTCATCTCCTCCTCCGGCGGCACCGGCGCCGGCGACTGGCAGGTCACCCAGCTGGGCGACTGGTTCGGCAACGAGGGCAAGACCGGCGCCGACGGCGGTTCCGGCGTGGCCGTGATGAAGGGCTGCGAGCATCCGGCCGAGGCCATGGAGTTCCTCGACTGGTTCAACACCCAGGTGCCCGATCTGGTCTCCCAGGGCCTGGTCGTGGCCGCCACCACCGAGGACGCCGAGACCCCGGAGAAGTGGTCCGAGTTCTTCGGCGGCCAGGACATCATGGCCGAGTTCGCCAAGGCGAACGCCAACATGGGTGACTTCACCTACATCCCCGGCTTCTCCGCCGTGGCCGCCGCGATGAGCGAGGCGGCTGCCAAGGCCGGCGACGGCAGTGGCAAGGTCGCGGACATCTTCTCCACCGCGCAGAAGACCTCGGTCGACACGCTCAAGAACCTCGGCCTCAAGGTCAAGTGATGCGCAAGGGCCCCCGGCCGTTCCGCACAGGTCCGTTCCTTCCTCCGGCGCGGACGTCCGGGAGCCCGTGACGACCGACAGACAGCCAGGGTCGGGGTCAGGGACGCATGCCCTGCCATGCCGGCGGGGCATGCGTCCCTGACCCCGACCCCCGAGATCCTCCATCGAAAGACAGGTTCCGATATGTCCTCAACAATGCAGCAGGCGGCAGGCGCGAAGCGGCGCCCCGCCAGGCCGGGACGGTCCAACGCAGCGAAGCGTGAGAACCGTACCGGATGGGCGTTCATGGCGCCGTTCGCCATCATGTTCGCCCTGGTGTTCATCCTCCCTATCTTCTGGGCCATCTACTCCAGCTTCTTCCGCCAGGTCACCGAGGGCGGCGGCGCGTACGGTGGCGGCGAGCTGGTGAACAAGTTCGTGGGCCTGGAGAACTTCAAGTACGTCATCACCTCCGCCAACTTCTGGGCGGGCACCGGCCGGGTGCTCATCTACACGCTCATCCAGGTGCCGATCATGATCATCGCCGCGCTGGCGCTGGCCATGCTCATCGACTCATTCGTGGTCAAGCACATCTCCGGCTTCCGCCTGGGCTACTTCCTGCCCTACGCCATCCCGGCGTGGTCGCCTCGATCATCTGGGTGTACCTGTACAACGGGCAGATTTCGCCGATCGTCAAGGGCCTGGCGGCCCTGGGCATCAACGTGGACTTCTTCGCCAAGAACGTGGTGCTCGCCTCGATGGCCAACATCACCACCTGGACCTTCACCGGCTACAACATGCTCATCTTCTTGGCGGCGCTGCAGGCCATCCCGCACGATCTGTACGAGGCGGCGCGCATCGACGGCGCCAACGGCTTCCAGATCGCCATGCGCATCAAGCTGCCGAACGTGCGCTCCGCGGCGCTGCTGGCCATGTTGCTGTCCATCGTCGGCACCATCCAGCTGTTCAACGAGCCGCAGATCATGTCCACGGCCGATGCGGGCATCTCCAAATCGTATACGCCCATGATGATGGCCATGAGCACCTCCCAGGGCACCCTCACTCCGGGCGGTGACGGCCCCGCCTCCGCCATCGCCATCGTGATGGCCTTCATCGCCGGCATCCTCGCCATGGTCTACGCCCTCGTCGAAAGGAAGGTGAACGAGCAATGAGCGCCGCCACCGTCGAATCGCGCGCCGCGATGCGCGCACGCAAAAGGGCCGACCGCATCCGCGACGCCCACGCCAACGACCTGCCCCGGTCCATGCGTCCGAGCGCCTTCGTCAAGACGCTGACCGTCATCGTGCTGGTCGTGGTGCTCATCTACTTCATCTTCCCGATCTACTGGGCCATCGTGGCCTCCACGAAGACCCCCTCGCAGATGACCGGCTCCAACGGCCTGTGGTTCGCCGTGGGCCTGCAGGACCTGCCGGACGCCATCGCCACGAACTACTCCAAGCTGCTCGGCTGGACGCGCGGCCAGTTCTGGCGGTGGGTGGCGAACTCGCTCATCTACTCGGGCGTCTCCGCGCTGGTCGGCACGCTGCTGAGCGTCATGGCCGGCTACGCCACCGCGAAGTTCAACTTCCGCGGCAAGAATGTGGCCATCGGCATCGTCATGGCCTGCATGCTCGTGCCGGCCGCGCTGCTGACCATCCCGCAGTACTCGATCTTCCGCACGCTGCACCTGACCAACACCATGCTGTCGATCATCATCCCGTGCTGCGTCTCCCCGTTCGGTTTCTTCCTGGGCCGCGTGTACGCGCAGACCTCGGTGCCCAACGAGCTGCTCGAGGCGGCGCGCATCGACGGCGCCGGCGAGGGCCAGGATCTTCTTCACCATCGTGCTGCGCATCCTTTTCGCCGGCCATGGTCACGATCTTCCTGTTCCTGTTCGTGGCCACGTGGAACAACTTCCTGCTGCCGCTCATGATGGTCAGCTCCGACACGCTCAAGCCCGTCACGCTGGGCCTGTACGGCATGGTGTCCAACGCCACCTTCACCGACCGCGGCGCCCTGATGATGGGCACGTTGCTCGGCGTGCTGCCGGTCATCGTGCTCTTCCTGGGCCTGCAGCGCTACTGGCAGGCCGGCCTGGCCGCCGGCGCCGTCAAGGGCTGAGCCGGCCGGACCCAGAGCCCATCCCAAGGCCCGGGGCCGGGGAGCCCCGCATCCGCAGGCCTGCCACCCCGGGCCGACCCATGTCCACCGGGGCCCGCCCCCCCCCACCGAGACAATCCGCCCACCAGCCGGCCACAAGCCGGCATCGACCAAGGAGAACACACGATGACCACAACCGGTCGTTTCACGATTCCGACGGAGGAACACTTCTCCGGCAAGACCCGCGAGCTCGCCGAGCTCTGGGGCGCGGACGCGATCCGCAACTCCGACGGCACCCACCTCGACGAGGAGGTGGTCGCCCTCGGCAAGAAGGTGTACGCCGCGTATTTCCCGACGCGCGCGCACAACGAATGGATCACCAAGCATATGGACGAGACCCCGCCAGGTCTACCTGCTCACCGCCCGCGTGCTGGCCGAGTCGGCCGACGTGGACGTGCCGCTCATGGAAGGCTTCTTCGACGAGCAGCTCAGGCCGAACCGCGACGCGGACCCGCACCGGTACTGGGAAGTCGTGGACCGCACCACCGGCGAGGTCGTGGACCCCGCGCGCTGGGACCTCGACCCGGAGTCGGAGGTGGTGCACGTCCACGGCGTGACGCCGATGCATGAGGTCACGGTCACGTTCCTGGCGTACATCATCTGGGATCCGGTCGAGATGTACAACCACCTGACCAACGACTGGGGCGACAAGGAACACGAGATCCCCTTCGACATCTACCATCCGGCCACGCGCCGGTTCGTGATGGACACCTTCGCGAAGTGGCTGGAGGACAATCCGGATGTGGACGTGGTGCGCTTCACCACGTTCTTCTACCAGTTCACGCTGCTGTTCGACCAGCGGCGCCGCGAGAAGGTGGTCGACTGGTTCGGCTGCTCCTGCACCGTGAGCCCCGCGGCCCTGGACGACTTCGAGCAGGAATACGGCTACCGGCTGCGCCCCGAGGACTTCGTGGACGGCGGCGCCTACAACTCCGCATGGCGCGTGCCGCGCAAGCCGCAGCGCGACTGGATCGACTTCCTCTCCGGCTTCGTGCGCCGCAACGTCAAGCAGATGGCCGACATGGCCCACGCCGCCGGCAAGGAGGCGATGATGTTCCTGGGCGACCAGTGGATCGGCACCGAGCCGTACAAGGACGGCTTCGACCAGCTGGGCCTGGACGCGGTGGTCGGCTCCATCGGCGACGGCACCACCACGCGCATGATCGCCGACATCCCGGGTGTGAAGTACACCGAGGGCCGCTTCCTGCCGTACTTCTTCCCGGACACCTTCCACGAGGGCAACGACCCGAGCGTCGAAGGCCTCGACAACTGGCGCAAGGCCCGCCGCGCGATCCTGCGCTCGCCGATCGAGCGCATGGGCTATGGCGGCTACCTGTCGCTGGCGGCCAAGTTCCCGAAGTTCGTGGACACCGTCACACACATCGCCGACGAGTTCCGCGACATCCACGAGCGCACCGGCGGCGTACCGGCGGAAGGTGAGCTCGAGGTCGCCATCGTCAACTCGTGGGGCGCGATGCGCTCATGGATGGCGTACACGGTGGCGCACGCGCTGCCGAACAAGCAGACCCGCTCCTACTACGGCATCCTCGAGGCGCTGTCCGGCATGCGCGTCAACGTGCGGTTCTTGAGCTTCGACGACCTGGTGACGCACGGCGTGCCGGCCGACCTCGACGTGCTCATCACCGGCGGTCCGGTGGACACCGCGTTTTCCGGCGGCGACGCATGGGCCGACCCGCGCCTGGCGGAGACACTGCGCGCCTGGGTGCGCGGCGGCGGCGCGCTCGTGGGCGTGGGCGAGCCGAGCTCGCTGGCCCGCTTCAGCCCGGGGCGCTTCTTCCAGCTGGCGGACGTGTTCGGTGTGGACGAGGAACGCTTCCAGACGCTGTCGGTGGACAAGTACTTCCCGCCGGTGACGGCGCGGCACTTCATCACCGAGGACGTGCCCATGGACGAGGCGGCCGTCGAGGCGGCCCTGGCCGCCGGGCGCGCCGGCAATCTGTCGGGCTGCGGCGGCGGATACATGCTCGGCCGTCTCGGCGGCATCGACTTCGGCGACCCGGTCCTCAACACCTATCCGGTCACCGAGGACGTGACGCTGCTGCGTGCCGACGGCGGCCAGGTGCAGCTGGCCGTCAACGATACGGGGCCGGCCGCGGCGTGTACCTGTCCGGTCTGCCGTATTCGGCGGCGAACGCCCGCCTGCTGGAGCGCATCCTGTTCTACGCGTCGCGCCACGAGGACCGGTACGCGGCGTGGAGCAGCTCGAACCCCGAGTGCGAGGTCGCGCACTGGCCGGCCAAGGGCCTGTGCTGCGTGATCAACAACACCGACCGGCCCCAGTCCACCACCGTCACCCTCGGCGACGGCACCACCCTCGACCTTGACCTCGAACCCAGCGGCATCGCCTGGCGGCAGGTCTGAGCAAGGAGCGAACACCATGGCCACCGAACCCCACGCCCTCGCCGCGGCGGAACGCTTCGCCGTCGACGGCGCGATCGCATCCGTCGAACCGTACGGCGACGGGCACATCAACCACACCTTCCTCGTCGTCACCCAGGCGAGACGCTACATCCTCCAACGCATGAACACCGCCGTGTTCCCCGACACGGCGGGGCTCATGCGCAACATCGAGCTCGTGACCGACGCCCTGAGGGCCCAGGGCCGCGAAACGCTCGAACTCATCCCCACCCGCGACGGCGCCACCTGGTGCACGGTCGAGGGGGAGCCCTGGCGCATGTACGCGTTCATCGAAGGCACGGTCTCGTACAACCTCGTCACTGACGCGGCGGTGTTCCGCGAGGCCGGCGCCGCCTTCGGCGAGTTCCAGGAGTTCCTCGCCGGCTTCGACGCCAGCCAGCTGACCGAACCCATCGCGCATTTCCATGACACGCCCCACGCTTCGCCGACTTCCAGGCCGCGCTCGCGGCGGATCCGCTGGGACACGCCGCCGACTGCCGCGAGGAGATTGACTTCTACCTCGCCCACGCCCGACCTGTACCCGCGCATCCACCGACGCGTCTGGCCGACGGCTCCGTGCCGTTGCGCGTGACGCACAACGACACCAAGACTCAACAACATCCTCATGGACGCGGTCACCGGCAAGCCCGGGCCATCATCGACCTCGACACGGTGATGCCCGGCTCGATGCTCTACGACTTCGGCGATTCCATCCGCTTCGGCGCCTCCACCGCGCTCGAGGACGAGCGGGACCTGAGCAAGGTGCATTTCAGCACCGAGCTGTTCCGCGCCTACACGGAAGGGTTCGTCGGCAAAGTGCGCGGCTCCATGACCGCCCGCGAGGCCGAGATGCTGCCGCTGGGCGCCATGATGATGACGCTGGAGTGCGGCATGCGCTTCCTGGCGGATCACCTGGCCGGAGACACGTACTTCGCCACCAAATACCCCGGGCATAACCTCGTGCGCACCCGCACGCAAATCGCGCTCGTGCGGGAGATGGAAGCCAAGGCCGACGAGACCCGGGCCATCGTCGACGAGATTATGGGGCGCGCATGATGGCCGGCGATGCGATGACACGGGTGATGGCCGCGGTCGACGGCCTGCTCGCCCACGCCGAGACGACACTGGGTCTCGAGCCGGCCGACCTGGCCTGGGCCCGCAACCGCCTGCTCGACGTGCTTGGCCTCGACTCGTACGAACCAGCCGCCGGCCCCGACCTGGCCGAGGGCGGGGCCGTGCGGTCCGCCGCTGGTCCCACGGACGGCAGCCGGGCCGAACAGCTGATGACGGCGCTCGCCGACGCCGCCGCCGACGCCGGGCTTATCGGAACCGAGGCGCGCGGTGACCTCATGGACGCCGCGATGGGCGTGCTCATGCCGCGCCCCTCCGCACTACAGACCCGGTTCGCGGCCGACGAACGCGAACAGGACGGCATGGCGGCCATGCGCCGCTTCTACGACGTGTGCGTGGACGGCGGCTACGTGCGCCGCGCCCAGCTGCTGCGCAACCCGCGCTTCGACAGCCACGGCCTGACAGTCACGATCAACCTCACCAAACCCGAGTTCAAGACCATGGCCAAGGCCGCAGCCGGCAACGCGGTGGGCGGCGGATACCCCCGGTGCACGATCTGCGCCGAGAACGAAGGCTACGCCGGCCGGGGCAAGCGCACCCTGCGCACCATCCCGATGCGGCTCGGGGGAGAGGACTGGTTCTGGCAGTTCTCGCCCTACGGCTACTTCGACCAGCACGGCATCTGCGTCAACCGCAGGCACATCCCGATGCACGTGGACCGGAACACCTTCGCGCATCTGACCGAGTTCACCGCGCGCTTCCCCGGCTACTTCCTCGGCTGCAACGCCGCCCTGCCGCGCATCGGCGGCTCGGTGCTCGCCCACGACCACTACCAGGGCGGCGGCGAGGTGCTGCCGATGTTCCGGGCCGGCGCCGCCGGCACCCCGCTGCGCCTCGCCTCCCATCCGGGCGCCGGCGTCGAGGTGCTCGACTGGCCCGGCACCGCGATGCGCGTCACCGCCACGGACCGCGACGAGCTTATCGAGGTCTGCGACACGATCCGCCTGGCCTGGGAACAGTATGACGACGCGGCGGCCGGCATCGCCTCGCACGACGCGGACGGCAACCGCCAGTCCGCCGTCTCGCCCACCGCGATGCGCACCGCCGACGGATGGACCATGACGCTCATCCTGCGCAACAACGCGGTGAACGAGGAATTCCCCGAAGGCGTGTTCCACGCGCATCCCGAATACTGGCCGGTCAAGCAGGAGCCGATCGGCCTCATCGAGGCGATGGGACTGTTCATCCTGCCCGGTCGACTGGTGCGCCAGCTCGGCCTCATCGAGGACGCGCTCGCCGACGGGCGGGACCTGCCCGGCGAGGTCGCCGACTTCGCCCTCGAATGGCAGGAGCTGACGACCATGCTGGATGGCGGGCGCGACCGCGGCGCCATCCGGGCCGCCGTGCGCGACGAACTCGGTTCGGTGTGCCATCGGATCCTGGGGAACACGGCCGTGTTCAAGCGGCCTGGGCAGACCCTCGGCTTCCTGGAATCCATCGGCTTCGCCAGCGAAGGCTGAGCTGGGTCCGCAGGCGGCGCCGCCCGCGGATGGTGTCCCGTCTCCGCGGCGGCGTGGCCGCGGAGACCTCGTCCTATACTTATTAATGAATAGAGAGTTAACAAAATGTCGTCGGCGCCGCCGCCATCGCGTCGCCATCGTGCGGCATGGAGGAAAGGAGCGGATATGACCAACGAGCGTCAAGGCACGCTTATCGGCGTCGACGTGGGCGGCACCAAGATCGAAGGCGTGCTCACGGACGGCTCCGGCGCCGTGCTCGCCACGCACCGCGTGCCAGCGCGCCCCGGCGACGCCCAGGTGGTCGGGGACATCGTCGCGGTGTGCCGCCGGCTCAGCGACGCGCCGCTGCCCGTCGGCATCGGCATCCCCGGCCAGGTGGACAGCGAACGCGGCGTCGTGCGCGACATCGTCAACCTCGGCATCGTGCGCCTCGACCTCGCCGAGGAGGTCGGCGCCGCCCTCGGCGCGCCCGTGCGCGTCGAGAACGATGTGAATGCCGCGGCCCTCGGCGCCGCCGCCATCGTGGGTGAGCCCGTGCCCGCCGGGCAGGACTTCGTGTTCCTCAACTTCGGCACCGGTCTGGCGGCCGGCGTCGTGCGCGACGGCCGCGTGGCGCACGGCGCCAGCGGCGCCATCGGCGAGATCGGGCACATCCCGGTCGATCCCAACGGACTGCCGTGCCCGTGCGGCCAGCACGGCTGCCTGGAGACCGTCGCCTCCGGCGGCGCCGTCGCCCGTCTGTGGCCGCAGGGCGAGCCGCCGATGCCGGACCTGCTGGCCAAGGCCGCCGCCGGCGACGCCGAGGCCGGGCGGGTGCTCGGCATGGTCGTCCACGCCATCGGCGACACCGTGCAGATCGTCATCCAGGCCTACGATCCCGCCGTCATCGCAATCGGCGGCGGCATGGCCAAAACCGGCCGGCCGCTCATCGACGCCATCGCGGCCGAACTCGACCGCCGCGCCGCCGCCAGCCATTTCCTGCGGACGCTGGACATGCCCGGACGGCTGCGCCTGCTGCCGGCCGACGAGCCCATCGGCGCGATCGGCGCGGCCCTCGCCGCCAAGGTCCTTGCGCGCTAGGACCCTGGGGTGCCGTCCGTCGGCCATGGGGCGTTCTATACTCAATAACGACAAGGTAGTTACTAAAAAAAATCCGGCTTTAGCCGGACCACCGGAAAGGGATCACCATGCCCGAGATCATCATCGTCAAGGACGAGGCCGAAGCCGGCGAGCTGTACGCGCGCTGCGTGGCCGACCTCATCAAGGCCAAACCGGACGCCGTGCTCGGCCTGGCCACCGGCTCCAGCCCACTGGCCGCCTACCAGGCGCTGGCCAAGGTCGTCAAGGAGGAGGCGATCGACGTCTCCCAGGTGCGCGGCTTCGCGCTCGACGAATACCTGGGCCTGCCGCTGACGCATCCGGAGTCCTACCACCAGACCATCCACCGCACCGTCGTCGAGCCGCTGGGCCTCGACCCGGCCAAGGTGCACGTGCCGGGCGACGTGTTGGATGGCTGCCCGATCGAGGACGGCGCCAAGGTCGCCGGCGCCGGCGCCGCCTACGACGCGGCCATCGAGGCCGCGGGCGGCATCGACGTGCAGATCCTCGGCATCGGCACCGACGGCCACATCGGCTTCAACGAGCCCGGCTCCTCGCTGGCCTCCGGCACGCGCGTCAAGACGCTGGCCGAGCAGACGCGCGTCGACAACGCGCGCTTCTTCGACAACGACATCGACCAGGTGCCGATGCACTGCATCACCCAGGGCATCGGCACGATCATGAAGGCCCGCCACCTCGTGCTGCTCGCCTTCGGCTCCGGCAAGGCCGAGGCCATCGCCGAGACCTGCGAGGGCGGCGTCTCCGCCTTCTGCCCGGCCTCCGCGCTGCAGATGCACCCGCACGCCACGATCATCGTGGACGAGGCCGCCGCCAGCCGCCTGCGCCACAAGGACTACTACAAGTACGCCTTCGAGCACAAGCCGGCCTGGCAGGCGATCTGAAGCGCGACTGTGAGGTGGTCTGCGGCTCGTGAACCACCCCCAGTCAGCTTCGCTGACAGCCCCCGCCATCGGGGGCCGATAAGGGAAGAGGCAATGCTTCGCTGACGGTCTCCGCCGGCGGGAGCCGAGGGAAGGAATGAGGCACTATGGATAGGCAAGCAATCGTCGCGAAGGCGACGCGGGCCCTCACCGGGGAACCGGCCGCCTTCGCCGTGAGGAACGCGCGCAAAATCGACGCGCAGGGCATCGACGGCCATTTCTGGGCCGTGGCGGGCCCCGACGGCACAATCGCCGCCACCGGCACGCGCGACGGCGACTTCGAGGCGGCGTGCCGCGCCGCGGGACTCGACCCCGCTCCGAGGCAGTCGTGGACGCGGACGGCCGCATTCTGACGCCGGGCTACGTGGACATCCACGCGCACGGCTCGTGGGAGCACAGCTTCGACGACGGCCCCGACGGCATCGACGTGGCCCGCGCCGGCCACGCCATGCACGGCACCACCCGCCAGGTGCTGTCGCTGATCACCAACCCGGTCGACGTGATGTGCGACAACCTGCGCAACGTGCGTGCCAAGATGGACGAGCGCCCCGACGTGCTCGGCTCGCACCTGGAGGGGCCGTTCCTGGCGCTGGCGCGCAAGGGCGCCCACGATCCGGCCTGCCTCAAGGACCCGGTGCCCCAGATCGTGGACCGGATGCTCGAGGCGGCCGACGGCTCGCTGCGCCAGATCACCATCGCCCCGGAGCTGCCACATAGCATCTCCGCGATCAGGCAGTTCGCCGCCGCAGGCACCGTGCCGGCCGTCGGCCACTGCGACGCCGACTATGAGACGGCCCGCCGCGCCTTCGACGCCGGCGCAGGCATCATGACGCATATGTTCAATGCGATGAACGGCCTGCACCACCGCGAGCCCGGCCCGATCCCGGCGGCGGTCGAGGATCCGCGCGTCACCATCGAGCTCATCAACGACGGCTTCCACGTGCAGGACCCGATGCTGCGGATGGGCGTGGGCTTCGCGCCGCACCGCCTGGCCTTCGTCACCGACGCGATGGCCGCCACCGACTGCCCGGACGGCCCGTACAAGCTCGGCGCGCTCGACGTGAACGTGGTCGACGGCCACGCCCGCCTCGTCTCCAACGGCGCGATCGCTGGCTCCACGCTGCTGCTCGAGGAGGCCGTGCGCCGCGCGGTCACCGTGCTCGGCATGAGTCCGGCGGACGCCGTCGAGGCCGCCACGATCACCCCGGCGCGCACCTTCGGCTTCGACCGGCCGAACGCGGTCACCGGCGCGCCGCTGGGTCTGGTGGCCCCCGGCTTCGCCGCCGACCTGCTCCTGACCGACCCGGCCACCTGGACGGTCGGGCAGGTCTGGTGCGCCGGCCGCAAGCTCAGGTGACCGACAGCCACGGGCGCCCGCGCGGAACGGTCCGTGCGGGCGAAGAGCACACCGTGAATTCCTAGGAAACACTCAGTCCGCATGGTGAGATTCGAGGCGTGTGTGTCTCGCCATGCGGTACGGGTGCTTGACCCGCAACATCCCCTCCCTTACCACTGTGCCTAACGCCTGCCGGCGGCGGGCTGCCCAGCAAGAGAGGATGTTACGAAGTGAAGTCTTCCAAGAAGATCATGGCCGCCGTGGCCAGCGCCGCGGCCCTGGCCTCGCTCGCCGGCTGCGGCGGCGTGAAGGACGGCGCCGCGGGGGACGCGGCCTCCGCCAACGCCATCACCATCGGCACCACCGACAAGGTCACCAACCTCGACCCGGCCGGCTCCTACGACAACGGCTCCTACGCCGTGCAGATCCAAGTGTTCCCGTTCCTGTACGCCCAGGACTACAACACCTCCGAACTGAGCCCGGACATCGCCGCGGACGACGGCACGTGGAGCGCCGACGGCGCCGAGTTCACCGTCAAGCTCAAGAAGGGCCTCAAGTTCGCCAACGGCCACGACCTGACCTCCTCGGACGTCAAGTTCTCCTTCGATCGCATCAAGAAGATCAACGACCCGAACGGCCCGAGCTCGCTGCTGGCCAACATCGATGCGGTCGAGGCGCCCGACGACGACACCGTCATGTTCAAGGCCGCCGTGAAGAACGACGTGACCCTCAAGCAGGTGCTCTCCAGCCCGGCCGGCCCGATCGTCGACGAGGAATCCTTCAACGCCGACAAGCTCACCCCGGCCGACACGATCGTCAAGGACAAGGCCTTCGCCGGCCCGTACACGATGACCTCCTTCAAGCTCAACGAGGCCATCTCCTACGCCAAGAACACGTCCTACAAGGGCCTGACCCCCGCCAAGAACGACGCCGTGCAGGTGCAGTTCTTCGCCGACACCTCCAACCTCAAGATGGCCGTGCAGCAGGGTCAGGTGGACGTCGCCTTCCGCTCGCTGACCCCGACCGATGTCGAGGACTTCTCCAAGGACTCCAAGCTCAAGGTCGTCAAGGGCCCGGGCGGCGAGGAGCGGTTCATCGTCTTCAACATGAAGATCCAGCCCTTCGGCGAGTCCCAGCCCGACGCCGACCCGGCCAAGGCCCTCGCCGTGCGCAAGGCCGTCGCCAACCTCATCGACCGCGAGGAGCTGGCCACCAAGGTCTACAAGAACACCTACACGCCGATGTACTCCTACATCCCCGACGGCCTGGCCGGCAAGGTCGACACCTTCAAGGAGAAGTACGGCGAGAACGGCAAACCGTCCGTCGACAAGGCCAAGGCCGAGCTCCAGAAGGCCGGCGTCTCCACCCCGGTCGACCTCAAGCTCCAGTACAACACCGACCACTACGGATCCTCCTCCGCCGACGAGTACGCCGCGATCAAGAACCAGCTGGAGCAGGGCGGCCTGTTCAAGGTCGACCTGCAGTCCACCGAGTACACGCAGTACAACAAGGAGCGCGTCGTCACCGACGACTCCGATGGCTCGTACCCGGTCTACCAGCTCGGCTGGTTCCCGGACTACTCCGACCCGGACAACTACCTGTCCCCGTTCTTCCGCGACGGCAACTTCGTGAACAACGGCTACGCCAACAAGCAGATCAACGATCTGATCGTCCAGCAGGCCGGCGAGCAGGACACCGCCAAGCGCGAGGACATGCTCAAGCAGATTCAGGAGCTGGAGACCGACGACCTGTCGACGATCCCGCTGCTCCAGGGCGCCCAGGTGGCCGTCACCGGCAAGGACATCAGCGGCGTCGTGCTCGACGCGTCCTTCCGCTTCCGCTATGCCGGCGTGACCAAGGGCTGACCGTCAGCCCCGGCCATCCGGCCCATCCGGCCCTCCTCCGCGCGCCCCACGGCGCCGGGGGAGGGCCTCTCCCGTCCTTCCAGCGACAAGGAGCTTCGAGTGTCTTCCCCCACAGCGGCGGCAGCCCCGGCCAAGCCGGCGAAGCGCGTCAAAAGGAACCGCCTGTCCGGCGGATTCTTCCGATTCGTGCTGACGCGCTTCCTGCTCATCATCCCCACCGTCTTCATCCTCGTGACCGTCGTGTTCTTCGTGATGCGGGGCCACCGGCGACCCCCATCTCCACGGCCCTCGGCGGGCGCCTCGCCCCCGACGAGCTGCAGCGGCGCATCCACGCGGCCGGCTACGACCGGCCGATCATCGTGCAGTACATCGACTATCTGGGCGGGCTGCTCCACGGCGACCTGGGAACCACGATGACCGACAACCAGCCGGTCATCTCCATCCTGACGCGCTACGGCGCCGCCACGCTCGAGCTGGCGATCCTCGCGCTGATCATCGCCCTGCTCGTCGGCATCCCGCTGGGACGCCTCGCCGCCCACCACCGCGACCACGCCAGCGACGCGGGCATCCGCATCTTCGCGATCCTGTGCTATGCGACGCCGGTGTTCTTCCTCGGCCTGCTGCTCAAGCTCGTCTTCGCCGTGTGGATGAACGTGCTCCCCTCCTCCGGGCGCGCGTCGCTGTCCAGCGAGATGCAATTCACGCGTCTGGTCTCGCCCACCGGCCTGTACATCGTCGACGCGCTCCAGCTGGGCGCCATGTCGGTGCTCGCCGACGTGCTCCGCCATGCCGTGCTGCCCGCCCTGGCGCTCGGCCTGCTCACCGCGGGCGTGTTCATCCGCCTGGTGCGCACCAACGTCATCGCCACCTACAACTCCGGCTATGTGGAGGCGGCCCGCTCCCGCGGCGTGGGCGAGGGACGCCTGCTCGGCAAGCACGCCTGGAAGCCCGCGCTCATCCCGATCATCACCGTCATGGGCATGCAGATCGCCCTCATGCTCGCCGGAGCCGTGCTCACCGAGACCACCTTCGAATGGAAGGGCCTGGGCTTCATGCTCTCCACCTACCTCAAGGCGCGCGACTTCGTGGCGGTGCAGGGCATCGTCATCCTCATCGCCATCATCGTTGCCGTCGTCAACTTCATCGTCGACGTCATCGCCGCCATCATCGACCCGAGAGTGAGGTACTGAGATGTCCGAAAGCACCGCCACCAACGTCGGCGTGCCCGGCGACACCCGACTCGAGAAGCTCTCCGTGCGCAAGAACCGCCACTGGTTCTCCAAGCTGCCGGTCGTGCGCCAGCTCGGCATCGCCGTCGGCTGGCAGAAGGGCATGCTCATCGTCGGCCTCGTGCTGACCTGCTTCTTCCTGCTCGTCGCGATCTTCGCGCCGGTCATCGCACCCTACGGCTACGCGCAGATGAAATACGACGACGGCACGGGATTCCCCACGCAGGCCCCGCCCTCGGCCGAGCATATCTGGGGGCACCACCGTCGGCGGCTACGACGTGTTCAGCCGCACCGTGTGGGGCGCGCGCACCGCCGTCATCGCGATCATCGTGGCCGTCGTGCTGTCGATCTTCCTGGGCGTGCTGCTCGGCCTGGTCTCCGGATACTTCGGCGGATGGGTCGACCGCGTGCTCGTGGTCATCGCCGACGCGATCTACTCGTTCCCCTCGCTGCTGCTCGCCATCCTCATGGCCATCGTCATCTCCGGCGGACAGTCGAGCATGTGGGGCGGCATCCTCGCCTCCGGCATCTCCATCACCGTCGTGTACATCCCGCAGTACTTCCGCACGATCCGCGCCGAGGTGGTGCGCATCAAGGGGTCGGCCTTCGTCGAGTCCTCCAAGGTGGCGGGCGCCTCCACCTGGCGCATCATGACCCGCCACCTGCTGCGCAACTCGACGCGCACGCTGCCGGTCATCCTCACGCTCAACTCCTCCGAGGCGATCCTCACGCTTGCCGGCCTGGGCTTCCTCGGCTTCGGCATCGAGCCGACTAAGGCCGCCGAATAGGGCTACGACCTCAACCGTTCCGTCGCCGACGTGACCGCCGGCATCTGGTGGACGGCCGTGTTCCCGGGCCTGGCGATCGTGCTCATCGTGCTCGGCATCACGCTGGTCGGCGAATCCCTCAACGATCTGGCGGACCCGAGGCTGCGCACCCGCAAGTCCGCGGGCGAGGTCATCGGGTCGATCGAGGACACGTCGGTCGACCCGAACGTCAAGCCCGACGCCGCCAACCAGGTCCTCGCCGAACTCGACGCGATGGACGGGCGGGACGCCGTGGGTGACAGCACGACGGTCGGCGACGCAGGAAAGGAGGCCTGAGATGGCCGGGACACACAGCGCGAAGGACAAGGATCTGGCCGGGGCGGCCGTGGAGGACGGCGCCCTGACGCCGCCGACGGGCGACGACCTCGCCGTCATCGACGACCTGTCTGGATTGGCTACAATGTATTAGACAGTCCGATGAGGGACGAATGACATGAGATTGGAGGCCGACGATGGCCGACCCGAAGCATCCCCGCCACTACGAGGAGTCGTTCAAGCGGCAGATCGTGCAGCT
>ENA-OQKU01000055-OQKU01000055.1-human-gut-metagenome-genome-assembly--contig:-NODE-55-length-17869-cov-2.909537_pt1 | contig 17869 bp, 13 predicted proteins | sample MGYA00242807_ERZ504816 | MGnify/ENA primary metagenome ERZ504816 (study PRJEB26092, sample SAMD00036376) | human gut metagenome | host: Homo sapiens | study: EMG produced TPA metagenomics assembly of...
GGCGATCGCCGCAGCCGGTGACGGCCAGCTGCTGGTGCCGAGCTTCCAAGGCTCCCGCGTGGAGGGCATGGATCGTGAAGCGTATATCGCCGATCATGTCACCACCGCGCATTTGGTTGCCGAAACTGGCGCTGGCCTGATGGAAATGAACACCAGCTGCCCGAATGAGGGACATAATCGTCTGTTGTGCCACGATCCGCATTTGGTCGGCGAGATTACGGAAGCGGTGAAGAACGAAATCGGCGATCGTCCGCTGATCGTCAAGCTCGCATACATTCCGAATGATGCCGATCTGGAAATCATGGTGAAGGAAACCGCCGGCCATGGCGCGGTGCAGGGTTTCTCCACCATTAACACAATCTCCGCGAAGCTGGTGGATGCGAACGGCAATCAGGCATTGCCAGGCGCGGGGCGTGACCGTTCGGGCGTATGCGGCAATGCGATTCGTGGTGCAGGTCTCGATATGGTTGGCCGCCTGAATGCGATTCGCGAGAAGCTGGGTCTTGATTTTGCGATCGTTGGCGTGGGCGGTGTGATTCGTCCGGAAGATTACAAGGCGTACCGCGAGGCTGGTGCAAACGCGGTGATGAGCGCTACGGGTGCCATGTGGAACGCCCGTTTGGCGCAAGACATTAAAGCCGCACTGTAGTCACAGGTTCAATTGCGCCTGATTTGCGCTCTGTTGCGTTTCACCGTCCATTTTTCCCATTCGCTGGAAGGATTAGTGCAGCACGGGGGTAGCTGTCCGTCCTGATTCTTCCAGTGACTGGAGGGTTTTGCCCGCTGAGATGCAGTTTGGTGGGATGATTCTTCCAGTGACTGGAGGTTTTTGGACGGTGGAGGGGCTTGTATCGGGAGGATTCTTCCACCGACTGGAAGTTTTTGCCCGCTGGGATGCGGTTTGGCGGGTGGATTGTTCCAGTGGCTGGGAATTTTGGTCGAAAGTCGAACGAAATTGGGAGACACTGCGCTGAACGCGGCATTTCACGAGCCCACTACATGCCTTATGGCAAACTGAGGGTTAGTGTGTTTCAAGCTTGAACCGTATAAGGGAAGCGAAAGAGGTTGAGCGTGTCTGACAACAACAACGACATTCTGCACGTCGAAGGTGGCAAGCCGCTGAACGGCACCATCAAGGTGCGTGGCGCGAAGAACTTCGTGAGCAAGGCCATGGTGGCGGCGCTGCTCGCCCCGGGTACGTCCGTGTTGAAGAATGTTCCGGAGATTCGCGACGTGCATGTGGTCTCCGACTTGCTGCGTCTGCATGGCGTGGACGTTACGGTGGATGGCGATCACGGCGTGGTCACGATCGACGCCACGAATGTGCAGCTTGCCGATGTGGCCGACGTGGATACGCTGTCTGGTTCGTCGCGTATTCCGATTCTGTTCTCCGGCCCGCTGCTGCACCGTTTGGGTGAGGCGTTCATTCCGGCTCTCGGCGGATGCAATATTGGCGGTCGTCCGATTGATTTCCACCTGGAAACGTTGCGCAAGTTGGGTGCCAACGTCGATAAGGAACATAAGGACGGCATTCATATCACCGCTCCGAACGGTTTGCATGGCGCGAAGATTCACCTGCCGTACCCGTCGGTGGGCGCTACCGAGCAGACGTTGCTTGCCGCCGTGCTTGCTGAGGGCAAGACGGAGCTTTCCGGCGCTGCCACCGAACCTGAAATCATGGATTTGGTGTGCGTGCTGCAGAAGATGGGCGCGATTATTTCCGTGGATGTGGATCGTACGTTCCGCATCGAGGGCGTGAAGGAACTGAAGGGTTACACGCACACTTCGCTGACCGACCGCATCGAGGCCGCTTCCTGGGCTTCCGCGGCATTGGCCACGCATGGCGACATTTTCGTCAAGGGTGCTACGCAGCCTGAAATGATGACGTTCCTGAACGTGTTCCGCAAGATTGGTGGTGAGTTCGACATCACCGATAACGGCATTCGTTTCTGGCATCCGGGCGGCGATTTGAAGCCGGTCGCGATCGAAACCGACGTGCATCCGGGCTTCATGACCGACTGGCAGCAGCCGTTGGTAGTGGCGTTGACGCAGGCGAAGGGCCTGTCGATCGTGCACGAAACGGTGTATGAGAATCGTTTCGGTTTCACGAAGCCACTGGTGCAGATGGGTGCCACGATTCAGCTGTATCGCGAATGCCTCGGATCGCTGCCATGCCGTTTCCAGCAGCGCAATTACAAGCATTCCGCGGTTATTTTCGGACCGACCCCGCTGACCGGCCGCGATATTGACGTGCCGGATCTGCGTGGCGGCTTCAGCCATCTGATTGCCGCGTTGGCGGCAAAGGGCCCGTCCAATGTGCAGGGCATTTCGCTGATTGACCGCGGTTATGCCGATTTCCGTGGCAAGCTCGAAGCTCTCGGCGCAGATTTCGACTGATTTGTTGCTTGATTTATCGCTGATATAGCTTGATTGGCTTGGTAAGGCCGGTGTTCACAACAGTGGGCACCGGCTTTTTGCTTACACATTGCCGTTGCTCGTTCTCAAAAACTTAGTAATTCAGTGTATAAATTATTGAACTTAATTTAGGGGGTTATGGCGCATAATAGTGATGCAAAAGTTTTATTGTTTTTGAAAATAATGTCGATTTTCGGCAGAGATTCTTTCGGAATGGCATTATGATTGTCGATATCGAATGGCGTTTGCAACGAGGTGAACAGCCGAAGATATAAGGGTTTCCCTCATCGTTATTGTGTTTACTGCATGTCCAGACGGATTCTAGGGATAGTCGCAACATCTTCGTCGTCAATCGTCCTCCAGCCTATTCACCAGTTCCGCCTTTTTCGTATATTCCGTGTTTTTGTATTTCGTGTGTGCGTCGTGCATGAGCGCAATCGTTCCAACCAAGCGGAATGGGTGGTGGCAGAATGGAACGCATGGCATCCAAAGGAAAACCCTCGCCGCGTTCCGCGGTCAAACCGTTAAGCGACGAACAAGTCGCAAAGCTCGCACAGCGTCACCATCTCGTTGACCCAACCCACGACTTCCATGCGGGCCGCGCAAAGCCAATGAAGCCGAAATCGCGGCGCAGAATCCGAAAGCGACCCATCGTCTGCTCACCGGATGCGACATCGTATTCCGCAACCGCACCAAACTCAAGGCGTGGGGCATCGAACACGTGCCGGAAACCGGTCCGTTCATCACCGCGGCCACGCACGTCACCATGTTTGACGTGTTCGTGCCCATGATCTCCATGTTCCATCAAGGCCGCCGTCCGCGCTACATGGCCAAAGCCGAAATGGCCTCGTGGCCGCTGATCGGCAAATGGTTCCAACTGGTAGGCATGCAGCCCGTGCAACGCCGTTCGGGCAAGGCGAAAGCCATCGAGGAAACCTCCGTGGAAATCCTTACCTCCGGCCGACCCCTAACCGTATGGCCGGAAGGCACGGTAACGCGCGACCCGCAGAAATGGCCGATGAGCATGAAAAACGGCGTGGGCATGATCGCGCTTGAGGCTTCGCGCCGACTCGGCTACCAGATTCCGCTGTATTGCGCGGTAACGTGGGGCGCGGCAAGCATCAACCATTGGTGGCCGTGGCCGCGTAAAAACGTGGTCATGTGCTACGACGAGGCGCTTGATTATGCGGACCTGCTCGCCGATTGCGATTTCTGGGGTGAGGAAGTGCCGGAGGATCTCGCCAACGAACTTACCCGACGCATCCGCGTGCGTATGACCGAAGTCATGGCCGAAATCCGCGGCGAACAAGCCCCCGATGGATATTGGGATTATCGTACGATGAGCCGAGTGGAGGACTGAATCGAAGAAGGCCGAATCGAAAAAGACCGCACACGCGATTGCTGAAATGCGGTAATCGAAATACTGCCAGCCGATTGCGCATACGTATGGCGCGTATTGCGGCATATATCGCGGTGTGCGTAGCCGGCGGTAGCATAGGAAAAGCAATTTTTGAGCCAAGACTCCGGGTTATGAATGATGCCCGGAGTAATGCAAGGAGCAAATATGACGAACGTGACGGTACTGGGCGCAGGAGCTTGGGGAACCGCTTTCGGTCAGGTGCTTGCCGATGCAGGCAACAATGTGACTATGTGGGCCATCGAACCGGAGATTGTGGAAGGCATTCGCGACCACCATCACAACGGTGTTCGCCTGCCCAGCGTGAAAGTGCTGCCAAGCAACATGACCGCCACCGGCGACCGTGCCGAAGCCGTAGCCAACGCCGACATTGTGATCGTGGCCATCGCCGCACAGTTCGCCCGCGTCGCGCTCGTCGAATTCAAGGACCTGATTCCCGAAACCGCACTCGTCGCCTCGCTGATGAAAGGCATCGAACGCACCACCGGCAAGCGCATGGATGAAGTCGTTATGGAAACGCTCGACCTGCCGGCCGACCGCTTCGCCGCGATTTCCGGACCGAACCTGAGCAAGCAGATCGCCGACCGCGAGCCGGCCGCAACCGTGGTCGCCTGCGAAAATCTCGACAATGCGCGCAAGATCGCAGCCGCTTGCACCACCGACTATTTCCGTGCGTTCGTAACCCGCGACGTGATCGGCTTGGAAATGTGCGGATCGCTGAAGAATGTGGTCGCGCTGGCCGTGGGCATGGCCCGCGGCGCCGGCTACGGCGAAAATACCGCCGCCATGATCGAAACCCGTGGCCTGGCCGAACTGACCGCCCTGGGCGAGGCGGCAGGCGCCGATCCGAAGACGTTCGCCGGTTTGGCTGGCGTGGGCGACCTGATCGCCACCTGCGGATCCCCGTTGAGCCGCAACTACACGTTCGGATCCAACTTGGGCAAGGGATTGAGCGTTGAGGAAGCCACCAAGGTGAGCAACGGCGTGGCCGAAGGCGTGCCGACCACCGATGCGGTGGTGGCGCTCGGCAAGCAGTATGGCGTGCCCACGCCGCTCGCCACGGCCATGAGCCACGTGCTTTCCGATGGCATCTCCTGCGCGCAGATGCTGTCCGAACTTTTCGGCGAAGGCATCAGCGAAGAATAAGCTTTCCGCAACATCGCGATTGCAGATAAGACCGCACTTTCAGGTGCGGTCTTTTTATTTTTCGTAGGCATGCGATTGCGTAAAACGTCAATCGGAATGTGTCAATCGTCAATCGCCATATATTTCGGCAATAATAGTAAATCTGTATAAAAATAGTCTAATCGTGATTAGTCTAATCGTGATTAGACAAAGCGATTAAGCTCGGTTTTTCAGGTTGCAATCGCATCATTCCAACGTTTGATTCCGTATTCTATGATTCATGAAAATAGGACATGAGTGACGGGCGTGTGTAATTATGGTTCGTCGTGTGTGGGCTGTGGGGTGCGGTTTGTATACTGAACTGCGATATTGCGAATGCGTGGTATCGCGGGCGAACAGAAGTGCGAACCGGCGCGATATTGCGAAGACAGACAGTACAGACAGTATTGGCAGACGGTATTGGGCGCGCGTGCGTTCAACGGACCAACTTATGGAGCATAAGACAAAGATGGCAAAACAGCGCATTGTGGTGATGTATGGCGGCAAAGCCGACGAGCATTCGATTTCCTGCATCTCTGCGGCGGGCGTGCTGCGCGCGTTGGATACTGACAAGTTCGAAGCCATTGAGGTGGGAATCACCAAGAACGGCGAGTGGATCGTAGGCGGCGAGGATCCACGCAAGTGGAACATGAGCGAAGGCCTGCCGATGGTGGAGAAGACGGATTCCTCCAAAGATGTGGTGCTGGATGTGGCACTCGGCCAGGATGGTTTCTTCGCTCGTGAAGATGACGGCACGCTGACTTCGCTTGGCCACGTGGACGCCGTGCTTCCGGTATTGCATGGTCCGTACGGTGAGGATGGCACGATTCAGGGCCTGTTCGAAATGATGAACGTGCCGTACGTTGGCTGCGGTGTGCTCGCTTCCGCCGCTTGCATGGACAAGCATTATACGAAGGTATTGCTGGCTGCGGCCGGTATTCCCGTGGCTCCAGGCATCACGTTGGATGTGCGCGATTATGATGCCGCTTCCGAATTCGCCGCCGAAGCGGACGAGATGCTTGCCGCGGTGCAGCAGGCCGGATTGCAGTACCCGCTGTTCGTGAAGCCGTCCCGCGCCGGTTCCAGCTTCGGCGTGACCAAGGTCGAACATGAGGGCGATGCGGCCGAGCTTGCCGCCGCAGTGTTCGAAGCGTCCCACCATGATTGGCGTGTGCTCGTGGAACAGGGCATCGACGCGCGCGAAATCGAATGCGCCGTGCTCTGCCCGAAGGCCGGCGAGGCTCCGCAGGCCAGCTGGCCGGGCGAAATCGTGCTTGACAAGCGTGCCGAGGGCGACGACCAGTTCTATGATTTCGACAGCAAGTACGTGAACTCCGACGCAAGCCATGTGGAAGTGCCCGCAAGCCTGCCGGAAGAAACTCTGAACCGCGTGCGCGAAACCGCCAAAAAAGCGTTCATCGCAGTCGACGGCGCCGGCCTGAGTCGTGTCGACACCTTCGTGACGGCCGACGGCGAAGTGATGGTCAACGAAATCAACACCATGCCGGGCTTCACCCCGATTTCCATGTATCCCAAGGCATGGGAGGCAACCGGCGTGAGCTACACCGATCTGATCACCACGCTGATCGAGGGCGTGCTGCGCTGATTTCGATTGGGTGGTTGCTCGCTTTAGTCTGATTCGATTTGCATGAGACTGGCATCAATGCTGACACTGCGTTGGTGCCAGTTGACATATTCCGCCAATTTACCTGCAGTTTGGGAAAATTTAGTTTTTTCGATTCAAAATAAACTGCATATTTACTGTAAGGTCAGTATCGCGTTGATTTGAGGGCTTATCTTCTTTCTTGTTGTTATGAACAAGGCATAAGAAGGGATAGTGATTCCATGATTTCTCTGCGCAAACTGGCTGCCGGCTCTCTTGCTGCCGTTCTGGCTTTCTCCATGGCCGCCTGCGGATCGGGCAGCACGGATTCCTCCGCTGATTCCACTTCCGGCAAGGCCGTGAAGATTGATGAAAAGTCCGCAAAGGCCACTTCCTTGGCTGATTTCGGTACGATGGACGATTTGGTTGCCGCCGCCGAAAAGGAAGGCCAGCTTAACGTCATCGCACTTCCTCACAACTGGTCCAACTATGGTGAGGTCATCAACGGCTTCAAGAAGAAGTATCCGAACATTAAGATCAACGAGCTGAACCCGAACGCCTCCTCCAAGGAAGAAGTGGACGCAGCCAAGACTAACAAGGGCACCGACGCTGCCCCCGACGTGTTCGACCTCGGCTTGGCCGTGGCTTCCACCAGCACCGACAACTTCGCCTCCTACAAGGTGCAGGCCTGGGATAAGATTCCGGATTCTGTGAAGAATGCTGACGGCAAGTATTACGCCGACTACACCGGCATCATGTCGATCGGTTGGAACGCCGACAAGTACGGCGACATCAACAGCCTTGACGATCTGATGGATCCGAAGTTCGCCGGCACCGTGGCGCTGAACGGCAAGCCTGCCGAAGCCGGCGCCGCATTCAACGGTTACCTCATGATCAACCAGCTCGCAGGTGGTGACATCAACGACTTGCAGCCGGGCCTCGACTACTTCAAGAAGCTCAAGGATGCTGGCAACCTCACCACCGTTGACGTGACCGACGGAACCATCGATTCCGGCCAGACCGGCGTGGTGATGGACTGGAGCTACAACCAGGCCTCCTATCAGAAGAGCCTCAAGGAGAAGGGCGTGAACTGGAAGTTCAAGACCTTCAAGAACGCCCAGGTGGTCAGCTACTACAACCAGGCCATCAACGTGGACGCTCCGCACCCGGCCGCAGCACGCCTGTGGGAGGAATACTTGTACACCGCCGATGCTCAGAACGAATGGTTCAAGGGCGGCGCCAATCCGGTGCTCCTCAACTCCATGAAGGAAGACGGCACGGTTGACCAGGACACCCTGAAGACCGCCATCACCATCGAGGGCGATCCGGTGACCTATACAAACGATGATTCCACTCGCATCACCGAATGGCTCCAGAACAACTGGGACAAGACCATCGGCAACTGATTGGCAACCGCTCGCAAGCAACGCAAACGAGCTGGATCGCAATCGAAAATAATGCAATCTAAGGCCGGTAGACCGGCGGACACGACGGGCTGAAGCAAGTTCCCCGACGTCTTCTGCCGCAACAACCGGCCTTGAAGCATGTCTCCAGCGCAATAGCGGAATCCCACAATCCTATGCAATCTCACCGCATATCAATCGTATGAAAGCACGCATGCAACCATGACTGCAGCAATCACCCCCAAAGCGGGAGTCATCGGCGGGCGTAACGCACGCGAAGCCCGCGGAACTCGAGGAAACGGCCCCTCCGCAACCTCCGATTTCGCCACGCATCGCCGCGAAATCGGTACATTCGTCGTGACCATCCCGTTCTTCGCCTACACCGCCTGCTTCCTGCTTGCGCCTACCGTTATCGTGATTGTCGGCGCATTCCAGAACGTCGACGGCGGATTTACCCTCAACAACTTCAGCAAACTCTTCGAAGCGAACACCATCGCCGCGTTCGCCACCTCCATTCTCGTTTCCGTGATCTCCGCACTCATTGGCGCGGTCGTGGGTGCGGTTGCCTCGTATGCGCTGGTGATTGGCAGCAAACCGAACGGACTGCTGCGCCGCATGGTCAGTGCCATTTCGTCGGTGCTCGCACAGTTCGGCGGCGTGATGCTCGCTTTCGCCTTCATCGCCACCATCGGTATCAACGGCGTCGGCACCATGCTGATCCGTCAGCTGACCGGACTGACCGTCAATCCGAACTGGTTGAGCTCCCTGCCTGGCCTAATCACGGTCTACTGCTACTTCCAGATTCCGTTGATGATTATCATCTTCCTGCCTGCGGTCGATTCGATTCGTCCGCAGTGGCGTGAGGCTTGCGAATCGCTCGGCGGTAACACCTTCCAGTATTGGACGCGCGTTGCGGGGCCGATACTGGTTCCGCGTTTCCTTTCCGCATTGCTGTTGCTGTTCGCCAGCGCGTTCTCCGCATATGCGACGGCCGCCGCATTGTTCTCACAGCGTTCGATTCTGGTGCCGCTTATGATTCGAGGGGCGCCATGCGCAACGAAATGGATCCGAATCAGCAGGGATTCGCGCAAGTGCTCGCCTTCGCGATGATCATCGTGGTTGCTCTGGTGATGATGCTGAGCCACGCTGTGGAAAAGAAGGCCGGACAATGGCAGTGAATCATACTGAATCAATGCCCCCGCAGCTGCGTGCCGCCCGCGTGCGCAAGCAGCGCGTGATCAAGGCGATTATTCTCACGTTCACGCTGCTGTTCCTGTTCGTGCCACTGGTGTCTATGTTTGTGTTCACCATTCGACACCCGCTTTCCGGCAAGTGGAGTTTGGATCCGTGGATTGCGATTTTCACCGGCGATGGCAGCGCGCTTGGTGCTGACTTGTCCACATTGTGGAGCGGTCTTGGATCGTCCATGGGATTGTGTGTGGTGACTGTGGTCATCATGCTGCTGCTCATGGTACCCACCATGGTGATCGTGCACATTCGCTCCAAGCAGTTGGAACGCGCCATCGAATGGGTGGCCACCCTGCCGCTGACCATCCCCGCCATCGTGCTCGTAGTCGGCCTGGGGCCGATTTACCGTTGGCTCAGCGCCGACGTGCTCAGCACCAACCCGATCTGGCTGTGCTTCGCGTACGTTATTCTGGTGATGCCATTTGCATTCCGCGCGCTCGCTGTGGGCCTCAACTCCATTGACGTGAAAACGCTGTGCGAAGCATCCCGCTCGCTCGGAGCCTCCTGGCCGCAAGTGTTCTTCCGTGTGCTCATCCCCAACCTGTGGCAGTCGATCCTCTCTGCATCGTTCATCTCCATCGCCGTGGTGCTGGGCGAATACACCGTCGCATCGCTGCTTGGACGCATGAACCTGCAGGTGGCGCTCTACCAGCTTGGCCAATCCAATTCCCAAATCTCCACCGCCATGTCGCTGCTGGCACTACTGTTCGGCGTGATCCTGCTGGTAGCCCTCGATCTTATTTCCGACGCACTGCGTAAATCCAAAGAAAGCAACGAATCATGACTCTCGCTGATCAGAAAGCAACCATCGCACGCACTTCGGAAGCGTTCGTAAACGCCAATCCGAGCGCCGAAACCGTAACCCGAGCCGCACGCGAAGTCCTCAACGACTCCGCGGAACGCGGCGGCGGCGTGCAAATGCTTAATGTAGACAAAATCTACCCAGGAGCCACCAACAAGGCGCTCGACAACTTCAACCTGAAATCAATCCTGGTGAAATGGTCGTGCTGCTCGGCGGCTCCGGCTGCGGCAAATCCACCGCGCTGCGTTCCCTCGCAGGCTTGGAAGACATCCAGGCCGGCCGTATTCTCGTCGGCGGCCAAGATGTGACTGGCGTGCCCGTCAACAAGCGAAACATGGCCATGGTGTTCCAGGCGTACTCGCTGTTCCCACACATGACCGCTCTGCAGAACGTGGAATTCGGGTTGGAAATCCGCGGCATGGGCAAGACGGAACGCCGTAAGCAGGCCATGGAGAAGCTGGAACTCGTAGGTCTTGCCGATCAGGCTGGCAAATACACGCAGCAGATGTCTGGCGGTCAGCAGCAGCGTGTGGCGCTCGCCCGCGCACTGGCCGTGAACCCCCGAGTGCTCCTGCTCGACGAGCCGCTTTCCGCACTTGACGCCAAAGTTCGTGTGCAGCTGCGCGACGAAATCCGCCGCATCCAGCTCGAAGCCGGCACCACCACCGTGTTCGTGACCCACGATCAGGAAGAAGCGCTCACCGTTGCCGACCGCATCGGCGTGATGAACCACGGATGTATCGAACAGATCGCCGACCCGCAGACACTGTACCGCCGTCCGGGCAGCGAATACGTGGCCACCTTCATTGGCCTGACCAACCGACTCCCAGGCATCACGAATGGTGAGGAAGCCGTGGTGTTTGGCCAGCGCGTGCCGTTGCTCGAAGCCTCCAAGCGCGACGCCTCCACCGTGCTCGTGCGACCGGAAAACCTTGTGATCACTCTAGCCGCAAACGATGGCAACATGGTAGGCGAGCATGGTCGCGTCGACATGGTGCACTTCCTCGGTGCGCTCGCCCGCATTGACTTGACGGTTGCCGCAGGTGTGGGCCACCTGCCCGTCACCGTGCAGCTGCCGGCCAATGAGCTTCCTGCCGGCCTGACGGTTGGATCCGAAGTGGTGGTGGCTCCGCGTCCGATCGCCGCGCTCGCCGTATGAGCTGTTTCGTTGCGGACGCCCATGACGACGGTCATGAGATTGTAAGCTGATATTCAGCATTCCTGTACTAAGGTGCTGAATATCAGCATTTTCGTATATGCACCCCGTGCACGTCGTCGCAAAGGCAAATATGACGTTTCCGCAGTACCCCCAATATCCGCAGCGGCCGCAACAACCGCATCCGCAGCAGAATCCACAACAGCCATCCCAATATCAGCAACAACCGCAGTATCCGCAGCCACAAGCCAATCCTTATGAACTTTGGCTCAGGCGCGTGAAAAGCGTGTTCTCCCGCATCGGCGCAGGCATGTGCCTGATGGTGGTGATCTGGTATGCGCTTGCAACGGTGCTTTCCGGCATGCTCTATCAGGTACTGCATACCACGAATCTGCCGAATTGGGCGGTGTATGTGGCGTCGGATGCCCCTTTGTATCTCGTGGCCATGCCGCTCGCGGTACTGATCATGGGCAAATCGTCGGTCATTGAAACACGCAAGTTCGACATGAAGCCGGGCCAATTCTTCAAACTGCTTATCATGTGCTTCCCGCTCATGTATGTGGGCAGTCTCATCGGCAATATGCTGGCGGCTCTGCTGTCCGGAGGCAAAGCCAGCAATTCGGTGAGCGATCTGGCCATGCAATTCGACGTGTGGAACGTGGTGTTCCTCGTGGTTCTCGGACCGTTGTTCGAAGAATGGATCTTCCGCAAGGAACTCATCAGCCGCACGCGCAAATACGGCGAAAAAACCGACGATCGTGTTCTCCGCGCTGTTCTTTGCTCTGGTGCACATGAACCTGTTCCAGTTCTTCTACGCATTCGCATTGGGTCTTATGTTCGGCTACGTGTACGTGCGCACCAGCAAACTGCGTTATTCGGTGGCCATGCACATGATCGTCAACTTCATGGGTGGCGTGGTCGCGCCATGGGTGGTGACGAACATTGACATCGACAGTCTGATGAACGTGCTGACCAGTGCGGAAAACGGCGACGGAACGGCCATGATGCAGTGGATGGGCCAGAATGCGACGGGAATGATGATATTCGGCATCTATATGCTGCTATATTACGGTCTGATCATCGCGGGCATAGTGTTGCTTATCCGCAATCGCAAGAACTTTGAATTCTATACCGCACCGGAAGAACTGCCTCGCGGCGTTCGCACGAGCACGGCAATACTGAACGTCGGTGTAGTTACTTACATTGTAGTGACGGTTATTATTACGTCAATCAATCTAATGATGCAATAATTTCAGTATAAAAAAGTGCCGCATGTGGACTACTGCATGCGGCACTTTATATATATGGGTCAACCGCGATTTCTTATGTTCGCGAGGATATTACGATTCCTTGTTAATGGCGCGATTCTCAAGAAAATCAGCATTGGCGATGGAACGTGCCACGGCGTTGATCATGTCGGGAAGCAACGATTCCGGCTTGGCGTACGCGCACACTTCGACATTGATGCCGTAAGGGGAGTAGCCGGTCAGTCTTACTTTCGGAGGGAAGCGCGGATCGGCCAAATCGGCGGTATCGCGCTGCACGGCCTGAACCACCTGACGGGTCATCTCGTCGATGTCGGTACCGGCCTTGGCAGTAAACGGCACACGAACCAGCATCTCATTGGACGGATTGAGTTTTTCCAGTGACGCGGTGTTCAGAATCGAATTCGGAATGATCTTGACGTTGCCATTGCGCTCGCGCACCACGGTCTGACGCCAGTTGATATCTTCGACCACGCCATCGGTGCCCGCCACATTCACCAGATCGCCCGGCTGGATTACGCGGCCAAGCATCAGACCGAAACCGCCGATGATGTTCGCGATCGTATCTTTCATACCGAGCGACACCGCAAGACCACCAATGCCGAGCGCGGTGAAAATCGTGGTCGGATTAATGCCGAACACCGGCTGCAGCACAGTGCCCACAGCCAACGTCCACACCACCGCGCGCAGAATATTGATGAAAATCGAAGCGTTCGGCACTTGCGAACGGTCCAGCACTTTGCTCACGATTCGGGTAAGCGCCTTGTCGATAACGGCCGCAAGCAGTGCAACGACAATGAGCAGAATGATTTTTCCGGAATTGGTTTTCAGCCAATCCACAACGATTCCAATCGGTTCCATAGTGTTCTGAAGCGTCCCTTCATAAGTTTGATTCGCATGCATTACTGGTGCGCGCGACTTGCGTTCGCTGCGTCTGCGATGCGTGTTCGAGATGCGTGTTCGCAACTTGTGTTCGCACATATCCTACAGTGCGTGGCTGAGTCGGTTTGAGCGTGGGTGTGCGGGGGCGTGCGCGAGAACATGTGGGAATGCGCGTGGTGACATGTGTCCGGAGCCGTGAACGGACTAAAGTTGAGGCATGGGCAATGTTGTGGATTATGTGCGCCGCGAGTTCCGCGGGTTCGGCGAATTGGCGTTCAGCAATGTCGATTCCTTGGTGCTTTCCGAGCTTTCCTACATGCGATTGCCGGGCTTGGTTCCAGCATTCGGCGAGGCCAAGTCGGTGGCGACCGTGCCGATCCGTGACTTGCTGCGCGCCGAAAGCTACGATGAGATGTTTGTTTCGAATTCCTCTGAAATGAATGATTATCGGCTTTCGTTGCTGCGTGCGGTTTGCGAATCGCCGCGATTCCGCGGGTTGCGGGTGGGGGAGTATGCCGAACGTTTGGATGAGGGCGAGCAGCAGCAATTCGCTGCGATGACCTTCGATTTGGGTGCCGATTTCGGCTTATATGTTGCGTTCCGTGGCACTGACGGCACGCTCGTCGGTTGGAAAGAGGATTTTAATATGGCGGTGCGCTGCCCAGTGCCGTCGCAAGAATCGGCATATCGATATGCGGACTCGATTCTGGACAGGACGGAACGTTTCCTCTCGGCGAAAAAATCACCCGACATTATGATCGGCGGGCATTCCAAAAGGCGGCAATATGGCGGTATATGCGGCCATGCAAATCACGCAAAGCGATATTGAAGCGACCAACGAACGCGCGCAACGGCTCGGACTGCTGCCGGCGCTCGGAGGAAGCGTGCCGGGACGCAACTGCAGAATCTCCCGCATCTTCTCGCATGACGGTCCTGGAATGTCTCAAGTCATGGTGCATAGCCGCGCATATCAGGCAATCGCGGCACGAATCGACAAAACCGTGCCGGAATCCTCCATTATCGGCATGCTGTTGCAATCGCAAATCAAACCAACCTTCGTCAAAGCCGACGCCATAAGCATTCTGCAGCATATGGGATCAAGCTGGCAAGTGACGCAATCCGGCGAATTCGAGCAGGCAAGCGAGCTGACAGGCGGTGCGCAACTCATCGGCAAAACCATTGACGGATGGTTCGACCGCGTAAGCCAGGAACAACGCGAACGGGCCATCAACCAGATATACGACATCTTCGCAGCCGCGGGGTACGGTAATATCGCTGATCTGGTGGCGCATTGGACGGATTCGCTGCCGAAAATCGTGGCAGCCGCCAGAGGTACCGACGTGCAAACGCGCGAACTCATCAAAGACGTGTTCAAGGCGATTCCAGCCAGTGCGGCGAAAGTCGCTGTCGGGGAACTGCGCAACGACAAGGAGGGGGATGCGTGATGAGCAATATTATTGACTATGCGCGCACGGAAACGCGCAGTTTCGAGGCATTGCCGTTCCGCGAGGCCGACGCATTGGTGTTGGCGCAGCTTTCGTACGACGAAGTACCGGAATGCGTGCTGCGATTGGACGATTTGGTAGCGAAATACGGTACGTTGCAGGCGCGTGCGAAGCAATTCGATATTCGGCGTCCGATCGCATCGTTGCGTATGCTGCGCAAGCCCCCGTTTGGCGGCGTGACGATTGCGCGTGCCGATGACGAGCTGAACCACGACAAGCCCGTGGCCGACCATGATGTGGAGAACGTGGGATTGGTCGATCCGCAGGTGACGCACGACTTCTACCATGCTGTGGCGGCGAATCCGCGGTTTTCCGACGTTGAGATGAGCGCGTATTGCGAGCAGTTCGATGGTGGTGCGCAAACGCAGTTCGCGGCAGTGACTTTCCGGCTGCCGTCGGGAACGCTGGTTGTGGCGTTTCGGGGTACTGATGATTCGCTGGTCGGATGGAAGGAAGACTTCAACATGGCCTTCCAATACCCGGTTCCAGCACAGGTTTCCGCAGCTGAATACCTGAAAAAGTCGCCTCGCTGTGGGATGGACCGATACTGCTGACCGGTCACTCCAAAGGTGGTAATCTGGCCGTATATGCGGCCATGAACGCCGAAGACGAGATCAAGGACCGCGTTGAACGCATTTACTCGCTCGACGGGCCGGGTTTCCCGAAGAAGTGGTAGAAAAGTTTCGAATATGCGAGCGTGAGCGACCGCATTGTAGAAAATCGTGCCGGACTCCTCGGTGGTGGGCATGGTGTTTCGAAACCCCCGAACGTTGCGTGGTGGTGAAATCCGACGTGGACGGCATCATGCAGCATTTCGCCTTCTCGTGGCAGATGCACGGGGGTGAATTCGCCAAGGCCGAAGATGTGGCCGACAGTTCGGTGGTGTTCAACAAGTCGCTGAACGGCTGGCTTGCGGGACTTTCCAAAGAACAGCGTGAGCATGCGGTCGACGCGCTGTTCTCCGTGCTTGAGGCTTCCGGGGCGGGCAGTATTTCTGCGATCGTGGCGGCCGGTCCGAAAGTGATTCCTGAAATGCTCGGCACATATGTTGGCTTGAGCAGTGCGGATCGGCGCAGCATCAATCAGGCGTTGGTGATTCTGTTGCAGGCGGCGCTCGCTCGCAATCCGAAAGTTCAGCGAAAGTGAAGCGCGAATGAGGCGTGAGTACTGTGCGAACGTGGGCGGGCACTGTTCGCGTAGCGTACTTGTGTTGTAAGCGTGAATTCGTATACGACATTTGCCGAAATTCGGTCTAGACAACTTGTACAATAAAACGTGGTTATGAGGCAACGTGACTAATTATTAGGGGGTACTGATGCCACGACCACGTAGGGATTCGGAAATCCTGCCAGCAAAAGATCGTCTCGAAAACGCCTTCTGGGAGCTGCTTTCGGAACGCGAGTACAACAAAATCACCGTCACCGACATCGTGCGCACGGCCGACGTGAATCGCAATTCCTTCTACTACCATTTCTCCGGACTGCCGGAACTCGCGGACTCCGCCATTCTGCACGCCGTCGAAGACACGCCAATGCCAGGCGTACCGGGACGGGATTTCAATCCTGACACCGAATGGCGCAAGCACGTCACCGCGTTGCTGCGCGATCCCGAACAGCGTCAGCGTCTCGACCGATTGGCCTTGCTGGCAGGTCCGCACAGCTCGCCGGAACTCGTTTCGTCGTTGAAGGAATTCGGGCGTTTGACCATGATCTCCGTGCTCGGATTGGATGCCGACAGTCTCGACCTGAAAACCGATCTCATGCTCGATTTCACCGTCGGAGGCATGCTGGCCGTACTGCAGCGCTGGCCGAAACTGCATGAAAAACTGCCGCTCGACACCGTATTCAACGAGGACGTCGCCGTACTCGCGGCGGGCATGTTCATGTCAATGTCGAAAGCGGACATGCTCGAATACTGGCGCAGGATCTTCAGCGAAGGATTCGTACCCGGCATGGCGATTTCGCAACAGCAGCCGCCGTCTGCCAAGTGACCATCGAAAGCCGGCTGTGACAATCCAGTGGTAGAAACGATATAGCGGCGTTTTTCCGCGGATTGTTCCGTGGAAAAAACGCGAACGTGCGAAATGAACGAACGACGGGGAGGTTGTCCATGATCAACGAAGCTTACAAGGCCATGCTCGGCGGAAAATCCGTGATCCGCGAGCTGAGCGAATACGCGACCGCGCGCGGTGCCGAAATCGGCTACGAGAACGTGTTCGACTATTCGTTGGGCAATCCGAGCGTGCCCTGCCCGCAAAGCTTCACCGACGAAATGATCGCCCTGTACCAAGAGGCGGAACCGGTCGCGTTGCACGGATACTCGCCGTCGCTGGGCATTACCTCGGTGCGCACGGCCATTGCGGAAAGCCTCAACCGCCGCTTCGACATGGACTATACGACCGACTACATCTTCCCGACCACGGGTGCGGCCGGCGCGCTGGCCCACGCACTGCGCGTGGTGACCAAGCCTGGAGACGAAGTCATCACCTTTGCCCCCTACTTCCCTGAGTACCAGCCGTATGTCAACGGAACCGGCGCGCACCTGACCGTGGTGCCGGCCGACACCGAAAACTTCCAAATCAACTTCGAAGCGTTCGAACAGGCGCTGAACCCGGGAACCGCGGCGGTGCTCATCAACACGCCGAACAATCCTTCCGGAGCCGTCTATTCCGCCGAAACGCTGACCCGACTGGCTGAAATCCTGCGTGCCAAGCAGGTCGAATACGGGCACGACATCTTCCTGATTTCCGACGAACCATACCGTGAAATCGTGTTCGATGGGGGTGTGCAGCCGTACCCGAGCAAGTTCTACGACAACACGCTCTCGTGCTACTCGTACTCCAAGTCGCTGTCGCTGCCGGGCGAGCGCATCGGCTACGTGGCGGTGAACCCGCGCGCTACCGATGCCGAACTGATCGTGCCGATGTGCGGGCAGATCAGCCGCGGAACCGGCCACAACTGCCCAGGATCCAGCGTGCAGCTGGCCGTGGCCAAGGTGGTGGACGAAACC
>ENA-OQKU01000056-OQKU01000056.1-human-gut-metagenome-genome-assembly--contig:-NODE-56-length-17683-cov-2.140636_pt1 | contig 17683 bp, 15 predicted proteins | sample MGYA00242807_ERZ504816 | MGnify/ENA primary metagenome ERZ504816 (study PRJEB26092, sample SAMD00036376) | human gut metagenome | host: Homo sapiens | study: EMG produced TPA metagenomics assembly of...
TATGCCGGGCGGTGGCGAAAGCGATCAGGCCGCTTTTGTAACCGAGCGCTTGGCGTGCGCAGTAAGTGTGGCGCCTGCGATTGCCGAGCAGGGTGGCGCATCGAAAAAGGTTGCGCAGTATTTGTCGTATCTGTCGGATGTCTTTGGAACTGCCGCTCCGAGTATGTCCGAGGAGGCCGCCTCGACGCTCAACGGCTATCGCTGGCCACGAAACTATCTGCAGCTTCGCGAGGTATCGGAACGACTGTATATATTAGTAGGGTCGGGTGTGGCGGAGCGCGCGGTGGCGGAGGAGGTGCTCGCCCAGGAGGATGTCATCAAAACCGCAACTTTTGGCGCCCCGACGCTCGACAGCGACCTGTATATCCTGCGTCCACTGGCCGATACCGAACGCGACATCGCGCGGCTGGTCGTAGGCTACCTCCAGGGCAACCGGACCCGCGCAGCCGAGGTGCTGGGGATAAGCCGCACGACTCTGTGGCGCTTGCTGAAGGACGACGACCGCTGAGCGAGGCACCCGTGACCGCGTGCGGCGCGTGTGCTACAGTCCAAAGCAGCATTGTTTCGATTCTGTTACGGCGTGCGGGGGCGTATGGCGGAGACTTCAAAAACAAATCGGGCTCGAAAGCCCGCGGCGCCGGCCAACCGTCGCACGACTTCGCGGACGTGGGGCAAAAGCGCCTCGGGCTTCGACGGTTCGTTCAAACGCACTAAATATGGTTATCCTTCGGCAAGCGCTCGCTTGGCCATGCAGGCCGAATCGTCGCTGTGGGGCCGTAAGCGTGTGGTGGGGTCAAAGCTCAAGCACGATGGAACGCTTGGCTACATTAGCCGCGGGGCGGCTCGCCGTAGTGGGCTCAATCCTGCTGGCTGGCATCGTTATGTGCCGATCGTGGTCGTTGCCGCGATAATCGTCATCGCGCTCGCGGCGCTTGGTTACGCCGGCGGCGGGGCCAATCTGGACGCAATGTTTAAGTCGCCCGAGCTCGCGCATGCAGGCACAGAAGTTGTCGAGGGCGCACGGGTTCAGACGGGTGTCGCACCCCAGCGCGGTATCGTTGCGGCGGCCTCCACCATCGCCGATGCGCAAAAGGCGAGGACGAACAAGACGGCGGCGCCGAAACGCTCAACACGAACGAAGCGACGACAAATCCATCGGCAAGATAAGTTGCGAGTGGGGCAGCAGATTTGGGATGGGGCCTTTTAGCTGCCCAAGTGTCGAATGCCAACAGTGGTGCACCCGATGTCAGTCACCAACAGCGAGCGAGCCGCCGTTCGTTAGAACGGCGGACCTTCCTACTTTACATACACCACGTTGTCGCGGCGCAGCTTTGCCTCGGGAAGCGCGCCCTCGGCATAGCCCAGAATGCAGTGGCCGACGCCGCGCAGGCTTCCGTTGGCGGGCAGACCCCAGCTGGCCAGCAGCTCCAGGCCCTCGGGCGAGTCGAAGACCTCGTGCGCGCGGTGGATCCAGCACGAATCAACACCCAGCGCATACGCCGCGTTGAGCAGGTTGCCCATGGCAAGCGAGCCGTCTTCCAGATGCGTGGGCACGCTGCGGTCGACCAGCACCACCACAACGGTCTTGGCCCCGTAGAAGGGATCGCCATCGCTGCCCATAACCTGGGCGTTGAGCTGCGAGAGGCGCTCGACGGTCGCGGGGTCGGTGACGGCGACAAACGTCACCGGCTGGCGTCCCATGCCGCTGGGCGCGTACTGGCCTGCCTCGATAATGCGTGCGAGCTTTTCGGCTTCGACGGGGCGATCGCTATAGTTACGGCAGCTGCGGCGGTGGATGAGCGCTTCGATGGTCTCCATGAGTCCTCCTGACGTTGATTGAGATGCCACGTTCATACCCGTCGGCTCAAGACCGTAATCGCGCGAAGCTCTTCGAATGGCTCTGGCTAACAATGAGAAAAGTGGGTCTGCATAAAACTGCGGTAAGAATGTGACAAACCAGTGGGATGGTTAAACGTTTTATCCCGTCTACCCTGCGGTTTTTTACCACTTGCCTAAATGATGCCCGCATAATCCCTGATAAAGGTTTTACTAAAGGAGCACCAACGTTTATCAACGCGCCGGTGGTGGCGCCGGGCCAGGAGGTAACTATCATGTTCCAGGCTGGAGATGTCGTCGAGACCGATTTCGAAGGTATTTCTGAAGCTGCTGCGTTCCAAGACGCGCGCTTTCGTGTCGATCAATGATCACGAGTACTACATCACGCACACCGATGGCTATTGGCGTGTTCAGGATTGCGAGGCCCTCAACGATAAGGGCCACTTTACTGACTGCTCCGAGCTGGTCAACACGGTCTGCGAGGTTGTCCGAGCTGCCTTGGATCTGCGGCAAGAGCCTGCACGATAGCTTCTCGGGCGCTACGGTCTACGAGGCCGTCGCCGCCTAGCAGCAAATAATTGATTTCCTCTCATGACCGCCGGCGCTGCCCCCGCGCCGGCGGTCTTTTTGTCGATATGTTGTATAGCCTGTGCGCTGCGAACGAAGCCCTTGACGATAGTCAAAACTCGGACTAATCTGAAATCTCAATTAGTCAAAATTCGGACTATCGAATGGTGGGAGAGATGGATTGCGCGGTTACGTCGGTCGATTTTGACCGGATGCTCAACGGGCTCGACCGTATTTATTCAGAGTTCGCGCGCGCCTGCGGCCTTTCGGATTGCGCCTATTGGATGCTCGTCGATATCAGCACGGCGGACGAAGACGTTGCCGTGAGCCGACTCACGAGCGAATGGTTCTATAGCAAGCAGACCATTAACTCGGCAATTAAAACCCTGACGGCGCGAGGGCTTGCGACGCTGGAATTCGCCGAAGGCAGCCGCAAGAATAAGGTCGTTTGTTTGACCGATGAGGGCCGGCGGTTCGCCGAGCACTATGCGTTGCCGGCGGTTAAAGCCGAGCAGCGTGCCTTTGGCGCGCTCGAGCCCTGGGAACAGCGTGAGATTATGCGCCTGGTCGGTAAGTTTTCCCACGTGCTCAACGAGGAGTGCGAGGCGTTTAAACAGCAGATGGCCGCCGAGAGCCAAGTGGAAAAACAAGAAGAGGGGGAGACGTGCGACTCTTAATGAGGTTTATGAGGCCGTATCGCGGGCTGATTGCGGTGACACTGTTTGTGCTGCTGATAGATAACGTCGGCACGCTGCTGGTGCCTACGATGTTGGCGAATATGGTCAATACCGGCATCACGACGGGTGATGTCGACTACATCCTGCGCAACGGCCTGTACATGCTTATCGCGACCGGCATGGCCAGCGGTGGCGCGGTGCTGGGCTGCTATCTTTCGGCCCGCCTGGCGGCCAACGTGGCCTGTGACATCCGCAACGCCGTCTACGACAAGTCACTCGAGCTGTCTGCCAGCGACTTTGAGCGCTTTGGCACCGGCTCGATGATCACACGATCGCTCAACGACATCAACGTGATCCAGCAGGCGATTCTGCAGACGATTCAGCTGGTGCTGCCGGTGCCGTTTTTGGCCGTGGCGGGCATCATCTTCGCCTGGCATATCGATCCCGCCATGGGTACGCTGCTGGGCGCAGTCGTGGCGATTGTGCTGGTGGCGGCGGTCTTTACGGTCGCCAACGCAGCGCCGATTTTTATGCGCCTGCAGAGTTTTATCGACCGTATGAACGTGGTGTTGCGCGAGAACATCGTGGGCGTGCGCGTCATCCGCGCATTTAACAAGGAGCGTCATGAGGAGCAGCGCCTGGACGAGGTGTTTAGCGATTACGCGGCCAATGCCATCAAAGTCAACCACCTGTTTGTGGGCCTCGATAGCTCCAGCTTCTTTCTGATGAACATCGCCGAGGTGGCGGTGCTGTGGGTGGGAGGCAACCGCGTAGGCGTCCACGCCATGCAAATCGGCAGCATCTCGGCCGTGCTGGAATACGCGATTCTGATCCTGTTCTTTGTGATGATGGCGCAGATGGTGATTCTGACGCTTCCGCGCGCTGCGGCGTGCCTCAACCGCGCGCAACAGGTGCTCCAGATTGAGCCGAGCATCGTCGATGGCGAGCGAACGCTCAACGCGGGCGCGTCCGACTCAAAGGACGGAGCAGGCGCGGTCGCCGTGTTCGACCATATGTCGTTCCGTTTTGACGACGCCGACGAGGACACACTGTGCGATCTGAGCTTTGCCTGCCGCCGTGGCCAGACCACGGCAATTGTAGGCTCGACGGGATCGGGCAAGTCGACGGTGGCCAAGCTCCTGCTGCGCTTCCACGATGCCACCAAGGGTGCCATTCGCCTGGACGGCGTTGATCTGCGCGACCTTTCGCAAGACGAGATTCGCGGGCATATCGCCTACGTGCCGCAGAAGGCGTGGCTGTTCTCGGGCACGGTGGCGAGCAACCTGCGCTATGGCAACGAGGATGCGACCGAGGCCGACATGCTTCACGCGCTGCAGGTTGCCCAGAGCACCTTTGTGCTCGATCAGCCGCAGGGACTCGATACCCCGGTGGCGCAGGGCGGTACGAACTTCTCGGGCGGTCAGCGTCAGCGCCTGGCCATCGCCCGTGCGCTCATGAAGCACGCTGATCTGTATATCTTCGACGATAGCTTTTCGGCCCTGGACTTCAAGACAGACGCGGCCCTGCGCCATGCGCTGCAGGACGAGACGCGCGATGCCGCGGTTCTCATCATCGCGCAGCGTATCTCGACCATTCTGCATGCCGACCAGATCGTGGTGCTCAAGGATGGCGAGGTCGTGGGCTTGGGCACGCACGACGAGTTGATGGAGACCTGCGAGGTGTACCGCGCCATCGCGGAATCGCAGATGAAGGGAGGTGAGTAGCATGACCGAGGAGCTCAAGAATCAGGGCGTCGTTGATGACGCCGTGGCAGCAGGGACGGCTGAGGAGGCGGCGGTCGCGCCCGGTCTGGACGATGCCGCCAAGGCTGCAGCCGAACGCGAGGCTCGCCGCCAAGCGCTCTACGAGGAAAACGAACGCGCCGAGGACGAGCGCGCCCGCGCTGAGGCAGAGCGCATGCGCGATGTGGGCGACGAGGACGAGGACGAGAAACCCAGTGACACCTGGGCGACGGTGCGCCGTCTGTGGAGCGAGGCCGCCGGCGATCACTGGCGCTTCTACCTCGTGTTCGCGAGCATCGTGTTCTACGCCATCTTTAACACCGCGGCGCCGGCGTACAGCGCCCGCGTCATCGATGAGCTGTGGGGACACGTGAAGCTGGCGTTTGCCAACGACACCACCTTCAGTATCACTTGGGAGAACTGCGGCAGGACCATCTTCATCTACTTTATGATCTGGACGGCCGCCGCCTCGTTCTACGCGCTCCAGAGCTTTTTGATGTCGAGCGTGGCCGAACGCCTCAACCTGCGTCTGCGTAACCGTATCGCTCAAAAGCTCAACCGTCTGCCGCTTGCCTATTTCGACGCGCATCGCCCCGGCGAGGTCGTCAGCCGCGCGACCAACGACCTGGACAAGATGTCCGAAAGCATGCAGCGCGGACTGCTGCAGCTGCTGGTGTCGATCGGCACCGTGGTGGGCGCCGTGGGCGTGATGTTCGTGTTTAGCGTGCCGCTCACGCTGGTCTTTTTGTTCTTTACGGCGTTGTCGCTGCTGGTGACCAAAGTGGTCTCGCGTCGCACGCATGACGTGACCGGCGAGCGCCAGGAGTGGGTATCCAAGATTACGAGCGCGGTCGAGGAAGGCTACTCGGGCCGTCTGGTGATTCGCGCGTTCAACCGCGAGCGTCAGAGCTCTGCCGAGGTGCATGAGGCTTCGAAGGAGTTGGCGCGCGTGAGCACCAAGGCCGATTTTATGATCAATGCCGTCGGCCCTGCGGTGCGCTTTATCGGCCGTTTGGCGCAGATCGTGATCGCGCTGGTGGGCTGCAGCATGCTGGTCGCCGGCCACATGACCGTCGGCGTGTTCCAGGCGTTCTTCCAGTTTATCTACGAGGCATCCGAACCCATGACGCAGCTGTCGTTCACTTTCAACTCGCTGCAGAGCGCGCTGGCGAGTGCGGAGCGCGTGTTCGACCTGCTCGATGAACCCGAGATGGAGGCGGATCCGCAGCCGGGCGAGGCCGCCAAGCTGCCGGGTCGCGTTGAGGGCCGTGTCGCTTTTGAGCATGTACGCTTTGGCTACGCGCCCGACAAGCCGCTCATGCGCGACGTGTCGTTTACCGCCGAGCCGGGCCAGAAGATCGCCGTGGTGGGAACCACGGGCGCGGGCAAAACCACGCTCATCAACCTGCTCATGCGCTTCTACGAGATTGACGGCGGGCGCATTACGCTCGACGGCGTGGACACGAGCCGCATGGATCGTGGCGAGCTGCGCCAGCAGTTTGGCATGGTGTTGCAGGATGCCTGGCTGTTCGACGGAACGATTGCCGAGAATATCGCCTATGGCTGCCCCGAGGCGACGCGCGAGGAGATCGTGGCGGCCGCACGCGCCGCGCAGGTCGACTTCTTTGTGCGCACCATGCCGCAGGGCTATGACACGCGCGTGGCCAACGATGCCGAGAGCATTAGCCAGGGTCAGCGCCAGCTGCTGACCATTGCGCGCGTGCTGCTCAACAACCCGGCGATTCTCATCCTGGACGAGGCGACGTCGAGTGTGGACACGCGCACCGAGCTCGCCATCGGCCGCGCCATGGACGCGCTCATGCGTGGGCGTACGAGCTTTGTGATCGCGCACCGTCTGTCGACGATCGTAGATGCCGGCCTGATCTTGGTCATGGATCACGGCAACATTATCGAGCAGGGTACGCATAAGGAGCTGCTGGCTGCCGAGGGTGCCTACGCCGACCTCTATCTGAGTCAGTTCGCATAATGTGACAAAGGGACAGTCCCTTTGTCACATCGCAAATAAGGCGCGCCGGGCGTGAATCCTCTGGCGCGCCTTTGCGTTGGCGTCAATGTTGTCGGTGGCCGTCCGCCACTAGCGTTCGTCCACGAGCTTGGCGATGAGGGCTTTGAGCTCGGCCACCTCTCGCTCGAGTTCCTTGACGCGGCGGGCGTTCTCGGTGATGCCCTGGCGGTTGAGCGCGGACTGCTCGGCGGCATCGTCGGGCATGTACTCGCGATGCTGCTTGGCATCGAAGCTCTCCTCGAACACGCGGCAGCCGTTGCGCTTGATGATGCGTCCCGGCACGCCCACGACGGTGCAGTTGTCGGGTACGTCCTTGACGACGACCGAATTGCCGCCGATTTTGACGTTGTTGCCGATGCGAATGTTGCCGAGCACTTTAGCGCCTGTGCCCACGGTGACGTTGTTGCCCAGGGTGGGGTGGCGCTTGCCGGTCTCGTTGCCGGTGCCGCCAAGCGTGACGCCCTGGTAGAGCACGCAGTTGTCGCCCACAATGGTGGTTTCGCCGATGACGACGCCCATGGCGTGGTCGATAAAGAAATGCTTGCCGATCTGTGCAGCGGGATGAATCTCGACGCCGGTAATGTGGCGGGTGATTTGCGAGAGCACACGGGCGAGCGAGCGATGGCCATGCTCCCAGAGCCAGTGCTCTGGCACGTGGTTCCACTTGGCGTGCAGGCCGGGATAGGAAAGGAAGATGACCAGACCGTTTTGCGCGGCGGGGTCCTGCGCCTGGACGGTCTTGATGTCCTCGCGAATGGTATTGATAAAGCTCACCGACCGCCCTCCCTTAGCGCCATGGCAATGCGATTCAATAAAGTATAGCGATTCGCTAGGGATTAGGAAGGACAATCTTGGCGGCTTTGCACGACAGGTGTCAGTTATGCAAACTTGCTGGTAATGGAGTCATGCTTTTGTGGGGTTGCGCACGAGGGGGCACCGCAACCGTATACTGGTCAACTTGGACGTGTCCGCGCCCACAACTGAGAGGTTTTACTTCATGGGTTTCATCAATTTTATCGCCGAGCTGCTCAAAGACCCGCGCACCGCGATTGCCAGCTGGATCGCCGCCGGCCCGCTTATGGCCTACGGCTGCGTGTTCCTGATTATCTTTATCGAGACAGGCGTGGTGTTCTTCCCGTTTCTCCCTGGCGATTCGCTGCTGTTTGCTTCGGGCTTCTTTGCCCACAACGGTGGCTTTAACATCGTGGCGCTTCTGGCCACTGCATGGGCCGCGGCCATCCTGGGCGATCAGTGCAACTTTATGATCGGCCATTTCTTTGGCCAAAAGATTATTGCCTCGGGCAAAGTGAAGGCCATGACGCCCGAGCGTATTAAAAAGTCCGAGGACTTCCTGGACAAGTGGGGTCACCTGGCCATTTTCCTGGGTCGCTTCTTCCCGTTTATCCGCACCTTTGTGCCCTTTATCGCCGGTATGGGCGGTATGCACTGGCGCAACTTTGTCATCTTTAACGTGCTGGGCGGCATTACCTGGTCGACGGTCTTTACGCTGCTGGGATACTTCTTTGGCGGCATTCCCTTTGTGCAGGAGCATTTTGAGCTGCTGATTATCGGCATCGTTGCCGTGTCGATCATCCCGACCGTGGTCGGTCTGGTTAAGGCTAAGCTGGGCAAAAAGAACGCGTAGCTCGAGCCAGCGCGCAAACCGTGCCGTTGAGGCCCGTCACCGTTTACGGTGGCGGGCCTCTTCAGCTTCGGTCAAATGAAATTACTTTAGTTAGTTAAAGAAAAACGTTTTATCCGACGCGCGTGCGGAGTACAATCTCGTGCATGCGAATCGACGTGCCATCGGCTTTGATGCCGTTCGCGTGTCCCGTCCGGCTCTACGCTCCGGGCGTGCGACGTTGCGACGCGGTCGGCCTCGGTCCTTGCGTGCGAGTTCGCGAGTATGCAACTGTGTATGTAAGGAGCGACATATGACTGTCGAGAAGAAGGATATCGATTGGGGTAGCCTCGGCTTTGGCTACATGAAGACCGATTACAGCTACGAGGCCCATTGGAAGGACGGCGAGTGGGACGAGGGCGGCCTGACCACCGACCACACCCTGCATGTCTCCGAGTGCGGCGGCATCTTCCATTACTGCCAGGAGGTCTTTGAGGGCCTGAAGGCCTACACCGCCGAGGACGGCAGCATCGTCTGCTTCCGTCCCGACATGAACGCCGAGCGCATGTATAACTCTGCCCAGCGCCTCGAGATCGCCCCCGTTCCCAAGGACAAGTTCGTTGAGGCCGTTAAGCAGGTCGTTTCTGCCAACGCCGCCTGGGTTCCGCCCTTCGGCTCCGGTGCGACCCTGTACGTGCGTCCGTTTATGATCGGCTCCGGTGACGTGATCGGCGTGGCTCCCGCTCCTGAGTACACGTTCCGCATTCTCGTGACCCCGGTCGGTCCGTACTTTAAGGGTGGCCTCAAGCCCGTCAAGCTGCGCGTTTCCGAGTACGACCGCGCCGCACCGCACGGCACCGGTAACATCAAGGCTGGCCTGAACTACGCCATGTCCCTTAAGCCCACGATGGAGGCTCACCGCGAGGGCTATGCCGAGAACCTGTATCTCGACTCCGAGTCCCGCACCTATGTCGAGGAGACCGGTGGCGCCAACGTCCTGTTCGTGAAGGAGGACGGCACGCTCGTCGTCCCGCAGTCGCACACCGACTCCATCCTGCCCTCCATCACCCGTCGTTCGCTCGTTCAGGTTGCCGAGGATCTGGGTATGACCGTCGATCAGCGTCCCGTCGAGTGGGCCGAGGTCAAGGCCGGCACCTTTGTGGAGTGCGGCCTGTGCGGTACCGCTGCCGTCATCTCCCCGGTTGGCGAGATCGACAACAAGGTTTACGGCGCCGACGAGACCGTGACCTTCCCGGCTGGCTACACCGAGATCGGTCCTGTGATGAAGAAGCTTCGCGAGACCCTGACTGGCATCCAGTCCGGTGCTGTCGAGGACAAGCACAACTGGGTTTACACCGTCGCGTAATTTGTCTTACGGATATGTCCGGCCCGAGGGCGACCTTCCTTTCCGGCGCGTCCTCGGACATGAAAGAGCCTCCGCTGCGCACTTCGTGCGGCGGAGGCTCTTTCGTCCTGCGGAGTGCGCCGGAAAGGAAGGTCGCCCTCGGGCCTGCGTCACCCTGGCGCTGTCGTACGGGCAATATAGATTTGAATTAAAGATGGTGCGCGGCCTTTTAAGCCGCGCTTGTGTTTTGCTTCGCGCCATGTGGGGGCGGTGGCGACGTGCATTTTTGCGAGTATTCTGCAATCGAAGGCCCCTGCATACCGACCTCGGGCAAAAAATCGGGATTTCTCGATGTTTTCTACGGATGATGGGCGGGGTTATGGGCTGACAGCGTTTGATTTGCAGGGATATTCGCGGTCTTTGGCATTTATCGTGGCGCCCGAAGCTCTTGGTTATGTTGAATACTCCTAAAAATGCACGGCGCTTAGAGGGGGACCTTCGCGAAAAAGGAAACCGCCCCGTCGAAGTATGCATTCGACGGGGCGGTTTATGCATATAGCCGAATTGGGATACGTTGCCAACTGGTTAGAACTTGACGGTCGGTGCCTGGCGGGCGGCCTCGGCGGCCTCGAAGCCCTGGCGCTCCTTAAACTGGAAGATGCCGGCAAAGATAACGGCCGGGAACGTCTGGATGGCGTTGTTGTAGCTGAGCACGCAGTCGTTGTAGCTCTGGCGCGCGTAGCTAATCTTGTTCTCGGTATCCTCGAGCGATGCCTGGAGCTGCGTAAAGTTGGTGTTCGCCTTAAGGTCGGGGTAGGCCTCGGCCACGGCAAAGAGCTGGCGCAGCGCACCGGTCAGCACGTTGTCGGCTTCCATCTTGGCCTCGGGGGTGGTGGCGCTCACGGCGGCGTTGCGCGCGTTGACCACGGCGGCGAGCGTGTCTTGCTCGTGCTTGGCGTAGCCCTTGACGGTCTCGACCAGGTTAGGGATCAGGTCGTTGCGGCGCTGCAGCTGCGTGTCGATGTTCTGCCAGGCGTTATCGATGCGATTGCGCTTGGTGACCATGTTGTTGTAGATGCCGGCGATGGCGCAGGCAATCACAATGACAACAACGATACCGATGATGACGGGAAGCATGATGTCTCCGTTTCGAATGGCAGCGGCGTCTTGCGCCGGCCGTTGTTGGTATAACACGTCTAGTATACCCGCAACCTTTGGCGGTGCCGAACTTTCCGGTAAGCGTTGTGTTTCAACCAGGGAGGGGGCGCCAATAACGAACGGGTGGTACAGGTGTAAGATATGCGACAAATTAAGGAATGCTGTCTACACCTTGAGGATGGCGATATGGATGGACCTTCGCATCAAGAAAACCTATCGTGCCCTGTTTGATGCCTTTACCGAGCTTTTGGAAGAGCATCGGTTTGAGGATTTGACGGTTGCCATGCTTTGCGACCGGGCCCTGATTCGTCGCACGACGTTCTACAAGCACTTCCGCGACAAAAACGATTACTTTGCCTTCTATATCGATGAACTCATGTCGGGCCTACCGCAAAAGCGAGCCGATGCGGATGGCGCGGAGGGCGCCGAGGACGTGCGAGCGCTTCGCCACGAAGTGTTCGCTGATGCCATGGATTTGATTTTGGCGCACGAGCAGCTCATGGATAACATTTTGGCAAGCAGCATGTCGGGCATGTTGACCAACGTTATTTGCGACCGCATTTGCCCGCTCCATTCGCGAGCGTGTGATGAACGTGCTTGCCGAGGATGCCCTGGCGCCCGTTTCGCTCGAGACAACATCGGAGTTTATCGCCGGTGGCATTATTCGACTGTTCACAAATTGGTGGGAGTCGGGTCACGATCTTGAGCGTCGACCCGAGATGGCCGACGTGGTTGATGCACTGTTTGAGCGCACCATGACGCCGGTGAATCACTAGAAGTGGCGGAGAGAGGGGGATTCGAACCCCCGGAACGCTCTCGCGCTCAACGGTTTTCAAGACCGCCGCATTCAACCGCTCTGCCATCTCTCCGTGAGTCGTAATGATAGCATCGTTTTGAATTTGCAACAGGGAAGGCGAACGATGACGAGCACCGAAATCGACGAGAAGTTCATGCGCGAGGCGCTGGCCGAGGCGCGCGCCGCCGCTGCGGTGGGCGAGGTACCGATTGGCGCCGTGGTAGTGCGCGCGGGCGAGATTGTCGCGAGGGCGCATAATCGCCGAGAACTCGACCAGGACCCTGCGGCGCATGCCGAGTTTTCGGCCCTGTGCGCTGCCGCTCGGTTGCTCGGTCGTTGGCGCCTTTCCGATTGCACGGTCTATGTAACGCTCGAGCCTTGCTGCATGTGTGCGGGGCTTATGGTCAACGCGCGCGTGGGGCGCTGCGTGTATGGCGCGACTGATGCCAAGGCGGGCGCGCTGGGTTCGCTGTACGACCTCAATGTCGATTCGCGCCTGAACCATCGATTTAATGTGACCGCCGGCGTGCTGGCAGGCGAGTGCCGCGAGATGCTGAGCGACTATTTTAGTGGGCTGCGTGGCGCCGATGGTGCTGGCTGCGGTTGCGGGGCCGATCTTGAGGCGCATGCCGCTCATGCCGAGGCGCTCGCGTGTGCCGAAGATATCGCCGTTGAGGCGGTTGTCTTTGGTCCCGCGTGCCACCGGCCCCGCCGTGTGCTGCTGGCGATCGACTCCTTTAAAGGCAGCGTTTCGAGTGCACAGGCGGAGGAGGCCGTTGCCGAAGGCATGCGCCGTGTGTGGCCCGATGCCGAGTTGAACGCTTTGCCGCTGGCAGATGGTGGCGAGGGAACGCTCGATGCCATCGCCGCGCGCGCCGGCGTGCTCTCGACCTGTGAGGTTGCAGGCCCCTTGGACTATCGCGTGTCTGCCCGGATGCTGGTGGACGACGAGCACGACTCGGCTGTAATTGAGATGGCCGAGGCGGCGGGTATTGGGTATTCACCCTGCACGGAATCGGCGGCGCTTGCGGCTTCGACCTATGGCGTGGGCGAGCTCATACTTCGCGCGGTCCGCGCGGGGGCAAAGACTATCTATATTGGTCTGGGCGGCAGTGCCACCAACGACGGTGGCGCCGGCATGCTGCAGGCGCTGGGTGCCCACCTTGTTGATGAGTGTGGCTGCAATATCGCCCCCGGTCTCGCGGGCCTTGAACATGTGGCGAGTATCGATTTGACGCCACCGCTTCGGGTACTGAATGGCGCGCGTCTTGTGGTGCTTTCCGATGTCGAGAATCCGCTCGTGGGGCGTCGAGGCGCACTGGCGGTGTTCGGTGGGCAGAAGGGTCTGCCGACGGGTGATGCTGAGGTGCTGCGCAGGTACGACAGCTGGATGGTCGGCTACGGCCGCCTGCTTGATGCGGCGATTTTCGAGGTGCGAGCCCAGGGGCTGCTGCGTGCGCCCGAGGGCGCACGGACATTTGGCTCGGTGCTCGGTGTGCCCGGTGCCGGTGCTGCCGGCGGCCTGGGTGCCGCGCTGCTGGCGCTCGGTGCCGAGTTGCGTTCGGGCGTGGAGACGGTGCTCGATCTGATTGGGTTTGACGAGTGCGTGCGCGATGTCGACCTGGTCATAACGGGCGAGGGCAATATGGACGAGCAATCCGCCGCCGGTAAGGCACCGGTGGGCGTGGCCCGTCGTGCGAAGCGATATGGCAAGCCGGTGGTCGCCGTCGTGGGCGGTCGTGCCGACAACCTGGATGCGGCGTATGGGCAGGGTGTCGACTTAGTTCTGCCGGTCTGTCGCAGACCCATGCCCCTTGACCAAGCGCTCGACCCCCAGGAAGCCACAACCAACCTCATCTGCGCCGGTGAAGCCGCCGCCCGATCCTACGACCTCGCCCGTATCTAAGTCTTTCCGGGCAAGTCTCAATAAGTTGCGGTGGAATAGTTCCTGTTTTTGGCCTTGGGTCGTAAAACAGGAACTATTCCACCGCAACTCAAAAGTGGTCTTTTTGGCCCTGTCCCAAAATTAGCTATCTTGCCCCATCGGGCGGGAGCGGGTAAGATATACCGAGCGCCTAGCGCGTTCGATGGGTTCGGATGACGACATGTTCCGAATCTGGTCAGGTCCGGAAGGAAGCAGCCATAAGGAGCCTCTGTCGGGCATCCGAATCCATCGAGCGCACGGGCGTTTTTTGGTGCCGCGACATGGCCCGGCCGGCGGCGAGGTATTTGGTGTCTCGCTGGTCCTCGGCTTTGCCTGCGGGATCGCTCGACTACCAAACACCTCGCCGCCGGCCGGGCCCCGTCGTCCAAAAATCACCCGTAAAGGCGCGTTAATCTGAACAATTCAATCCCTTGTCTAGTGCTGCTCATTGGCTTTGCCAAAACATGTTCGGGCGTTTTGTCTCTGTGCCTAGTTTCCTGATTGTTTCGGGGGCTTGTTCTGTAACGAGTTGCTTACGCATCTCCAGGGCTCTCCGTACTATCATGAATCAGATTGAAGAGAGATGATGATAGGGAGCGCCTATACATGATTGAGCTGCTCAGGCGTTTTGGTGGCAAGTTTCGCCGATATATGGTGATCGGCCCTGCGTGTAAGTTGATCGAAGTGATCTTTGACCTGCTGACGCCGCTCGTGATTGCCCAGATGATCGATAAAGGTATCGGCGCGCACGACGTGAACGCCGTTATCTGCTACGGCATGGTACTTGCCGCTATGGCCGTGATCGGCATCTCGTTTACGCTCGTCTGCCAAAAGATGGCGGCGCTCACCTCGCAGGGCATGGGCACCGACATTCGAGGCGCGCTCTACCAGCACATCAACAAACTGAGCTACGCCGAGCTCGACCGCTTTGGCACGCCGTCGCTCATCACGCGCATCACCAACGATGTCAACCAGGTGCAGCTTGCCGTGGCGCTGGGCGTGCGCATGCTCATCCGCTGGCCCTTCCTGGCGGTGGGCTCCATGTGCGCGGCCCTTGCCATCGACCTTAAGCTCGGCATCATTTTTTTGTATCTGCACGCCCGCTATCGGCCTGGTGTTTTGGTTTGTCATGGCGCGCTGCATTCCGTATTACAGGCAGCTGCAGGCAAAGCTCGACCGCATCGCGCTTATCTGCCGCGAAGGCCTTTCGGGCGCTCGCGTGGTTCGCGCCTTTGTGCGCGAAGATCACGAGCGTGAGCGCTTTGCCCAAGCCGCCGATGATCAGGCCCATACCGCCATCGCGGTGGGCAAGCTCTCGTCGGTCCTCAACCCCGTAACGTTTTTGGTGATGAACCTGGGCGTGTGCGCCATCCTGTGGGTGGGCGGCATCCAGGTCAACGTGGGCGAACTCACACAGGGCCAGGTCATGGCGTTCGTCAACTACATGACGCAAACCCTGACCTCCATCGTGTACGTCGCCAACCTGGTCGTGGTCTTTACCAAGGCGAGCGCCAGCGCGTCGCGTATCAACGAGGTGCTCAATTGCGTGCCGAGCATTACCGACGAGGGCAACCAGCCGGTCGCGCTGCCCGAGCCGAGCGAACTGGCGGGTGGTGCTGCTCCAGTCCCCGCACTGAGCTTTGACCATGCGAGCTTTTCGTTTGGCGCGGGCGCGGCAAATGCCGTGAGCGATGTGACCCTGAAGCTGCCGCTGGGCAAAACGCTCGGCATTATCGGCGGTACAGGCAGCGGTAAGTCCACGCTTGTCTCGCTTATCCCGCGCCTGTACGATGCGAGCGCCGGCAGCGTGTGCGTGATGGGCGCCGACGTGCGCACCTGGCCGTTCGACCAGCTGCGCCGTGTGGTCGCGACCGTTCCGCAGCGCGCGTCGCTGGTGAGTGGCACCATCCGCAGCAACCTGACCTGGCGCGATGAGGCGGCAACCGACGAGGAGCTTTGGGCGGCGCTCGATATGGCGCAGGCCAGTGAGTTCGTGCGCAACAAGCCGCAGGGGCTCGACGCCCCGGTCGAGGCGGGCGGCAAGAACTTTAGCGGCGGTCAGCGCCAGCGCCTGACTATCGCGCGCGCCCTGGTGGGTTCGCCACAGCTCCTGATCATGGACGACTCCGCCTCGGCGCTCGACTTTAAGACTGATGCGGCGCTTCGCCATGCCATTCGCGAGCGCAGCGTGCGTGGTGCCGCCGAGGGTGGGCTGCCGCTCACGACCGTCATCGTGAGCCAGCGCGTCTCGACCGTACGCGACGCCGACATGATCTGCGTGCTCGACCACGGCTCGGTTGCGGGCCTGGGCACGCATGACGAGCTGTATGCAAGCTGCCAGCTCTATCGCGAGATTTGCCAGTCGCAGCTGCGCCGCGAGGAACTCGAGGGCCAGCAGGGGAGCACGACGCCCGCGTCCGCTCCGACCGCCCCCGCATCCGTCTGCGCAAAGGAGGGATGCTAAATGAATCCGTACACTTCCTCCGGTTCGGTCGCCACGATGACGGCCAACGTGTCCGGCAACGATAACCTCAACGACCTGGGTGACGGTCCGCGCCAGCCCGGCGACCCCGAGCGCTACCCCGGTAGGCGCGGTAACTCGCCGCCTGCTGGGCTACGTCCGTCCGCACCGCATTTCGTTTACGGCGTCGTTTGTGAGTGCTGCCGTCTCGGTGATTCTGCAGCTCTACACACCCATCCTCATTGGCGAGGGCATCGATCTTATCGTCGCCGCCGGGCAGGTGGATTTCGATGCGCTGCTGCCGCTTGTCACCAAACTCGCGATTGTCGTCGTAGGTGCTGCGGCCTTTCAGTGGCTGCAGGGCTATTGCGTCAACCGTCTGTCCTACGAGACGGTGCGTGACATGCGCGTGGAGGCAAGCGACAAGCTCAGCCGCATGCCGCTCAGCTTTATCGACAGCCATGCCCACGGCGACCTTATGAGCCGCGTGGTCAACGACGTCGATCAGGTGGGCGACGGTCTGCTGCAGGGCTTCACGCAGCTCTTCACCGGTGTTATTACCATCGTGGGCACGCTCGCGTTTATGCTTTCCATCAACCTGACCATGACGCTCGTGGTGGTGCTCGTCGTGGCGCTCGTCGCCGGCGCAGGCGGCTCATGGTGGTATTTCCTCGTCCGGGCAGCTACTGGACGCTGCCGCAGCCCACCGACATCTCCTGTAAGGAGAACACCGAATGCTCCATCGTCGGGGCGAAGTGGAGCGATTACCAGAGCACGCTGAACGTGGCGAACATCCCGTTCACCTCCTCCGAGGCGTACAGCGACACCGTCGCCAAGGGGAACATCATCTCCGCCGACCCGCAGAACGTCGGCACCCATATCAGCAAGCGCCACAACGGACGCATCACGGTGACGGTGTCGCTTGGCGTCAAGCAGGCGACCATCCCCAGCGACATCGCGGATCCGACGTCGGCCGATGGCAAGGATCCGATCAAAGCGCTTGAGAACGCCGGATTCACCAACATCAAACGCGATGACTCCTCAGCCGAATATTCGATGACGCTGCCGGAGGGAGCCCTGCAAAGCATTTCCGAGACGCCCGGCTCGACCCTGGACCACAACGCCGAGATCACCGTGGTACTATCCAAGGGACTCATGCCGGTCACCATGCCGGACATCGTCGGCAAGACCAAGGACGAGGCCATGACCGCCCTCGACAACGCGAAGCTCAAGACCACCGTTTCGGAGGAGTACAGCGACAGCGTCAAGTCCGGCAGTGTCATCTCCGCCTCGCCCGACTCCGGTACCGAACTGCATTGGGGCGACTCCGTGAAGCTGACCGTATCCAAGGGGCCCGAGACCGCGGACGTGCCGAACCTCGTCGGCAAGAGCAAGAGCGACGCCATCAAGACGCTGGAATCCCTCGGTTTCGAAGTCAAGACCGGCGGCTTGAACATCCTCGGCCTGGTGCAGCAGCAGAGCGCCACCGGCAAGACGAGGCTGCGCGACACGAACGGCAACAAGACCGTC